>Ga0257106_1000351_pt1 | contig 28220 bp, 21 predicted proteins | sample LP_taG_3_FD_190177 | JGI IMG/M metagenome (GOLD analysis project Ga0257106, IMG submission 190177) | Marine microbial communities from Northeast Subartic Pacific Ocean, Canada - LP_J_2011_P26_10m | ecosystem: Environmental > Aquatic > Marine > Oceanic | place: Canada: Northeast Subartic Pacific...
GTTCTGGTTGTCGGCGCCGAGGAAGGTCACCTTGATGGGCTTTCCGGTGCCGGGGCCGATTTTTCGCTTGTCCAGGTCGATGGTGTTGCGGGCCATCTTGTCCTCCGCGCGGCACACGAGGCCTCGCGATCGGTCCGTCCTGGACGTGGACCTGGTGGAGAGGGCGCGCACGGCGGCGCCGGCGAAGGAACTCGCGGTAAGAGCCATGGTCGCTCGGTTGATTGTGCGTCGGAGTGGCTCTCGTTTTTCGCGGATACGGATCTCTATTTTGGCGGCCTGTGATTGGTCGAATTCGTGTACGGGCATTTAGTCACTGAAAACATGCAAATAGGCAAAATTGAAAGCCCTCGTTCGAACTCGCGAGGTCGTCATCATCCCAGGGCTGCCGGGAGGACCACTCCTCGCGGAGCTCGACCCACCGGCCGTGCCCCATGGGTGACTTCGACCCTTACGCCAGCATGGCGGAGTGGCAGAGAGGCGTGGTCGAGCCCTTCGCGGAGACGTCCGGCATCCCTCCTGGCACCGTGCTCTTCGCCTTTGCGCTGTGGACGTCCCTCCCGTTGGGCGCGCTCTTCCAGCTCATACCCAGCTCTTGGACCACGCTCAAGAACGTGTACTCGTTCGTCTCCGGTGCGCACATCTCACGACTACGACGAATCCCAAACGCGGTATCGAGCCACCGATCGAATACCACTCGAACGTACGGCGCGTGAAATCCACGCGACGGCCGCGATCTCGCCCCGATGGCACCGCGCCACGTAGCGCTCCTCCATCTTCCCGGGATCGACCAAAAGATAGATGTCCATCCGCTGTGACCACCGCCACTCACCGCCTCCCACACCCCGTCTGTTCATGAATACCTCAGGCGTCGCGCTGAGCCTTTTCGCGTTCGGCTCGTCTACGTACACGTGCGCGGTCCTCGGCGTCTTCTCCTACGCCGCCATGGCGATCGATCGCAAACGATGCGGCTACGTCGTATTCGCCGGATCGTTCGCGTACCTCATCTACTTCCACGCCTTCTCCGCGTCCGGTGAGGCGTGGAAAGCCGGTAACATCGACATCACCGGCCTCCTGATGGTACTCACGCTCAAGGTGACGGCGTGCGCGCTGAACTACCAGGACAGCGGCACGATCCCGGGCGCTGAGCTCAACGATTTTCAGCGGCGCCGGGCGGTGACGCGTCTGCCCGGAGCGTTGGAATACGCCGGTTGGCTCATGTTCCCGTGCACGCTCGTCGTCGGACCGGCGATCGAGTTCCGGGATTACCACGACTGGCTCCATAAGAAGGGCGTGTGGGGTGGCAAGGGTTGCCCACGCGTGTGGGGCCGGTGTTTAGTGCTCGTGCTCTACTCGCAGGTTTTCGCCGCGGTGCACATGATCGTCATGCAATACTACACCCTCGGGAACACCTACCTGGGCACGGACTGGAACGACAAAGGCGTCCTTCTCAAGTTCTGGGAGCTCCACATCCTCGGCCAAGGGTCGCGGGGTAAGTACTTCTTCTGCTGGGTGTGGGCGGAGGCTGCGTGCGTGGCGTCCGGGATCGGTTTCAGCGGGTGAGTTTCTTTTTGTTCTCTGACTGTTTGCCCGTACTGACGTTTTGTTTGACACAGAGTGGATGAGACGACCCGTAAGCCGCGTTGGACGACGTGCACCAACGTGCGTCCGATGGGAGTGGAGAAGGCTGCGACGTTCGTGGAGATTCCCCACCACTGGAACGTGCAGACGGGGATATGGCTGCGTCACTACGTGTACGACAGGACCACGCCCAAGGGTAAAAAGCCGGGTTTCACGAACATCCTCATCACGCAGGTGGTGTCGGGCGTCTGGCACGGCCTCTACGCCGGGTACTGGCTCTTCTTCGTCAGCAGCGCGGTGTTCCTTCAGGGGAGCAAGAGCATGTTCCGGTGGCAACGCGCGAACTGGCCGAGGCGGTGGAGCGCGATGATCGATTTCCCCCACTGGCTGCTCACCACCGTGGGTCTCAACTACCTGTGCGGGGCTTTCATGTTGGTCACCTACGAGCAGTGCATGGCGGCGTGGGGCAGCGTGTACTTCATCCCGCACTGGATCGTGCTGTTCATGCTCGTCTTTGGCGAAGTGTTCAAGGGGAAGAAGAAGAAGCCGCGCGTTGAGGCGACGAACGGGGATACGACGCCCGTCGAGGCGAAGAAGGAGCAGTAGCGCGGCCGTTAGCGCGTCTCGATACCATTTTTTACTGTCCCATCCCGTTTCCCGGGAAAAAATCGTATCCGCAATGTCATCCGCGAAAGGTCGAGCGCCATAAAGGCTGGCATCTCACGCCCCGACGACACGAACCGTCGCGTACAGCGCGTCGATGTCCCTCGCGACGTCGTTCAACGCTTTCTCATCCGCGCGTCTCCGACCCATCGTCCCCACCAAGACCAAGGGGGCTCCGACGAGGGCCACACTCCAGACGTCAATTCTTTTTCCAAAGTTCAGCATCGTCTCGCGACGACCTAATTCAGTCACTCCGCGCCTCGCGGTCCGCTCCGCCGCCGCGTCCGGTTCCGACGGATCCGGATCCGAGGTGGACACCGGGGTCGCCTCCGACTCCTTCCTCGAGCTCCGCACCGAGGCGTCGCTCGCCATGGAGGCTCCCGACGCCCCGGCGATGAAGGGCACGGTGGACCCCGGAACTCTCGCGGGCGGCTACGAGACTCTCGAGGACATGCTACGCGCCCGCCTGCCCGCAGATGAATTCGCCGAAGCCATGCGGGTCATGCAGGGTAGCAACATGGGCGCCGCGGTGCGATCCCTGGACGTCCCGCCCGAGTGCACAGCCGCCGCGGACGCCGGCGACTTTGACCTCAAGGCGTACCAGTTTCTCGGCGCGCGCGAGCAGATGAGACCCGACCGCGTCACGCGACTCGGCCTGGTCCAAAATAAGATCGTGCTGCCCACCGACGCGCCCGTCGAGGACCAGCGCGAAGCGCTGTGGAAGCGATGTTGCGAGATGATCGACGCCGCGGGAGCCGCGGGGGTCAACGTCTGTTGCCTCCAAGAGGCGTGGACGATGCCATTCGGATTTTGCACTCGCGAGAAGTACCCGTGGGTCGAATTCGCGGAACCCGCCGAGGACGGACCGACCACGCGGCTGATGCAACGCAAAGCTCGACAGTGGAACATGGTCATCGTCTCGCCCATCTTGGAGCGCGATGAACGACACGGCGGCACAGTGTGGAACACCGCGGTGGTGATCAGCAACAACGGCCGGTTCCTCGGGAAACACCGGTGAGTTTCATTTTAATTATCATCACACACGGGCAATTAGACTGACGACGTGTTTTGTTGACAGCAAAAACCACATCCCGCGAGTCGGCGACTTCAACGAGTCGACCTATTACACGGAGGGCAACACCGGGCATCCCGTGTTTGAAACGGCGTTTGGCAAGATCGCGATCAACATCTGCTACGGCAGGCACCACCCGCTGAACTGGCAGGCGTTCGGGTTGAACGGAGCGGAGATCGTCTTTAACCCGTCCGCCACGGTTGGCGCGCTCTCCGAGCCGATGTGGTCCGTCGAAGGTAGAAACGCGGCGATTGCGAACAACTACTACGTCGCGTCCATAAACCGCGTGGGCACCGAGCGTTTCCCGAACAAGTTCACGTCGGGCGACGGCGGCGAGGCGCACGACGATTTCGGGCACTTCTACGGCTCGTCCTACGTGGCAGGGCCTGATGCCAGTCGCACTCCGAGTCTCTCCAGGTGCCGGGACGGTCTGATGGTGTGCGACGTAAACTTGGGTCTGTGCCGCCAGGTCAAGGACAAGTGGGGGTTTCAGATGACTGCCAGGTACGACATGTACGCGAAGTTCTTTCGTGAGTTCACGGACATGAACTACGAGCCGCAGGTGATCAAGGACCCGAGCCTCGGGGACTCGGAGGATGACTTCACGTTTTGAGATTCAAAAGTGTAACTCGACTAGTGCTATTATTTCGTATCAATACTACGCCGCGCGCCACGCCGAGAGGACCCCGCGATCGTCGCCGACGACCAACGACCCGCCGCGGAGGTCCGCGATCGCCCGCACGCCCCCGGACCCTTCGTCCACCGCCCGGAAACTTCGGTCCGCCACCTCCCGAATTTCCCCAGATCCGGAAGCAACCGCCCACGCCCTCACCCATCCGTCGTCCCCGCCCGAGTAACAGTCCACCGCGTCACCGCCACGTGCGTTCACGATGCACCGCACCTTCGAGCCGGTCGGTCCGTGCGCGTCGACCACGCGCCCGCGCGGCGTGAGGTCGGCGACGTCCCACGAACGCATCACCCCGCCGTGGCATCCAGACACGAGGAACTCGTCCCCGCCGACCGTCACGAGCGACGCTACCCGCCCAGGGTGCGATGACGCCGGCGTGAGGTCGTCCGGGTGCAGCGGAGATATCGTCGGTGGCTTGTTCGCATCCCCCGCGGGTTGAACGTCCCATCCTCGCACGGTTCCGTCGGCGACGCCGGCGAAGAGTCTGTTCTTTCCCCTCGAAGTCGCGCGCAGAGCGAGGATATCCCCGGTGAATATGTTCAGCTCGTTCGCGTCCACCAGGACGCCGTCGCCGACGTCGCGCCACACGCGTACGTAGTTACACGCGGTGCTGAATCCCCACAGTGTGTCCCCTTCATTCAGCCTCGCGAGCGCCCGCACCCATCCGGTGTGGTTCTCGACGCGCCCCGCGCCATTTAAAGGGTCATCTCGTCGTCGTCGTCGTCGCGGCGGCTGAACGATGCGACGACCGTCGAAGCGCAGCGCGCGTGCGTCGCGCGCGTGCGTCCCGACGTACACCGTCGATCCATCGTCCGCCGTATCGACGCACCACCAAGGGGTCGAGCCGTCCGAGGGTTCCAGCCTCTCCACGAGGACCATCGCGCCGTCTTCGTCATTCGCATCGATGGTCCCGTCTTCGTGGATCCTCCACGTCGCGGCGGTTCCGTCCATGGATGTGGACATCACGAGGAGCGGGCGGTCGGTGGCGGGATCGGGAGGGATCACGGCGAGCGCGAGGACGGCACCGGTGTGCGCGGTGGGTTCCAGCGCCACCCTCGTCGTCGTCTCGACGCCATCTTGCGAAGAGATTTGGGCACGTCGAGATTTGGGCACCCCGCGACGTAGGAGACGCGTCGAGCGCGTGCGTACGAGTATCGCCCGGGACGAGGCGGGACCCGTCGCCGAGGTCGTCGTCAGGTGGGATGATGCGAATCGAGACATCCCCCTCGCCCCCCTCGCCCCCTTCACCTCGTGTCCCCGTCAGTGTCGGCCAACGCGTCCGGTGAGACGCATCAAAGTTCAGTTACTTCGAGAGACGGAAGTGCCGTCGGGTCCGAGAAGGTGGTTCAAAACCTAACGCGCGCTGGCGACGCGCCGCACGGATCGGGCGTCGGCGGAGGTCGCGATGAGCACGATATGGAGCGCGCCGGCTCCCTCGCGCGTGCTTAACCTCCGCGGCGCGCCCGTCCCCGAGCGCCCGTCCGACGCCGGCGACGACGACGCGACCGGGTCAGAGTCCAAACCCTCGATCACGGAGGACCCGCCCGTCGAGGACGTGGCGGGCGCCGCGCGCGGGCCCAGGGTGGGGCGCATAGACGCGTGGCGCGACCAGGGGTTCGCGTCCGCGCGCGAGCAACGCGACGCGCTCAAATCCGACCTCGGGCGGTACAACCTACGACGTCGCAGGCAAGGCAGGGCGCCGCTCACGGAGGATGAGTTCGACGCGATGATCGCCGCGGGGGGCGACGAGGTCTCCTCGATATCCGGCTCGGACGATTCAGATTCCGACTCCGATTCCGACGACGACGACGCCGACGCCGCCGGGGGCGCCACCAAGGACCCAACCGAGGCGTACACGGCCGTCCGCGGCGCCGCGGAGGGTGCCCGGGTCGTGTTCAAGGATGACTCCGCCGGCGACGCCTACGCCGTGTGGCGATGCGTCCTCGAGCGAGATGGCAAAAACAGCCGCACGCTCGACGCGGACAGCGCCGTACGCGCGCTGAAGACGCTGCGGGACGACGCCAAGCCGTGGGCGGTGGTGTTGGCCAGGGGCGGGCACTTCGCGGCGTCCGTCTTTGACCCGACGAAGTTCGCGGGTGGCGCGAAGTCGGGGGAGCGGGTTGAGAAAAAGCCAAAGGGACCGATCGAGAACGCCGTCCCGCCGGCGGCCGCGATCGTCCACAAGACCTTCCACAGGTACGTGGTACGCGCCAAGGCGGGCGGGCGGCAGAGCACCAAGGACGCGGGCGGCGGCAAGACGATCAAGAGCGCGGGGTCCTCCATGCGCCGCGCTAACGAGCGCGCTCTCGAGGAGGAGATCCGCGCGTGCCTCTCCGGCTGGAGCGAGACGCTCGAGCGGTGCGCGCTAGTCTTCGTCGCCGCGAGCAAGACGGACCAGAAGACGCTGTTCGACGCGCCGGGTAAGGGTAAAGAACCGTGTTTGGGACGGGGGAACGATACGATTCGCAGGGTTCCATTCGCGACGCGAAGGCCGACGTTTAACGAGACTAGGCGGGTCGTCGCTCGGCTCGCGTCGGTGAGCCGCGACGTGGTCATCGCGGGGGGTGCCGAGGGGGGTGCCAACACAGCTGGCGAGGCCGGTGACGCGCTGACGGACGCACAGAGGGAGAGGATGTCGCAGATCGAGTCGAGAGCGGCGGCGGCGGCGGCGGCGCTTCGGGGTTTGGACGTCGGCGGCGGCGGGGTCGACGACGACGGGGACGACGACGCGCTCGGCGGGGACGGAGGGGACGACGACGTGCGTAAGCCTCTGTCCAAGAAGGAAAAGGAGAAGCTGAAGAAACAGCGCGCGAAGGAGCGCGCGAAGGCTGCGGCGGAGGAGGAGGAGGAGAAGGCTCCCGCGGAGGAGGCGCCCGCCCTGGCTCAAAACGCGAAGAAGGGCGGCGGGGGGAAAGCCGCGGCGCTCCTCGCCAAGGCCAAGCGGGGCGAGGCGAACAAGCGCGACGAAGCGGTGAGATTCCAGCGCGCGCACACGATCCCAGTTTCCCCGATCCACCCCTCTCTCCCCGGCGCCTCGTTCTCACGTCGAGTCTCTACTGATTTTCCCAGGCCCTCGCCGCAGAGCGAAGAGAGGCGTGCCTCAGGGCGGCGCAGCAGCGGACGGCAGCGGTCGTCGGGGCGACGCACGGGGGAGCGTTCGCCAACGAAGGCGGCGGGTCCATCGCTGGTGGACAGGCTCAGGGGAGTTGATCTCCGATCGTTGTTGCCAAAGGTGGCCATGGCGGTTGCCGCGGTTTACGTGATGTCGAGCGCCAGGGTGGTGGACACGAAACGGTCGACCAAACGCGTGATGCGATAGTACTCTTACGTAGCAGCGAGCTCTTGATTAAACCAATGCTAGTATACAAACCCACGTAGTCTTTCACAGCCCCTGAACCTCCCGAAACAAAGCTAATTTTTACGCCGCAGCCGACTTGGCCTCGGTGGACGCCAGCACCTTATCGAGCGCACCCTCCAGGGTCTTGACGCACCTCTCCTTGTTCGTCAGCTTGTCCAGTCCGAAGAGGCCGATGCGGAACGTGAAGTTTCCTGGGGGCTCGCCGATCATGAACGGCACGCCCGCGGCCACCTGGAATCCCTCAGCCTTGAACTTTTGAAACATGTCGGGCGACTGTACACAAAACACGCCGTCAGTCTAATTGCCCATACAAAGAGATGAAAAGAAGAAACTCACCTGCGTGTACCACACGTTCACGCCCGGCGCCTCGTACCCGGGCGCGCTGACCGTCCTCAAACCCTTGGACTTCATCATGTCGCGGCACTCGTTCCCGAGGTCCCACGCCAGCTGCTTAGCCTTGCCGAATCCGAGCTCCTTCGTCTCGAGCGCGGCGTCGCGAAAGAGGTTCAACGCATCCGTCGGCATCGTGGTGTAGTAGGCAAACCCGCCCGCGTTGTACGAGTCCATGACCTCGAGCCATTTCCTCATGTTGATCACCATCGACGTCGACGTCGTGTTGCGAGTCGCGTAGTCGCCGCGTTCGCTGAGCATGATCAGCGACGAGCAAGCCGGGCCGGTCCACCCTGTAGGAGAAAAAAAACACAACGTCAAACTAATTGCCCGTATGTAAAACATTAAAATAGACTCACCTTTTTGCGGCGCCGACAAGATGGCGTCCACGCCGGTGGCCTTCATGTCCACCCAGATGGTGCCGGACGCGATGCAGTCCAGGACGAACAAGCCTCCGTGCGCGTGGACCGCGGCGGCGATCTTGACGAGGTAGTCGTCGGGGAGGATGATGCCCGTGGACGTCTCCACGTGCGGCGCGAAGACAACCGCGGGTTTCTCGCGTTGGATCGTCTTCACCACCTCGTCGACGTCGTGCGGCGCGAACTGGGGGGTGGCGGAGTTGTCCGTCGGTTGCCCGCGCATGACGATGGTCTCGGACGGGATGCCGGTCTGCTCGAAGATGTCGGTCCACCTGTAGGAGAAGTACCCGTTGCGCAGGACGAGGACTTTTTTGCCGGTGGCCCACTGCCTGGCGACTGCTTCCATGCCGTAGGAGCCCGAGCCGGGCATGACGATGGTGGATGTGGCGTTGTACGCCTCCTTCAGCGTGGCGTCGATGTCGTTCATGATCTGATGGAGTGATGTTGGGGTGAGATGGGAAGTCAGCGCGTCGGTACGCACGGGGGATGCGCACGACCGGGTCGAACGACAGATCTGGCGGGTGCTGACGAGGTTATCGCGCGAATGGGGGAAAGAGTTCGGGCGCGCGCGCGTGTTCCGGGGTTATCGCGCGTGACGTATCCGCCGGATATCCGACGACGCACCTTGCAGAAAGGCTTGGACATGTGGTTCATCGCGCGGTCCGTGTACACGACGGAGTACTCGAGCAGGCCCCCCGCGGCCTCGAGGGGCAGAGGGGACTTGTGATACGGCTTGGCCGGGTCGTGCGGGCACGCGTTGGCCTTGGCCGCGAACGCGCGCGACGCGCCGAAGAGGCGCGACCGCTCGCCGGTGGATAGCGCGCGCTGCGCGGCTCGTCTGAGTGCGTTCATCTAAAGCGTTGTTCTACGTGCGGAGTGCGTGTGAGCGGTCCGGCGTCGATGTCACGCCTCCTGTACGTTGCCCACGCGCGAAGTTCGACGTTTTTAGAATGGATGCCAGTTGTCGAGGCGGGGGTGCCCTCAGACTGCCGATCGTGTGGGGTTTCCCCTTTTTTCATTGGCTGCCGACTAGATCTGACTGTACATCACTGTAAAACGCGAGAAGAATCGGTAACGGCTATCGGCAACGGGAAATACACCGGGTTCTCGTGACCGAGACCCGTACGGATCGTTTCGCCAAAACTTTCTATTTGTTTGGCTAATTCCCGACTTTTGGCAGAGACGCGCTTTGATCGATTGCGATTCCGCGGTCTGGCGACGACCCGGACGGAACCGGATAGGCTCCTTGACCCAGTTTGAAGCTTGGTTGCTCGTTTGGCGTGTTTTGTTTCGCCTGGGATCCCCTCGGACCACTCACACGACTCGCAACATGGCGCTTCGTCAGTTCGCGCGCCAGTCCGCCCGTTCGCTCGGGCTTCGCTCCGATGTCTCCGCCTTCGCGCCCGCCGTGGCGACGCGCGGCATGAGCACCGTCATCGAGGGCCTCAAGTACATGGCCTCCCACGAGTGGGCCAAGGTTGACGGGGACACGGTCACCGTCGGGATCACCGATCACGCGCAGGCTGAGCTCGGCGACGTCGTGTACGTCGAGCTCCCCGAGGTGGGATCCACCGTGGAGGCCAAGTCCACCTTCGGCGTCGTGGAGTCCGTCAAGGCCGCCTCCGACGTCTACTCCCCCATCTCCGGCGAGGTCGTCGCGGTGAACGAGGAACTGGCCGATTCCCCCGGAGCGGTGAACGAGGGCGCGTTCACCGACGGGTGGATGATGAAGGTGAAGATGTCCAACCCCGCCGACCTCGACGCGCTCATGGACGCCAAGGCGTACGAGGCATCCTGCGACAACTGATTCGATTCGCGTCTAATTCGAGGCGGTCTTCACCCGATCCACGGGCGCGCGCGTTCGGGGGGGGGCGAAGATCCATCGAGTAGTCCGCGTTTAGATAGGCAAGTTTTGAAAGCTGTTCTGATCTCAAATTTACGTCGCGGGGGCGGGCGCTCCTTAATCCGCATCCCTCCCCTTGATCCCATCCGCTATGTCGATGTCATATCCCCCACCATCGACCCCAATCCGCTCAGTGCAGCCCGACGGTCCGCGAGAGCACCTCCTCTTCGCGCAGGTGCGTCTGGAACGTAGCCACCCGCGTTCGTAGCTTCGCGATGCTCTCCGCCTTTCGCTCCAGCACCGACGACAGGCGATCGACGTACGCGTCGATCGCGCTCCCGGGCTTGTCCACGTCCGCGAGCAGCGCCATCTCGCGTTTGACCAGCTCCATGGTCTCCTCGATCTGACCCCGGTGCGCGGCTATGACTTCCTCCTCCTCCTCCAAAATGACGTTGATGAGCTCGTCGTGCGCCTTGACCATCTCGGCCATGTCAACCGGCGGACCCCGGCCGGACTCCGCGGCGGTCGCCTTGGCGGCGGCGACCGCGGACGCCGACGCCTCGCGAAGGTTCACGACGGGCGGCGCCTTGATGTGAACCGGCGCGGGATCCGGCGAAGAAGGCTGTGCCTTCTTCTTCGGCGTCCCGCGCGACGGCGGCGCCGTTCCCGGCCGCTGCTTCCTCGGCGTCGTATTCGCCGACCTCGGCGGAGCGACGTCGCCCGATCCAAAGTTCCCGCTCTTTCGAAGCACCTCCGCGGCGGCGGCGTCGGCATCCTCGCCAGCCATGCGCGCCATCTTCGCGGCCACCTTGGCAGCCTTCTCCGCCTCGGCGCGCGTCCGACGTTCCAGCGCGGCTAACCGCTTTTGTTCGTTTGCGGCGGATCGAGCCGCCGCCGCGTCGGCTCGGTTTTTGGCGTGAGCCTTCGGGTCGAACGCCTGGGTCCGCGGGTCCATCTGCTTCTCCTCCTTCGGCGCGGCGAGCGTCGCGGTGCGTTCGGACGCGGCGAGGGTGAGGGAGGAGGTTCGTTGGAGCGACGCGGGCGCCGCGCTCTGCGGGCGTCGGCGCCCGGCGCGAGGTTGCTCGGGCTCCGTCGACGAATAGTCGGGGCCGCCGTTGAGGTCCAATCGTTGAAGGTCCGCGTTGAAGTTCATCGACGCCCCGCGCGCGATGGGCGTGACGCCGTCGGGGCCGAGTTTGGTTCCGTTGCCCCCCGACGCGTTCTTCTTTGGACCCCCTTGACCTTCGGATCGAAGTTCCTTGACCCGGTACGCGTAGCGCAGGGTGTTGAGGGTGTGCTCGCAGGAACCGGTGGCTGGGGAGATGTTGGCGATCATGACCGTCCGGGAATCCCCGAGGAAGGAATCTCGCAGCACCTCCGTGAGCTTGCTGCCGCGGAAGGGCACGTGGTTGGATCCCATGTCCAGCGCGCGGATGCACTCCTTCAGCGCGAGCAGCGACTTGTTGATCTCGGCGCCCTCGAGTCGCGTCTGCCGGTCGTTCTGGTCGGTATCCGCGCCTCTTTCGCTCCCGGCGAGGTCGATGAAGGAAAACTTGCCGTGGATCGCCGTGTGGTTCGCGCCCTCCTTCGCCTTGAGCTGCCTCGCCACCGAGGGCGGCATCTTGGCGGCGTTCGGGTCCACTCCGTCGCGCTGTTTCAGCGAGAGCTGGAGAATCGCGTGGGACCGCGACGATTCCGAGTTGGCTCCGGTGCTGCCCGTGCACCTCGCGGCGGTTCCGTGCTCGATGAGCCGTTCCACGAGCGTGACGTTGTCCACCTCGAACTCCTGCAGCCCGACGACGCACATCTGCTGCCTCGCATCTTCGCGAATCACGAGCTTCTTCCGCCCGTTGAGCAAGTCGTACACTTTCCCGCCGTAAATCTCGAAAAACGACACCCACAGCGCCAAGCCCTCGTTGCGCGGCTGCGCCAGCTCACACAAAATCTCACCCGCCGCGCGCGTGGGCAGCGGGGACATGGTGTACGTCTTACCGGAACCCGTCTGCCCGTACGCGAAGCAGGTCACCTTGCACCGGTTGAAGATGGTCCCGATGAGCGGGTGCACCGTGGAGGTGTAAATCTCATCGTTACTCACTTCCTCCGGGTACACGTCGTCAAAGGCAAACTCGTGCTTCTCCGTGTACTGTGTCAGGTCAACCTTCTGCCGTGGTTCCCACAGCGTCAACTGCCCGGCGCTCAACTGACTCCTCGACTGACTCTCTCCCGCTTCGCCGCCCGATGGCTCAGACACGTCCCGTTCCATCGTGACGATGTCTTCCTCCTCCTTGGCGAGTTCTTTTTTGTTCAGCGGTCGTTTGCGAACGACGACGCGAATGCGCGGCTGCTCCGCGGCAGCCTTCGCGGCCGCGGCCACCGCGGTGTCACCTCCGGGAGCCGCCACCGCGGCGCCCGTGAACCGCGAGAGCTCGGAGAGCCTGTCCACGGGCGAGGATTTGGACTTGTTGCTGAGGCTCGGGGACGGGACGAACGGTTTCGTCTTTGGATCGTTCGGATCGGGCGCGTCTCCGGATGCTTCTCCAGATGCTCCACGTATGTCGACGTCGCGAAGTAGGTCATCGTCGGCGTCGTGGGCACCTCCGTGGAGCTCGAGTAGGCCACCTGGAGTCGCGAGGACGTCACCCGCCAGGCCGACAGCCTCGGAGAGGAGGTCCTCATCCGCCGGGGAGACCAACAGCGGCGCAAAGTCGTCGTCGTTCGCGGTCTTCATCGCTTTGACCGGCGTCTTGTGTTCCACGGCGATGTTCGCCGTTGGGTCGAGCGCGATGTTCTCCTGCGCGTTGACCGTCTTTAAGAGCCTGAAGAGCTTCTGCTTGTCCGCCATGTCGGACACCCCGTGCTTGGGGTAGTCCTGCATCATGAGCGACGCAAACTGAGACTCGGTCATTTTGTTGAAGCCGTCGAAGTACTTGACGAGGCCGGCTTTGTTGAGCCATTGGCGGATGCGGCCGGGTTGGTGCGGCTCGGCGGTCTGAGCGTTGGTCTTGCTCGCGCCGTTGGCGAGGGCGGGCATGGCGTCGATCTTGTCTCGTTCGCGACACTCGTGCCGTCTCTGACCCTCGAAGCGACTTCAACTCCGCTGCGTCTGTTGAACGATCGGAAGTATCGTTGGGGGGGGACGTTGAGAATCTGGCGAAGGTGGGTGCGTCATCGGGGCTATCGAGGATGGCGACGCGAGCGACGGGTCGGGATGTATCTCGACACGCGATGCGAGACGCGCGCGAGGAACGTCACGAAGAGCACGCTCCGTCGGGACGGGTCGTCGCGACTCGCGACGTTCAAAAAGGACAAACAGTCGGGCGGAGGTAGGGGAAAAAGGTGATGATGTCTCCGCGGCCTGTGGAAGGGCCCTTCAGGGACACATCGGGCGCGAGGTGTGGGTTGGGGATCGCGCACCAGTCACCACTCGCGTGTGTTCACCCACGACCCGGACGCGCGGCCTTCGCCACTCGCGCGCCTCTCTTGTGCACCGCCTCCCACCGGGGTCTGTGCTTTCTGTTTGGAAAGTCAACGTCGTCGAAAAACCCATCTTCGCAAATTCTGTATGACTGCCTGTTAACCTGTGAGTTACTTAAATAAAACACGACGTCACTCTAATTGCCCATACGGAAATAAATAAACAAAATAAGCGTGAGTTTATACGAGGTATTCTTTTCCCTTTCCTGGGACGAGGAGAAGGTCGTGGGTCTCCCACACCCGGCGAGCATGAGCGGCCACGGCGGGATGTCGCCTCGGGGCGGGCTCACCCGCATTTCAGGGACACCCCCCGGGACATCGTCCGACCAACAGGCCGAGACGTCCGACGCCGGAACCGGAGCGGACGCGTCGGGAGGAGGACCGCTTCGAGCCGAGGACATCGAGAGGCTCGCGCCGACAGCCGTGGGCACGGCCGGGGCGAGGACCGGCGCGGATCCCGACGACGCGGATCTCGGCGACGGGATCGGTAACCTGACGGCGAGGACCGCGCTCCAGCGCATCCTCGAAGCCTTCGCGGGAACATCCGGCGCCGCCAACGGGGCGCGCACGGTCCCCGAACGCGACCGCGCGCTCCGATCGCTGGAATCATTGCTCGCCGCTCGAGCCGAGCGCGCACGGGCGAGGGGCGACGGAAGCGAGACGGACGCCGCGGGTGCCGACCTAAACAGGCTCGAGCGACTGCTGGAGATGAATCGCGAGCTCGACTCACTCACCGGCACGAACCCTTCCGTCACCGCCGGGGACGGGGGAGAGGACGGAGGCATCCCATCATCGTGGAACGTCGACGCAAACGCCAACGCCGGCGAAATCGACGGATCCGACGCCGCGACGAACGACGCCGAAGCCAACGCACACGCGCGTTCACTCGGCGTCGACCTACAAGTCGCCCTGCGCTGGCTTGAGCAGACCGTACCGGTGTGGATCATCCTCGCCGTGGTCTACTCGCTCCGAAACGTCCGAGCCATCGTGACGTTCGCGTGGCTCTTCGCCACGTGCCTTCGTTTGGACGATACGCTCAAGGCGCAGGTCGCCGCGAGATCCGAGCGTAAACCGCGTGAATCCGCGTACTTGCTCTGCGTGGTGGTCATGACGGTGACGTGCGCGTACGCGGTGCTACCGGACGACGGGTGTTGGGACCGAGTGGCGTTCAAACCGGTTCAAACGGTGAGTCTCTTTTCATTTACCTTCGTATTCTATATGTATGCACGGGCAATTTGACTGACGGCGTGTTTTGTTTACGTTTACAGGGTTCGATGGGATTTACCGAGTCTGTGTGGCAGTGCGCCGTCGCCGACGTGATAGCTCGGTTCATCGCGGTGTCCGCCAAGGCGTGCGCGCTTCTGGCGACTAAGGCGCCTGACATCGGAGTCGGAGCGTTGTCCCGGGCGTTCGGGCTGGTGAGCGGGGGATCGGGCGGGAAGGACGGGGGGAACAGGAAGATGCGCGGTACGGGCGGGGCGGGCGGGGCGTCTCCCTCGGTACCGCTAGTGGCGCTGACCACCGAGGGGTTGACGCATAGGACGCCGGGACCTCCCCACGTGTCCGGCGACGGGACCGCGGGTGCGGCTCCGGGTCGCGTGCCGGTGGACCGCGGCGGGCGATCCGCGCACCGCAGGCTCACCGCGCGTCTCTCCCTGCTGGAGCACCTCTCCCTGACGCACAGGACGGCGTTGCCGATTCCCGTGTGGTTTGCCTTTTTCAGGGATGAAAACGAACTTGGTTCGGCGGCGGCGTGCCTCGCGGCGGGCGCGTACCTCGCCGTGAAACTCAGGGCGGCGCTCGAGCGCGCGCACGGCGTGCGTGGCGCCGCGAAGCAGTGCTGGAGCGCGGAGGGGGCGGCGTACGGGACCCCGGCGAGCGCCGAGGACGTCGCGGAGTGCGGCGACTGTTGCGCCATCTGCCAAGAGCGGTACGAGCGGCCCGTGCGGCTGGGGTGCGAGCACGTGTTCTGCGAGGAGTGCGTCGGGGAGTGGTTCGAGCGGGAGCGGACGTGCCCGCTGTGCAGGGCGACGGTGGCGAGCGCGGGGGCGAGGTCCTACGGCGACGGCGGGACGGTCATGTACGCGCACGTGTTCTAGAGCTAGCGAGTAGACGACGGGAACTGGTTGATTGACGAAATACTCGTACAAGTATTCGAGAGATTAGTCTTCGTTGAAAGAGGTTTCATTAAAAAAGCAATGTACAGCAGAGGTCACTGGCGTGTGACCTACTAGGGTTGCGCTAATTCCACCTCTCAAATGTGCATGGTTAAAATAAGTGTGTCTTCTTCAGGCATATGTACTGATATCGTCCGTAACCGTCGGGTCCGCGCAGCCGCGGGACCCGGCTCTCGCCTCGACGCGCCGTCGCTCTCACTGGGACGGGGAAAACATCCATTCATCTCTGATTAAGACAAAGAGTCGTCTCCTCCTCCCGGCGTTAACGCCGGACGCTTAGAGGTAGTGGAAGAAGGACTGAAGCACCGGGATGTTGCAGCCGCGGGCAGCCTTGAGGGCGATGTTCCAGGACCTGACGTGGACCTCGGGGCACACCTTCTCGGTGTTGATGTCGGGCGCGGAGACAATGGCGGCGCCGATGAGGTCAAAGGCGGCGAGGCAGAGCTTCTCGGTGTCCGTCATGGAGGCGCCGAGCGCGTTGATCTCGCCGATGATGGTGGGGAGACCCTGGGTGAGGTTGGCGTAGAACATGATCATCTCGTCGGTGTCCATGTTGGGGATGAAAGCCTCGGAGAGCTGCTTGGTGTACTCGCTCGGGAGCTTGCGGTCGAAACCGGAACCCAGCAGACGCCTCCTCTCCTCCTTCTTGTCGTCCTTGTGCTCCTGCTTGAAGACCTCATCCTTGGCATCGTCCATCTTGGTGGGGTCGAACTCATCGTCGTCCTCCTGGTGGGTGATGTCGGGGACGGTGAACTTGTCCTCGGGTTCGTACTTGTCCTGGGGGAGACCCTTGCGGTCGCAGATGTCAATCTCGGTCTTGAAATCCTTGTTGGCAACGTCCATGAGGTCGGTCTGCTTGGTGGCATCGACGAGGTCCTGAACGTGGGAAAAAAAGGGGGAAACGCGTCAGAAATAGTTCGTATACCATCTTCATAGGTCACGAGTACAGGATAGTGCGGTATTTTCATCTAGATGCGGGTATTCGGCGCGGTGGTTACCTGGTACTGGCCTCCGAGCGCGGCGGAAACCGCGGAGACGCGGAGGTAGGCGCGGGCGTAGAGAGCCTTGATGGGGGTCTGCCTGTACTGCTCGAGGAAGGCGCGGATGACGCCAATCTCAGCGGCGTCGTCGACGATGTCGGAGAGGAGGGGGTTGAGGTGGTCGCCGGTGCCCTCGTAATCGTGGGGGTTGTCGAGCATCGCCTGCGCGTCGAATTTCTCCCCGAGCTTGCCGCGAGAGAGGGAGAGGCCGAAGGTCTTGACGGGCTCCTCGTGCGCCATGCCGAGGGCGGCTCCCTTGGGCACCTCCTTCTTGGTCATGAACTGCATGGGGATGTGGTACTCCTCCGCGAACTTGGCCGCGACGGACTCGGTCTCGCGCTGCTCCCTGGCGCGGGCGGCTTGCTTGTGGGAAGGAGCCTTCGCGTGCCTGGCATCGGAAGTCTTCAGGGAAACCTGGGAAGTGTCCGCGATCGCGTGGGTGTAGGCCATGTAGCCGCACACAGCGACGACGATGGCGACCACACCGATGATCACGGAGGTGGGGGTGAAGAAGGAGGCGTTCTTCTTCTCCTTCTTCCTGAGAAGAGCTGCGAAAGGAGGGCGGGGAGGGCGAAACATCTTAGCATCCCTCGGAAGGTGTTACGTGTCCGAATGAAATTGGAGTCGGGGGATACGGGCGTCCCGGGGGCGCGCGCGCCCGCGCGGACACTCCGGCGGGGTACTCACCGTCATTCTCGACTTTGGTCGCACCCATCTTTGGTACGTTACGAGCGGGCGGCGAGTGCGCGCGCGTGCGTGACGAGTGTTATGGCCTCCCCGGGCGGCTCCCAAACTTGTTCGATCTGGCCGTCGACGGCTACGATAAAGAGTCCTGTACGGCGTAGTGGGGTGATTTGGACGTTCTATGGGAAAATCGGGGTCTAATGACTCAATACATTTTATATGGACCGATTTCTTGGGTCACGACTCAAGCTTTGGATCTTGCGTGTTAAAAATCAAAACTGGGTGTTACTCGTTCGCGTGGCGTGTTCAACAGCTCGGACGTGACTGAACTTCATACGTTTGACTGGCCTTCGCTCAAAAAAAGCGGCCGGTTGCGAAAAAGTCGAAAACCGGTCGGCATTTTGTCCCATTCGATGAGACCGAGACAGATCGAGTCGCACAACTCAGACGTCCAACACCGATATCGATGCCGGCGCTGTCGCTGAAACCCGGCGCATCGTCGCCCCTTCCGGGCGTCGCCCACGGCCGCAAAGGGAAGGGAACGCGCTCAATCAAAGGACGGACGATCGTCGCCGCCGCCCCGAACCCACCCGACGCGCTCGCGGACAAGAAGGTGGTCATCCTGGGCGGCGGCATCATCGGCAACTCGTGCGCGTATTTCCTGTCCAAGAGGGGCGTGCCGTGCACCGTGGTGGAGCGCGTGGAGATCGCCGCCGCGGCGTCGGGCAAGTCCGGCGGCTTCCTCGCGGGTGGATGGGGCGACGGATCAAACACCGAGACCCTGCACCGCGAATCATTCAAGTTACACGAGCAGCTCGCCGAAACACTGGGACTGACCACCTACCGCAAGATCCCGACGTTGCAAGTCGCGGGGGGCGAACGAATGCCGCTCGACCCGCCCGTGTCGTGGCTCGACGGCGACGTGGCGATGGCGCGGCTCATGGACGACGCCACCGCGCAGGTCACGCCACTGGAGCTCACCCAACGGCTCCACGAGGAGGCCATGTCACTCACAGGCGCGGCCACCGTCTTCGGCGAAGTCGTCGACGTCAAGACGATTGCATCCGAATCATCCGGATCATCCGACGGGTCCGCCTTGAAAGTATCCGCCGTTACCGTCCACGACGAATCCACCGGGACCACCACCGAGATAGACGCCGATGTCGTGATCGTGGCCATGGGGCCGTGGTCCACGCGTGCGTCGGAGTGGTTCCCCGATTTCGAGGTTCCGATGACCGGGGTCAAGTCGGTCAGCCTGGTGTACGAAGCGTCAGACGCGGTGGCGAATGAACCCGCGGCGCTGTTCTGCGCCGAGGATAACAACGGTTGCCACCTGGAGGTGTACCCGCGCTCCACCGGGGAGGTTTACATATGCGGGTGCGGCGGGAGCGAGTACATCACGGAAGATCGGTTACTTCCGGGGGGAGATTTGGCGGTGGCATCTGCGGTGACGCCTGACCAATCGAGGGTCGCGGCGGCGACGAGGAGTTTCGGGGGTCTGAGCGCGAGCGTGGGCGGGGACGGCCCGCGGCGGTCGCAGAGCTGCATGAGGCCGTGCCCGCCGGATGCCGTGCCGTACTTGGGCGCGGTACCCGGAGTGGAGGGTGCGTACATGGCGTGCGGGCATAACTGCTGGGGTATCCTCTGGGCGCCAGTGACTGGTAAGATCGTGAGCGAGTTGGTGGTGGACGGGAAGAGCTCGATCGACCTCACGGCGTTCACCCCTGGGCGGTTCATGACGACGGCGCAGAAGCGGGGGAAGAAGATCAAGGGCGTGAACGTCGGGGAGCAGTGGTGACGACCGACGAGATGCGGTGTTTAGCGAAGCGTTAAGAGTAGGTTTGCGTATATTTCAACCAACGGAGCTATGAACAATATCAAGCGCAAAGCGGAGGGTAGACGTACAGGAGCCGGCAACGAATTGCCGCGAGACGTTGTATTTCACTCGTCTTACGTCAGCGAGCGGTCTTATATCCCTTACGCCTTGAGGTTCTCAGCCCCGTCGGCGGCGCGGAGGGCGCCGAGCTCGGTGGGCGCCATCGTGCCGCAGATGGTTGACTTGGAGAACGCAGCCTCCGCGTCGGCGCCGCCCGCCACCTCCTCCTTGATCTTCCCCTCGATCCACTGGTACGTAACAGCGAGGCCGTCCGCGAGCTTGACGGATGGGGCGTAGCCGAGCTTCTCCTTGATGAGCTCGTTGTTGGAGTTGCGACCGCGCACGCCCTCCGGCCCGGGGATGTGCTTGACGGCCATGTCCGGCTTTCCCGCAAACCCGAGCGCCAGCGCCTGCATCTCGTTCATGGTCACCATCTCGTCGGAACCCAGGTTGACGGGCTCGGCAAAGTCGGACTTGGTCAAGCGAAGGATACCCTCGACGCAGTCGTCGATGTAGGTGAACGAGCGGGTCTGCTTGCCGTCGCCCCACATCTCAACCTCGGTCGTCGCGGTTGCGGCTTTGCGGCAAAACGCGGCGGGCGCCTTCTCGCGGCCACCCTTCCATGTTCCGAAAGGGCCGTAGATGTTGTGGAAGCGCGCGATGCGGGTCTGGATGCCAAAGTCGGACTGGTAGTGCTTGTACACCTCCTCGGACGCGAGCTTCTCGAGGCCGTAGGCGTCCTGGGGCTGCGCGGGCCACGCGTCGGCCTCCTTGAGCCCGGCGGAGAGCTCCGTGGTGAGCTGCGCGCCCTCGGGGTAGATGCACGCGGAGGAGGCGTAGAAGACACGGGCGACGCCCTCGACGCGGGCAGCCTCCATCATGTTGAAGGAGATCATGACGTTGTTGTAGAAGATGACGGAGTGGTTGGACTGGATGAAGCCCATGCCGCCCATGTCCGCGGCGAGGTTGAAGCAGTGGTCGCAGGTTTTGAGAACCTTCTGGCAGTTCTCGAAGAGGCGGAGGTCGGCGAGGATGAACTCGTCGCAGAACATCTCCTCCTGTGACGCGATATTCGGTGGGATGGAAGAATTCGTCAGTCTCGGCGGTCGGTTCGGTTCGTCTCCTGTGAAACGCATCGCGGAAAGCTCGTCGAAGGTGGCCCATCGCCCATGGGTTATCCGCAAATTTCACTTCAATCGGCGGAAATCGGCGCGACGGGTCCCCTTCGACGAGGCGCGCGCCGTGGGATGAAACGGGTGAAATCGATGCCGGGACGCACCGGCATGTGTTCGTTGCGCTTCCAGTCGCAGCCGACGATGTAGTGACCCTCCTCCTTGAGCCTCTTGGCGAGGTGCGAGGCGATGAAGCCGCCCGCACCGGTGACGCAGATCTTCAGCTTCTTCTCCGGCCAGTAGGGCTCGGTGCCGTAGACGCCGCGGAGCTCGTACCCGGCAGCGGCCATCTTTACTTTATAAGATGAGGGAAGGTGTTTGGGGGGTTGTTGGGATCGAAAGGGCTCGTGAGAGGCCTTAGCGATTTGCGCACGCGTGGAAGCGGCGGTGAGTAGTGGCGTCGGCGATGACGACCGCCGTGGCAATAAAGCGCTTTACAGCCGCTGAGTGGACGGAATGGCCGATAAAGGTAAAAAACGAGACGTGGCTTCTCCGTGAGAGGTGGAGAAGCTGTCTGGCCAAAAAGAAACCGCCGTATTTTTGATCGACTCCCCCGTGAATAAACCACGGTCAATGACCCTCCGTCGATGCAAGGGAGTCTATTAAATCATATCCGCCGACGCTTCACCCGTTCCAAGTGATGCCAGTGAAGATAAGGACCGATTGATAACGCCATTGGTCGCAGAACTCGACGGCTGCGAAAAACTCTCAAAACTCTCGCGCCCGCATTTGGCGCCAGTCATTGTTGCGGCGCTCGATTTCAGCATCTCGACATCATGCACGCTGTGACCCCCGTCGCCACGGCGATGGCCGCCGACCTCGTCCCGTCCGTCGAGGCGTACCTCGAGGCCAACGGTCTGAGCGACACCCTCAAGGCGCTCAAGTCCGAGGCGAGCGCCAAGAAGATGACGCCGTCCAAGTCGGTGCGTGCGCCCGAAACGCCTCTCGACATCGCTCGACATCGCAATTTTTACGTCTCCACCGCCGTCGCCAGATGCGACGCCCGCCCCGCGAAATGCGACCAGCGCTGACCCTCGCGTCCCGTTCCGACCCCGCAGGCTGTCAAGACTGACCTCGTGGAGATGGCCAACGTGTACATGGAGGCCAGGTGAGGACCTCGACCGCCCCGACCCGTCCGCCCGATCTGACGGCGGGGCGATATTTTTTCTCCGAGATTGCCTCGGAGCCGCCGCCGCCGCCGGGCAACAACCTTCGCCTTCCCGCGTCCCCGTCGCGTCGTTTCTTCTGCATCGCGATCGCTGACGCGCCTAATTCTTTCGTAACATTCGCAGGGGCATCAAGCGCAAGCTCGCCGCGTCCGACTCCGACAGCGACAGCGACAGCGACAGCGACTCCGACTCCGGCGACGAGCCCGCAGCCAAAAAAGCCAAGACCGCCCCGGCATCTTCCGACTCCAGCTCCGACTCCGACTCCTCCTCCTCCGACTCCGACTCCGACAGCGGCGAGAAGAAGGAGGAGGCGAACAAGGCACCCGCCAAGCCCGCCAAGTCCGACTCCTCCTCCGCCACCTCTTCCGACTCCGACTCCAGCGACAGCGACTCGGACTCCGATTCAGACTCCAAGCCCAAGGAGACGGAGAAGAAGGACGAGCCCAAGGCTGAGGTCAAGGCTGACTCCTCATCCAGCTCCGACTCGGACTCCTCCTCTTCCGACTCCGACTCCGACTCGGACAGTGGCGAAAAGAAGGAGGAGGAGAAGGCCGAGGTCAAGAAGGCTGACTCGTCATCCTCCTCTTCCTCCTCCTCGTCTTCCTCTGACTCCGACTCCGACTCTGACGAGAAGGAGGAGGAGAAGAAGGACGAGCCCAAGGCTGAAGTCAAGGCTGATTCCGGCTCCAGCTCATCATCGTCCGACTCGGACTCCTCTTCCTCTGACTCCGACTCGGACTCCGGCGAGAAGAAGAAGGACGAGCCCAAGGCTGAGGTGAAGAAGGCGGACTCCTCCGATTCGGATTCCTCCTCCTCCGACTCTGACTCCTCCTCCTCCGACTCCGACTCTGACGAGAAGGAGGAGGAGAAGAAGGACGAGCCCAAGGCTGAGGTCAAGGCTGACTCCAGCTCCAGCTCATCATCGTCCGACTCGGACTCGGACTCGGACTCGGACTCCGATTCCAAGCCCGCGGCCAAGGCCATCGAGGACAAGAAGGATGACTCCTCGAGCAGCTCCGACTCCGACTCCTCCTCCTCCGACTCGGAGTCCGAGGAGAAGAAGGAGGAGGCCAAGGCTGAGGTCAAGTCCGATTCGTCCTCCTCGGACTCGGACTCCTCCTCCTCGGACTCCGACTCGGACTCCGACGAGAAGGAAGAGAAGAAGAAGGACGACGACAAGATGGACGTCGGGGAGGCCAAAGCTGACTCCTCGTCCTCGTCCTCGTCGAGCTCCGACGACGATTCGGACTCGGACACGGAACCCGTCAAGATGGACGCGGACGCCGCCGTCGCCAAGCCGGACTCGAGCAGCTCCGACTCCGACTCGGGCTCCAGCGACAGCGACAGCGACAGCGATAGCGACTCCAAGCCGGCGGCGATGGACGTCGACGAGAAGACGGAGCCCGAGGCGAAGGCGGCGGCGTCCTCCGACTCGGACTCCTCGAGCTCCGACTCCGACTCTAGCGACTCCGATTCCGATTCCGGTGAGAAAAAAGAAGACGCCCCCGCCGAGAAACCGGCCGAAACCAAGGCTGATTCCTCCTCCTCCTCTTCGTCCTCCTCCTCCTCCGACTCTGGCTCGGACTCTGACTCAGACTCCGACTCCGATTCGCAGGGTAAGAAGGAGAACGCGGCTCCCAAGACGGAGGCGAAGGCGCCGGCGCCCAAGGAGGTTGACGTTGAAGAAGCGCCCGCCACCGACGGACCCGCGGGGCCCCGGACGCGCTCGCAGAACAAGCCCTTCCAGCGCGTCAACGTCGAGGAATTCATGGGTAAGAAGGGTAGCTGGGACATGAGCTACGAGGCCACATTCGGGGAGGGCGGCGTCGGGTGGAAGGCGCAGGCGGTGCTCGGGCAGGTTAAGGGCGACAGGTTCAGGCACGAGAAGAACAAGCGCAAGCGGAGCACCTACAGGGGCGGGCTCATCGACGACGCCAAGGTCAACTCCATCAAGTTTGACTACTCGGACGACGAGAAATGATGACGGGAGCCGCATATTACACACGGGGGGTTCGGCATATTATAGCGCGATGTTTAAATCGACTTCAATTTTTGCTTGAACTACTCTCACGTCGCGTCTCGGTCCACCGATCGCGTCCCGATATCAACGCGCACCCTCGCGTTTTCCGCCCGCAGCCTCGCGTTCTCCGTTCGTAACACGTCCACCTCCCGTTCGAACGATCGTACCCGTCTTCGGAGCTCCGACACCTCCCGTTGCATGCCGTCAGCCGCGGGGTTCAACGAAGAAAACGGAGCTTCGTAGACATCGTCGAAGCTGTCGTATGTGTCATCCACGGTTTCGAACCCGAGTGTCTGGTCCAGAAACGACCCGGCGCCGCTCAGCCCGGGACCGGTGGCGGGTTCCATCGCTATGTCGTCGAACGATCCGCTCCTGTCGAAGCTTCCGGACATGTCCACGGAAATCACCGGAGCCACCCCGCCGACGTTCCTTCGCACCCGCGCCCGCCGCTCCTTCCCTTTCCGTCGCCGCTGCTTCTTCTCCTTCTCCCGTTGCTTGTTCGTCGCTTGGACCAGCGTCGACAGCTGCAGCGGGACCACGACGAGCGCGGTCAAGATGAACGCGACCGTCGCCACCCGGCCCTGCGCGGTGACCGCGTCGAATGGCTGTAAACAAAAACACGCCGTCAGTATAATTTCCCACACGTACGCGAATAAAAATAAGCTCACCTGCCCGATGCCCGTCAGCGTCAGAAACGACCAGTACAGCGCGTCACCGACGTCGCTGATGTCCGGGTTCGTCTCGTACTCCAAGTCGTAGAAGATCTCGCCCGCGATGAGGAACACGCACAGGAACTCCACGGCGACGCTGGTCACCTTGCCGAAGATCTTGTCGTCGCCGTCTTCGTCGCTTCGATCTTTCAACCTGTAACAAAACACGACGTCATACTAATTGCCCATGTGTAAATAAAAAGAAACTGTAAATGAAAAGAAACTCACCCGCCGTTGACGTCGTCGGCTAGTCGGAGCAGGCGAAGCAGACGGAAGAGCCGGAACGTTCTTAATACCCCGCTGCCGCCCAACGCGCTGCCCACGAGCGTGGGTAAGACCGCCGCGAAGTCCACCAATGCTACCGGTGATCGAAGGTATTTGAAGCTGAACTCCTCGCTCCACGCGCGCAGGCAAAACTCAAAGAGGAAGATGGCCTCCACGGTACCTTCGCCGCTGGCGACCGTCGCTGGGTCGATGAACCCCGCTCTCGACGCCACCGCGTCGGGGACCCAATCGGGTAGTAACGTGGCGATCGCGATGGGGTCGGAGACGAAAAATCCTCCGTTGCCGCCGTCGAACAAGGACTCGCTCACGGAGATGCCTAGCACGAACGCGGTGGTGGCGATGGTCCAGATGCCCGCCGCGTCGACCCGCGCCAGTAGGTCCTTGACCTTCTCGCGCGGCTCCCGCGCGTGCCACTCCACCTTCTCGAACGCGCGCTGGGTCCGCGCCGCCTCGCGAAGCCCCGCGTCGAACTCGTAGTCGTCGAACGAGCCCGAGTCTCGAGAGTCGAAGAAGCACCGAGTGGGAAGCATGACGTGTTGTGCCGACGCGCGGTTTCGCCGCCGCGTTCGATGCCCACGGACCGCCAGCGCCGACCGAGTCGCCCCGAGCGCTCGGCGCGCACCCATGTCGGCCGCACGCGCCGGCGACGCCGCCGGCGCGACGCGCGATACCGTCCACATATCGCGCCCCTTCTGCGGTGCGTGGGTCACACGCTCGGATAAAGTGAGCCTGAAAACGCCGACACATTTTTCGGCTTCGGCCGGATGGGTTTAAGGTTACTGTCTGGATACAATACGAGTATCAGCCGCATTTGCGAAAATGGGTCCAAATTTTTGGGTCCAACCTTTTTCAAACGAGCGGCGCCGACAAGTTGTTTTCTTCCCGATCGCGGCGGGGCCATCAGAGCTCTCTCGCGCCGTTCATCGGCCTTTAGACTCCGGATCGGACGACCACGATGGCGGTTCCAGCCGCTCAGGTCCAGGCGGTGCTGGACATGTCCAACCTCACCGCCTTCGAGCAGCTCCTCGGCGGCCTCACCAGCGTCGACAACGCGGCGCGCACCCAGTACGAGTCTCTGTTCAACGAGTGCAAGAAGCAGGGCGACGTGCTGTGCCTTCAGCTCGTCAAGGCGCTGCGAACGTCCGCGATCGTGGAGACCCGCGAGATGGCGGCCATCTTACTCCGCCGCGTGCTGACCAAGGACGAGGTGTCCCTGTGGGCCAACCTCCAGCCGCAGACGCAGGCGGGCATCAAGGGCGAGCTGCTCAAGTCCTTGCACGAGGAGCAGAACAAGCGGATCGCGGGCAAGGTGGGCGACACCGTCTCCGAGCTCGCCGCGGGCGTCTACGAAGAAGGATGGCCGGAGCTCCTCCCGTTCCTCTTCCAGTGCGTCACCGGCGGCGCCGATCCCCTCAAGGTGACCGCGCTCAACGTCTTCGGCGAGCTCGCCGCGTACATCGGCGACTCGCTCGTCCCGCACCTCGCCACCCTGCACGGCATCCTGGGCCAGTGCCTTCAGGCGGCCGACATGGAGGTCAAGCTCGCGTCCCTCCGCGCGTGCTGCGCCTTCGTCGACTCGCTCGAGAACCAGCACGACAGGGCCAAGTTCCAGGATCTCCTGCCCGCGATGCTCCAGACCCTCGGCGGCGCTTTGCAGGGCGGCGACGAAGCTTCGGCGCAAGACGCGCTTTCCATGTTCGTGGAATTGGCGGGATCTGACCCGAGGTTCGTGCGTAAGCACCTCGCGCACGTCGTCGACGCCATGATGACGATCGCCGAGCACAACGACCTGGAGGACGGCACCAGGCACCTCGCCACCGAGTTCCTCGTCACCCTCACCGAGGCGAGGGACCGGGCGCCGGGTATGATGCGTAAACTTCCCAACTTTGTCCCGCGGCTGTTCAACTGCCTCGTCGCGTTCTTACTCGACGTCGAGGATGAGCAGGAGTGGCACACCGCGGAGAAGGAAGAGGACGGCGACGCGGGCGAGGGCGAGAGGTACGACGTCGGGCAGGAGTGCCTCGATCGCGTCGCCATCGCGCTTGGCGCCAACACTGTGCTTCCGTGCGCGGCGGCGACGATCCCGGCGCTGCTCGGCGACGGGGACTGGCGCAAGCGTCACGCGGCGCTCGTGGCGCTCGCGCAGATCGCGGAGGGATGTGTCAAGGGCATGAACAAGGACGTCGCGGGCGCGGTGGCGCCATGCCTCGGCGCGGCTACCAACGATCCCCACCCGCGCGTGCGTTGGGCGGCTGTCAACGGAATCGGCCAGCTGTGCACCGACCTCGGTCCCAAGATCCAGGAGAAGGCACACGCGCAGATCTTACCCGTGCTGCTCAAGGCCATGGAGGATTCATCGCACAGGGTCCAGTCGCACGCGGCGGCGGCGATGGTCAACTTCTCCGAGGGATGCCCCCCAGAGCACATGCAGCCGTACCTCGACGCGCTCATGAACAAACTCCTGCAGATGCTCCAGGGTGGCCACCGCATGGTCCAAGAGTCCGCCTTGACCGCGCTCGCGTCCGTCGCGGATAACGCGCAGACCGCGTTCGCCAAGTACTACTCCACCGTGCTCCCTTTCCTGAAGCAGATCTTAGTGGGCGCCGCCGGTAAAGAGCACAGGATGCTCCGCGCCAAGGCTATGGAGTGCATCTCCCTCGTCGGCATGGCTGTCGGAAAAGAACAATTCGCGCCCGACGCGAGGGAGGTGATGGATCTCCTCATGCAGCTGCAGGCTGGCGGGTTCGAGGACGACGATACCACCGCGTCGTACATGCAGCAGGCGTGGACGCGGCTGTGCAAGTGCCTCGGCCGCGACTTCATCCAGTACCTCCAGGTGGTCATGCCGCCGTTGCTCAAATCGGCGCAACTCAAGCCGGATGTCCAGGTGACGGACGCGGAGGATCACGAAGAGGCGGAGGAGGAAGAGGACGTCGAGGTCATCGCCGTGGGGGACAAGCGCATCTCCATACGGACCTCCGTGCTCGAGGAGAAGGCTACCGCGTGCAACATGCTGTGCTGCTACGTCGACGAGCTCAAAGACGGGTTCTTACCGTACCTCCAGCCCGTGGTGGAGACGATGGTGCCGCTGCTCGATTTCTACTTTCACGAGGATGTGCGCAAAGCCGCGGTGGCGTCGCTGCCGGATATCCTCCGCGCGGGTAAAGCCGCGATGCTGAAGCAGTGCGTCGCCCCCACCGGCCAGACGGTGGACGCCGCGTACTTCCGCCAGCTCGTCGGGTACGTCGTCCCGCCTTTGATCAAGGCGCTGAGCAAGGAACCCGAGGTTGAGATTCAAGCCGCGATGCTCGAGTCCCTCGCGGATTGCGCCGGCGTCGCGGGTGAGCACATCAGCGAGCACATCGCCGCCATGATCGAGGAGTTCCAGAGCACCCTCAAGGGCTCGTTGGAGCGACGGGCGGAGCGGAACAAACGCGCCGGCACCGAGGACTTCGACGCCGAGGAGATGGAAGCGTTGACGGACGAGCAAGCCGCCGAGGACGAAGTCTTCGACCAGTTCGCCGAGTGCGTCGGCTCACTCCTACGGTCCCTTCACGCGCCAGTGTTACCCGCGCTCGAGCCACTGCTCGCGCAGTTCGTGG
>Ga0257106_1000352_pt1 | contig 28075 bp, 29 predicted proteins | sample LP_taG_3_FD_190177 | JGI IMG/M metagenome (GOLD analysis project Ga0257106, IMG submission 190177) | Marine microbial communities from Northeast Subartic Pacific Ocean, Canada - LP_J_2011_P26_10m | ecosystem: Environmental > Aquatic > Marine > Oceanic | place: Canada: Northeast Subartic Pacific...
GTTTTTTTATTTCTATTTTAATATCTTTTGGTTCATGGCCATCAATTAGATTTTTATATAAATCATTTATAGTTTTATAATTTTCATTTGAAATAGGCGAAAAAAATATTTCATCCCGATCAATTCCAGAGATTCTATAGTCTTTTTTTATATTCAAATTAAATATATTGGAATTTGATTCTATCAAAATAATAAAAGGTAGAAATAATTCACGTTGTAAACCATCTTTATATAAATCTTTAGGCTTGTCATTTGAAGTAAGTACAATTTTAATATTTAAATCAAATAATTCAATAAATAGCTGACCCAATATCATGGCGTCTGCAATATTTGTCACTTGAAACTCATCAAAAAAAATTAAATCAAAATCTTTTTTTAAACTTTTTGCATAAGTCCTAATTAAAAAAGAATTATCTTTAATTTTAGAGTTATTTTTTCTGATATTGTGTAATGAATCATGAGTGTCGATCATGAACTCATGAAAATGAATACGTTTTTTTCTAGATTCTTTGATATTGCTAAAAAATAAATCCATAATCAATGTTTTGCCGACACCGACTGTACCATGGATATAAAAGCAATTTTTGTATGAGGTTTTAGTAATTAAGACTAAGAATTTTTGAATTAAATTTAGTTCTGATTCTTTTTTAAATTTACTCAATTCTTTTAATAAATCTAATTGCAAAATATTTTCTTCTAAAGATTCAGCACGACACCGCTCTCGATAAGATTCAATTAAACTGTCCATGCTAAAATATTATACTACGTATTTAATTTAGCTCTCAATTTATGATTTTCGGGATCATACGGACTTTCCTCAATCACCGTAACGTCATGCATAGTGCCAAGAATATCCATTTGAAGCTTAGTTCCCACTTCTGAAAATTCCGGTTTAACCATAGCTAGAGCAATTGATTTTTGAATTCTGAAACCATAATTGCCTCCTGTAGCTCTACCGACTACTTTGCCGTCACTGTAAATAGGATTATTGCCTAATGCATCAGCGTCTGTAACATCGTGAACTTCTAAAGTTACAAATGTATTATCGAAACCTTTTTCTTTCCATTCAACTAACGCATCACGACCTACAAAGTCTCCTTTGTTTGGGTGTACAAATCTATCTAAACCAGATTCATAGGCGGCATACTCAATAGAAAGTTCTGTACCCACTAAACGATAAGACTTTTCAATTCTTAATGAGTCCATTGCGCGAATTCCAAATGGTTTGATATTAAATTCTTTACCTGCTTCCATCAAAGTATCAAATATATGATTTTGCATTTCTAATGGCATGTGTAGTTCCCATCCAAGCTCACCAACAAAGTTCATTCTCAATGCAAGTGTTTCCGCTAGGCCTATTTTTACTTTTCTACCAGATAGCCAAGGAAATGCTTCATTGGAAAAATCATCTATCGAAACTTTTTGCAGCAACTCACGAGATTTAGGGCCGGCAATAACTAATACGCCAATACTATTAGTAATATTTTCAAAAGTAACTGACCTATCATTTGGTAGTCGTTTTTTAATCCAATCATGATCTAGTCTTTGCCAAGCTCCAGCTGAAACACAGTAAAAACTATCTACGGACTCTCGCATAATAGTAAATTCCGAATGAACACCACCTTTTGTATTCAATGCATGGCAAAGATTTGATCTGCCAATTTTTTTAGGCATTTTATTTGCAACAAGACTATCTAAAAATGCTTCTGCACCCGGACCACTAATTCTACACTTTGCAAATGCTGTCATGTCTAATATGCCAACATTTTCTGCAACATTTCTACATTCATTACCGATATGCTCAAACCATTTAGATCTTCTAAATGACCAATCATCAACTGGTTCTACTCCTTCTGGGGCAAACCAATTTGCTCTTTCCCAGCCAAATTTTTGACCAAATACCGCACCAAGAGATTTCAACCTGTCATAGCATGGTGATTGTCTTAGCGGCCGTCCAGCTTCTCGTTCTTCATCTGGATAATGTATTGTAAATACGTTAGCATATGCCTCTTCATTTTTTTTAATTAAAAAGGCTTTTGAAGCATAATCTCCAAATCTTCTTGGTTCAACGCCAAGCATATCAACAGTAGGTTCACCATCAACAATCCATTCAGCTAATTGCCATCCAGCACCACCTGCAGCCGTTACTCCAAAAGAATGGCCATCGTTTAGATACATATTTTTTCTATCCCATGCTGGACCAACTATTGGACTTCCATCTGGGGTATAGCAAATAGCACCATTATAAACTCTCTTTATTCCCGCTTCTCCAAATATTGGAACTCGATGAATTGCAGACTCAATGTGAGGAGCTAGCCTCTCTAGGTCTTCTTGAAATAACTCATATTCAGAGTCTTTACTTGGTCCATCCACATAACAACACGGAGCACCTTTTTCGTAAGGTCCTAAAATAAGTCCACCAGCTTCTTCACGCATATACCATGATCCATCTGATTCTCTTAATACGCCCATTTCAGGTAATCCCAGTTCTTGTCGCTTAAGAATTTCAGGATGGGCTTCAGTAACAATGAACTGATGTTCCACTGGTATTACAGGTATATCCAAGCCAACCATTTCTCCTGTTTGTCTGACAAAATTTCCTGAACAAGAAACAATTACATCTGCATGAATGTCACCTTTATCAGTCTTCACTAGCCAAGTATCATCTGGCTGTTGCTCAAGACCAATGACAGCTGTTTGTCTGTATATTTCTGCACCTAATGCTCTAGCGCCTTTTGCTAAGGCTTGCGTCAAGTCATTTGGTTGAATATAGCCATCTTCGGGATGTTGAATAGCCCCAACTAATCCATCAATGTTAGACAGAGGCCATAATTCCTTAACTTGTTCTGGAGTTAAAAAGTTAACATCAACTCCAAGTGTTTGGGCGACTCCAGCATACTGTCTATATTCATCCATACGATTTTGATTAGTAGCTAAGCGAATATTACTGACTTTACGAAAGCCAACTTCTTGACCAGTTTCTTTTTCAAGTTCTTGGTAAAATTTTACAGAGTATTTATGAAGTTGTCCTACCGAGTAGCTCATGTTAAATAAAGGAAGTAGACCCGCAGCATGCCAAGTAGAACCAGAGGTTAATTCTTTTCTTTCACACAAAACAACATCTGACCAACCTTTTTTAGCTAGGTGATAAAGCGTACTAGCTCCAACTACACCACCGCCTATTACAACAGCCTTAACTCTTGATTTCATATATATCTCCTTGAAATATTAAATTTTATGGACCAGACCAGTCAACAGCACAATACTCAGCACTTCCATTAGTGAAGTCCCAGTTGCGACCATGGTCTTTAATTCTACTTTTTTTACCACCTCGGCCGACGATAATTTCTGGAGCAACCCAGTATTTTAAATTTGAAACTTTTACATCTTCACCTTTGTTAAGGCCCGGCTCTTTTTCAATAGTACCTTCTAAAATATTTGGAATAGTATAAGTCCAACCATTCTCTGTCTCATTGTAATCAATGGGACAACGTTTAACTCCAAGGAAATTAGAAATCATTACTGAAAACCACCCTGTTTGTCCTCCAGCTTGACCTGAGAATATTTTTAACAATGCATCAGCCGCTTCATCAGAAGCTTTTTCATCTATATATAGACCAGCTGTCCATCCACCCATTGATAGCGGGCCTGGAACTTCTAAAAGTATTGCAACATTAATACCACTGATATCTATTTTACCATTCTCTCCTTCGGCATGACCATTTTCAATAATAATTCCCCACCAAGAAAAACATTTTCCATTTGCAGAGTTTGGAATAGCTTTTCCTAGAGACATTGGGCAATTACAAAATACATCGCAATTACAGTTTAATAGGAAGTGTCCTTTGATACCCCAGTTTAAAATTGATTGATTTTCTGTCATAAATTATCGGTAAATGTAGATCAAAATTTAACTCTTAGCGAGATAAATATTTCATAAATCATAAGATTCTTTTTATTTCTGTTAACAAAATTTCTTCAGAGGTTCCAAAAGGTAAAATTGCAGATAGCTCATCATCTCCATTAAATAGATAGTAAAAAGCTGTGTGCTCAACCATATAGTCATCAGTTTCATAGCCGCTCACTTCTTCAGTATTTTTCTTAGAATGATCATGAGCTCCTCCACTGGCTGGCAAAACATGTACAAAAAAGTTTTTCCAAACCTTTTTGAGATTTACATGCTCACCCGTTAAACCAATTATCTTAGAATTATAATCTGATAAATAATTTTTCATTCTTTCTGGATTATCTCTTTTAGGATCAGTAGTTATAAATAAAAACTCAATACTGTCTAAGTTAAAGTTTGCATTTGATATATTGTTAATTGAAGCTGACATTAAGTCAGTGCTAATTGGACAAACATCTGGACAATTCGTAAATCCAAAAAAAATTACCTTACTTTTATTTTTTAAATCTCCACTTGTTAAGCTTTGACCATTATGATCAGTAAGCTCAAAAGTCATATTAATTTGATTAGATGAAACGCTAGAATTAGAAAATATTTGAGACAGGCCCCATCCAGCAATAATAGCAGTAATTATAATAGCAAGATAAAGTAGTTTATTAAAATTAGACTTTACAGATTGCATTACTTCATTTTTTCAAGACGTGAGCTAAATGGCAACGCAACAATTTCAATATCTCTTTCTTCATCATCTACAACTGCTTTAAAGATTTCAGTTGAAGAAATTTTATCAATTTTCACAAATCCAATGCCTATATTACATCCAAAAGTTGGGCTGTATATACAGCTAGATATGAAACCTTGATTAATATTATTCCCATCAATCAACGGCATTCTTCTTAAATTATAGCCAATATTTTTTCCAGAAATTTTAAATCCTGTGAATTGCTTTTCTATACCGTTATCACGAATTTTTTTTAATGCATCCTTACCAATAAAATCAGCTTCTTGATCAAGGTCACAAAACTTTGGTAAATTTAATTCTAAAGGATTGTCTTCAAGAGTTGTATCCCCTAAATGTGAAATCATACCAGCTTCCATTCTATCAATTTGATTAGGAGAACCAGGAGCAATATTATAAGACTGCCCAGCTTCCATTAGTTTGTCCCACAATGGGTTGCCGTCAGCTGCAAATTTAATATAGATCTCATAACCATTCTGATTGCTCCAACCACTTCTAGCTACAACTACAGGTATATTAAATAGCTCTGTTTCTACAAATTGATAATACTTCAGGTTCATAATGGCTTCATTGTCTTCACTAATTTCTCTCATCATATCAAATGATTTTGGTCCTTGAAGCGCAAGTGGACATGCCTCTGGCTCTGTTACAGTAACTCTAAATTTGCTATGTAGCGCTATAGCTTTGCACCACAGTAAAACATCTGTATCTGCAATACTTAACCAGTATTTATTCTTGCTAAACTTTAGAACTAGAGGGTCATTTACTATGCCTCCATTTTCATCGGTTAATAAACAGTACCTACAAAAACCATCTTTAAACGTAGATAAATTTCTTGGAGTTAAATATTGAACAAACTCAGCAGCGTCCTCACCTTCAATTTGCACTTGTCTTTCAGCAGCCACGTCCCAGATACTTACATCTTCAACTAGTGACTTATAATCTTCTTCATTTGATTTATACATAGTTGGCATAAACATATGATTATAAACTGTAAAAGAAGTTACTCCCGCTTTAAGTGTTCCTTCATAAAAAGGAGATTTTCTAATTCTTGGTGTGTATACGATAGATTTTGACATGACTGGTATTTAAATCTTAATTATAAAAAAGAAACCCCAAGTGAAGAAAAACTTCACTTGAGGTATATTTTTTTATTAGCCTTTTACTGTTTCTCTAGTATTTGCATTATGAGATTCAGTGAAGGGTACTTCTACTGTGACTGCATCTACAGGGACTCCTGGAGTATCTGCGTACATGTCTGGTAGATGAACTTTAAACTTCTTGCCAATTTCCCCTTTTGGAAATCCATTAGCATTTAAAGTTCCATCAAATGGTACATAACCCATTGCAATGTTTGTTCCTTTTTCTGGGTGATACCAAGGTGAAGTAATAAATCCACAAGGATCTCCACCTTCAGCTGGTGATACTAACCAAAAGTCAGGAGCATATTCTTCAATTGGCTTACCACCCAATTCCATACCTACAAGTTGTAGTTTGTATGGTTTGTTACCTGCAGCAAGATCAGCTTTCATTGCTTCCAAAGCTTCTTTTCCAACGTAGTCTGCTTTTTTATCCCACTCACCTTTACCAGATAGTGAAACTTGGTATCCAAGATTACACTGGAAAGGATTGTGTTCGTTATCCATGTCTTGACCCCAAGATAGAATTCCAGCTTGAATTCTTCTATGGTGTGCAGGAGCGATAACCATAAGGTTATGTTTTTTTCCCGCTTCAACAACAGCGTCCCACATATCGTCCGCATACTTAGTTGCGTCTCTCAGATAAATTTCATAACCAGCTTCGCCTGAGAAACCAGATTGTGAAATTACACAGCTTCTACCGCCAACAGTTGCCTCTGCTAATCCATAGAAAGGCATGTTATCTAGATCAACATGATCACCAATTAAATCTTTCATTAATGCAAGTGATTTAGGTCCTTGAATTTGTACTGGACAAACATCAATTTCATCAATCTCAACATCAAATCTTTTATCGGCATTGACACCTTGAAGATAAAGACCGATATCTGAGTCAGATAAACTAAACCAAAATTCATTCTCTGAAATTCTAAGTAAAATTGGGTCATTAAGAACGCCACCTTTATTGTTACAAAGAATTACGTAACGTGCACGCATTGGGGAAATTTTTGTTGCATCACGAGTGATTACATAATCAGTAAACTTCTCTGCATCAGGTCCGATAACACGGATCTGTCTTTCCACAGCAACATTCCACATCGTAACATGATTTTTAATTGCTTCGTATTCAACCATAGCACCACCATCTTCTGGTCTTACATAACCACGTGGGTGATAAATACGATTATAAACAGTTGCTCTCCAGCAACCATGTTCAATTGACTTGTGCCAATATGCAGATTTTCTAACACGTGTAGAAATCAACATTTCGACTTTAGTTGGCCCACTTTGACGTAAGTTGTAGGGCACGTGACGATCACTTTGATCGACAGTAGTGTTATGTTCTATTTTTTTAGACATAGTAATTCTCCTTTGTTAACCATTCATTTGTTTTTTTTAATCCACCAAATGCATAAATATGAAAATTATCCACTGAGTCTTTCAACTCTTGAATTACTTCATCTGGTGTTTGAACACTTAATAAATCTAAAATCTTTGAGGCATTTTTCTTAGCAAAGCTCATAGTATTTTTCAATCCTACAAAACTTGCAAATTTAACAAGTGTTTTTAGTGATGCTGGACCTGCAAGTCCAACATGAACAGGTAGAGGCATAGTAGCAATATATTGCTTTAATGCGTCAACGTCTTGAGTCCATTGTGTAACAATGTAATCAGCGTAAGGTGCTTTTTGTTTTAGTGCTTCATTAATAATTTCTTCACTCATATTTGGAGAGCCTTCTGGATGACCAGCAATACCTATTTTCATTCCTTCAAATAGTCCTGTCTCAATTATTTGCATTGAACTGTGATAATCTCCTAGAATATTTCTGTCCCCTCCAATAATTAATACCTGGTTAACTCCTGCGTCTTTAATTTGGTTTGCATAATCTTTTAGCATGTTCAAATCTTTAATAGAACGAGCTGGAATATGTGGAATAGCATTATAGCCTTGGGCACATAAAGCTTTAGCCTGATCAGCTACTGCTTGATACTCAGTGCCAGGTAAAAATGTTATATAGATATCTTTTAAGTTTGGAAGATCAGCTAAAACGGATTTAGTAGTTACCTCCAATGAAAAATTTACATTCCCCATATATGAACCAATACGTACCGCTTAAGCCACGCGATTTATCTTAATGTTGCTTGGCTTAATTTTGCAACATCAGTTGAGTCTCCTTGCGCAAAATCTATGCTCAATTATTGAGAAACACAATACATTTTTTTATAGACACCGATATTTATTATACATAAATTCTTAGCCTTGAGAAAACTGTAAACATAAAGATAACCTAGAAAGAAAAACTAATGACACACCTATCTGATATTGAAATTGCTAGAGAAAATAGCATGGTAAAAATCGATGAAATTTCATCAAAAATTGGAATTGAGGATAAGTCACTTAATAGATTTGGTCATAACATTGCTAAAATCGACATAAATACTATTGATAATCTAGATAAAAAGCCTGAGGGCAAGCTTGTTTTGGTTACAGCTATCTCACCTACTCCTGCGGGCGAAGGAAAAACTACTACCTCAGTTGGCTTGAGTGATGCCTTGAATATGATAGGTAAAAAATCAATAGTTTGTTTGCGTGAACCAAGTCTAGGGCCTTGTTTTGGTGTTAAAGGTGGTGCTGCTGGTGGAGGTTATGCTCAAGTAGTTCCAATGGAAAAAATTAATCTACATTTTACAGGAGATTTTCATGCAATTACATCTGCCCACAACTTATTAGCATCGTTGCTTGATAATCATATTTACTGGGGAAATGATTTAGGTATCGATATTAGAAGAGTGGCCTGGGGAAGAGTTTTAGATTTAAATGATCGTGCCTTAAGAGCTACAAATATTAATTTAGGTGGAGTTGCCAATGGTTTTCCAAGAGAAGATAAGTTTGACATTACAGTTGCGTCTGAGGTTATGGCAATTTTTTGTCTAGCTACAAGCTTAAAAGATCTCCAAGAAAAAATTGGAAACATCATTGTTGCCTATACACGAGATCGTAAAGAAATTTATGCTAAAGACTTAAATGCCGATGGAGCAATGACTACTTTATTAAAAGATGCCTTCATGCCTAACCTAGTGCAAACTTTAGAGAAAAACCCTGCTTTTATTCATGGTGGTCCATTTGCAAATATTGCTCATGGCTGTAACTCTCTAGTTGCAACACAAACGGCATTAAAACTGTCTGATTTTGTTGTTACAGAAGCTGGTTTTGGAGCTGATTTAGGTGCTGAAAAATTCTTAGATATCAAATGTCGAAAAGGCAATCTTAATCCTAAAATTGTTGTAATTGTTGCAACTGTTAGAGCTCTTAAGATGCACGGTGGAGTGGATAAAAAAAATCTAAAAGGAGAAAATGTTGAGGCTGTTTCTAAAGGTCTAGAAAACTTAAAACAACACATTGCAAATATAAAAAAATTCAATGTGCCGGTAACTGTAGCTATAAATCATTTTGTCTTAGATACTGATGCGGAACTAAAAGTAATTAGTGATTGCTGTGATGAATTGGGTATTAAGTCATTTAATTGTAAGCACTGGGCTGAAGGTGGTGCTGGAGCAACTAAGCTTGCAGAACATGTCGCTGAAGTTGCTGAAAATAATTCTGGAAAAATAGAGCATCTGTATTCTGATGATTTAACTCTTTGGGAAAAAATGAGAAAAATTGCTCAAGAAATTTATGGCGCAAAAGACATAATTGCTGATCAAAAAATTAGATCTCAATTTGATGATTTGCAGGAAAAGTATGGTCATTACCCTATCTGTGTTGCCAAAACTCAATACAGCTTTTCATCAGATCCTGATTTAAAAGGTGCTCCAAAGGGACACATGGTACCTATTAGAGAAGTTAGAATTGCATCGGGGGCTGAATTTTTAGTGGTAGTTTGTGATAAAATTATGACAATGCCTGGCTTGCCAAGAGTTCCGGCTGCTAACTCAATTTATTTAAATGACAAAGGTGAAATCGAAGGGTTATTCTAGTTTATGATGTACGAAACAAATCTTGATAAAAATGCCGCAAACTTTACTCCTCTTACCCCGCTAAGTTTTCTTGAACGTACTGCAGGAGTATATCCTGACCGCAAATCAATAATTCATGGCAATAGAACTTACACCTGGAGTGAAACTTACACGCGAAGTCGGCAATTAGCTAGCGCACTATCAATTAATGGCATAGGCAAGAGCGATACTGTTTCAGTTCTTGCTTTTAATACCCCTGAAATCTATGAAGCGCATTTTGCTGTACCTATGATTGGTGCTGTTTTAAATACAATAAATATTAGATTAGATGTAGAGACAATTAGCTATATCTTAGAGCATGCTGAAACTAAAGCTTTGATTACTGATACAGAACTCTCACCTACCATAAAACAAGTAATCGCTAAACTAGATAAGAAAATTTTAGTTATCAATATATGTGATAATCAAGCAATTATTCCTGATGGTGCTGGTGAAAAAATTGGTGAAATTGAATACGAAAATTTTTTAAAAACTGGTGATAAAAACTTTAATTGGATTATGCCAAAAGATGAGTGGGATTCCATCGCTCTAAATTATACCTCTGGCACTACTGGCTTACCTAAAGGTGTTGTTTATCATCATCGAGGTTCGTATTTAATTGCATTGGGTTCAATAACGGCATTTAGCATGCCAATGCATCCTATTTACATGTGGATTGTTCCAATGTTCCATTGCAATGGGTGGGGTAATCCTTACACGCTAGCAGTCCTTGCAGGAACTAGTGTTTGTTTAAGGTACGTTTCTGCAAAAAATATGTTTGATTCAATTGCTGATCATAAAGTTACACATTTTGGTGGTGCACCAATTGTATTAAACTTCTTAGTCCAAGCAACTGATGCAGAAAGAAGAGATTTCGATCATAAAGTTAATGTTGTTACAGCAGCGGCGCCTCCTCCTGCATCAACTTTAGAAGCAGTTCAAAAAATGGGCTTTGATGTTACTCATGTATATGGCCTCACTGAAACTTATGGACATATATCGGTTTGTGCATGGCAAGATCAATGGAATGAGCTTTCAGCTCAAGAACAGTCAGATCTTAGATCTAGACAAGGTGTAAAATTTCCTATGATGGAAGGTCTTGCGGTAATGGATCCTGAAACTATGACTCACGTAAAAAAAGATGGCGTAGAAATAGGTGAGATCATGATTAAAGGCAATTGTGTAATGAAAGGCTATCTTAAAAATAAAGAAGCAACTGATGAAGCAATGTCAGGTGGTTGGTTTCATTCTGGTGATTTAGCAGTCATGCATCCAAATGGTTACATTCAAATTAAAGATAGAAGTAAAGATATAATAATTACTGGTGGTGAAAATGTATCTTCAGTAGAAATTGAAAACACATTATATAAACACCCGTCAGTACTATTTGCTGCAGTAGTGGCAAAACCAGATGAAAAATGGGGTGAAACACCTTGTGCATTTATAGAGCTTAAAGATCCTGATGACACTGTTACTGAAGCAGAAGTGATTTCATTTTGTAAAGAAACAATGGCTGGTTTCAAATGTCCAAAAAAAGTTATTTTTGGTGAACTCCCTAAAACTTCTACTGGGAAAATTCTTAAGTACGAGCTAAGAGAAAAAGCTAAAAATGCCTCTAGTTAAAAGATTATTTTCTTTTGTAGTTTTCTTTAATTTTATATTTTTATCTGCTTCTTACGGTGCAAACGATACCTGTGAGACTTTTTTTTCAGAATTGCAAAAAATAAATACAAATAACACTATTGTTAGTAAACGAGTTCAAGATGGTATCGGCTATACACCTGGAACAAACTTAATTAGAAAATATTCTCAAGATAAAGGCTGGTCTTTTATTACTAAAGATGGCTATCCAATTATAAAAGGCTTAATTCCCGGATCAGATGCTGAAAAACTACTTAGAGAAAATGACATTATTATAGAATTAAATGGTGAAGACTTAAAAGAATTCCCAAGACAAATATCAAACTTAGAAAGTTGGTACTATTTTGAAGGCGATAAAATAGATCTTTTAGTTAAAAGAAAAAATGGTGCCAAAGAAGAATTTATTAAAATTTCATTAGCTGCAAAAGAACCTAACATTGATTTACTTTTAATACCTGAGCTAAAAATATTAGATATAACTGAAATAAATGCAAAAAGAGGAACTTATTCTATTAACTATGAATTTAATTATTTTTGGGAAGATCAGGCTGTTTTTAATGTTGCCAAAAATGTTTTAACTGGTGGAATTGATACTGGTGAGAATGAGGCCTTGGGATTTTCTTGCAAATTGACTGAGCAAGAATTTATTGATTATAATTTTAAAATTTGGCAACCAAAAATAAAGTTTAAGAATGAGATTGTTACTTCAGAAAGTTCTAAAGATTCTAACTACTATTTTTCCGCATGGCATAATCCCGCATCAAAAGTTCAAGGTATAGAAATATCTAAACTCGAAACTGGTTTGTCGACTTTTTCAAATAAATATGATTTTCAAAACTTTCCTTTTGATAAACAAATACTAAATTTAGATTTTATTGATAAATCAAGTGATGATTTAAATTCTAAAATATGGGTATCAAATATGTGGCTATATGACTCTGACTATCTAACTGAATTTGTAGATAGTAATAATCTTTTTGACTGGAACATAAATTCTTATTCTCACAACTATTTTGTAGAAACAGATTTGAATTATGGAGTTAGTAACTTTGGTATTACTAATACTTTTGAAATTCAGAGAAATGCAACTTATTATCTATTTAAGATAATTGGACCAATTTTTTTGATACTAATTGTTTGTTGGAGTGTGATGTGGCTAACAGCTAAAGAAGTTGAAAGTAGACTTACCGTAACAACAGTATGCCTACTATCTTTAGTTGCATATAATTTTGTAATAGATCAAGACTTGCCAAGATTAGCTTACTTTACAAAAATGGATTATATAATATCACTATCATATCTATTTGCTGCATTACCTACATTGATAGCTGTATTGGAATATAGGTTCTACAAGCTATACAATAGAGAAATTTCATTTACAAATGTGATCAACTATACTGGCCCATTAATCTATATTACTATAGTCTTTGGAATAGTAGTCTCTTAAAGTTCTTGTCTACTTAATAGCCTTATTGGGATGCTTAACAGTAATATGTCCTAAAACTTTACCTTTATTAGGTCCATTTTTTACAGTGTAACCTGAAGTTCCATTAGCATTAGTGTCCACTGCCTTAACAAGAACATTATTTATCATTCTCTCACGTTTTTGCTTGGCTTGATTTCGGCTAAAACGAGATAAAATTGCGTGCATTCTTTGCATCATACAACATCTCCTTAGTTGTTAGTTTTAACCTACTTTTAACCGATGTAGATCGGTCACTTTTTAACCATGTGAAATGGTATATAAAATAATAATAGATATTCTTAATTGTGGCAATCTTCTATAATTTAAAAAGACTCAATAAAATCAGATATTTAAAGAATTATCTTAACGGCTTATCTATTGAAAGATTTTGCTCATTAATTTTTTCACGATAAAAAATGTAGATGCCACCTACAACAATTATTGCAATGCCAACATAACTCCGGAATGTGATTACTTCACCCCAAATTAGTCGACCATAAATTATAGCCCAGACAAGGAGAATATATTCAAATGGTGCGACTATAAATGGCTTACCAAGTCTGTATGCGTTTAGAGTAAATACAAAAGCTACAGCTGCAGTAGTACCTATTAGAATCATTATTAACATGTTGTTGTTAAGAGAAAAGTCCCAAGACCTAAACATAAAATCCATTGCCCTGTTATCAATATTTTGAAAACCAAGGCTTATTCCTATTAAGGAAAAAATTGGACATAAAATCATAGCCATTAAGTAAAAATGAAAAGTTTGTGAATAAACTGAGTCTTTATCGGAAGTTTTTTTAATCATTATCATTGCAGATGCATAGGCTAGTGCACACAATACTGGCATCAACATATAATAATTAAACCCTTTTAAATTTGGATCGACTATTATGATAACTCCTATGAATCCAAATCCTACTGTGAGCCATCTTCGAATACCAATATCTTCTTTTAGAAAAAATTTTGATAATACCGTTACAAAAAATGGACTTGTAAAAAATAGTGATGTTGCAATTGCAAAAGGCATGTTTGCTAGTGCAACATAAAATAAAGCAAATCCCAGTAAAAATAATATTGTTCTTAATATTGTTAGCATTGGATAGTATGATGAAAATATAATTGGTATTTTCATATATTTTAGATAAATGCATAATAACGAGGTCCCAACGATACTTCTTATAAATAAAATTTGAAATGCTGAGATTTCGTCTGATAAAATTCTAATTAGTACATCCTGCAAAGAAAATATAGTCATACCAATTAGAATGCAGACTATTGATAGAGTATTATCACTTAGTTTAGACATAGAATTTTAAAAAAAAATTTACTACTTGGAGTAAAACTTCATCGATGGATCTTGAAGTTTATTATATTTAATGTCAAACCAATCTTTAATGTAATTCTGATAATTTTTCCAAGGTGCTTTATTTCCTTGCTTAGGGAACAAATGCTTAGCTCGTTGTATGTAACCAGAAGAGAAGTCTGCAGCCAACCAATCTTTATCCTCTTCAACATTAGATGGAATTTTAGGAGAGCAATATTTGTAGCTCTTTTTATCCATTAAATTAATCAGTCTACAGGCGTATTGAGAAGTTAAATCTGCTTTTAGAGTCCAGGATGCATTTAGGTAACCAAATGTGCTTATAAAATTTGGTACATCACTAAACATCATACTTTTATAGGTCATAGTAGAAGATATTTCGACTGTTTTACCATCAACAATAAGATCCACTCCACCTAATAATTTTAGATTTAAACCTGTAGCAGTAACTATTAAGTCTGCATCCAATTCTTTTCCTGATTTTAATTTAATCGAATTACTTGTAAAATTACTAATCTCATCAGTTACAACTGATGCTTTATTTTCTTTTATACTAAGAAAAAAATCTCCATTAGGCACCAGACACATGCGCTGTTCCCAGGGATTATAACTAGGTGTAAAATTTTTTTTAATTTCATCATCTGATAAATATTCTCTTATTCTGTTCAGTAGAAATTTCTTCATGTATTTTGGGAACTTTCGACACTGAGTATAAATCCACTGCTGCACTAAAACATTTCTAAATCTAGTTAAGGCATAAGATAGTTTTGATGGCAATATAGCTTTTAGTATATTTGAAAACATATCCTCATCTGGATAAGCAACTATATATGTAGGTGATCTTTGGAGCATTGTTACTTTACTAGCTTTTTTTGCTATCTCAGGAACTAAGGTTACTGCAGTAGCACCACTTCCTATAATAACTACCTTTTTATTATCATAATCAACTTCTTCTGACCATTTTTGGGGATGAACTATTGAACCATTAAAGTTTTCAATACCTTTAAATTCTGGAGTGTAGCCTTTATCATAACTATAATATCCACTGCACATAAATAGAAACTTACAGCTAATAATTTCTTCTTTGTTTGTAATAGAATTAAACAAAGTTATTTTCCAAATTGCTTTTTCAGTCGACCACTCGGCTTTTATTAGAGATTGATTATAATTAATATTTTCTTCCAATTCATGCTCACTAACTGTCTCTTTTAAATAGTTCATGATTGAGGGTCCATCAGCTATAGCTTTGCGCTCTTTCCAAGGTTTAAATGAAAACCCAAGTGTAAACATATCTGAGTCTGACCTAATACCCGGGTATTTAAATAAATCCCATGTACCACCAATAGCACTTCTTTTTTCAAAAATTTTAAAGCTTTTATTTGGACACTTCTTTTTTAAGTGAGACGCAGCGCTAATGCCAGAAATTCCAGCGCCGATTACTGCAACATCGATGTATGTTTCCATTTAATCTATTTTCCTAACAGATATCTCAACTGCATCATAAATATTACCTCTGTATTCCAGATTTGATTCTATATTATTAGATGCATAAAAATTTACATCCCTAACATGTTTGAAATATTCAGTCATTTGATCTCGGAACAATCCCACATTATCAGCAAAAATAACAGTATCTTTTTTTACAAGGCCTGCTTCCTCTAATAAGATTAGATCAGGCAAATATCTCTTTTTTGCATGATCAATGAAAATTAAATCGAAAGGTAGGTTAAAATTGTTAATAGCATCTTCCGCCCTACTTTCAATAAAGGTAATTTTGTTACTTAATCCAGCATATTCGACAATTTGAGTGGCAATTCTAATTGAGTTTGGATCGGGATCAATACTAATTAAAGTATCGTTTTTACCAATAGTCATTGCAATTAAAATTGCTGAGTATCCAACAAATGACCCAAGTTCTAATATTTTTTTTGATTTATGTGTCTCAATGCAGTCCTTAAGAATAGCTCCTTTCTCAGGGCCTACATTCATTAGAAATCTTTTTCTTTCTAACGATCCATTCATTGCATAGCTATCAATTGTATCTAAAACAGATTTAGGGTTTTTATGTATCGCATGCTTTATTACATAATCTAAGACAGATTCCATTTTTAGATTAGTCATTTTTATTTTCCAAGCTTGCTGAGCCCCAATAGTGATAACTAAGAAATTTTGGACCCGGTATATACATACTGTTCAACTCTGATAACTCAAAGCCTGAATTTTCAATCACAATTGGTATATTGACATCTAGTTGACAGCCTCCTGCAATTCTTTTTTGAATCGGATTAAGTCTCTTTTGCCATCTATATATATTACCATCTGGGGCCTTACCATGTTCAGAGAAAATTAATTTACCATTAGACTTAATGACTCTTTTAATTTCAGTTAAGGCCATTGATAAATTTGAAATTGAACACATTGTATATGTGCTAATAATGGTATCAAACATATTATTTTCAAACGGTAATTTTTCTGCTGAAATATTTTGAATATTTAAAGAAATATTATTTTTCTGTGCATTTATTTTTGCTTTATTTAATAGAATGCTATCTGGCTCTACTGCAAAAACTTCAGATACCTTTGATTGATTATAATACTTAAAATTTAATCCTGAGCCAATTCCTATTTCTAAAACTCTACCTATTGCCTTTGGTATTATTTTTTTTCTCTGTTTAGATATAGGTTTTGCTTGCATTGCCCAATTTATTAGATGTGGGCAGACATATTGGTTATAAAGTCCCTGAATCACTTCTTCAGTCCAAGTCTCTCATGAATATTTTTATCTGATGTGCTGTATCGGAAAAGAAGATTTTCATCTGGCTTTGCTCTTTTAAATGCTTGCTGTGCAGCTAAGGCCGCCTCGTGAAAACCTGAAAGAATAAGCTTTAATTTGCCTGGATAAGTAGCAATATCACCCATGGCAAATATACCATCATGATTTGTCTGAAAATTTTCTGTGTTGACTAATATTTGCTTATCACTTAACCCAAGGTCCCAATCATTAATTGGTCCTAGCTCATTTTTTAGTCCATGAAAAATTAATATATCATCACAATCCAATATTTCAATTTCACCATTTTTATTTTTAATAGTAACATTTGCTATCTTGTCACTTCCATTTACATCAGCTAATTGGTTATTGGTGTATAGAGTAACTTTATTATCTTTCACCAACTTATGCATCAAAGATACAGTATGTTCAACCGCTCTAAAGTCTTCACGTCTATGTACTAAGTAAATATGTTTTGCTATTTTAGAAAGCTCAACTGTCCAATCTAACGCTGAGTCTCCTCCTCCAAAAATTGCAACAGTTTTATCCTTATAAACTTCTTTGTTTGGAATTGAGTATGCAACTCCTTTATCTTCAAATTTAAGTACATTTTCAATCGGTGGTTTTCTTGGTTCAAAAGATCCTACGCCACCAGCAATAAAAATGTTGGGAGTTAAAAATGTTTGTCCTAATGAGGTTTTAGCCTCCCAATTGTCACCTACTTTTTTTAACGTTTCTATTCTTTGATTTAGATGTATTGGTGTTTTAAAGGGTTCAATTTGTTTCGTTAAATTGTCAACTAGAGACTGGCCTGTACATACTGGAAGTCCCGGAATATCATATATTGGTTTATCTGGATAAAGTTCAGCACATTGTCCACCTATTTTATCTAGATTATCTACAACTTCAGATTTTAAGCCTAAAATACCTAATTCAAATACAGCAAACAGACCAACTGGACCCGCCCCTATAACTAAACAATCTGTTTTAATGTGATCTGTCATTTGTCTATTATTTATTATATGATATTAAATAATAACATCGATAAAAATTACAATGCTTCTAATTAAAAAATATACCATATACAGCCTAGTAATAATAGCTATAGCGGCTATTTTTACCTACGTTTCAATTCCTATCTATAAAAATATTGTAACTATAAAAAATGATATTTGGACTACTATTCCATCCGCAGGAGATCCAAAGAGAAGTGTTTACACTAGAGCTTTTATATCAACTCAAGGTCTATTTGCCTTATCAAAACCTGAGTCTGTTTATTTTGAAGCCAATAATGATATTGAGGAAATTTCTTTAAATGGATCGCTATGCTATATCCTTAGTGGCAATGAAATTCAGAGTGCCTCTATAATTCCTCGTTGGTGGAGCTTGACTATATATAATGATGATGGCTACTTAGTTGAATCGACTGAAAAGCAATATTCTTACAATAGTGAAAATATTATTTATAATTCCAACGGTGAGTTTGAAGTATATTTGGGCCATCGTCCAAATAAAAATATATCAAATTGGCTTAAGACTCCATCAGAAGATTTATTTTCAGTAGTATTAAGAGTTTATCAGCCAGGTGAGGAATTCTTTTCAAATCTAAGTAGAGTTGACCTACCAATAGTTAAGAAAGTTGACTGCTAATGGTTAAAAATTACTTTAAAAAAAGTTTAATTCTTATTGTCTTTGGATTTATTTTGCATTTATTTTTTGTTAATTATTTTCATGTCGGAATGCTATGGATCTTTGATAGAGCATCGGGAGCAAATGAATCCGTAAACACTGTTTTGCTTCATACTGATACTGCCAATTCAGATTCAAGGGGATTAAAAAGACCAAGCTCAGATATCATGTATTCAATCTGTACTTATGATGTGCAATATAAACCATTAGTAATAACGTCATCAATTCCAGATAGCTATTGGTCAATTTCTTTTTATTCAGATAACACTGATAACTATGTTACTTTAAATGACCATGACATTGAAAATGATTATTTAAAAGTGTATTTAGTTGGTGTTAATTCTGAGCCTAAAAAAGTTAACAATGGAACTGTAGTAGTTTCTCCTTCTGATACAGGTTACGCTTTGGTTAGAATATTTATAGGCAATGGAGAGAATTTACAAAATCTTAAAAATATTCAAAAGTCTCTAAGTTGCGTTGAATACAATGATAACTAAAATTGTTTTTCGGGAATATTTACAATAAGTCCATCAAGATCATCATTAACTGTAACTTGACAACTTAATCTGCTGTTGTCTTTAACTTCAAAAGCAAAATCTAGCATGTCTTCTTCGCCATCTTCTTTTTGAGGTATTTTTTCAAGCCACGCATTATCAATATAAACATGACAGGTTGCGCACGCACATGCTCCACCACAATCAGCATCAATACCAGGAATCTTATTTTTTGTTGCACCTTCCATTATAGTTAAACCGTTAGGAATATCTATTTCATGCTCAGTACCAGAATGTTCTATAAATTTAATTATCGGCATATATTTTGTGTGGATACTTATTTAATGTTTAATATCATAAGATCAATTAAATAATAATAAATGAGATGCATTATTGCAAAAAAGCGCTAAAGAAAGTAATAATAATACCTTCTTTAACGCTTTTTCTAGGGCCGGTCGAACCCCACGCATGAAAAATGCGACGGAAACATGATAGGTGCAAAAAAATGTTTGAAATATCAATAATTTACTAATTTTTAAATAAACATGATTATAAACACCTTATCAACAAGTTATCTTCAACTTATTAACAGACTTGTCTTGTTATGATACCAAAGCCCTATTTGCTCTTTATAGGAGAGGCTCCAGATGAATTAGCAATTAAAACAGCTTCGGGTGTTTATGAGTGGCGTCCAGAATGGTGCGCAGCTCAATATGCATATAGTGAAGCAAAATTTCACTTAGATCTACCAATCATTGATTTTGAAACAGCGACTGCAAAAGGAATAAAAACAATGGTCATAGGTGTAGTAAATGCTGGTGGCATAATGTCTGAAAAATGGAAGCAAACAATCATTAAGGCTATTCAATCTGGATTAAATATTGCAAGTGGAATGCACACTCGTTTAAAAGATATACCTGAAATTAAAGATGCTGCTGAAAGAAATAATATAAGTTTATTTGATCTAAGGTTTAATGAACAAACTTTTTCTACTGGCAAGGGAATAAAGCGTTCTGGAAAAAGGCTGTTAACTGTAGGTACTGATTGTTCAGTGGGTAAAAAATATACTGCACTAGCTATTGAAAAAGCTATGCTTGATAATGGATTTGATGTTGAGTTTAAGGCAACTGGACAAACGGGTGTACTAATTGCTGAACAAGGTATTGCAATTGATGCAATCGTTTCGGATTTTATATCTGGTGCAGTTGAATGGCTAACTCCAGATAATAAACTAAATCACTGGGATATAGTTGAGGGTCAAGGCTCATTATTTCATCCATCATTTGCCGGAGTATCTCTTGGCTTACTTCATGGAAGTCAAGCTGATGCAATTATAGTATGTCATGAACCTACCAGGAAAAATATGCGTGGTGTAGAAACACCTCTACCTTCAATCAAGGATTGTATTGATGAAAATATTAGGCTTGGTAAACTTACTAATCCAAATATTCAATGCATAGGTATAGCTTTAAATACCTCTAATATGAGTACGGATCCTGAAGAATTAAAAAATGAAATTTCAAAGTTGCATGGGGTGCCGTGTTTTGATCCACTAAAAGACGATCTATCAAATATTATAGTTAAATTAAAGAGTATTTAAATTAATGAAACTTAACTTGGAAAAGAAGTGTTGGCCCTTAAACCAATCCTTTAATATTTCTCGTGGTAAGAAAACTGAGGCTCTAACTGTAGAGGTCAATCTGACTAATAATGGTCATTTAGGTAAGGGTGAATGTGTCCCATACAGTCGTTATAATGAAAGTGTTGAGTCAGTTTGCAATCAGCTTGAAAATATAGCATTAGATATAGAAAATGGCACAATAGATAATAATAATTTACAAGATCTGATGTTACCTGGTGCAGCAAGAAATGCACTGGATTGTGCCTTGTGGGATTTAAAATTTAAAGAAAACCTTAAAACTTCATGGAATTTTTTTAATATACCAAGACCTGGGGCAATTAAGACTTGTTACACAATAGTTTTAGATGAGCCAAAAAAAATGGCACTTGATGCAAAGCTGCACTCTAATTATCCAATACTAAAAGTAAAAGTAAATGAAGAGAGTTTGAAAGAGAGTATGCTGGCAATAAGAGATGTTGCAACAAATCCAAAAATTATTCTGGATGCCAATGAAGGTTTAACAGTTCGCTCTCTTGACAAGTTATTAAATTTTCTTTTAGAAATGGATGTATCATTAATGGAGCAACCAGTTAAATCCTCTGAAGATGGTGATCTAGAATATTTAAATACTTCCATACCACTGTGTGCAGATGAATCATTTCATAATTATAGAGATATGGAAAATATTTTTAAACGTTACGACTATATAAATATTAAGTTGGATAAAACTGGTGGGTTAACTGAAGGATTGAAAATTGCCCAAAGGGCCAAAAAACTTAAAAAAGGAGTTATGGTTGGTTGTATGGTGGGTAGCTCTTTATCTATGTTGCCAGCTTTAATGTTACATGAGTATGCTGACTATATTGATCTTGATGGTCCCTGTTTCTTAAAAAAAGATCAGGAGAATGGTTTAGTTTATGAAGAAGGATTATTAATGTTGCCTGAAAAAGCTTGTTGGGGTGGATAATTATTTTTCAGCTTTAGGTGTAAATATTTTTTTACCATTATACATACCAGTGGTCATATCTACATTATGAGCAAGTCTCATTTCACCTGAATCTTTATCTTCAACAATTTTTTCAATAGGTAGGCTCTGATGAGCTCTTCTCATGCCTCTGCGTGAATTTGAAATCTTACTCTTTGGAACTGCCATAATTTAATCCTTATAATTTTGTTGGGTTAGGAGCGTCTCCATAAACTTTTTCGGGATCAAATACTTTTTTATGACCCAAACTCTCTAACTCAGCTTTATTCTGGTTATCTTCTAATTTAATTTTACGATAAAAACAAGACTTATAGCCCACATGACAACTAGCCCCATTTTCTGCTATTTCTACCTTCATGCACAAGGCATCCTGGTCGTCATCAACTAATATTTCTATTACTTTTTGAATATAGCCACTCGTAGCACCTTTATGCCATATTGATTGGTGACTTCGACTAAAGTAATAAGCCTCCTTAGATTTTATAGTCTTTTCTAGCGCTTCCTGATTCATATAACCCGTCATAAGTATTTCATTATTTGAAGCATCTATTGTTGTAACCACAATGAGACCATTTTGATCAAATTTAGGTGCAAATTCATTGCTTTCTTCAACTTGTTCTATTGAAATTCTTTTATTAAACATGATAATGCCATTTATATTGAAATAGACATAAAGACAACAAAATATGAGTAAAATGAATTCAAATGCTGCAAAAACATGGTTTTTCCCACCCTATTTAGTTATTACAAGTTTAATTTCATCACTAGCATTTGAGTACCTTCATCCAATAGCGTTTACAACTGGAAGTTCAATTCAGTTTTTTCTAGGACTGATAATTGTAATCATCTCTGTAATTCTCTTTTATTATACTTTTATTATATTTAAGTCTAATGCAGAAAACCCACATCCAAGGTCTGTGACCACTCAACTATTTTTAGGCGGTACATACAAGTACTCTCGTAATCCAATTTATCTTGCTTTTGTTCTCATGCTAATTGGCTGTAGCATTTGCTTCAACTCAGTTTGGTATCTAATTTTTGCTTTTTTAGAATTAATATTGCTTCACTTTGGAGTTATACTTCCAGAAGAAAAATATCTTGAAAAAGAGTTTGATAAGGTTTATTTGAATTATAAGAATTCAGTTAGAAGATGGATTTAACTAATTCCTTAAATTAACTTTTTTAATATCTAATGCTTATAATTTTAAGATCTAGCTGGGCTCTATTTTTTGGTGTTGCTATGATATTTCTTGCAAATGGATTGCAAGGTAGTTTAATTGGTGTTCGAGCATCCCTTGAAGGTTATTCACCATTAGTTGTTGGATTAATAATGACAGGTTATTACGCAGGCTTTGTCTTGGGCGCATTATTTATCCCTGAAAGAATTCAAAAAGTTGGTCACGTTAGAGTGTTTGCCTCATTGGCTTCAATAGCTTCTATTGCAATTCTACTTCACTCATTACATTTTTCGATAATAACTTGGTTTTTAATGAGATACACAACTGGTTTTTGTTTTGTTGGAATGTATTGTGTTGCTGAGAGTTGGATCAACGATCAATCTGAAAATGACAGTAGAGGTCAAGCATTATCAATCTATATGATAATTAGTATGGGAGGTAATGCAATTGGACAGTTATTTTTAAACTTTGCTGATCCCAATCATGCTACACTCTTTATGTTAGTTTCAATTCTTATTTCATTATCTCTTGTTCCAATTCTTATAACTGTTGGAAAGCAGCCTGACTTCACAGTTGCAAAAATATTATCAATTAAAGAGTTATATAAAGCATCTCCTTTAGGTGTTATTTCTGCTATTGGAGTAGGAACTGCGCATGGTGCGCTTTGGGGCGTTGGATCTGTCTATACTCTTAAAAGTGGTTTAAGTATTTCACAAACGTCCTTATTCATGTTTACCTCTATAAGTGGAGGTGCAATTTTTCAATATCTAATTGGCTACCTTTCAGATAAATATGACCGAAGATTAATACTGACTATTGTAGCTTTTGCTGCAGCTGGATTTAGTGTTCTAGCCTTATTTGTTGGCCAAGCTTTTTTTCTTTTATTAATTGTTGCATTTATTTTTGGTGGGTTGACTATTCCTCTTTACTCTATTGCAATCGCACATACCAATGACTTTTTAGAAAAAAGTGAAATGGTAGCAGCAAGTGGTGGATTATTATTGGTTGGTGGAATCGGATTAACTTTGGGCCCAATTATAGCTGGATTATTTATGAATATTCTTGGTGCTAATGGTTTTTGGATATATCTATTTATAGTTCACACATCTATAGGTATTTATGCATTATTTAGAATTTCAATTAGGGACTCTGTGCCTCTAGAAGAGCAAGGTAGCTCAGTATTTGTAACAAGTAGAGCTTCACCTGTGGTAATGGATCTTTACCCTGACGCTGAAGAATTAAAAAGTGATAACTAAATTTTTACTTTAGCTCGCTTTAATTCAGATAATTTTTTTTTATTAGGAACTATTTTGCTCTTAAATTTTTCTGTTCTTAGTTCTCTTGCAACTGGATTAGTTTGTTTTTTTGACTTTTTCTTTGGCATTCAGCTAGCTAGAGTAAAACACTACCTCCATCAACCATTAATGTTTGTCCTGTAACAAATTTACTTTGATCACTTGCCAGATAAAGTATAGTTCCATAAATATCATCTACTTCTAATGTTTTTTGTAGTATTTGACCTTTTGCAATAACATCAAAAGCTCTTTCAGCTTTTTCACCAAGAAATTCTTCAGCTGAATCAGTTTTAACCATAGATGGTGCAACAGAATTAACTCTAATTCCATCCTTTCCAACTTCTCTAGCAATTACCCTTGTAAGACCAAGGACCGCAGCTTTAGAGGCAGCATAATCAGCGGCATAAGGCATGCCATATATAGCTGCTAAAGATGCTATGTTGATTATTGATCCACTTTTTTGTTCTCTCATTGTTGGCACAACCGCCCTGCAACAATTCCATACACCTTTAACATTAACGTTCATTGCTCTATCCCACTGATCACTATCAATATCTTCAAATCTACCGCTCTTTAAAGTTCCATATAAAGCAGCGTTATTAATTAAAACATCTATTTTATTAAATTTTTCTAATGTTTTGATGGCTAATTCCTTACAACTACTAAAGTCTGTGACATCTAACTCTAGAGATAAACAGTCGCTACCGTTTTCTTGAATTATTTTTTTTGTTTCTTCACAAGAATTTATATCTGCAGCTACTACCGATGCACCAGCTTTTGCTAATTCTAATGCATATTTTTGTCCCAAGCCTCTTGCTGCCCCTGTAACTATAACAGTTTTATTTTTCATATTTTTTCCTAAATGTAATTATTAATTATTTCTTCAATTTCTTCCACTGATAAATCATATAATAGTTTTTTTGATAAAGCATAATTAAAACCAGCTCTAGCTAAAATACCAAATTCCCTATTCTTTAATTTATCATCTAATTCTTTTCTTCTAAATGGTCCAATAAATCTTTTTTTAACTAATTTTGAAGCGGCAAAAAGTTCAACATCAAATTCTTCAGATTTTATATTTTCAATACAAATTTCAATAGTATCATCGTTGATACCTAATTGTTTCAATCTAAATTTAATCTTAGATAGTGACCAACCTTTATTGATAAAAGTTTTAGCCTTGCTTTCAGAAAATACACCATCATTTAAAATATTCTGCTTTTCTAAATTAATTATAATTTGATTTATAATAATCTCACTATCTTGATTTAAATCAGTATCTCTTACTTTCCTTCTTAAGTAATCTCTTAGATTTTTTGAGCTTGAAGCATATCTTTCTAAGTACCAGAATGCTTTTGATTCAATCTTTTTGTAGTTTTCACTTACCATTGCCAACTATCTTTATTACTTCTACAGCTGCTAATTCGGATGGGTTTGATAAAGTACTTAATTTGCCTATAGCACTTTTAGAAGCAGCAAGAATACTTTCCTTATAATTATTATCATTAACAATTTTACTAAAGACACTGCCAATATTTTTTACAGTACACCTGGATTGAATTAGTTCAGGTATATTTTCTTTGTCATTAATAATGTTTATTAAATTTGCAAATTTTGCTTTAGCTAATGATTTAATGATAGCATAGCTTAAATAATTAAACTTATATGCAACAAGATAAGCAATATTAAAATATGAAAGTTCTAATGCCACAGTTCCTGATGTCGCTATTGCATAATCAGCCACAACAAATGCTTCATACTTTGCATCCTCACTATCTAAAATAGTAATCTCATAACTAATACTTTTTTCTTTAATAATATTTTTTATATATTCCGATAATTCTTTTTTTATTGGCAACACAATAGAAAATTTTTGGTAAATATTAAAAGTTTCGATAGCATCTAAATAAATATTCAAAAGTTTATCTATTTCAGGTTTGCGGCTGCCTGGTAATACTAATAAAACTGGCTTACTATTCCTCTGCAAATGCTTACTATTAAATTCACTATATGATATATTTGGCTTTAGTTTGCTAGTAATAGGATGGCCAACAAAAGTAGTGGAAATTTTTTGTTCTTCAAATATTTCTTTTTCAAATGGAAGGATAGTTAAGAGCTTATCTACTGCTGCTTTTACAGTGAGAACTCTTTTAGGTCTCCAACCCCATACAGAAGGGGCTACATAGTGTAAGATTTTTATTTTTGGATTATTAGATTTTATTTTTTTTGCAACCCTAAGTGTAAAATCAGGACTATCAATTGTAATGACAATATCAGGTTTTAATTCCAGTACTGCTTGTGTGACATTGTTAATAATTCTTCTGATTTTTAGTATTTTAGGAATCACTTCAACTATTCCCATAACACTAATTTCATTTATATGATGATAATTTTGAATGCCTCTTTTTAATAAAAGTGAACCCCCAATTCCATATAGCTCAAATTCACCAATAGAGGTTTTTTTTAATGCATCAACTAGTGATGCTCCTAATACATCTCCTGATTCCTCGCCTGTTATGATTACTATCTTCATTTACTACTCTATTAAATAATGTATACTTTCATTTCTAACTATAACAAACAATTATGACTAAAACTGTTACTTTTTGCTTTGATTTTGGAAGTCCTTACTCTTATCTGGCATATAAAAATTTAAAATCAATTACTGAAACTGGGGCAATTGTTGATCTAAAGCCAGTGCTTGTTGGTGGTATATTTAAATCAACAGATAATAGACCTCCATTAGCAATCCCAAAAAAGTTTACCTATTTAGCTAAAGATATGGCTCGATGGTCAAACAGTCTAGGTGTTGAAATAAAAATGAATCCTTACTTTCCAATAATAACAGTTCCACATATGCGAGGTGCGGTCTTAGCTAAAAAATTAAACCTCTTAGAAGTTTATGCAGATAAAATGTTTGATGCTATTTGGGTTAAAGCTCTTAATCTTAATGATCAGATGATCATGTCTGAAGTTGCAATTGAGTCTGGCATTGATGGCAATGATTTTGCCGAGGGCATTATGAGTGAAGAAATTAAAAATGGTCTAAAAATAAATACTCAATATGCATTGGACAATGGTGCTTTTGGGGTGCCTACTTTTTACTTTAACAATGAAATGTATTGGGGAATTGATAGCATGAAATTTCTTATTGATGATCTAAACAAGTAATCACTGCTTATCTTCATCAAAATTTCTAGCTACTATTGCTCCTATTCCAGGTAAGAATCTACTTAATAAAGAAGCTACCATTAATATTGAAAATTTTGGTATAACTAAAACTTCTCGTTTATTTTTTCTAATTGCATTAATAATTATTAATGCTGCTTTTTCAACTTTCATCCCCTTGGAATCATGGCCGCGATCATTTTTACCATATGAAGCACCATCTTCTACCAAGGCTTTAATACCAACTTCTGTATTTACATATCCTGGGGCAACAATATTAACCTTTATATTATATTGGTGCACCTCGGCTCTTAATGCATCAACAAAGCCATGTAGCGCATGCTTGGCACTTGCATAAACTGATCTTTTCTTGGATGAAAACTTGCCCATCAGACTTGTGTTTGTAACAATTTGACCTGATTTCTTTTTTATCATATCTGGTAAGACTGATTTAGTTAAACTTACTACAGAAAAATAGTCTAAGTTCATTACTCTTTTATAAACCTCAAGATCAGTTTCATTTACAGATGACCATGCAGAAATTCCTGCATTGTTAATTAAGATATCAATACCATTTACTTCCTTAGTAACTGATCTGTATAATTCCTCTATATTTTCCAGATTTTCTAAATCATATGGAAATAAATGTACCTCTGCATTACCA
>Ga0257106_1000355_pt1 | contig 27912 bp, 21 predicted proteins | sample LP_taG_3_FD_190177 | JGI IMG/M metagenome (GOLD analysis project Ga0257106, IMG submission 190177) | Marine microbial communities from Northeast Subartic Pacific Ocean, Canada - LP_J_2011_P26_10m | ecosystem: Environmental > Aquatic > Marine > Oceanic | place: Canada: Northeast Subartic Pacific...
ATACTCAATCGAGTAGTTTGAAAACCCACATGCGTATTCACACGAACGAGAGACCGTATGAGTGCGATGTGTGCGAAAAGCGTTTTAGTCAATCGAGTGATTTGAAAAGGCACATGCGTACTCACACTAACGAGATGTTCGAGTGTGATGTTTGCGAGAAGAGGTACCGTTACGCTGACGGTTTAAAATACCACATGCGTACTCAGCATTAGCTCTTTGTCATCATATAGTCGTCCTTAGCGCACATTTGTACACATACCAGCGCATCAATACCTTTGCGCCATCCAATATTCCAAAAAAACACCTCTGCGTTTTTATTCTCCGCACTTTAAGAAACGCTTTAACTCGAAAACTTCTTCGAAAACAACGATCATCATCTTTAGAGCGTCCTCCCCTCCGTAGAAACCAGGGGGCAGAAACGAGAGAGAGAGAGAGAGAGAGAGAGAGGAAGACATCCGACAACATGGGTTGGCTCAAACGAGCGGCGTCGTCCGTAAAGAACGCGATGGGATTTGGCGACGATTCAGACGACGAAGCGTACGGCGAGAACGGCGAGAAGAATAACAGTTCTCGACGGCGAAGCAACCACTCTGGGTCGTCGTCGTCGGAATCGAAAGAAAAAGTACTCAGATATCCGGTGTTACAATTCGCGCAAAGTCCAATCACCGGGGAGTTCATCGGCGGCGTCCAAGGGTTGTCCTGGTTTTGCGAAAGCTTTCGGGAAAATGGTGAAGGGGATGTCGCCCACGCGTTTTTTCGAGAAGACTATACGGAGGAAAGGACGATTTCGGAACCGAGTCGGAGGGTGAAAAGCGGGACGTTCTTGCCCATGCGGGTGAAAGATGGGAACGTGGAGATGTTTAGAAGGAACTTGTGAAGAAGTTTACTTGATGATAGATTAGTTTAGTTAAATATAGCGTTTGATAATTGATGGTACATCCTACGGGCTGCGCGCTCGCTACATCATCGCCGCGAATCGTTTTGCGCTTTCTTTCTCTTCTTCTTTTCCTGTTATCATATGCTTCGTCCTCCCAGTCGGAGTTTTTTCTTCGCTTTATCGATGGGTAAACTTTGTAAATAAAACCCGCCCGGGCCTTTCAATCGCACGTGGAACAAACCTTCGCCACCAAACACCGCCGCCACGGGCGAAGAAACCAACTCTAAATCGTACTCAATCGTTCGTTCTAACGCCAACACCGCTCTGGCGTCGACCACCATCTCTTCGCCTTCTTTCAAGGTTCTGCGCATGACCGTACCTTTACCGGTAATACACGCGGTCCCGTCGCCCACTAACCATTCGCCGTTGAAAATGTTGTTTCCTTTACTCAAAATCAAACGCACGCCGGTTCGGAAGCGTTGTTTTAAAACTTGCGATAACGTTCTCCCTCCTCTCGCTTCTTGTGAAAACGACACGGCTGCAGAAACGGAAATGTCCCCCATGGAACACAAATACGAATCTCTCGCGCAGAGCAAATCCGCCTCTCTCTCTTTCAAATTCACGACGGCGATTTTATCGCCTTGTCGCAAACTCCCCAACGCGATGTACCCGTCCGAGGAGCCTAAATTCCGAAACGTGTTAATAAAAAACGGTTCCCCGGCTAAGACTCTCGCGATTGCTTTTGATAATCCACCGGGACCTAAACTCGTAATCGACAACACGTTCGAACTCATGTAACACATCGCCCCCGGCTCGGCGTTGACCGACTCCCCCGGTTTCAACTTCATCTGGACAATCTGCGCGTCCGTCCCGAACAAGGACACGTGCTTCGGCAAATTCGGATTCAAATTCCTATCGACAGGCGCGGTTTGTAAATTCTCAATCGGTTCCGGAATCGTCTTCCGAAACCTCTCCGCCTGTATCATCTTAATCGCCTCTTTCTTAACCCCTATGCCGTAATCGATCACCCCTCCCGTCTTCTCCTTCGATTCGCTCAACACGTTCGGCGTCGAAGAATCGTACACGCGATAGAAAAAGTTAATCACAAACAACGCGCCCGATACCGCGCTCCCGACTAAAAACAACCCCCACCCGGTTCCAATCGCGCACGTTAACCAAACGCACCCCCAAAACGGTTCGTGCGCGAAGAAAAAACAGTACCAACTAAACACGAGGAATGAAACCAACCATTTCAATCCGTCTTGGCCGTTTCGGACCCAGACGAATTGCGAGTCTTCGTTTAATCCGTCCTTTTCCTCGCCCCAATCGCCTTCGTCGTCGTTATCTCCGTTCCCTCCTCGACCACCTCCTTTTCCATCGTCATCATTTCCTCCTCCTTCGCTTTCCTCCAAGCGCATTCCTTCGCTTTCGAGCGAAGACATTGGATTTCTATTCTTATTAAACCTGTTATTGCTCCAAATAGTCACCGTCGTGGCGAACGACGTCACGATCATATCGAACGAGTCTTTGATCGTTTCGAGTGGGGATAAATCTTCCAGGATTGGCGGTGGTACGTTTGCTTTAATCATCTCGTTGCTCCTAAAAGCGTTTCTTTTTCTCCCCAATGTAGGGGTTTGTACAGATGCATTCTGCTTCTGCTTCAACGACTGTTTAGGCGTCGTCTTTGGGCGAATACAAGGAGGATCACGACGAGAACACAAAAAACACATCAATCCGTCGCTCCTCCTTCCTTTGGCAGAAGCGCAACTGCTCGAAAAATACGACACAGATGATGCCATCACGTGTTGTGATGTGTGATTTTTGCAGATTTTTGTTCGTTCGTTTTCCCCAAAGAAAAGACTCCAGATTTTCATACTACTTAACGCGATGATTGAAACGACCGGTGGTGGAGCTGCTGAAACTGCTCTGGCCGAAAAGAAGAAGGTGCAACTCGAGAACGACGGAACGAAGAAGCGAGCACAAAAAGCGAAGACTTTGAACGCGACGAAGAAGAAGAAGAAGACAAAAATGGACACGAAATCTCCTCCCCAGCGGGAAGATTTACCGTTGGAGGTTGTGATTTGTTTATCGGACGAGGAGGACTTGACAGACGAGGAAATCATATTCGTCGGTTCGAAAGAAGGAAAAGGAAGAAACCAACAACGAAACGAGGAGGAGGACGACGACGAGGTGATCATTTGTGGGGAGAGAGGAGGAGGAGGAAAAGGGAAACAGAAACAACAACGAGAACGAATAGAAGAAGGAAGAAGAAGAAAAAGAAGAGGAAGCTTTAATGAAGAAGAAGTCATCGTGGTGGGAGAGAAGGAATCGACGCAAATACGACAGGCGAGAGAACTGTTAGAGCGAAACAATAGGAGTAATAATGCTAAGAAGAGAAAGAGTAGCGAAGGCGGGAGCGAAGCGAATGCGAGTCCAACGACGCGGCTTTCCGCGCGGAAGAAGAAGAAGGCGACGAGTAGCAGCAGTCCAACAAAAGTTCCGCGAAACGAGCCGAGTCCTACTCCCGAGCCGAAAGGACCGCAGCCGAAGAAAACGCCCAAGTGCGTGATATGTCTGGATGAGATCGAAAAGCCGACGGCGACAAAGTGTGGACACGTGTATTGCGATCAGTGCATAAGGGAGTTGATTCGAGCGCAGAAGACAAAATCCAGATGTCCTCAGTGCAGGAAGAAGGTGGGTTTGAGCGGGTTGACGAAATTGATATTAGACGATTAATTTTCGAGTTGTATTATTGTGTGCGCGTGTATGTGTGTTTATACGAAGCGCTGAGCAGCGCTTCATTCATAATTGAGATGACACTTCTTCTATATCGCTAAGCTACGCTAACTCCTCCTCCTCCAAGTCCTTCAGACCTTTTTCTAAGTGCAAAACGTTGATCTTGTTCTCTTCCAGTTTCAATTTGTTCAAACCGTCTTCCATTTGCTTCTCTTTCTTTTGCAAATAATCGCTCAGCGTTTTCTTTTCTTTCTCGTTACTGCCTTTCTTTTCGTGCGATTCGACGAGTTTCCTCAACGCTTCGACTTGACCGTCTAAATCGTCTTGCGCTTTAGATAAGGTAAACGCGGATTGGAGCATGTCCAACGCTTGTTGTTGCTCGTTCGAAGCGGAACGCTCGGAGGCGATGGACCCTAAGGCGCGCAAACACGCGGCGACGAGTTGCGTGTCTTTGGTTTTCGCGTGCGCGAGTTTCAACGCCGAGGAGAGGCGAGATTTCGCGCCGTCTTGGTTTCCGCGTTCGAGAAAGGCGAAACCGGAAACGAAAAGCGCAACCGCTCGGTCGACCAAAGATGGGCGAAACGAGGTTTCTTCGTCGTCGTCGTCGTCCTCTTCGTCGTCGTCGTCCTCTTCGTCGTCGTCGTCGTCTGCCTCGTCTTTGGCATTTTTGCTCTCTTCTTCCTTCTTTTTTCTAAGTTTCTCCTTTTCTTCTTCGTTTTGTAAAAAATCTTCGTGGCGACGGCAAATCGGTTGCGCCAAATCCAATGCTTTCGAAGCGCCTTTGGTACCTCCAGTCGCCAGCTCCCCTAAAGCGGCGCACAAAGACGCCACGTCGCGGAAACTTGGCGTCTTGGCTCTTTCGGCGGCTTTCGTGAACGCTTTCACGGAGTCGCGATATTTGCCCATGGAATACAACGCGTGGCCGCGAACCATTTCGCAGTGCGCGACTAACGAACTGAGCGTGCGCGGGTACGCGGAGACAGTCGCGTCCAATTCGTTCGCTTCGAGAACAGCCTTCGAGTAATCGCCAGCGGTTAAATATATAGACGCGAGAAGCTCGTTGCAGCTGCATCGTAAAGTAAAAAATGGGTGCGCGTCGCAGGAAGATCGCGGGCCTAAGTTTTCCTCTTTCATCACCCACAGTCTTTCCTGCTTCTTTGGTTGTTGTTGTTGTAGTGGTGGTGATGGTGGTGGTGCTTTCTTTTGAACGACAACCTCTTTCGTCTTTGCCGCTCGTTTCTTTTTCGTCGACTCGGTCGACGGAATTTTCTTGCTCGGTTTACTATCGCTACGCGGTGTCGATTTGCCACCTCGCGTGGACCGCCGACTCGTTCTGGTGGTCGTAGGCGTTTGTTCTTCTTCTTCCTTCTCGTCGACGTCCATTTCTTCCTCGTCGTCGTCCTTCTCCTCCTTCGATATCTCACCATTTTTACCCTCTTCATCGGTGTTGTTTTGGTTTCGTTTCATCGCGGTGCCGTTTGTCTCCCTCGCATTCTCATCAATCTCCACGTCTCCTAAATCTTCTTTTCGATACGGCAAACCCAACGCCGAGATCCCGAGTTCCTCTAATCCCTCGTCCAACATCTTCTTCACCTCTCGTAACCTCTGCGCGGTTTCTTTCGTCGACCCACTCTTGCGTGAAGTTTCCGCCAATAAAATTTCCGTGCGTGCAATGACTTGACGCTCCGGTATCCATTCCTTGGCGCTTTCGTTCAACTGAGCGAACGGCGATGTCTTTTTCGCCTCATCGGCGCTAATATCGTCGTCCTTACTCTTCTTCATCATCATCGTCTTCTTCCTCCACTCAATCAATCCTGCTTTGACTAATATTCGCTCAACGAACGACGTTTCCTCCAAATGCGCTTCCATGCGTTTCTTGTGATACTCGCATCTCTTCCTTAAATCGTTCGCGCCTTTCAACGCCGAAGCGACGTCGCCTTCCTCGATTTTCGAAGCGCATCTTAAACTGGAAAACTGAAACAGCTCTCTCGCGTGTTCGTCCATCGCGTGCACGTCTTTCGCAATCATCTCGGCTTTCTTCATCGCTTTCGACACTCTGGACGGTTCTTCCCCGCTCGCGCGTTGTAAAATCGCGCGTTCAAAATCCGCCAACGCCACGGTCAACTTCAATCGAGTCAACCCGTTTTTCTCTTCTTTCATCAAAAGCTTTTCCTCCTCTCCGTTTCTCCGTTTCACCAACTCTCTCTCCATAAATTCCACCGCTTGAAACGCCAACCCAAAACTCCTCTCGCTCTTCGAGAAACTCTCGTTCCTTAAGTGCATCTCACCCATCGCCAAGAGCGTAAGCGTAAAGCGCAACCGCCACTCGTCTCTCTCCGTCTTCGTCAATACGCCGGACGCGTCCTCTTTCATCCGTTTTGCAAGGTCTAAACAGTTGTTCAAGGATTCCTCTTCCATCTTTTTCGCTTTTTCTCCGTCTATGGGAACTAGGTTTCGATTCGCATTCGCCAACTCGTAAAACGTCTCGTATTTCAAAACTTCGTACCTCGCGTGGTCTTTTAAAACCACTTTCCCGAATTCCAGATGCCTCTTCGCCTCGGCTTGATTTTCCGTGATTGCGTTTAAAATCGACCCTATCAGTTTACGATTCTTCACTTCTTCGATGTTCATGGACGATGGAAATTTCGCCCGAGGGTTTTGGAACGTCGTTTCGAGCGCGAGAATAGCGTGCAACGGGTTCAAGGAATTCAGGAATTCGTGCGCTAAAGATGTCAGATGTCTCGCCAATCGTAACGGAGACGAGGATGCATTTTCATCGTAGTCTCCTTCTTCGTCCATCTTTACTCACTTGTCTCCCCTCTCACTTTGCGCTCTGAGCTGCTCTCTGACTCTCTCTAACTCTCTCTCTGTGAAGAACTTATGTTCTCAATCCAATGTTAACTCCGCGCTTTGAAATGGAGAAAAATCTTCATTATACCTACGCATTGAGAATACTATCATAATGTCGCAACACGCGCATTACCATTACCAAGGAGAACACGAAATCGAAAACCAAGGAAACGAGATGATTCGTGCCGCTGCCACTGGGTCCTCTGTTTCTTCCTCTTCGATGCCGATAAACTTTGATTTTAGCAGAAATGTCACGTTGTTTCGTTTCCAATCCAACACCGGATTCGAATACTTTTGCGTCTTATTGTTTACGTTTACGTTGGCGTACGTGCAAGAATACATCGCTTTTATGAGGAGGAAAGAAGAAATAGTGTTTGGTGCGAGTGTGAACGCGTCGAATTCGGCGTACGAGAGTTTAAAAGACAACAATAACACGACGACGAATGCGCTTCCTAAAGATCAGCATTATTCGAACGTGAGGGTGTTGAAGACTTCAGCGAAGTACGTAGCGCACGCGTCTGTCTCGTATATACTCATGCTGTGCGTGATGAGTTTGAATTTTGGAGTCTTTGTGAGCATTTTGTTAGGGTTAGGGGTTGGGAGTTTTACGATTGGGGGTGGTGGTGGGAAACATTTGTATTACCATCTTCGATCTCGGATATCGTCGGACGCCTGTCATCCGGCGAGTTAGTTTGAAGCGAGGAAAGAAGCCTCTTCGTTTAGTAGATGAGAGTACCTGGTACCATTAATGTAATTATTATTATTATTATTCAACCGCCATTCAACCATTTTTACTCTCTCTCTCTCTCTCAAAATCGTCGTCATTTTTACTTCAAAACCTCTGCGCCGAAATACCAACTCAGCACCCATCTCGTCGGGTTGAACTGAATCGCACTCAAAGGAATCGCCAACAAAACTAAACCAACCACCGGGTACAACAAAAACTCCGTCCGCTCCAAAAACGGCAACGAGTTAAACCCAACAAACTGGCAGTAGTGATAATAACTCAAACTCAACCCGTACAAAATGTTGCTCAACAACGCGCAAATAAACCCTCTCTGCGCTAACAGCGGGCTCAAAATCAACTGCCCGAGGTACAACGCGACGAACAGCGGCACGAACGAGTTGCAGTGCACGTCGAACGCGAACAGCCATTCCACGTTGTTATTACTACTTATACTACTTCCATCGCTATTTTTACTCCCTCCTCTTCTCGTTTTCGTCGTCATAAACCTGTTCGCCAAGAACCAATACGCCGTCGCGATCGCGCACCCGCACCCGATATAATCGAAACACACGGCCGACGTAATCACCCACATCCCTCTCATTATCCCTCTCGTCTCGTACATAAAACAATACCCAATCGCACACATCGCGACAAAAATGCACGACAAAACGCAAAACGTCGGGTCGTCTCTCGCCCATTGGTTTTTCGTTTGTTTCCTGTACTCGCAGTGCCGGTAGATTTTCTTCGGCCCGTGGGTGAGAAGCAAGCGCATCTGCCACAACGCGTATTCGAAATCCAATAACTTTGGTTTGATTATTCGTTTCAATTCGAGTCTAGTACTTCCCGTCTGATGAGAAAAGCCGTTTACGGTGTTGTCGTTGTCCTTCGAGGAGGTGAACTTCACGTCGTTGTACGCGGACGTCGCTTGTGTGTGTTGCATGTTTGTTCGTGTTGTGATTTGAATAAATGAGGGAAAAGTTGCCTTTAAATATGATACTTCTCGATTAGTATAGAATCGGTTTATTACACTTCTTTCTGAAAACTCTCTTTCTCTCTCTCTAAAGTTCTAATCGTCTTCGTCGAAGTCGAACTCCTCCGGCGGCGCGGGTTCGTCGTCGTCGTCGTTTCCTGCGCCGGCGTTCGCGGCGTTTCCGGCTTGCGCGTCGACTTCGGCTTTTTGAAACGCCAACTCGACGTAAAACACCTCCTCTTCCGGCGTTTGGTCTTTTAAGACGACAAAACCGCGGCCGACGCGAGATTTTTCTTTGATGGTGGTGGTGGTGGTGGTCGTCGAGGATTCGCACGGGACGAATCGCGCGGCTGGGTCGAAGGAGATGAACTTTTCTTGTTGCGGGGTCACTCTCGACGGGTTGGTTAAGATTTCAAACTCCGGTTCCGGTTCGTCCTTCTTTTCTTCTTCTCCTTCTTTTTCTCCTTCAGCGGTGGTGGTGGTGGTGGTAGCGGTCGCGTCCATTTCGTTGTCGTCTTTTGCGGCTCTGGATTGCGGGCGAGACGGGACGTTATCGTCGGCGTCCATGCTCTCCGCGTCTTTGTTCATTTTTTTTATATTTTTCTCATTGAGCAACTTTTGCGCTTTCTTCGTCGTCGAGAGAACGGCTTTCTTCACCTCGGTCGTTTTCTTGTCTTTTTCGTCGGAGAGGTAATCCGCGTATTTGAACAAGGACGGCTTGGCGTTGGAAACGCACTCGTAATGCGGCATTTGTAAGGTTTTGTCGACGCCGATGAACGCCGTCGGGATGGTCGCGATGGAGAGAAAGTGACCAAACGGAAACCAGTACCAATATTGGGTGAAGACCAATACGCCTAAGGTGGACGTCATTCTCGGGCGACCGGCTCTGGATTTCAAAGAAATCGTGCAGTTGCGTCCACCGCAATCTAAGATGCCCGACGCCATGATGGCGCCCATTTTCGACATGGTCGTTTCGCTCGAATCCGCGCTCATTTTTTGCATCTCGTCGCGGAATTTCGACAAGCGATCTTCCGGTTGTTGGACCAAGACTAGCGCCGACGCGATAGCGGCGCCTTGCTGGACAAAATCAACTTTGTCTCTTCTCATAGGTTCTAATAATTTCGCCGCGTTAACGTTACCAGTACCGGCGCAGGCGATGCCGACCGCCATAGCCGCGCCGTACCTCGCGTGCGGGTTGTACGATTCCGATAAGAGTTGCACGACGCGAACGCACTGTTCCGGGTTGTTCGTTAACACAAAACCAATGGACATGACGGCACACCGGCGAACGTCGTCTGAGACGTCCGAGACGGCCACGTGTAAGAGTTTTCGAATGGCGTCGTTGTTCCCGGTGCCGACGTACGCGGAGCCAATAATTTGACATCCGCTGTACCGAATCAACGAGTCGCCGTCGCCTAATGCGTCTTCAATAATCGCATCCGAGTCTTCCTCGCACGTGGCAAACGCGCACGCGAGACCTAAACCTAATCCACGAATTATTTTTTCGTGCGATGTCTTTCTCGCGTACGCGAGCATGTCTCTCGTCCAGTTATCGTGGAGACTCTTGTTCCCAGAGTTTTCACTCGGGTTTTTGCGCAAACCGGCCAAAACAAAACCTAATCCGATACCTGCGGCTTCACCGGCCACGGCGCTGTCGCTTCGCAAAACTCTAAAGAGTTCCATCATGCACTCCGCATCTAACTCTGATTTCCCGTAGCTACTCAAACCTATGCCTAAACACGCGCCGTGTTGCACGGTTTCGTTATTCGCCGCGCGAAGACGTTCGATGATGAACGTCGACGCCTCTCCGCAATGAGGGCGCCCGCAGTGCATCAAACCCATGGCGTATAACGCACCACCTAACGTGTACGGACTCGGGGCCGGTAATAGTTGCGACAACAACTGTTTCGAATCTTCGGCGCGACCGCGGTGGATGACGCCGACGCCGGCGGTGGCTGAAAACCTCGCCCAGTTTGTCGCCCTCGATAACCAGTCCAAGTTTTGTCTCAAAAACGCGTCGCTCGTGGTTCCGCAGTTGCTCATGGCGTTTGCAAACACCACCGAGCCGTGCATGACAGAGTTTCTCCCTTCGACGGCTTTCTTTAACTTCTCCACCAACGCCGGGTCGCCGTGCGATTTCGTTTTCAAAAATTCCAAGTACAACTTTGCGGGCGTTTCGCCTCTCAAAATTGACACCAACGAGTTCGTGCGCGCTTGTTTATCCGCCTCCTTCTGTTCTTGACCATCTTTGATTGGCGTTTGCTTGGATGCCGAAGACGCCGAGACGACTAAATTGGCGACGCCGCTCAAAAAATTTCTCAAATCCATCTCGAACAAATTGAACCCGATTTGGTACGCCTGTAAATTGTCTCGCTCGTCCGAAGATTTCACCAACGATAACAAAACGTCCGCGCATCGCTTATCGTCCTCTAAAATCGCCAAACACTGGCACACGCCGTTATAATTCGGCTCGTCGAAATCGAGCGTCTCGTACAACTTCACCAACAACGCCAAAGCCTCCGCGCGAAACGATTTCTGCATAACCAACGTCTGACTTACCTTCGTGGCGTACGATAACACAACCTCCGGTTGCTCCGCTCTCGATATCGCTTTTTCCAACGCGTCTAACCGTTTCGATTCCAACGCCACGCCAACCGCGTGCGTCCACTGTTTTTCCTCGTGGCACTTTTCAAACATTCTATCGACGATGGATTCCAATCGAGGGTCGATAGAAACGTCGAAAGCCTCTCCTCTTTCTTCTTCTCCTTCTTCCATCATTTGATGACTCTCCGCCTCCGCCTCTGGGGAAGTCGACGCTACCGTACCTCCTCTCTGCCTCTTCTCCACGTACGTATCGATCGCTTTCGCCAAAACCGTGTCCACGAAATCAGAATTCTTCTCCGCCACGTCGAAGAGTTTCCCGGCGGCCAACGCGTACGAGAGCGCGTCCTCCAAGTCGCCCAAGTGGTAGAATACCTGATGAAAAACATTTGTTGCGTTAGTTTTATATCGTCGCGAGGAAGGAGTGGACGAGAATGAAAAGAGAAAAGTGATGTCCGTGAGCGTTTAAGGAGAGAAAAAAAGAGTAGCGCGTCGATGAAAATTTTCCCTCTTCTTAGTAAGAGCGACTCGTCAGATCAGATCTCGTGTCGTTCAAAAACGTCTCTCTCATCTCTTTACGCATAAAGAAGATCACCAAACGCAACGAAACGCTTTCTCTTTCCATCTTAAAAGACGAACGACAACAAAAACTGCACACCTTGCTCGCCACCAGCGCGGCTAAATCTCTGTGCGAAAAAAACTCGTCCTCGTGCATCCCTTCGATGATTTCGATCGACGACGCGACTTCGGCCCAGTTTGTACGCATGGCGTAATCGTTGAGCATTCGTAAGCCGTGGACTTTGAGGATATCTTGCGGTTCTTCGAGTAACGCGAGAATTCCAGCCGCAGATGTCGTACTTCTCGCGCTGTGACTCCCACTGCTCATTGGAGTTGTTGCTACTGCCGCCGCCATGATAGTTAGAGTGTTTTATGCGTGTGTTTTATGCGGAGAAAATGTGAAGGAAAAGAGATCGGTTTTAGTGTATCGCATTTAGGGTTTGTTTAGGGTTTAATAAATTTTGGCTTTCTCGTACAGAATGAGACAAAAGAGTTTTTAGTATCAGTAGGGGATTTTGAAAGCGCATTGATTGATGAGAGAATAGAGTCACTACTTACTCTCTTGATTTCTTTCTCTTTTCGACGACGATGACTTTTACGACGAGAGGAAGTTTGTCTGCGGCGAGTAGTACTGCTATTTATTCTACGACGTGTGATGACGCGAGGAGGAGGAGGAGGAGGTGTGTTGGGAAAACAACACCAACAAGAATTAGGGGATGGTGTTGTTCTTTAATAAAAGAAAATGGATACGTGACGAGCGATGGCATCGAGATAAGCGCGATAGAAAGGATGAATAAAGGAAATAACGTTGCTCTGATACTGTTACACGGATCGTACCACGCGAAATGGTGTTATCTTGAACATTTCTTTGACTATTTTTATGAAAACGCTGTTGATGGAAGAAATGTGGATGTGTTTGCGATGGATTTTCGAGGGCAAGGCGAGAGCGGGATGAAGAAAGATGGAGGAAATGTCGCCGGGACGCTCGAGAGACACGCGGAGGACGTTCGAGAGTACGCGAAATACATACGCGAAAGGAAAAAGCACGAGAAAGTTTTAGTCGTCGGGCACTCTTTCGGCGGATTAATCGCGCAGAAAGTCTTCGCCGAGGACGACGATTCAGACGACGACGAACGCATAAAAGAGGCAAAGTTGTTTGACGGGATGATATTACTCGCGTCCGTGCCGCCTACCGGGAATTCTGAGATGGTCAAGAGATTTTTGAAGAAGGATTTGTGGAAGTCGATGAAAATTACCTACGCGTTTATCAGCAAACAGTTCGGGGCGGATCCTAAATCCTGTCGCGAGTGTTTCTTTTCCGAGGAAGTCGAGGAGAAGGATATCGAAAAGTACATGCGTTTGATCAACGATTCGAGCAAAGCGAGATTATTGGATTTGAAAAAGCTGAACGAGGAGTTGCCGATTGTAGATAAAAGTAAGGGACGACAAAAGGGTAAAGAAAAAGTGCTCGTCATCGGGGGCAAAGACGATTACGTCGTCGACGAGGAAGGCGTGCGCGAAACCGCGGAGTTTTGGCACGTCGAGGCGAAACTCATCGAAGGCATAGCGCACGACGTGATGCTCGACGCGAAGTGGCAAACAGTTGCGGAAAGAATGATGCAGTTCGTGAATTCTTCTTCCTGATATTCTTTTACCTTTGCCGAACGACGATATATCAGCGTAAATATCCAACAGATGAGAGCGTTTAAAATGTCTTTAATAGCGGAGCGAGCGATGGGATAGCGTTTGCGTTTACGCAAACAATAATAGATTGTAAATATAGTAGTAGTACAGCACTGTAATAATAAAAGAAATAACACGTTTAGCGAAACTTCGCACCAAAGAGAAGAGATCCGGTCAACCGCGTTCTCGGCCGCCGAATCTCTCAATCTCTCTCAATCTCTTTCTCCTTCTCTCCGCCGCGCGTCTCTCTCTTCTACCGCTTCTCCCCGTCCAACAAGTTATCTATAATAGTCATCCTCAATATCTTTTCGTTCGCCCCGGCGTATTGCCACACCTGTTCCCCGCTTCTAAAAAACCTAAACGACGGCACTTCGCTCACTTTCAACATGTCCGATAACTGTTTCGTCTTTTCGTTCTTATCGCTCAACACGTACAAAAACAGCGCGTCCGAGTAGTTCTCCGCGAACAGATCAAATTTCGGTTTCATCAGTTTACACGGTCCGCAAAAGCTCGTCGCGATTTTCACCACCGTCATCTGTGGTCCGTTTCGAGCGAGATATTCGTTCAGCTCTTCCTCGGTTTCGATTTCGTTCACCGAGCCTTTCAGTTTCTTCAACAACGGGTCTACTACCGCTTTGTTCTTCTTGTCGTCCTTATCTTTGTTTCCCCAGAATGCGTTACACTTCCTTCTTTCCTCCTTCGGTTGTTTCTGCGCTCGTTTACGCCGTCCTTGGACAAAAACCGCCCGTTTTGGGACGCACACTTTCACCGAGGACAGAAGAGACGAGTGCATTCTTTCTCTGTCTCCTCCTCCTCCTCCTTTATCGATGATTTGATTTCTTTGTCTGTTGGGGAAAAACAGTTAAAAGTCTGACGTCATTTCTTGTCCCAACAACGTATTCACGCAAAGAAGGAGTAAAAGAAAATGCCGGAACTCCCGGAGGTGGAACACGCGCGTAAACTCGTCCACGCGCACTGCGTGAACAAAATCTGCACGAACGTCATCTTCCCGTCCGACATGACCGGAGTTTTGGACGAGAAATGTTTCAAAGATATCGGGGAGGAAATGTTCAAGAAAGCAGTCCTGAACAAACGCTTAATAAACACGCACAGGAAAGGCAAACAAGGATGGCTCGAATTCGAAGGCGAGTCGTTCGTACTGTTCCACTTCGGGATGACTGGGGCGTTCTCGGTGAAAGGCGAACGGCCGTTAAAGTACGTGGAGTTTAAAGTCGACCAGGAAAGTTGGCCGCCAAAGTTTTATAAGTTTGTGTTGGAGTTTTCGGGAGGAGAGAAGTGCTTGGCGTATACCGACCCGAGACGGTTTGGACGAGTGCAAGTGAGAAACGAGTGTCCGAGGAAATCGGCACCGGTGAATAAGCTTGGATTTGATCCGTATTTAGAACGGATTTCGGAGACGGAGTTTGAGAAGATTTTTAGAAGACGCAACGCGGCGATTAAGAGCGTTTTGTTGGATCAAAGCGTCGCGTGCGGGGTCGGGAACTGGATGGCGGACGAGATGTTGTATCGAGCGAAAATTCATCCGGAGGTGAAAGCGAGCGAGTTGAATGGAGAGGCGATGCGGAGTTTGCGGGAGGCGATGTTTGACGTGACGAGAGTGGCGGTGGAAAGCGACGCGGATTCCGGACGGTTTCCGAGCGATTGGTTGTTTCATCACCGGTGGGGGAAGAATCAAAACGCGAAGATGGCGAACGGGGAGAAGATTAGCTTTTGCGAAGTTGGCGGGAGAACGACCGCGTTTGTGGCGGCAAGGCAGAAGAAGGTAGCGAATACTACGAGCGGCAGCAGCGGCGCGGATCCGAAGGAGGCGAAGAAGAAGGCGACGACGAAAGTAAAGAGGGAAGAGGAACCGGTATCGGTGAAGAAAGAAATCGCCAAGCGCTCGAAGAAGGCGAGCGGCGGCGGCAGTGGTGGTGGTGGTGCAACTGCGAACCTCGCGGCCAGAGTCACGAGGAGTGCCATTAAGAGTGCTTACTTTTTGCTCAGATAACTTCAAATCGAACCTCGCTACGTATGCATCTAGTTCTCTATTATTACGCTTCGTCCTCCGAGGAGGCGTCTCTCGTCGTCCCGCCGTCATCATCTTCTCCTTCATCATCATCATCATCTACTTCTTCTCTGTCTTCGTTATTTTCTCTTCCACTCAGCGCCTCTTCCCCCACATCGGACGCTTCTTCGGTTTCGCTGCTATTTTCATATCCTTCCTCGAGGTTGCCGATTTGGTGTTGATGAACTTCCCCTTCACTTTCGTCTTCGTGGACGTCGAGCATACTTCTATAAATCGCTTCTGACAGGTAAAGTTCTTCCAACACCATGTTTCGAAAGTCTTGCACTAAACGGCGTGAGTGTTGTTGTTGTTGCTGTTGCTGTTGTCGAGCGTTACCAGTGGTGATGGCTGCGTTGGTCGCGTTCTCAGCCGACTCGAACGGCGGAAGCACGCCTCGCCGATAGAACTCTTCCGAATTCCTTCGAAAGTCTTGTGAATTCCTCCTTGAACCCAAATCCAAACTTCTCCGACTTCTCTGACTCCCTCTATCTTCGTCGTCGTCGAACAAAGCGTCGTACATTTCCGAAAACATTTCGCTTCTCCCCCGGAGCAACGATATCCTCTGGCTTGGCGTCAACGACGAAGCACTACTACTATTTCTACCGTTACTATCCCACGCTACCCTACCAAAACTCCTCTCCGCGACTTCCTCTCTCGCTCTCGGGCTCCCACCTTCCTCCGCTAACCTCGCCATGCTGTACTCTTCTTCCCATCCTTTCGGCACTTCCCCTCCGTCGCCTTTTCCCTCCCGCGTCAAAGATTGCCGCCGCCTCGTCTCCTCCTCGACGCCAACTTTCGCGCGCTCCAAAGATATCTCGACCTGTTTTTGCTCTTTCTCGATTTGCTCTCGCTCTTTCCTCGTCTGCACGCCTCGATACAACACCTTGTAGTCTTCTTTCCTGCAGCACACGCACGTCGGTTTCGCGCGTTGACCTTTCTTGTTGTTGTTCTCTTGGGAAGCCTTAAAACTAAACAGAAATCCGTTCACGTTTCTCGCGTGGCACTCCGAGCACAGTTTAAACTGGCAACACTTCGTCATATTGACGCTTCTGTAGTAACACGCGCATATCGGGCAGAACTCGAAGCTCTTTTCAGTCTCCTCGTCTTCCGCGGGCCAAAACGGCGCCAGTTTTTTCTTTTGGATTTCAACGCGAAAATGCTTCAACTGTTTCGACAGGAGTTTCGGATCGACGTACACGCCATCGAAGACACCGTGCAAACCTCGAGGGGAGAGCAAAAGTTCGTCCTTGCGGAGATCAATTTTGACTTCTTCGTCTTCTGTTTCTTCTTCTTGCGCTGCTTGGTCGAGCAAAAGCGGTTGGGAAACGCACTGACCCATTTTTGTTTGTGTATACAAAACACAGGTGGGAAGTGAGGAAGTTTTCGTTCGCATACGCATATTTCATCGCCGTTTATCTATTATTATTGCGTGGTGTGGTGTGGTGTGCTCAAGTTGTATATTCGTTTTACTTTTGTATATTATTATCGGGTCAATCTATTTCGGATGCTACGACTACCTCTTTGGCCGCCTCCTTGGGAGGCTGGAGGCGGCGGCGCGCGACCTCTTCCTCCTCCTCCTCTTCTTCCTCCTCCTCTTCCCCCTCGAAAACCTTCGACAAATCCACCACCACCACCTTGTTGTCCGTTTTGATGCTGCGTGGCGTCGTTATCTTCGCTTCGTCTGGAACGTTTCGCCTCCGGCGGTCGACCTCCGTCTCTGCTCGGCGGTCGGCTTCCTCCGGGTTCTCTCGAATCATCGCGAGTACGTTTGGATCCCGGAGGAGGACCGGGCGGCATGCGGCGACCTCTTTGCTGATGGTCGAGAGGTGGACCGGATGGTTGTTGCTCCGCGCCGAATCGGAACGGAGGAGCACCGCGGTCGCGCGAGTTACCTCTTCTTGGTGGATTGTCGTACCCTCCTCGCGAGCTCGGACGACCTTCTCGCGAGTCGTCTCGTTGAATAGTGTCTTCGAATCGATCTCTGGAGTTTTCTCGCACGCGCTTTCGACCACCAAACTCTGACGGTCCTCCTCCGTCCTCGCCGCCACCATTCCCGCCAAATTGCGTCGGCGGCGGTCCGTCTTGCACGCCCGCGTTTCGAAACGGATTGTTTTCTAAATCCTTGGGTAAAATGCTCGGGTCGTGCGAAAATCTGCACGAGTCGCCTCGAAAACATCGTCCTTGCGCAAAGGCCCAACACGGACCGCCTTCGCCGATTTGTTTCGAGCGGTCCGGCGCTGGAATCGAAGGATCGTGCCAGTATTTGCACCGATCGCCCCGGAAACACTCGCCTTTGGCGTACGCGTAACACGGTCTTGGACCGGCAAATTGCCTTCTTTCGCCGGACGGTCCGCCGCCATAAAATGGATTCGGAAACGACGGTTGCGTCTTCATCAAGTGTTCGATTTGTTCTGGCGTGCACCCAAAGGTTTTCAACATCGCTTCTATCGAGCTAAAATCGCCTGCTTTCAACATTCTGTCCGCTTCTTCTTCCTCTTCCGGCGTCATGTCTATCTTCGGTTCCGTTACGATGACTGCGTTGTTATAACCACCACCACCAAGGGATGGGAATCCTCCCATGGGACCCCGACGATACCGCTGCGCGTGCGGTGGCGGCATACCAGGCGGCGGCATACCACCTCCACCACCTCCATCTCCCATCTTCATCATCTCATCGTTCTCGTCGTCACCGATGAGCGCCATCAACTTTTCCATCTCCGCCGGATCCATGTTCATCACCTCTTCCGGCGACATGTTCACGAACCGTTCTTTCGCCGCCGCTTTCTCCTCCGCGCGCTTTTTGTCTCTCTCTTCTCTCGTTTCCGCGGTGGATGGCGGAGGCCCCATTGGAAGCGGTGGAGGTCCGCCTGGTGGAGGACCGCCCGGCGGAGGCGCCATCGTCGGCGATTGGACTCCGGCTGTCGCCGGCGAAAAAGGGTGCTGTTCTCCTTCGTTACCTGCATTCTCCTCTTCGCCATCTTTTTTATCACCAATCATCAACATCTTGTCATCCTCATCCTCTTCTTTACCGGTCAAAAACCCCATCATGCGATCGAACTCCGTCTCGTCCGCTTTCATCTCCACGCTCTCGCCCGTCGGCCCGACCAAAACCCCCGTATCCGTCCCTTCCAACCTATTCTGCGGAATCCCATACGCCGTCTTCATCCTCACCACTTCCACGTTCGCATCTTTCCCTTGCGGGCAATCTTGAATCCAATGTCCTGGCACGTTACACCGTTTACACACGTACCCCGGCCCCGGCACCCCCGCCCCGTCCGCTCTCACGTAACTCTGGTGCATAATTTTATTCGCTTGCATCTCCTTCGCCAATTGCACGCCTTGCGACACCACCGGTGCCGCGTTATTCCTCGTCGCGATTCCTTGCCTTTGCATCGGTTGATTCCCGGCCGCTTTGGACACAATCTTCGCGTTCCGTGCTTGAAGTCTTTCCGCGTCCCATTGTTTCGTCTCGTTCGCGATTAAATCTTTGATTTCCTTCTCTTCCTTCAACGCTTCTTCCTCGTCTCGTAAGTCGTCGTCCGCGTCCAAATCCTCTCCTTCTCTCATTTTCTTCATCCGTTCTCTTTTTTCTCTCTTCGCCGTGAGCATGTTCCTTCTGTTTCTGTTCGCGGCTTGTTGCGCCATGTTCAGCGTTGCTGCGTCCGGTGGTTTCACGTAGATCCGCTTCTTTTCTTCCTTCAATTCGCGGGCATCTCCGATGGTTTTCCCCATCGCTTTTGGGACTCTCCTTACGATGATGGATGCATTCTTCCACACTAAACTTTGGTCGTCGGTTAAATCTTGACCTTCTCCCACGTCTTTACCATCGGTGACGTTCGTGAGTAACAATTCCGCGGTGCCTTCTTTGTCCAAGCCTTTCTTCTCCGCTATCAGTTGTTTCAAATTCTCGACGGAGATGTAGACGCCGTCGAAGGTGACCGTGTCGTAGGACTTTTGAGATTTGAACTTGTAGTGGATCGTACCTCCAGACGCCATGATTCTTGCTCTTTGCTCTCGGTATTCGTGCGTTTGTTTGCGTAAAAGCGATGGTGTATTAATGTGTTCAATACTACGCCGCCGAAATGTGGATTTCCAATCGGAATTTCTCCATTTCTTTCGCAGGGGAATTGTGTTTATTCATCACGAAAGAGGATGAAGAAACCCGGTGAAAGTGGTGCTCGCGAACCAAAAACGATGTCGTCGTCGATGCTCCTCGCCATGGAACGGTTTTCGCGACCAAATTCGTTCCAAGATGACGACGATGATGACAACGTTCTCGGGGGGAATTCAAAGTTTCAGAGATGTTTCTTTTCACTCAACGCGTCCGCTTTACAGTTCGTATCGTCACTGAGAGTCACTCTGGAACATTTACTCACCCTGGAAAGTTTCATATTATGCCTGATTTCCTCGGCCTCAGTTTTGACGTTCAGTTTATACGAAGTGAACGGACATCGATTAGCCGCGAACGTCTCTTGGGCGGTTATTAGCTTTGTGATTATCTTCCCTCTGACGTCGAGTTTGTCCGAGGCGTTCAAGAGAAGAGAGCGGGCGCTGGAACACGTGGCGACGTTTAAAGCGACTTTGGTGTCGTACTTTTACGGACATCGCGACTGGGATTGGTACGCGCCCGGGCACTTAATAGGAAGTCAAAAAAACAACACAACGCGGAAAGAACGAGGTCGGATGTTCCTCCCGAAAGGCCACGCGGATAAAGTTCGATTGATAGTCGTCGATTTAATATCGAACGCGAGGGACGTGTTGTGCATGAGAAGCGCGCACAGATTGATGCATTTGAACACAGTTAAAGGGAGAGAGGCGATAATGAAGGCGATGAAGATGCACTCGAGGTTGTGCGATGACGTTTTGAGTGCGTTTAACAAGTTGAGCATGTGCACGGAAGAGTTGAAGTACGTCGGTTTTCCCGGTAACGAGGCGGCGAGATTGAGGAATTATTTGACGACGTGCATGACAGCGTGGGAGAATTTGAGATTGATTAAGACCTATCGCACGCCAATTGCTACCAGAGCGTTTGCGAGGGTGTATATTTTCGTCCACCCGATGTTTTGGGGGCCGTATTACGCGAATTTAGTGACGAGCATGTTGCGCGACGAAGAAGACGGAACAACAAATCCATCGGAATCGACCAAAATTTGGGTTCTCGCGTACGCGTGCCTACTTTCCTGTTTGAGCTCCTTAGCTATGTTTGGGTTATTTAACGTGAGATACAAGCTGGAAGATCCGTTCGCGAAACGTATTTTGGTAAAAATGGGAAATAACGACGTAGAAGTAGGGGAAACGACAGTAGTTTCGACGACGACGGACGAGTTTACGGATGCCAAACGATGGGAGATGGATTCTACTCATTTTGGGTACAGTTCCAGAGACCAAATCAACGTCCACGGCGAATTCGGAGAAATAGCGAGAGCGATTAGTACGGATTTGGAGCACGAGATGCCGAACGCGTGCGGCGGCGGTCCAGTGAAGGAGGTGTGGGTAGATGTGGAAGTAGGTGATGGTGAAGCGGGGCCTCCGTTGCTAAGCGCGTTGGAACAAGTTTCTGTGCAAACGTTTGGATCCCATGAAAAATAGAAAGGTAGTAGAACTTTAAAAATCCATAATCGAAACGAATGTATAAATGCTTCTTCTTGGCTTCTTTAGAACGCACAAATAACAACTCTTTTTTCACAACTTTGGGACTTTCTTCTTCTTCAACAACGCGAACGAGGCCATCCCTAACGTCACCGCGGAAAGTGAAAACCACGTCATGGAATAATTCATGTGCTGCTCGGGAAGGACGGAAAACTTCATCAACTCTTCCTCGGCGACTGGTATTGGCTGCTGCGACGACGTCGACGTGGTCGTGCCAATCGGCCTGATTAATTGAACGTACGGCACGAACACCTTTTCCTTTTTATCTTCGTTCAAATTCTCATCTTTCCCGAGAGTTGCGATACTACTGCTATGACTACTCCCCCGCGGCGCGCCTACGACTAATCCCAAATACTCCCTAATCCCTCTCACGTCCACGTAATGCCAAACGTTCTTCTCCGGCACATTTTCCGGCGTGAAATACCCTTTCACATCTCCTTTTCTCACCACCCCGATCGTCTTCAAACACATTCCGCCTTTCGCGTCCTCAAACGCGCGTTCGGCGAAACCTCTATTCACGAGCGCGACGACGTCTTCGTCGTTTACGTCGTCGTTCGAACCACCACCGCCGCCAAATGGCCAGACCCCTTTCCTTCTCGCGTTTTTGTTTCTCTTCTCTCTCATCGGCGTGATTAAATCGTAACCGGCTATTTTCTCGTTGTTCGAAACCTCCGACGTTCTCACTTTCGGTCCGACTCGAATCGAATTCTTTTCCAAAATCATCTCGCCTTCCACGCGAACCCTTCGAAACTCCTCTGTCGTTTCCGTCACCTCTGAGAGAGACTGTAACGGTTCGCAGTTCAACGCCTCCGCTCGCGCGTTCATTTTGAGCAGTTTTTCTTCTCTCCGTTGGAGTTGCCAGTACCCGAGCGAAGCGCAAAGAAGCGATGGAAAGGTGTAAACCAAGTAATCCAATAACGGTGTATTTCGAGCAGCATTACTCGTATTCAAAGACGGAGGATGATCGATTACGGTGTTCGTCGTCGTCGTCGTGCTTCTTCTTCCTCTGCTTATAAAGCGTGAGACCGACGATGACGAAAGCGTCCGCATCATCAAAGTCATGCTTAAGAGTTGATTTCTGAGGGAAATTCCTCAGTAAAAATGCACGCACTTTGTGCAACAAAACTCGCCGTCTTTGTCGCGTCTTTTACGTCGAAAACGAGTTCTTCTCGCAGAAAAAGAAGCAGCAGGTTTCGGAGGAAGATTTCTGTTTCTTCTTCTTCTTCTGTTACTTCTGATGACGATGAAAACGATGAGACTACGAATGGAAAACAAAGACGGTTAACGAATTTCGACCGACTCGTCCAACAAAACGCGTGGATGTTTCCTCAGCCGCAAAAAGACGAAGAAACGGAAAGGCTGACGAAATTTTGGCAAACGAGAGGGGTGAAAGACCAAGAGATGCTGAAACGATTAATAGAGTTAGGAGGCGGGGTGTTGGCGGAGGTGCGGTTGGAGGATGAGATGATGATGGAAGAGAGGCTGGTTGGTGATGAAAAGAAGAAGAAAAAGTCCGAATCGCTCGTCGATCGATTGGATCGGATGAAGATATTATTCCCGAATTGCGACGTGAACGCGATGCTTTGGAAAAAACCGGAGGTGGTTCTGGAAAAAAGCTTTAAGGAGATCACGAAAGCGGCGATTGAATGGAAAATAGTTTTGCGAGACGTGAAACGTTTGGATTGGGTGGTTGAGAACAACCCGCAGATTTTGTTGATGACGAGCGAGGAGATTGGAAAAGCGAAAGACGGATTGGAGACGTTGAGGAGAGAGTTTTTCAGTTTCGAGGAAGATGAATACGAGGGAGAGGCTTTCATTAAAACGCTCGCGTTGAAAACGACGAACAAAAATGATTCCGTCGTTTTAAAAGACGCCGACGACGACGATACCTCCAAAAATCAACCGCCGCCGACCACCTCCACCGGGTTCTTAATCACCCCGGAATTTACCTTGGCGAACGTCGTTGAAGGCGAACCGCACATCCTCACCTCCAGCTTGAAAAGAAGAACGGAACGCTTGTTGGAAAGGAAACAAGACTTGCTACAAAAAGCGAAACAGAAAGGCGGCGGTCTCGGTTTGTTCTATTTGCGCCAATCGACGAGCACCGCTTTGTTCGGAAAGCTGTTTTTGATGGACACGGAGGAAGAAGAAGAAGAACAAGACAAATAGTAATACACACACAGTAGTAGTCGTGTAAAAGTAATAGAGAGTAGACGCAGTAGTCATAGAGCAATTATAAATGCGCACGCATAGAAGAAGAAATAAAAGAAGAAGCGTTGGTAACATTTTCTCTCTCTTTCTCAACTCTTCCTTTTCCTCCGTCGTCATAAAGAAAGCGCTTTAGTATAAAAAGAATACTATTAGTATGTCGGACACCGAGAGCGAAGGTGAACAAAAACCACCTTTAACGCAAAAGAAACGAAACGACGACGACGAGAACGATTCAGATGATGATGATGCTAAAGTCGTCACGTTCGCCTCTCTCGGCATCTGCAAAGAACTCTGCGCCGCGTGCGATTCCATGAAATGGCCCGCCGCCTCCCCAATCCAAATCCAATCCATCCCGCACGCGTTGAACGGGAAAGACGTCATCGGTCTCGCGCAAACCGGGTCAGGGAAGACCGGCGCATTCGCGTTACCGGTTTTGCAAGACTTATTGACCGAGCCGAGGGCGTTTCACACGTTGGTGTTATCACCGACGAGAGAGTTAGCGAGTCAAATCGCGGAGCAGTTTGAGTGTTTAGGGAAAGATATCGGGGTGAAGTGCGCGGTACTCGTGGGAGGGATGGACATGACGTCGCAGTCGTTACAGATCGGGAAACGGCCGCACGTGTTAGTCGGGACGCCTGGGAGAGTGGTCGATCACTTGGAGAATACCAAAGGGTTTAGCTTGCGACAGTTGAAAGTGTTGATATTAGACGAGGCGGATCGACTGTTGAATTTGGATTTCGAGGAGGAAATCGATACGATTTTGAAGGTGATTCCGAGGGAGAGACGAACGCAGTTGTTTTCGGCGACGATGACGAGTAAAGTGAACAAGTTACAGAGAGCGTGTTTGAGAGATCCGGTGAAAGTAGAAGTCGCGAGCAAGTATTCCACGGTGAAAAGTTTGAAGCAAAATTATTTGTTCGTGCCGGCGAAACACAAGGAGTGTTACGCGTGTTACTTGTTGAACGAGCTGAGCGCGAGCACGATCATGATGTTCACGAGGACGTGCGAACAGACGAGAAAGTTAGCGCTGGTGGCGAGAAATCTTGGATTCAGCGCGATTCCGATTCATGGGCAAATGTCGCAGCCGAAAAGGCAAGGCGCGTTGAATAAGTTTAAAGGCGGCGAGAGAAACATTTTAGTCGCCACGGATGTGGCGTCGAGAGGTTTAGATATTCCCAGCGTCGACGTGGTTATCAATTTCGACGTCCCGATGAATAGTAAAGATTATGTACACAGAGTTGGAAGAACCGCGCGAGCCGGTAGAAGCGGGTTAGCGATCACGTTAGTCACGCAATACGACGTGGAATTGTATCAAAAAATCGAACGGCTCATCGAGAAGAGATTGGAGAAGTACCCGGTGGAAGAAGAGCAGTGCCTGGTGATGTTGGAACGCGTGAACGAGGCTCAAAGGATCGCGGCGAGTCAAATGCGAGACGCTGACGCGAAGAAAGGTGGTGGATTTAAAAGGATTCGAAATGATGACGTCGGGGAGGACGATTTGAGCGCGATTATCGGGAGGAAGAAGTACGCGTTTGGCGACGAAAAGAAAGGCATGAAGAAGACGAAACAGAGCGGCGGAGGCGCGAAAGGATATAAAGGTCGCGGGCGATAAAAAACAACACTTGACGACAAGGAAAAATCGATCGACGATTTTTGTACCATATCATTACGCTATTCATCTTCCTCGCCAAAGCTCAAACCCATTATCGGCGGTTTCGTCTCCTTCTTTCGTTTCTTTTTACTCGCGGCCATTTTTTCTTCGTCTTCTTTCTCGTTTTTATCGTCGCTCGTACCCGGGCACTCCCGCGTCATCAAATGCGGCGGCAACATCGGCCCCGCCGCCGCCTCTAAAACGACCGCGTCGTCTTCCGCTACAACTACATCATCTTCATTATTATTATTATCACCCTCCTCCCGTTTCTTCTTCCGTTTCTTCTTTTCCTCTTCCTCCTTCTCCTGCGTCTCTTTCAATCGTTCGACGATCTCTTTAATCTCCCTCTTATTCGTCATATCCGCCGCGTACTTACGCTTCGCGCTCTTCAAAAGCACCGAGACATTCTTCTTCGCCAAGTACTCCACCAACTCCTTGTTACCACTCTTGACGGCAAAATGCATGCAGTTTTCGTTCTTGCTCGTTTTCGCTCGAACGTTCGCGCGGTTCGTCCTCTCTTGCGAGAGGAGCGTTTTGACGATACCTAAATGCCCTTTCATGCATGCAAAGTGTATCGCCTGCACGCCATCCGCGGCACCAACAGTCACATCCGCTCCAAAATCGAGCAATCTTTCCACGATTGCTTTTTCATTCGCCCAAGACGCTAAGTGTATCGCCGTTCGTCCGTGCATGTCTCGTTCGTTGATGATGTGGTTGTTGTTCGGGGAAGAATGTGATGCGAGCAGTTTGGAGAGCGATTCGAGGTCACCTTCTCTCGCGGCTGCGTGTAACGGAGGTACGATTGGATTCTTCTTTATCAACATCGCTCCTTCTTGTTTTCGCGACGGTGGATTCTCGTCGCGCTCCGGATGCTTTTCCCCTTCTTCTTCTTCTTCTCGTGAATCCATCGCTCTCCCTAATTGGTGGTCATTTTTTGTGTGGTACTTTTCTTCTCTTTGTGCCACAAGTACTTAAATATCTTTTATAATGCAAGAACATCATCACTTCAACCACCTCTGATTGAAACGGATAATACACGTTGGAACGGTTTTCGCGCTCACGAAAGCAGATTTTCCTCTCTGCTTTTCATTAAGATGATCTCAGAAAAGATCGTCATCATCATCTGCTTTAGTACAAAGCATATTTAAAATTGAAGACATGCAACACATGCATAAAAAGGGCAAAATGTTCGTCAAAAATATTTTCAACACACAGACGCAAAATTTAAAAATACGACCTCTCTTTTGTACCATGGGCATCGCGCCGTCGCACTTTGAAGAACGCCAACAACGAGAAGAAGTAGAGCAATCAGCAAAAGCACTAACGATAATGAACGCACACCACGCGCGATCGATCAGTTTTGGGGAGGAGATTCCGAGCGATTTAGAGTGCACTATTTGTGCCGAGGTACGTGTCTACTCTTTTGTATCGGAAACAACCTATTGGGGGTGACGTGTTTTTCGCGCGCGCGCGCGCTGCTTCGAGAGCGCAGAAGGGAAGAGGAAAAGAGAGTGAGAGAGAGTGTCAGCGGAGCGTTTGCTTGTGGCGATTCCCGTGACGATGTGAGACCGATGAGACGATGCGTCGAATGAAAGCACTTCTCTCTCTCTTTTCTGTCTCTTTTCTCTCTCTTTTCTCTCTCGGAGAAAGTGAGAGACTTTCAGTCGATTTGAATACTTGCTTCTTCTCTTTTTTTCTTTCCTTTCTCTCTCTCTACATCTTTCTCTCATTTATGTTTAAATCAAATAACCACGACAGCCGAAATCTAACCCGGTCTTTGCGGGATGTCGCGTGCATTCGTTTTGCGAGGCGTGCCTGAAGCAATGGGCGTCAAAATTTCCGACGAAAGCGATGGCGCCGTGTCCCGTGTGTCGCGAAAAATTTTCCGCGTTATCGCGTAAGTTTAAAGTCGACGAACAGTGCGAAGAGAAGTTGTGCGCGTTTATAGTGAAATCGTGTCCGTGCAAGACGTCGTTCAAATTGAGCGAACATCGAGAGCACGTGGCTAAATGCGAGGCGCACAAAGAGTTTCGCGATGCGGCAGCCAAGGCGGTGGAAGAGGCAAAGAGGAGAGAAGAGGAAAGGAAAAAGTCAGCGGCGGTAGCGGCGGCGACGTCCACGCAAAATTCGACGAACAGAGGAGGATCGGGGACGAACGTTTCGTACGCGTGTCCGTTGTGCGAGGACGGTTTCAGACACACGTTTACGTCCGTCGAAGGTTTCACGAGGCACGTCATAACTGAGCACGGTACGTCGAGATCTTCCGCCGTGTGTCCGATATGCGCCGCGATGCCTTGGGGACGCCCGGACTACGTCTGTCAAAACATCGTCGCGCACGTGTCGTTACGACACCGATTCGCGTACGAGGATTTTACGGCCAACGTCGAGGAGGAAGAGAGGGATTTCCAGCACGCGCTGGATATGAGCGCGGCGATTGAGTTGGGTAACGAGAGTCCAATTGCGACATCAAGCGACGACGACGATGGAGAGGACCAGAGCGACAACGACGAGGAAGGAGAAAATGAGGAAGATTCCGTCACGTTTTACGCGCGAGTGCGCTCGTTTTAAATCTATTTCGTGACGCGCGAGTTGTTGTGTTCGGCGATGATGTGAAAAATTTGAGCAAACCAGTAAATCTGAACATCTCTGATTATTCAAACGAACCGACTGAGCCGAATTCACTAGCCGTCGTTAGGAGAGTAAGAAATGAAAGACATTGCGCACGCGCGCCCGCTGGCGAGCGTGGCGTCTGTACATACACACATTTTGTTTGTAAAACTAACCTTGTAAACCAATAAATACAAAAATCTTTCGATTTCTCTCTCCCTCTCTCTATATATGGATAATCAATCCCATAGAAAAATGAAAAGAAGCAGATTCCGCGACGTCGAGAACGTAAAAATTCGAAAAACACGAAATGGAGAGAACTGGAGAACAGTGATATTAACTGGGAAATGACATTAAAAGTATATGGCACTGTGCGGTACCATACCTATGTACACTTTTTTTTAGAGCACTCTTGGCACGCAGGTTTGGGGTGGACCAGAGGTTTCTGTCATGCACGTATACGCGGCATTAAAAGCCGCCGCTCCTTGGAACATTTCCACGGTGTTTGAGCTAGGCGGAAGGGCCCAAGAAGAGAGATAGCCGCTGTACTTGGACGCGTGGGCAAACATGTAAGCCGCATCTTGAATGTTGGCCACATTCCATGCGCTGAGATCGCTGTTGAAGCCGTACGCGGCGTAAAACATCCCACGTGCGTTGCGTAAACTGCTCGTATCCCAGTTGGAAAGATTTTCGTTGAATGCCAGTGCACCGGCGAACATATATT
>Ga0257106_1000356_pt1 | contig 27900 bp, 24 predicted proteins | sample LP_taG_3_FD_190177 | JGI IMG/M metagenome (GOLD analysis project Ga0257106, IMG submission 190177) | Marine microbial communities from Northeast Subartic Pacific Ocean, Canada - LP_J_2011_P26_10m | ecosystem: Environmental > Aquatic > Marine > Oceanic | place: Canada: Northeast Subartic Pacific...
GTTATTACTAACCGCAATACTATTGGCGCCCAACGTGGCTTAAATGCGCTGTGCTGATGGGAAGCGTTGGATTTCACGTGGTATGAACGACAGATAGAAAGAGGTTTTCATTTTAAGTATATGTTCTCTAAGAAATAAAAGATTGAATCGAACCCTAAAGAAAAAATGGAGGAACAAAAACGTTTTTGTTTTATTATATAATTCTTAATTCAAAGGCTACCCTAAACATTTAGACTGTAACCCCGGTCCAGATGAATTGCCCGAGTTGGTCTAAGGGGTTGGATTTAGGCTCCAATACGTAAGTGCGTGGGTTCAAATCCCACATTCATCATATTTTTTTGTAATTTTTTAATGTTATTGAATACTAGTACTTTTCGCGTTCGCATTTCGCGCATTCGCAATCAAAGTTGTATTGTTTCTTCAACAACTCCCGACGGTGCTGGCGTTTTTCTCCCTTCTCGTCGTCGTTCAGGTAGGATATCGTAATCTCCTCCCCGCTCGCGACGTCTTTTATCAATCGAACGCGAAGACGGAGACGAACGTTTTCAAAAACCGCGTTTGGCTCGCAACTGTGATTGTACGAACGCGATACCTCCGGGAATAAACCAACGCCAATCTTTTTTCTTCTTCTGTTCTTTTTGTTGTTGTTGTTGTTGTTGTTGTCATCATCGTCATCATCATATTCGTAAAGCGTGTGCGCGTTGGCGCGCATCGCCCAAGCGGCTCGAACAAAGTCTTCCTCCTTTACGATTTCCTCGTCGGCACCCATCAACACACGCGTATTCGAACACAGCGTCGATAAGAAATTCTTCTTATTATCGTTGTGATGATAATCATTTGGAACGTGCGCCACGCACTGGTTTAAATGTTTCCGCAGATTTTCCGAAACTTTCTTATTCTCCTCCACCGTCTTCTCCAAACCGGTCCACCCTCCCAATTTTGCGTACGCGCGTATGGCGAACCGATTGGGCACGTCGTCGAATGGATAGCGCGTTGGATCGCTCTTTTCAGCGTCTTTACCAGTTTCAAAGGCGAAACACTCGCCGCTCTTACGGTGATACTCAGACGCGGCCAATCGACGGCAATCGACGGAGCAGTACTTTTCGACGTTGCAGTATTCGCACTCGACGACGAAGGAAGAAGAGGATTTCAAAGACGTGTTTGGTTTCGTTATCTTCTCAAAACATCGGTGACAATACTCGTCTGCATCGTCGTCGTCGTCTTTTTCGCAACCGGCGAGCCAAACAAGCGGCGCTTCGTCTGAAAGTATCGTCCCTGATTTCGTCTCTTTCCTCATCATCACGCGTCTGCCTTTTCTCTCGCACCGACTTATCATTACCACGACGTCGTCGTTTACGTCGTCGTCGTCGTCAATCATTCGCTGCTGCTGCTGCTACTACTACTACTGTTGTTCCCATCACCGCTCGCTTCACTCATCCTCATCGCGATCAATTTTGGATCATTCGCCGCCGCTTCTCTCAGCACCGAGTCGTTCTCGTTCACGTATTTCAGTCGTTTCTTCGCGTTCGTTTTTCTCGTTTGCGTGACTGCAAACGCGCCGTGGCCTTTCCATTTCAATCCCCCGCGCGCGAACGGGCCTTTCTTCACTGCCATTTGGAGAAACTTGGTGATGAACATAATATCTTCTTGACCCGCAGAGAGAGAAAGAGAGAGAGAGAGAGAGAGAGAGAGAGAGAGAGAGAGAGAAGTGTACACGATTGATGATGGTGTTTTGTTGTGTGTGTGTCGTCTTTCTCCGCCCTAAATTTCCACTCTTTTTTTATTTTGGGGGTCTGTTGTGAAGGCTTCGAGTCTCTCTCTTGTTTCAGTTCAAGTTGCTCTCAAAGTCATTTCTCTTCTTTTTTTCTTCACACACAAAAAGGAAGAAAGACGTATCTTTTCAACAACAACAATAAGAACAACAACAACAACAACAACAACAACAACAACAAACTTGTTTTTCAAAATGCTGCTTCGACCGGCTCTTACTACTGCTCCGAGCGTTGGTTGTAGTAGCAGTTGTAGTACTAGAAGAAGAAGAAGAACACGAACACGAAGAACAAAAGCGACAAAAACGACGACGCAAAATTCATCAAACCAACAACAACAGGCGAAAACGGAATCGTACTCGTTTTTCGGTTTAGCGCGAGCCGAGTTCCCTGAGAACTGGGACGAACCGAACAAAAAGATCAAATACGCGGACTCTCCTCTGGATTTATTCATCATGGGTTGGTTCATGAGGAAAATTAGCATGGCTTTAGGTGCCCCTTTCGACGCTTCGAACATCTCCTACGACGCGTTTATTGCTTTGTGTTTTCTGCAAATGAAAGGCAGAGATCCGGACGGACAGCGACAGATAACCATGGACGTTTTAACCTCGTTGATGCCACCGGGAGGAGAGAAAGTGTTTCAAAAACTGTTCCCTCTGAACAAGTTTAGCTTAGAATTGAACGCGAAAATCTGTCAGATTGTATTCGCGTGGATGGTTGGTCCGATGACGGTGGAGACGACGACCGAAAACGACTTGAACGAACCCATCGCGAGTAAAGTACAAATCACAAAGTGCAGATGGTTGCAAGAGTCTGGGTGCACCGGCATGTGCGTGAACATGTGCAAAACGACGACGCAGGATTTCTTCACGGACACGTTCAACATGCCGTTGACTATTAAACCGAATTTTGAGGACAAGTCGTGCGCTTTTTACTTTGGTCAAACGCCGCCGCCGATTGAAAAAGACGAAGCGTTGTTGTTCGGGTGCAACCAGTCTTGCTCCACGGGTTTGAACGTAGGCGAAGAGAACGTGCCTTGCCACAAACTCAGAAAGCACGAGAGTTTATCGTCGTCGTAGCGTTAGTAGATTTATAGATATCAATAATCAATGTATACAGAATAAAATTCAATAGAGTTAAATGTGCTAGTTTTCCTAAGTAGTTTGTTGGTAAATGAAGATGAACAGAAGTATAAAAGAAACAAGTTTCGAGGTACTTTCTCTTCTTCTTTTTTACTTTCTTTTGCCTTCCTTTTGGATGACAACTTCGTCCGAATATCTGATACCCTTCCCTTTGTACGGTTCCGGCTTTCTCTTTGATCGAATGATAGCCGCAAAGTTACCGACCGCCGACTTGTCGTAACCAGACACCGTCAACTCCGTCGGCGAATCGACTTTCACCGTGACGCCTGCCGGGAATTCGCACACATCCGGGTGCGCCTTACCTAAGGACAAGCTCACCGCCTTGGAACCTTGCATGGCAGCTTTGTAACCAACACCCACGAGTTTCAACTTTCTCTCAAAGCCAGTAGAGACGCCGACGAACATGTTGTTAGCTAAGGTTCTGTATAAAGCGTGTTGCTCTCTCGCCTTTTTCGTCGAGCTCGTTCTATCCACTACGATTTGTTCGCCTTCAACCTTCATGGAGATGTATTCCGCCGGGTACTCCAAGCTCAATTCACCTTTCGGGCCCTGCAGAGCGTGATTGGAAAAAAAAAAGATGTTACGGTGGTGAGTTTTTATCTTTGATAGTCTTTTCTCCCCTTGCGTCGTTCGACGAAGGAAAGATGGGATGAGTTTTCACCCCACCACCACGTCGTCGTCGGCGTCTTTCGATAAGGAAAAACCTCCTCTCTCGCAAAAATTCGAGGTTTTAGATTCGCGAAATCACCCGCGTTCGACGCGTATGCGAGGTTTATATCCCCCTAAAATCACGCTAAAACTATTCAGAATACGTACCTTCACTTTTAAACTGCCTTCTTTCAAGTCGTACGTGACGCCTTTCGGCACCGAGATCGGTTGCTTCCCGATTCTCGAACGCTTATTGTTTCGGTCGGTTGTGGAGAGGCCCGATTCTATCGTAAAAGTAGTGCGCGTGGTAGTGCGCGATGCAGATTTCGAGACCGTCGGGGTGCCGACGAATCCACTCGTACGTTGGTTGAGCATCATGGCTGCCATATTTATTGTTGCGCGTATAAAAGTGTGTGGATTTTATTCGCGCGCGCGCGTACCTTTTCGGTCAGAAAATTGAACTGTGTCCTTTTTTTATCCGCCGGCCCAAAACTCTTTTTTTTTGGTCTCTCGCCTCTGCTTTTGCCATGTTTGCCTCGCTCTCAAATTCTCAAAAATACGAGTCACATTTTGAAAAAACTTGAGTTTTTGTACGACAAAACAACAAAGAAACACGCACACACACACTCGCGTGGCGTACAAATAATAAAGGATGGAGAACGAACAAGATATGAAGCGCGTTTGGTCGCATCAGAACGCAGAATTGGACAAGCGTGCGTGCGCTCTTTTTTCGTTCTTTCGTTTGTTTTACTCTTTCTCCTACTTACGTTTTTTTTCTTGACTCTCCTCCAAACGACGAACAAACGAACAGACATACAAGGTTTGCGCAAGAAGAAACGCGAGTTGAGCGACAAAATTCGACAGGATGCGCTCGATATAGAGCGACTCGAGAAAAGAGTCGAGGAGAACAAAAAGAAGCAAAAGCAGGTGGAAAACTTAATCGATCAAGGCGTTCAAGCGAAGAGAAAAATTTTGGAGACTTCCAAGCATGTCGTGATGCACCTAAAGAGAGAGTCGGAAGCTTTTTTACACGCGAACGGAACGGAGGACGGGAGCGAGGATTCTTATTCAAATGCTACTGCGAATTGTGCTACTACAACTCTTCGCCGCTATTCTCTTTTCTATCGTTATCATTTGGATTAGGAGTATTTAGCTCCTCAAACGCTCGATTGATTCTTTCTAAAACGGCTTTACTGCGCAACTGTTTCGCTATCTTTCTACACGATTTACCTTTCGCATCCTCTAACGTGATATCCGCGCCGTTGTTCAAAAGCATATCTAAAGTCTCCTCGTCTTGCGCGCGAATGGCAACGTGCACTAAAGCGTCGCCTCTTTTGTTTCGGAAGTTTGGATCCGCTCCGTATTCTCTCAACAAAATGTCCAACACTTTCGTGTGTTTCAATTCGGTCGCAATCAACGCCCCGGTTTTACCCACGTGCGAGACAAAATCCACCTCCACTTTCCCACCCTCCAAGAATACTCTCATCGTTTCCACGTGCCTCTCAGAATTCGTCCACAACGTTCTGTGGAACGGCGTAAATCCATCCGACGCGCTGACGTCGTTCGCGTCGATGCCGTAGGCCAACAACAGTTTCACAACTTCCGCTCTCCCTTGAAACGCCGCCGCGTGCATGACCGTGTACCCATCTTTCTCCGGTATCGTCACGTCCACTCCAGACTCTAACAACTGTTTCACGATTTCTGTCTGTCCAGCCAACACGGCTGCCAATAACGGCGTCTGTTCCGTCGCTTGTTCTTGATGGTTTAAGAACGAAATCGGATCGTCAACGACTTCAAGCAACGTCGTGAAGTATTCCAAATCGCCTCTCCGTGCGGCCGTTTGCGCTTCCCCGGAGAGAAGATCTTGTTGCCCGTTTACGACTACTTTTAATATTAGAAAGCTAAAGATAAAGAAGATATTTAAGTATAACGGGAATCTTCTTCTTCTTCTTCTCGTCATCATCGTTTTTGTCGTCATCATCATCTTTTCTCGTTTGTTCTTGGGTGTTCCTTTCTTGTCAAGTTTCTGAAGTGTCTGTCTTGCAAAGAGAAAATCATTTGAGAAATAAAAAAAGAACTGCAAAAAAAACACGAAGGTGGTGAATTTATTTATCATCGCTGTTTTGATACTCGTGCTCTCTCTCTCTCTCTCTCTATTTATAATGCGGCGAATACATCAGTTTGGTACGTCGTTTTTTTTTATTAGTGCGACATCTCTCTCTTCTTTTCTTTCCTTCCTTCCTTGTCTTTGGAGAGGAGGAGGAAAAGAGGATTGATGTGTTTGATTTTATTTAGATGATGATGATTTTGGACGACGACGGTTCGTTTTTCTCTCTCTCTCTCTCTTTCAACGCGCTGGTATCGTCTGTCGTGTGCTGATAAAATCATCTCTCAATAATCTATCTATGATGATGAATAACATCAACAAAAACAGGCATCGCATTCACCGTCTTCGTCGCCGTCTGGGTATCTCTGCTGCACCAGAGCGGCGCTTTGAAGAAGACACTTTCTTCTCACAGCAACAACAACAAGAACAAGAGTGTTCTGCTAAAAAACTTCTTTAACTTCTTCGATGATACTCCTACTACGTCTGCAAAAACGACCACGGATTCTTCGTTGCACGTGTTTCTCTGGTGCCTTCCACTGATTTGCACGGTCGTATTCGGAGTCTACTCGTTAGTTTACATCGTGCACTCCGTGATATTTTTCCCAACCTGTCCGAAAGCGGCGGAAACGTTAAAGAAGGACATGAAACGAACGCAGAACGAGTTAGTCAAACTAGGCGTTTTTACTCCGAAACAGATGCGAGAGATGAATAAAGCACAATAATAAACGTATAGTAGTAAATAGCAGATAAAATAGAGCATTGTTTTTAGAATACATGTGTACAATAAGGCTAATATAGGTAATAATACAAATCATCATCCATCTCTTTCTCTCCAAGTTATGACGACGAATAGAAGCTCTTCGGAAACATCTTCTCTAACGAACCGCCGAGAATCAAATCTCTTTCCTCCTCCGTTAGATCCTCAATCTCGTTCACTATTTGCGACGCCTTCTCGTATCCGCATTCGTTGACGACGAATGGGAAATCGCTCCCCCAGACTAATCGTTCCGCACCAAAATGTTTGACTAAATCTTTCACTTGCTCGAACGTTGATTCGTACGGCCATTCTATTTTCTCGCCGGCAGCGACTCGAAACTGCGCCGAGACTTTCACCGAGACCTGCGGAAACTTTGCTAAAGAGAGTACTTTTTGCCAATTCGGGTCGCTAATACCTTTGGCAAAACCGAAATGATCGATTAAAACCCGCGTTTTTGGAAACTCCGTCATCAATTCGCACATTTCCTCGTACGATTTATCCAACCCGTGAAAGCACATGAAACCAACAACCGCGTCTTTCTCGCCGCACATGCGAAACATTCTTTTACCTACATCGTTCGTCATCTTCTCCTTTTCTGGCCACAAACCTGGGTTAAATCGAACAGCTTTAAACGCGCCCGCGGGATGTAACAGCTTTTCCAACTCTTTCTCTCCGTTTACGTTTGGAGACGGATTCGCCAACGCGCACAGGACGAACTTTCCAGGATATCTTAAAACCGCTTTTTCCAAATACTCGTGGTCGAAGAGCAAGTTTATCGGTTGCACAATCATAGCTCCTGCGACGCCCGATTTGGCTTGAACTTCGACCAACTCCTCCACAGAACCAGGCACCGGTGGAACTTTACCTTCCTGGTAGCTGTACTCTCCAGGCGTCGGCCACACGTGCAAGTGCGCGTCTAAAACTTTTCTCGATTTTGATGACGACGACGACGACGATGGTTTTGATGCCATCGAGACGATGATGGTTTTACTTTTACTTTTACTACTCTTACTGCACGAACTTTTTCGACGAGAACAAAACTTCGACGACGCGGTTAAAGTTTTAAAACCAAAAACTCTGCCCGCGATAATAGAAGAAGAAGAAGGAGAAGAGAGAAAGTGTTGCAACAGCATTCGCTCTCAATATTTATTTTCTTTGAAGTGAGGAGAAGAGAGCGGTGACTTTGAATACTAACACTAATAATAAAAATTTTCGGCTTGCTTAGTACCCTATTTGTGAGCGACAGCACTCCGCTCGCTACGTGTTTTCGTCTAAACGTGTTTCTAATGCATAATCTGTTTTGTATTTCGTCTATTTCTTTTTACTTTACTTAACTTACTCTGCGTCGTGCTTCTTTTTTCCTCTCCTTCACGACTTTCGCTTCGTATTTTTCAATCTTATTCGAAAGCGCCTTGACTTTTCTCGTATCGGTTCTTTGCTTGAGAAACTTCCATCTGCGGACGATTTGTGTTTGCGAACGACCAGGAACGGTGACAAGACTGAAATCTACATCCACTTCGTTCATTTCGTCCGAAATGCACTGTTCTTTCACTTGTTCCAACAGAGAGGCGTCGTCGTCGTAGCCTCCCCAGGCTCCGTTCTCCACCATGAAATCCCCTTTTTCGCCCGCAGCTAGGACGTTTTTCCAGTGAGTGAAACACGATTTTTCCGAACGATTACCGCCCAACTTCTTCGCGACGACGGTCCAGCTAATGTTGTCTAAAAATTCCCCGTGTTTACCGTCTTCCGGGTTCCCGAGCTCGATGCCGTGTTCTTCGTAATACTCCTCCATGATTTTTCGGAACTTTGCTCGTTCCTCATCGCTGAATCGCCCCTTCTTTACTTCTCCTCTGTTTTCGTCAAAAATATCAAAAGTGCTGCGATATTTATCGCGACAATTTTGGCCATCGCGTCCAAGCCTCTTTCCAATCTCGTTCCAAGCGCTGTTGCCGTACCTATCCACTAAGCTTTTCAACCGCACCTTTTCTTCGTCGGACCATTCTTTGTTCCTGAGCTCGTCCGCACCTTTCGCCGAACGAATGAGCGTTCTCCGAATGCGTTCATAGCACTGCTGCGGATTTCTCGTGTTTACTTCGGCGCTAATTTCGTAGTATATAGTTTTATCCAGTTCACGTCGACTTTGGTTTCGTTCTCTCAACAAGAACGAGTAGTCTTTGCGGTTGAACTTGTCGAGACAGCGGTTGCTTCTACACCACGTTTCTAAAGCATTCGTCAACGCTTCCTGCTCTGTCTCCGACCACTGTCCATACTTTTGTCCTTCGAGATTGTGTGCGTTCCATTTCCAATTCTTTCTTCCGTCTTGTTCTCCTGCAACTTGTTCGTCGTCATCGTCGTCGTCGTCGTCGTCGTTGTTTTTCTTTGGCTTTTTTCTCGATTTGTCTGCCCGTGGTTTCAAAATCTCCTTCTTCTTCCGTTTTCTGGGAACGGATTGTCCCCGGTGTTCTTGTACCTCTTCTTCTTCTTCTTCCCCTTCTTCTTCATAAATCTCGTATCCATCTACCTGTTGTAATGGTAGCTCTTGTTGCGCTCGTCCGTTTCGTTGATTCTCTTCTGGTTCTTCTTCTTCTTCTTCTTCTTCAACTTCTTTCTTCTTCTTCTTCTCAATTCGCCGCCCAATTTTCTTCTTCGTCTTGTCCTTCCCCTTCTCCTTCTTTTTCTTTTTCTCCTTTTTTTCCCGCTTCCTTTTGTCCTTCTTCTTGTCCTTGTCCTTCTTTACCTTCTTAGCGCTCTCTTTCCCCAAAAGGGAAGAGAACACCGCCTTCAGGTCACCCATGAGCTATCACGAGAAGGACAGAATTTCTGAAGGAAAAGAAGAGAAACGGGATGGAAGAGAAAATTTTATTTATAAAGAAACAACGCATAATTGTGTTATTCCCGATTTTTTATTAATTAAAGTTGGAAATTAATTTTATACATGTGCACATTTTACACTTGCCTAGATTTCAATGTTCTCGGGAATAAAATTAATTTAGTTTTTTATAAATTCGATGAATTCTCCATATTACACTTAAATAACTAAATAAATACAAATACATTTGTTTTATAATATAATCACTTTTTTGCATCATTTACGTGAAATTTAGAAATCTTGTATATCTGTTTATCTCTCTTTGTGGTTGTTTTGAAGAATATTTTTTTCAGAAGAATTAAATAATTTCCCAAAATAAAGTAATTGTATTAGAAATAAATGTGATCGGGATACAAACGAAATATTAATATTATTGCAAATCAAATGACGAAAAGTAGGGGATCGAATGAAATCGTAATAGTATTTAAAATTAATTTTTATTTTCTAAAATTTTAAAAGTTCCTCACAAGGCTAAGGGAAATCTCCTTCACTTTTTTCATCCATCATCTCCGATAAAGAAAGAGGAAACTATCATGTCCTTCGCCTCCTCTTTGTGCACGTTTCTGCCCTTTACATCCTCTAGAAGCGATAAGCGCGTCTCCTCTTTGAAAAGAAGCTCAGTTCACCATCGCGTCCGAAAAAGTTGTAATAAAAATGGAAATTCGTGTTCTCCGTTTTTGAGAGCTGTTGCAGCTGTTACAAACGATGATGATGGACAAAACAGAGTAGAAGAAAACGAGTGGACGTCCACAACGTTTCAGTTGGACAGGATTCTCGAAGTCGCGATCAAAGCAGCCAACGAAGGTGGCTACATAATGCGTAAGTTTGGTTCTGAGGGTGCGGATATCGTCAAGACTAAAGTAAACACGAGAGATTTGTTAACGCAATACGACAAAGAGGTCCAAGACATCATTTGCTCGAAAATAAAATCGAACTTTCCTAACCACCGAATACTTGGCGAAGAAGACGTCGCTCCAGGCGCAGATGCAGCCACAAAAGCAACCAAAGACGCTTTCATTCCGAAACAAAATAAAAACGACGATGGCGAAGACCCGAATGGCGAATACGTGTGGGTGATAGATCCGATCGATGGGACAACCAACTTCGTCTCAGGCATGCCACTCTCCGCCATTAGCATCGGTGTCTGTTCGCTCGAGACGAAAGAAGTCGTCGTCGCTGTCATTTACGACCCGTTTCGTCGCGAAACGTTTCACGCGATTAAAGGTCGCGGTGCTTTCATGGATGAACGAAAGATATCCGTCGATAACTGTTCGAAAATAGATGATTGTTTGGTTGCCACCGGGTACGCTCCGACCGAAGAGAGCAGTCGCTTCCTCCTCGAAACGACCACTAACTTGACCAAATACCCCGTCCGCTCGATTCGTATGCTCGGTAGCGCAGCAATAATGTTAGCCTGGGTAGCTTGTGGAAGAGTATCGTGTTACATAGAAGAATCCTTAAACGCGTGGGATACAGCCGCGGGTGCTTTGCTCGTTGCCGAAGCTGGCGGCGTTTTCACCGACTTCTCCGCAAAAGAGTACGACATATTCACTCGAGAAACGCTCGCGAGTTCAGGGAACACGGAGGTGCACAAATTACTTCTAGACGCCGCTGGCACGACGACGACTGCTTCGGCGCAGAGGTAGGAGAAGAGCTCGTCGTAGAAAAAAGGATTGTTACAAATATAGAGAGAGTAGCTGCTGCGTTGTTTAATAACTAGTAAGTACTGTAGAGAAGTCGCCGAATTCCTGAAATCCAAAGCGAGATTTTTGTCCTCAGAAGAAGACTACTGAGTTGTTCATCTCGATACCCACAGAACACTACGAATACTCATACTACGAATAACAACAAACACAATAATGACGATTCGAGTCCATCTTCTCCCGTACGCGCCGTCCAAAGAGGAGAAGGAGTTATTCACGAGCGGTTTGAGAGGCGAAAACGTGCACAACAAGCGAGTCACGAAACGGTTTGAAAATCTTCTCTCGAGAAGAGGAATAGGAGAAGGGAATTTTACATCGAACAACAACAACGTCACATCGTCATCCGTAATAGCCAGGATCAACCCGTTTAGTACCGATGAAAACAACGCGTCTTGTCTGGTGAGCTGCGAAGGGTCGAAAGGAACTTTACGATTTTCGAAAATCGACTTTGACGACCGCTCGATTATACGAAAATATCAACTTCAAGTTGAGGACGACGACGACGACGACAATAATACTAACGTTGACGATGAAAAGAAAACCGGGAAGAAGAAAAGACTGGTGAACCCGAGAGATGTCGCACATTTTGAGTTCATAGACGACAATCAGATCGTATTCGCGCAGAGAAACTCAAAGAATATTCTCTACGCCGAGTTGACGAAAGCGGTGCACTCGCCCTCGCAAGTGTACTTGTTCGGCAAACACGAAAATCCCGTCTCGTGCTTAGCGGTTAACGCGAATTCAAGAATTGATATCGTTGCTTCAGGAGCGACAGATGGATCCTTATTCGTGCACACCATCAAAGATGGTAAAAAAGTCGGGTCGTGTCGAAGGGCGCACGATGGAGAAGGCGGCGTGAAGTGCGTTTCGGTAGTCAGAGAGATAGAGGAAGAGGAAGAGGAGAGCAACGGGGATATTATCGTTGCATCCGGCGGTACCGACGGAATCGTCCGGATATGGATCGTAGATTCGGACAATATTCGCCTGAAAATGTTGTGTAGACTAGATAACGGAGTTTCGCCGATTTCATGCGTTTCCTTGAAGTATTACAAATCTTCTTCGTCTCCGTCTTTGTCGTTTGCGAGAATTTTTGTTGGATCGAGCAACGAGGGAACGTTTCGCGTGTGGAAAAGTACACTATTCAAATCTGGAGGAGATATTAAGAACGCAGATTGGAGCGTCGAGCTTTTACAAAACGCGGTGGCAAAGCGGTTGCGAGGAAATCTCAACAACTCCGTCGACGTTGAGTCTTGTTCGGTGAGCGAAGACGGGAGGTCTGTCGCCTTTTCTTCAAATGGCGTGAACAGTGAAAGCGATGTCGTCAAAAAGTCCATACTTCAAGTTATGTGTCTGAAAAGAGATACTAGTAGCGGTAATAGCGAAGAGAAACAACAAAAGGAAGAAAAATGGGTTACGCAGGCTGCAACTGAAGATTTAGGCCCGCTTTGCGGTTTGCGCTTCCTCGGTTCTCATCGACTCTTCGCACCGAGCAAAGAGAACGGAGTTCCACGAATCCTGGACGGAAATTTGAAACCAAGTAGGGTAGTGGCGGCGGATAGTGTTACTACAAAGCCAGTTACTAGAGCAAAACCTCTCCCGCATCTTCCACCTGCTGATAAAGAGGATGAGATAAAGAGAAAGCAAACGACGAGCTCTTCGGAAATAAAGAAATACGAAGACGAGAGCGAGGAAGAAGAGACAGATTATGACGACAACGGCGACGACAAAAGATCATCGAAAGAGAACGTAAGTATTTCTCCACCAACGATAAAGAAAGTATCGTATCCATCAATGTCATTTTCGCCAACTGTAAACCTCGAGGATATTTGGAATAGTTCGAAAAGAGAACCGCGAGTTTGCGACACCCGACGTTGGTCCCCAACTAGTCTATTGCTGAAAAACGGACATCCGACGCGTGTAGATTATTAGATGTATAAAAGAATATATAATGTACAACAGATTTCTATGTATGTATGTAGCTAACAGAACAGCGTAATTCACTCGCCATTCTCGTCGTAATATCGATCAGAGGCTCCTTTGCTCCCAGTTGGTCTCGAAAAGTGCTTTGACGCGCGCACATTCACGGAGCGCATTACCGCTTCACCTTCTTTGATGCTCATTTCCAAAGCTTTGCTCGCGCTATAACCTCGATGCTCGGTCAAGCGAGAAGAAGCGCTCGAGCTGCGAGACAGCGCAGCGGCTCTCTTTTCAAAAAACGCTTGGAGTTTCCTAGAGTTGTGTAAAAGCTCCGCGTCTCTTTCTTCTCTTTCTTCTTCTTCTTCTTCTTCAGAAGTTGCATTCGTGGTATTCGTCAGAGATAAGATGTCTCCGTCGTCCGTGTAATCGTCGCTTTTTGGAGATGCCGCTGCAGCTTCAAAGCTTGCCCATGAACCAAGAGGTGCGAGGTTCACGTCGTCGTTTGCCGTCTCACGCAAACTGAGCGAAACCGAGGAATCAGTCTTGCGAAGTTTCTCACCCGAGGCTCTGTTCTTCCTATGTGGCGATACTCCGCAATAATACGGAGAATTCAAGAACTCGCGCGCTTCTAAAGACAACTCGTCGTCTTCTGGGATTTGGTGATCATCGAAAGCATTGAAATTATTATTATTTCTGCTGCTCGTTCGAGACAAGGGACGACTCGAGGCGCGAGAGGACGGAACAGTCGGAATCCCCTGCGCAGAGTCCGAACGATACAGAGACGCCGAGCTATTACATCGACTCGTTTGACGTTCGAGAAGTCGCCTATTGATATCCCTCAATTCTTCGATTTCATCCTTAGCCATGCGCAAAAGTGAGTCTTGCATCTCCATGCGTTGTTGCTTCATTTGGAGTCTCTTGGTCGCAGATGCCGCCGCCGCTGAATCAGAAGATGTAGCCGAAGATACTGGAGAAGACGGAGAAGATGGAGATGATAGCGATGAAATCATGTTATTATTATCATCCATATCGTTCAATCCGAGGGCATTCGACCACGCCGCGATATTGTCTTTTTCATTCTCAGATGTTCGAGACTTGAGCGCACGTTTGACGTTCTCAAACTCGCTTTTATTTTTGGCCACTTTTTCCTTTTCGATGCGGAGCTCTTCTTGTACTCTCTCCAACTTTACTTGTTCTCTCGATAGTATCTCTTCGTGCGCTTCCCGCACTTTTCTAAGTTGCGCACCGTAATATGCACCAGCGTCGCTTTCCAACGCAGTTTCGAGTTCCTCGTTTTTACTTTCCAAAAACGTGTTGCGTTTCTCTATTTCCTCAAGCCTCAGGCGCAGAGTGTGCGTTCTCTTATCCTTTTCGTCCATTACCTTTTCGTGTTCTTCTATCGTTTTCGCAAGCGCCGCTCTCAGTTCCTTTTCGACTAATGTGAAGTTTTCCTTGGACTCTTCGAGTTCGCGCTGAAACTCTCTCGCTCGGATTCGCGACCGACTGGCTTCAATCATGAGCGCTTCATTTTCTTCTCGAGATGCTTCTTTGTACGCTACGAGTTCATCTTCGAGCTGTTGCGCTTCTCGCATTGCCTGCACAGATCGATTATCTGCGGCAACATTCGCTTTTGCTGCATTCTCCATCTCTAACGTCGCTTTCTCGAGCACCTCAGATACTACTTTCGCTCTCCTCTTCTTTTCGCTCGCTCTACTATTCTCTTCTGCTTGCTCCTCCTCTTCCTCCTCGTCTCTGTTCGAGGACGAAGATTCAACGTACTCCTGCACTTGCTGCTGAGCGCTGAGCACATCCAAACAGCTTTTCAATTTGAATCGTTCAATCTTTAATTCATTCGTTTCCTTCGTAAGTTCAAAGCGTTCAGTTTCCCATCCCTCGTTTCGTTTTTGCGCCGTGCTGGCGAGTTCTTTATACCGGCGAAGTTGGAGACGTAACGCGGCTACTTTCGAGTATAACTCGGTTTCACCATCTTCCTCATCGATCAAAGTTAACGCCACGCGTTCTTGTTTCTTATTTACCGCAAAAGTATCCTCGTTTGCTTCTTCTCTTCCTTCTCGTTCTGTACTTCCTTCTTTTTTTGGTGTTGTTGTCGGAGTGAGCGCTAAGATTTCAGCCACTCGTTGCACGCGTTCGAGGACATTCTGCCGTCGCAACTCGCGCTCTTTTTCCTTCTCGACGTCGAATCCAGACTGTTTATCTTCTTCATTTTCCTTTTCTTCTTCTTCCTCGCGAAAAGTCCTATTTTTGTTCCTATTAATTTTTTGGCCTCCCGTTGCCGAAAATGGAGAGGAGGAAGAGGAGGGGGCTGCAGATATTTTCTTCTCTGCCTCTTTGGAAAAAATATTTGTCGAGTCAGCGACTTTGACTTCCTGTTGTTGGTTGTTTTTTTCCTCCTCTTCCTCTCCCTCTTCTTTTCCATCCTCGAACGACGAGGACAACGACGAGGACGTGGATATAAACACCGACGATGGACTCTTCTTCCCTCGCTCGTGCTTGCACAACACCGATGCTCTTCTCGTCGCTTTTTCTTGTACTTCTTTTCCTTCTTCTTCTTCCTTCTCTGCGATCCTTTCCGGGGAGATATTATTAGTATTGATTGTTTTTGGTGTTGTTTCAAAGGGTGGAAGCGTGTCTTTTCCTTTTTCTTCTTCTTTCGATGATGACTTTTTGGCGCCAACTCTTCTTTCCGTCCGACAGCCACGACTTTTCTCGGCCGCTGATCTGTCGCAATCTTCCTCCCTCGTGATCATCTCCTCGCACGTTTCGATACCAAACTTGGAAAACGTGACGCCACAATCCTCCTTCTCGTCGAATTCGGTCCACAAAGTCCTCTCCGGATTGTCTGGACGACGGTAGGAGGACATGTTTACCGAGTCGAAAATCTTTTTTTTTTCTCTTTCTCTCCCCAGAAGATGGGATCGGTTTTCTTCTGATGAGCGACAAAAAAACGACCTCTCTTCGCTTTCAAACGAAACGACACTGTTAAAGCTCTCTGTTGTCTTCTCAGCAATCCGGTAAGGCGAGAGAGCAACACACACACGCACTCAGAGAGAGAGAGAGAGAGAGAGAGAGTCTCTCTTCTCTTTTCTCTCCTCACGACGACGTGATGAGAAGAAACTTTTGTGTTGTGAGGAAAAGAAGAGTTTTTTTGTGCACCTTTTTTAAAAAGCTTCCTTCACACCCCACTTTTAAACAACCAACAACACCAAGAAAAAAGAAAGAATAATACTAATACTAATGATGATATCGTCGTCTCACCTCCTCTCCGGGTCGTTCCTCGTTTCTTCAACTCCTCCTCGAGGTGGACGAAACGTCGGCAGCAGCAACAGCAGCAGAAATAATAATAATAATAATATTAATAATAACAACAACAACACTCTTTTGAGGAAAAGGACGACAACGAAAAGTAATAAAAAACAACGACAACAAAACCAAGGACGATCATCGAAATTCCTCGTCACCGAAGCGGGAAGAAGAGGCAAAGCGAAAGAGGACCTATCATCTTCTCTAAAGGTGGGGGAGAAGATTAAAATTCCACTTGTTGGCGTGGAAGTTCCGAAACCGAAACTGCCGGCGAAAGTGGAAGCGATGGTGAGTGGGAACGAGCGAACGATTGGTATTGTTCTCGCGTCGTTGGCGATCGTCAAGGTGCGTTTTGGCGGGAGGAATAGAAGAGGTTCGATGGGACGATTGGAAGAGAGAGGGATGTTGGACGAAAATCGAGAGGTGGACGAGGAGAAGTTTTTTAAAGGAATGATGAAAACGGTCAGGACGGTGGACATGCCGGAACTTACGGAGCAGCAAATCATGGCGGCGAGGGAACGACGAAGAGCCTCGAGAGCCGGCGATGCAAACTTAGCGAAGGAGTTGGAGACGGTGGAAATTCCCGCGAACCATCCGTTCGCGAGTAACGAGAAGCTCGACGCGACGCAAGAGGCTGAAAGGAAGAAGAAAATAATAGACGCAAACTCGCCGAGACGAAGGACGAGACCTGCGGCGCCGAAACAGAAGTAGAGAGAAAAATTTAAGAGAGAAGAAGAAAGTTGGGGGATTAGAGGTACCATGTGTTCATCAAGCTTTTGTTATTGTATAAAACTATTTTCTATGAACTAAGTTCCTACTATACTATACTATACTATACTATACGAATGAAGATCATCACTAAAGCTCAGCGTTTTGGTTATACTCGTCGTCGTTCATTGTCGGTTTATACGCGTACTCTTCGCGTCTCGGCGGCGGCAGATTTTTTCCGCTCTCGCTCTCGCTTTGATGATGACTTTTTTTCTCATCGATATCAATCTTTTTGTGATGATGATTACTATCGTTATTCTTGGTCTTCGAGAAATACAGTCGCGGGTGGAATCGGGCTAGAACTGGCGTTCGCTTTAGAACCACGTGCAAACACGCCGTCACGAAACAGAAAAAGCCGAGCCATAAAACGATTCGTTCCTTCTTCGCCTGCTTTTCCAACGTCTGAATGAGTTGCGATCCATCTTTCAACGTACCCGAGTGCGTGTCGTATTCCAAGTCTGTTTTTTTCATCGTGTTACTACTCTCGGTCATTTGCATGAGCGTTGTTTCCCCTTTCTCGAGTTCTTGGTGCATCATTTGTCTCGCTCTGCGTAACGCGTCCGTGGAGTCCTTCGCCGCTTGGACGGACGTTTCTTCGCTATCGGGAAGTTCTCCCGCCCGTAATTGTCGGCGCTTTTGTTTACGAAGCAACAACTCGTCCCGCTTTTTCGTTTCCTCTTCCACGTCTCTCCGTTGTTTCTTCGCTTGCGCTTCGCGAAATAAGCTTTGGACTCTTTTCATGGCAAACTTTCGCTCTCGCACGATGTTTCTGATCTTCTCCTCGCAGTCGTTGTTTTCATCGAAACCGTCTGTCGTCGTCGTACTCCTCCTGCTGCTGCTAAAGTTCGTTTCCACGTTCATCAGCACGTCTTCCGCCACAGATTCTAAATCCTGAACCATTCCTTTCAAAGCCTGCACGTATTTCCGAGCGCGTTGCAAAGCAGCTTCTCCCTCTTCTCCTTCTTCTTCTTCTTCCTCGGACGAGACCGTTGTTGTTTTTGTCTTCGGTGTCGTCAAAAATTTCGAGTTGAACGCGTCGATGTTTGAGAGGATATTCCGTTCGCACTTTTTGCACTTCTCCGCGGACTCTTTGACGAGCGCGACGATTTCTTCTTCGCCTTGCTTGTCTCCTTTTTTTTGTTCCCCTCCTTCTCCTCCATCGGCGGAAAAGGAGTTTGTATTATCGCTCGTCATTTCGTCGCCAAAGTGGAAAGAAGGAACGATCGAAAGAGGTGGTGAAAACGACGAGAGAGAACAAATTTTTGACGAAAGTCTTCCTTCGAAATTTAGGTCGTGGACGAAAAACGCAGCTTTCTCCCAAAACTCAAATCTCTCTTTCACACAACAAAACATCATCGCGTAAAAAAATCCTCACAACAATAGATACGCATAAGGATTCAAGATGTCAACTTCTTGCACCTTACGAACGAGGAAATTCATGTCCAACCGCTTGTTGAAGCGCAGACAATTCGTAAGTGTTCGCATCGTTTAGATTTTTCCGCTTTTCGCGGAAGCATTTCAACTTTCACAGACCCGCCGCTTACGCGTAAAGGAAGAAAGGAGAGAAATTTTCGCCCTTTTTTTTTGTTTGGTTGCGAATTGCGCGGGAATAGGTGCACTCGCGAAGCGTTCACTCCAAATCAAACGCTCTTACTGACGACTCTATTCTTTTTCACAACAGATTCTCGATGTTCTTCACCCAGGACGCGCGAATGTCCCGAAGGTACGCACTCAATTTCGTAGATTTTTTTCCCAGCTCGGGAGACCTAGTCACAAGAGCAGAGTTTTTGGGTTGCGTGAAAATGATACATGTGTTTCATCTCAACGCTCCCTCTTTCTCTTTCTCTCTCTTATTGGCCTCTTTCGTCTCTTTGCAATCAACGTCACCGTAGACGTGCGTTGAACGCGCTCGATTGGCAAAACGGCGCGTATCGAAGACGATCAGAAACTCACCTCTCTTTCTTCACCACTACAGTCTGAACTCAGAGAAAAGTTAGCCAAGATGTACGACATCGCCGACGCGACGCAAGTCTCGTTGTTTGGCTTCAGAACGGCGTTTGGTGGCGGTAAATCTACTGGATTCGGCTTGATTTACGACGATCTCGACGCGATGAAGAAGTTTGAACCGAAACACAGATTAGTCAGAGCGGGTTTGAAGGAAGCTTCGCAAAAATCGAGAAAGCAAATCAAGGAAAAGAAGAACAGACTCAAGAAGGTGCGCGGCACGAAGAAGGCCAAGACGATGTAAGTTAGGTAGATTTGTATTGGGGAAGAGAGTGATAATAGAGGAGTGCGGACGTACAATATGTAGCCAAATTATTTGTAAGTTTCGCTTTTTTACTTTCATATTAAAAGAAAACAAAAGTAGTTTTGTTGCGTTGGTGGTCGCGACTAAGTATTTTATTGATTCGTGTTTTTATTTTCATAGCACTCTTTTTTTCTTCATTTAAAACGCAAACCCGCCCATTTCCGCCGCTCTTTCCTTCTCAAACGTTTCAAAGTATTGGTAGATGATGGTCACCGCCAACAAAATACCCGTACCACTTCCAATTGCGCCCATAAAATCTGCAATAATCGTCAACATGCCGATGCACATGCCCCCGAACGCCGCCGCCGTCGGGATGTATCTGTTCAACTCTCTTTGTAAACTCGACTCACGGTGACCCGTCATAAACATTTGCTGTTGCTTCAACTGCTTCGCAACGTCACGAGCGGAAGACCCAGAAACTTCGATCCACGTCTTGGAAAACAACGCGCACGCGGAGAGCATGAAGGTGAGATAAAACACCGCGTGTAACGGGTTCGCCGCAATATCCGCCAAAGACGTCGGCGGCGAAATGTAATACACCAATCCACCGACTGGCATTAACTGACCAGAACCTTCGGAGGACTCTTGCCATCTCCCCAATAATTGGACCAGGAAGTTGCCTCCGTATCTTTTGTACAACAACTGCGAGATGAAGTACATGTTGGACACCAAAGCGGATTGGAGGATGATTGGCATGTTCGACGTGTAGAACAATTTGATCGGGTAGTTCGAGACCATCCCACGGTTACGCTTCGATCGAACCGGCAAATCCACGCGAAAGCCTTGGAAATAAATCACGCCGAGAAAAATCAAAACCGTGGACATCAAGTTTGTGATGTTTGGTAAGTTTTGACGGTAAAACGCTTCTTTCAACGCTCTCACTTTGTCCGTTCTCGTGAGCAACAAGTGAAACAAGGCAATGACTGCGCCTTCAAATTCAGTTCCTCTGCCACTGTTAATAGTCGTCGGCGAGAACGCTTTCCAGATGATCGATTCGCACTGGTTCGTCGCGATAAACAACGAAATACCTGAACCCAGACCGTAGCCTTTTTGTAACAAGTCGTCCAAGCAAATGACAATCAAACCAGCCATGAACAACTGCAAAACGATCAAAAACGCGTTACCCATGCCCATATCACGAACATCGCCGTAAATACCCGAGGCTACGTACGCCACGGCTTCACCGATGGTGATCAAAATCCCGAGGAGTTTTTGCGCGCCGTCCAACAAAGCTCTGTCCTCTTTCAAGGAGTGATCGACATCGATAATTTTACTCCCCGTCAACAGCTGCATGACGAGACCGGAGGTAATAATCGGCGATATCCCCAACTCCATGGTTGTTCCTCTGTTTGAAGCCATGATAACCCGCGCCCAATACAAAGGATCCGCCCCGCTCGTGTTTGAAATACCATACAAAGGTAATTGCGAACACACTAAAAACACGAACAACGCGACCGTTGTGTACAAGACCTTCTCTCTGAATGGAATCTTTCTGTCCGCCTGTTTCACCTCTGGGAGGAACGGAAGAAACGGTTTGACTAAATTCAGCAATCGAAAGTTGGAAGACATCTTTTAAATATAATATTATGTATATTACGACGACGACGGGGAAGGAAGATACGGGGAAAAATGTAACGCGCGTGATGTGATGAGAGAATTATTTTTTCTCGATCGAGAAATCCAATCTAACTTTTTTCGATTCGAAAGCAGCAGAGTCTTCATTCAGTTTCGAGTGTGGCAACCCTTCACACAAAACACATTATTGGACGACAAATAACACACACTTGCAACGAGAAGACAACAACAATAATTAAATAATAATTAAAATACAGAGAATAATAATAATGTCGAAAGCGTTCGCAGGTCTCAAAGCGGTGCACGAGTTGCGGTTTCACTTGTGTCAAACGTCCAAACACTCGGAAGGGGCGAGAAATTTCCTCCTAAAATCGTACGAAAAGTTAAAAGCGGCGAGTCCGACCACGCCGGTATTGATCAGAGAAGCGCACGGGGTGGAACCGAAACTGTTCGCGAGATACGGTAAGAGATATTTTGTGTTTATTTGTATCTGTTTGTTTGTTTGTTCGTTCGTTCGTTCGTTCGGGTAAAAAGAAAAAGAAGAGAGAGAGAGAGATCGAAAAGAGACCTGACTGACTGAAATCCGTTCTTTTCTCAAAACATCAAAACAGATTTCGGAGAGGAAAAGAGCGTGGCTTTAAACGATATGAGCGAGAAAGATATCGAGAAAGCCGTCAATTCATTGTTAAAATAACACTTTAGGTTCTGTAATTCTACACTATTAGCTACATTATATAGAAAGAGTTGAGAAGCACGACGCTGGGGCGTAGTCTCGCGCTGCAGTCTCTCACGCGAGCGCGTGCGCAGACACACACACACACACACACTCTCTCTCTTTCTCTATTACTATCTGCTACTTTATGCTCTTCTTCTTCTTCTTCGCTCCACTTCCTCCACCTTCACCTACTCCGTCTGTTCCTAACTTTAACTCTGCGTCTGCCAACTGTTCAAACTCTGCGTTCACTTCGTCCAGTTTCTCTTTCGCTTTTTCCAACTCTTTGTTTAACTCTTTGGAAATTTTCTCGTGCTCCTCTTGTAACTCTTCTATTCGTTTCAGTTGTTCTGCCGGGGTACCTTCCGCGTCTGGAAGCTGCTCCGCTAACATGTCGATAACTTTCGAGCTCTCGACGAGTTGTTTCGTCATCTCTTCAATCTGTTCCTTCGTGACGCCTTTTTTTATGTTTTGATTTGGAATCTCAATTTGAGGAGGAATAGAATCGCTCAAGGCGTTCGTCGGGTTGAGTCTTTCAGCCGGAAGTGCGTCTCTTTGCAACGATCCTATGGAGTTGAACATGAGCATGGCCATGTGATTGACTTGATCTTGAAGTTGGGTGACCGTGTCCGCCATCTCTAAATTATTTCTTTTATGTTATAACAGAGAGAGAGAGAGAGAGAAGAAGTTGTGTCGTGATTTGTGTTTGAAGAAGAAGCTAGAAAGAATTGGTTTTGCGTTTTGTTTTCCTTTTCTTCGCGCGCGTGCTGCGTTCTATGCGTTAATCAAATGATAAACTCTTGCTAATAATCTCTCTGCTACATGTGAATAAATATACACATCAGGTGTTTCCAAAGAAGCACTCGCGTAAACTCGGCGGTAGTTCGTCCGCTTCGACTGATAAGCTCCCGTATTTTTCTAAACTATTCAACGCGTTTTTATAGTACCTCCGAAACGTCAAGCACTTGTACACGCCTTTCAAACCTGCCAAGTGGATTAAGAAATCTCCATCCTCGTAAAACGCCAGTTGAGAATTAAACACGCACGCGTTGACAACTTTAGTCCTCGCTCTCACCGTGTTCGCTTTCTCGAACTGTTCGCCTCCAACTTTTTGCCTCCATATGTTCGTCTGGTACAAATAATGAAACGCCCTTTGCTCGAAGTGAAATAGCATTTGCCACGGCGCGGCGCCGACGAGTTGCGATTGGGACCACATTTCGTCCAAGAACCACAAGCTCCACTCGGTATTTCTGATCATCCACACTCCACAATTCAAACCGTTTCTATCTGCCGCTAATATTTGATCGTACTCGTAATCGACGATGTCTTCTAATTGCACGTCAAAGTTTACTATAACCGTATCCACGTCCAGGTATAACAAAAAGTCATACTTTGGTAGATACTTTCGCATGGCTAATAACTTACTCCAAGACGCCGGACGACTCGCGTCTACTATTTTTTCGTCGTATATCATGTCGTATCCGTGTCTATCCGCGTACGCTTGCTTATTCGCGACAGAACTCGCGCAAATCGAGTGCACGTTCCCGTCGCAAATAACAATAATACCAACTTTTGGATGGTGCACTCGTTGGCCTGGCAAATTAGATAAATCGGGATCGTCCAAGTTTGGTAATATCTTTGGTTTATCGAGTAAATACTCCGGCGCTAACTGTTCAGCTTTACACGGTGTTGGCCTTTTTATGTACCCCCCGAAATATCTTCGTCCGTGCGCTTTATACATTCCCGTGAACACGTGTAAAAAACCAGGCAAGAAATTCCAAATTCCAATAGCCACGAGCATCAGGAGAAAAAACTGCCTGCGTCTCTGTCTCTTCAAAAAGGAGGATTTCCGTCGCAACCGGTGACGAGGCGTCAACAGTTGCGGCATGACGATTCAGTCTTTTTCTGTCGCTCTCGTTTGAGTCGTATATCTGCGCACAACAGACAGACAGACAGAGAGGAAGAAGTCAAACAAGAAGAAGAAGAATCGGCCAGTCACTTAAGTTTTTATGTTTTATGAAGGAAGATGAGACCACAGTCGTATTAAATTTTGGTTGCAAACCAAAGGTCGGTCCAGTCGCTTCTTGCTTTTATTGAGGGAGAGAGAAGAAAATGGCTGAATTTAGGTCGCACAAAAAACAAGAAAATTTCTTTTTGCGGTCTCTCAAACGTCAAAAGCTCTTCGAAGCTTTTTGGAAGTTGAGAAGAATAAATACGTTACAAAGGAAGGCATTCATTTCATTCCGTTCAATAACACGCAGCATCATCACTCTCAGTAAGTAAAAAGAAGAACACGACGATGGACGAGAATCCGTTCGGCGGCGACGAGGACGATCTCGCCCCAAAAATCGTGAACAAGAACACAGAAGAAGAAGGAGTTGAAGAAGGGAAGAGAATAATTGGCGAAAAGACGACGACGACGGAGACGGAGGAGGTGACTTCTTCCATAACTGAACAACCGAATAAAATTCCATCGTCGTCGACGAAGAAGACCTCCTTGTGGGGCGACGAGGACGACGAAAAAGACGTTCAGATAGAAAAAGCGACGATGAGTAAGAGGACATCTGGAACAGGAGGAGAAGGAGGAGGAGGAGAAGGAGTGAAAAAGAAGAATTTCTTTGGCGACGAGGACGATGACTCGGCAACGACCAACGTGATGTCTTCGTTTCTTCCGTCAAAAAATGACGGCCCAATGTCGCAAATGGCCAGTTATCACGAACAAACGTCGTATTCATTTCACGGAGGTAGCGGAAATGATGAAATGGCGTCGCCATTGGCGGCGTTTGAGACGGTTATTCCGGGAAGTAAAACGGCGCTGTTGCGAGAGCAAGAGTTGGCAGCCTCGTCCTCGGCGCAAAAGAAGAAAGAGGAGGAAGAAGATACGACTACTTATAACAACAACAGTAACGAACCGGCACGAGAAAGATCAGAATTCAGGCAAGGAAACATGAACAACGACAGAAAGCAAGTGGAAGACGAAATTGTAGAAATCCAATTAGGGGACGACGATGATGCCACTCATAGTCAACAACAGCACGGAGTCGCGGAGCAGTTTGATTCACCGTTCAATAAACCAGAAGCACCTCCAGCGTCAACCACGAGTGATCCACCACCCCCTTCATACCAAGACTCGGTAATGTACGCAAATCCAGCTATTCAGCCAGGAAATTCCATGATGATGAATTCATCAGCTCCAGCGGTGATGAGGGCCGAGCAGACATTTGAAGCATCTTCAATGCAACAACAACAACAACAACAACAACAACAACCACAGTATTATCAAACAGCGCCGCCACCGCCAACATTACCTCAGCAGACGTTTAACAGACACGAACTGAGCGGTGCTCTCTCGCCGTCGTTCCAATTTTATCCTCCTTACGATCCAGCCAAAGATGAAACTTTAGTCAGTCTCGGCGACGAAAAGAAAACTGAGCTCGTCGCGTACATCACCGAGGCAAAAACGGAACCAGAATTTAATCAACAAGGTGGCCCTGGGCTTTCGAAGAAAGTAACGCGGTATAAAATTAATTTCAAAACGAATTCAGATAAGTTTATGCAAAAAGAAGCGATCGTTTGGCGACGTTTTTCGGATTTTGTGCAGTTACACGATAGACTGTTAGAATCGCATCGAGGATATTTCATTCCTCCGAGACCGGAGAAATCGATAAAAAGACTCGGCGACGAAGCGTTCGTGCAAGCGCGGAAACTCACGTTGCAAAACTATCTCGAAAAGTTGATCAAACACCCATCGCTTCGCACATCTATGGCATTAAAAGTGTTTTTGACGCAGCAAGATTTACAGCAGTCGCGAGAATGGCACGCACTGGCAGTTCCCGCCGCGGCATCTTCAACGATGATGTCTTCTCCGGCGGGTTACCAGCACCAAGAACAGCAGCAGCAGCAGCAGCAGCACCACCACCAGCAGCAGCACCACCACCACCACCAAGAAACACTTCAACCATCAACTCCAAGCATGCAATTTGCGCCGGATAGTCATATGATGGCTTCTTCTCCGATCGGAGGGGTGAATCCTGCTTCTCCGGGAGGCGCCGCCAACGGAGGGAGTGCAATTTTTACGCAGCAAAATGTATCGGCTTCGTCGATGATGACGTCTCCATCCGCGACTTCTCCAGCGACGCCAAACCGATCCTCGGTTGGTAAGTTCTTTCGAGAGCTCCGTCAATCAATGGCAACGTCTTCGGCAGTTGCTGCGGTCGGAGGGGCATTTGGGATCGAAGCCGCAAAGCCGAAAATCGTCGAAGAAGATGCAAAATTTTTGGTGGACAAGGAGAAATCGACTAAGTTGGAGACCGAATTGTGCGGTCTTAGCTTGAAAACAGAGAAAATATTGCAACGAGAAGAAAAATTTGCCGATTCGTTGGGTGCCTTTGGATTAGAGTGCATGAAGTTCGCCCGTGTTGAAGAAGAGGCTTCGGGAATCTCCGGTCGATATTCCGAGCCTGGCACTCGACTAGCGACTGCCGCCCAGTTTTTCCGCAAAGTCGGCAATGCCTCTGTTCGTGCCTCTCGTATTGCACGCGCTGCTACTGTACAATTAGCTAAAGCGATGGATCCTTTGCACGCGCATTTGAACTTGATGCCGTCGGTACGCAGAGCCACGCAGCTCAGAGCGGACACGTTGTTATCGCTGCAGACTTTGCTCTCAGATCAAGAAAGACTAACGAATAGAATTAACAAACTCGCTCCTGATATCACAAAACACGTGAAAATAGAACAGTTGAAGCGAGAACTCGAAGAAACAAACAGATTAGCGGAAAATGCGAAAAGAGAATACGATTGCATCCGCGCTAGACAAGCGAATGAGTTCGCGAGATCAGAGAAAGAGCGCGTCGAAGAGTTTGAACAAATGCTTTTGGGATTAGCGCGAGTGCAAGTCGCCCAAGCAGAAAGAACTTTGAGCGTATGGCGCAGCTTGGCAGAGGAGCTCGGGGCATCCCCTCAAGAATGGTCTCAAACAATCTCCGTAGAAGAATCACCTCCTGAAAAGGAGGCCGTTAACAATAGTGAATAGAAGCGCACGTTGTAATGATGAGGAAGAGAAGGAAGAAAAATACATCCTATTTTATAAATTTTTCAGCATTACAACGCTCCTACGTATCTATTATCTCTATTTATCTCCTCACATTGCAACCTTGAAATTTGGCGTTAATAAAGTATCGTTATCAGCCATCATTTTTCTGACGCTCACAACTTTTCCATGGTCTAGTATTGGCGCTTCATCTTCACCCTCACCCGCATCATTATTCTTTCCTTCCTGCTGGAGTTTGCGTTGCTTCTCTGCAATCTCAGTCGCCAACATTCTCACGCCCCAGTGATGCAATAACACGCCGAATAACAGTTTTACGACGACTAATATAAGAAATCCTAACACACTGACTGCTAAAGACTCTGTTGTCGTGTATGTTGTCTCTTCTTTGGAGTCGCGCGATTGATATGAATCCCCAACGCGTAAGGTTTCATACAACGGCGGAACGACTCGCAACAACAGAGCCGCCGGAGCGAGAGGGACAAAACCAACTACTCGGTGTATTTTGTACGACTGCGCCAACTTTACATGTTCTCGACAGAACTGTCTAAAATACTGTCTATATGTCGCCGGTCGTAAGCTGTTGAATTTTGCCATGAACGAATGCTTGACGATATCCACGAAGACTTCGCTTCCCAAGACCAAGAGGCAGTCGGTGGCAAACTTTTTAGTCAAACCACCGGAAATGGACCCGGCAGCGATTATTCTTTGCGCGGCGACAAAGAGCAAACACACGGTCAAATGTACGCGTTCAATGATATCCAATCTCGTCACTCCGAACAACTTCGCCTCGTCTTGCTTTTTGAAAACGTGGCCTTTCATTTCCGAAAAGTTATTAGAAATTAAAACCAACAACATCGCGTTGGTGTGTGAATTCATTGCCACGGATAAAGTTACCGCGTGGAGCAATAACACAAACGTATGCGAAGCCGTGGCAAACGTCGACAAAATCACGTCCACAAAAAGTTGTAAACCGCAGACGAAAACGTCCCGTCTTCTCGAAAACTTGTGCTGCGCGGTGTCGACAATTTTATCCACCGAGTGCGTCAACGCGTCTAACACGTTGCCATTGAATGAGCAACATAATTTATCAAAGCACTCTAATACGGATGCTGCCATATAAAGTTTGATAACTTCTTGGCCTCTAACATAATGATACAAAACGGAAACATCCAACGAATAGCTTAAAAATACAGCCGCGGCGAGCATGGAAAGCCAGAGTAAATCGCACAGTTGCTCTCGCGCGAGAGGATGTTT
>Ga0257106_1000357_pt1 | contig 27887 bp, 46 predicted proteins | sample LP_taG_3_FD_190177 | JGI IMG/M metagenome (GOLD analysis project Ga0257106, IMG submission 190177) | Marine microbial communities from Northeast Subartic Pacific Ocean, Canada - LP_J_2011_P26_10m | ecosystem: Environmental > Aquatic > Marine > Oceanic | place: Canada: Northeast Subartic Pacific...
ATCTAAATCTGAAGTAGCAGCACCACCAGCACTACCAGTCATCCACGTTTTGTAACGTCTGTCTTCTGTTTCAGAAGCTCTGTATCTTACGTGTAAGAATGGTCTCTTAGCGTTTTTTCCTAAGATTTGATCGTATACTGAAGTAGAACCAGCTGGTACTAAAGCACCGCTTACTTTTCCACCATCAATACCACCTCTTAAAGTAGCATCGTTTAAGTATTTCCAATCTGACTTATAGAAATCATAACCTCTTCTGAATCCTTTGAATCCAAGGTTAAGTGCCATTTCTTCGTCATTGTCAAACAATCCGTAAGAAGTACCACCTGCACCGTAAGAGTTTTGAGCAGCTAACATGTCATCAATTGCGAAAGAGAAATTTCTATCAACAAAGATTACATTTTCCTGAATAGAACCTTGCTTGTCTAACCTTTTGATTATAGTATCAAATGCAGCTAAAGTAGTTGGATAACCACCTGCCCATACATTTCCTCTAGACTCAATAGCTTCGAACATTCCTTCAGTACCTACGTTATTAGCTAAACCTGTTCCAGCTGGATAAGCTGAACCTGATAAGTTAGCTAAAGCACCTGAAGCATTTTCAGCAATAACACCTTCAATCATAGACATCTCTAAGTAGTCTTCAAATCTTAGTCTTGTTTCGTGCTCAGACTTCAAATACCATAAGTATCCAGTAGCTCCATTTTCAGTAGTTACTTCAACCCATCCAATTTGAGCCATATCAGAACCAGAAACAACATACTTGTCTTTGATAATAATTGGTTTGTTAGATAAGAAGATATCTTCAGCTTCTAAAGATCCAACCATTCCAGTTGTTCCTTGTTGAAATTCAGAACCGTATACAAATACAGTTAATGGAACGTTTGCTGGTACTACTTGACTAGCCTCGTAAAAAGCTACGAAAAACTCATCAGTAGTAGCTGCACCAACACTAGTAACAATACCCTTGTTAGAATTTGACCCACCATTTTCTGATATTAAAACAGTTTGTCCTACTCTAAAGTTACAAGCTTCATTTGTTCCTGCTCCACCAGCTCCTGTTAAAAACTTAACGGGTACTGCAACTGCAGCCGGAGCTGTAGCTGTTTGTGCTGCTGCATACTTTGTATGTAGTCTACCTTGCTCTGCCCATTTGATAAGGTCTGAGTTAGTAGGCATTTCAGCTCCTACCATACGTAAGAAAGCTGCGATTGTTCTGTTACCGTATCTTTCGAATTCTTTTTCGTAAGTATCAGGTAAGTACTGACTCAAAAAATTGAAATCAGTTATATAATTACTTGGCAAAGTTGCCTTTACCGAACTGGGAGTTAATGCAACTCCACCAGCGTTTAATGATCCTGCCATTGTTTTTGTTTTTAGTTATTAGTTTTTATTTTTGTTACTTTTTATTCTTAATCCAGAACCACTACCACTACTAACTGATGTAACTTTAAAACCTCCACTAGACACCGATTGAGTTGCGTTACGAATACCATTCATATCAATGTTTTTACTTTCTTTAGTTATGTCATTTACCGCATCTGACTTGCCTTGTTCATAAAAGAACTTAGCAAACGAATCCGGGTGCATAGCTAACGAAAGTGACTTATGATACGAAGCGGCATCTTTTAAGTAACCATCCTCAGTCAAATGTTTAGATATGAAGTTATTTAGATCTGCCTGTGACTCTTTTAGTTTTTCTGAATCTGCAGGTTTATACTTTAGAGACTTATCATTTAACTTGAATTCGAAACCTTCAAATTTATCATTAAACAACTCGTTTGTTTTCTCAGAAAAGTACTCCGATCTTTTAGTTGTCTCAGCTTGTGATTGTTGTGACTCTGTTTTATTGTTCTTGTAAGCGTTAAAATCCTCTAACTCTTCGGCAGGTATAAAATCCTTTGTTGACTCAACTTTTGTCTTATATGTTTCCTTGAGTTTGTTAAAGTACTCTTTTGCTTTTGCAAGTTCTTCTTTCTTTGCTATCTTTCTTTTTCGAACATCAGAAGCATCATCTGCATCTTCATCGTATGAAAATCTCTCACTAAGTTCAAAATCTACATCATCTGAATCTAAATGAGGCTTTTGTTGTTTCCAAAATTCAAACAGCAACTGGTCTTCATTCATACCATCAACATCTTTTGTTAATCTCATGAAATCATCTAGACCTCTTCCAGTTTCCTTTTTGTAGTTTAAATAATTAACTATTTCTTCAGGAAGGTCTGGGGTATCTTTACGTTTAGAAGTAAAATCGTCTAATGACGAAACTTCATCACCATATCTATTTTTAATAAATGAAAGAACTTCTTCCTCTTTTAAAGAGGGTTTATCTTCTACTTTCTCTTCTACCTTTTCTTTAACTTTAGTTTCCTCGTTAACAACGGGTGTTTCTGAAGGAACTTCTGTTGTCTCTACTGTTGTCTCTTCTTGGCCTTGACCTACTTTCTTTAACAAGTCTGCTTCTCTTTCAGCTACTGACTTTTCTTCAGCATCATCTAGAGCTCTTACTTTTATATTATCCATTTGATTTGATTTTAATTGTACAAAGTTACTAACTTTTTTTGATTTTTATCTGGGGTTAAACTCAGCAAAATTAAATCCGTCTAAACTATCCTCGTTAGATTCAAAATTTATAGGAGGTAATTTACTTTGTCTTTGCTGTATTAACTTAGACTGTTCAGTGTTTTGTTTTGATATCCTAGCTGATTTAGCTTGCTCTCTTTGGACTTCCCTTTCTTGCATGCTGCCTACATCAATTCCTTTTAGCTGCATTTGATACATAAACTCTTCCGCCATAAGCTCCTTCTTGAGCATAGCTTCTTGTTGTAGTTTTTGTATAGCAAATTGCGTTTCTGACTTTTCAATCTCTATTTTAGCCTGCATTTCAGCTTGTATTGATTGCATTTTATTTTGAGCAGCTGCTTGTTGAGATTGCATATTTACCTGACCCTGCATTTCCATCTTCTGGTTTTCTCTAGTGATATCTTGCTCTTGTTTCTTTCTTCTTTTTAGCTTCAATAGCTCATTTGCCATCTTTAGGTTCTTTATCTCCCTAATGTCAATAGCATCTTCTAAACTAATTTGATCACGACTCATAGCCATTTGAATATTAGCTTCTAATTGTGCTTTTTCTTCTTCATCAGGAGCAACTTCTAAAAACACTCCAAAATCATGTAGGTATAAATCTTTTATGCTATTTAATATAGATACGTTGTACTTACCTACTTGCATAGCAAACTCTTCTTTGAAATCTGCATATTCTAAAACATCTGCTAGTCTACAGGACAATGCTTCAGCTAGTTTCTGGGTTATTTGAACATTTGCCTCTAATATGTGTCTAGTTGCAACATTTGAATTTAAAGCAGCTAATTTTTGTAAACCTACCAAAGCATCTGGATTAGGTGTTGATGCATCTCTAGCTTCGTTAAGTCCCGTTACATCTCTAATCATATTTAGATAATGGTTGTACGAACTTATTAAACTAGCCATCTTAGCCTGACCACTGTTAGTACCCAGCTCCTGTATTGGAACTCTAGCATTATTAAATTCACCATCTTGAGTATAACTTCTCCCAATGACACTACCCGTTTGAAAATATAGCTTTAATGCGTCTTCTGGATTGTAAGCAGCTCCTGTTCCTAAATCTACTTCGTTTAATCCATCGGCATCTATAAATACACCATCAGGCACTACTCTAGATATAACTTGTTGTAATTTAAGATGAACTATTTGTATTAAATCAGCAAACGTGATCATTCTTCTTACTAAAGATTCAATTACGCCCTTATACATTCTTGGAGCAGCTCCGATATAATTAGGCAAAGCATACTGAGAAGCTGACTTAGGTCTAACCATATTCTTAGATAACTCCCACTTTAATACTTTTTGAGTACCCATCACCATGATACCTTCGTACCAGACATCTATTCTTTTTTCTAACTTCTCAAATCTTTCTTGTTCTTCTACTGGTGGATTGAAGTCATCATCTTTTCTAATTACTTTTTCACCACCATTATCCATATACTTTTTCTTATAAACCATTTTCTTTGTGGTCTTATAATTGTAGTATAGTAAAGTGACTACATCTTTTTGAAACATACTATCCTGATAAGGTCTAATAATTCCATAGTAGTTATACCATAAAGATGACATTTGAGATATTTCCTCCATCTCTTCTAAACTGATATCTGGATTTATCTTAGCTAGCTCTGTTATTGGAACTTGTTTTACTTCTCCAAAATAAAAGCAATCATCAAAAGTAGGGCTTTCTGTATAGCTATAAACTAATGAAGCTGGATCTACGTATTCTATTGAAACACCTGAATTAGGTAGAAACTGGTGCTTTACAAATGAAGTGCCTAAAACCATTAGGTCATAGTTCATTTGCTTCTGTATTCTTTGTTTGTAATGGTTCTGTTCTAGTAATGTGTCTATAGCTTCTTCTTCAGCAATTTCAATCGCTGGCTTATAGTTCATTTGCATATATAGTGCTAACTCCTGCTCGCTTTCCGGTAGGTCTTGCTTAGGTGTATTAAACATATCTATACCGAACATAGCTTCTGTTGCCTCTAACATAGGTTTAGCAATCATATCTGCTTCTACAATTTCCTGAAACTTATGTTTTTTCTCAGCAGACATAGCGTCTTGAGCCACCGCTTTTACATCAAATAATCTATCAGCCATTCCATTAACTACAATGTCAACAAACTTAGGAATGATAGGAACTGGTGTCCAATCTAGATTTAAATAACTTAAGTCTCCATCTACAGATATCTCGTTTTTATATTTACCTATAGGTTGTTCTCCCCTAGCATATAGTCTTAATCTATGGAACTCTACCCACTGATCATAAAACCTGCAACTATTACCACTTCTCTTAAACCATTCATACTGTATTGATTCTCCTACTTGTCTACCGTATTCGATAGTTTCTTTTTCTGAGTCTGTTGCTGATTGGTTTGGGAAGTTGGTTTGGTTAATTATAACTGATGGTTCTTTCATTTTTACTTTATAATAGTGCTCAATGTACCTTTATTACTATATCTTGCAAAGTTAATGCTTATTTTTGATTCTTTCTTGGGAACATGATACAAGTGTTTTTGATTAGCCATTATAGCTAGACCTGAACTTATTGTAGCATCATACTTAGTCCTGTTGTTTATATTAAATTTAGCCCAATCTTCTAGAGTTCTAGTGAAGTACATGGAACCCATTTCGTCTGGATCTCTATACACTGAATCTAAATCTAATCCTACATATTTCTCTATGTAAGACTCCACAGCTGCAGCATGAGCTTGTTTTACCGCTTCTGATGAGTTTGGTATCCCTCCAAGTTCTTTTTCTGTCTTAGAGAGCGTTGTTTTACTTTTGTCAGGTCTGTTTATAGAGAAGGCTCTGTAACCTCTGTTTTTAAAATGGTAAAGCAATCTAGGTTTATTATTCTCAATTAAAATAGGCATACCATAAAAAACACAAGCCATAAGCACATCTTCAAAAAATATCTCTGCAGTTTGTGGTCTAGCTACATATTCTAAAAAAAACTCATTGCTAGGAGCTTCATCCATATTAAACTTTGTTAGTCCATGCAAAGCTCCATTTGATCCAATACCACCTACAGTCCCAGAAATATCATAACTATCGCATCCAAACGAACCTAAGTGTTCATTGCCAGGGTAAAACATATTAGACCTATTTATAACTCTGTTTTGTAGCTCAGGTTTTGGAGTCCAAGAAACTAAAAATCTTCCTTTTCTGTCCGGAACCCATATAACCTTGGTATCTTGTATTCCATCTTTCCAAACAAACTTTCCTTTAGTAATATACCTTTGTTTAATAAGAGAATCGTTGTAGTCTATTTGCTGATATATTTTAGTTAGATTAAACAAAGACTGTTTACTTTCATCTCTAAATGCATGTGATTCTGTTCTAGGAAACTGCCTGTAAAATTCATTAAGAGCATCTGCATCATTCTTTAAAGACTCTACCTCATTCTCCCAGTATTGAACAACACCTAAACTTATTTTTTCTTGATCTGTTCCTGTTATTGGTTTTTCAGGAGTGTCTAAAACAGCGTGTCCAAATTCATCTATGTATCCCTCAAAATTATACTCCATTGGAATAAATAATGAATACAACCCGGACTTAGTTTGACCATTAGCATTTCTACTAGTTACATCAGAATCACTATATAATTTTTTAAAGTTTTCACCACCTTTATCTAAAGCATTAGAAGTAGATCCCATCATACATTTCCCAACTATTTTACTACCTAATCTTAAACAGGTTTTAGTTACCCTCCAGTTATTTAATATATTTTCAGGCTTATCCCACTTACCACTTTCATCGTGTATTAATAATAGTAATTTTTCTCCATCATAAGAGTTGTCAGAAGTGTTCTTCCAATCTAATACAGTATCAAGCCCATCCATCACAAGCTCATCTGTTTTACCCATGTTTTTTTTGGTTATTTTACTAGCTGGAACTCGGTATGCTAATTCTGTTTTAGGTTTGTCCATTCCATCCTGAATAGGCTTAAAAAAGAAAGGATAGTTATTAGATATAGGAACCACCTTGTCGGTAAACATTTTTTTAGCATCGCCTCCAGTTTTAGATAATATACCTACTCTAGCATCCCTAGTAATAGTTCCTTGGTTGACAGCTTCGCATGAACTCATAAACGAGAACCCTGAACGCCTGTTTTTTAAGTAACACATTCCAAAACTTCTTTTGTCTAACTTACAAGCTTCCCAAAATAAATAAAATATTCTATTAGATTCTCTGAAATCTGGTTTACCTACATCTATCTTAGTCCAATTCAAATACATATAGTGAGTCCCTGTGACATAAGTAGATTCTCCGTTATTTGTAAACCAATATCCCTTTTCTCTTTTTTCAAACTCTTCCTCAATATAATCTACCCACTTTGACTTAAATGTATTGTCTCTTTTTTGCCAATCAAATATTGTTTTAATACCAGATAATTCTTTAGGTATGTCCTCTGCTTTCCATTTATTATATCTGCTATTTATTGTTTTTGGTTCTTTTGGTAATCCTATTTTTAGACCTTGCACATCATACACCTCTCCTAAAGTTCCATCTTTAGATATAATTACAATGTCATACTTTTCGTTGTATCCGTAATCCCAAGTCTTAGATTTGTTCTTGTTGGTTATTACAGTTTTAGGTACAACTTCAGTTATAACTTTATGTAGTCTATTTTGATCTTTTTTCTGCAAATCCTTGATAAGCCTCTTTTTTTATTGTTCTCTCTTCTAGCATAGCTTGCTCTTCTTGTATTCTTTTAAGTATTTCAAAAGCATCAAATATGGCCAGCTTCTTAGTAGCTGCTGCGTTTTTTAATCTATCTGCCGCTAAATCATCTTCAGCATCGTACTTTATGATATCTTCCTTAGCTACTTTTATTAGCTCTTTAACAGCTATTTCTCCAGCTTGAATAATATCTTCCTTTAGTTTTTTTACACTTATATCAACACGCATACATCTTTTGTTTTCATTCTGTATAGAGTCTCTCCTTCTACCTTAAATTCGTATTCTGATTCAGGCAAGAAACAAACATCATCTCCTTCTAATATATCTAAAGATACCAATTCTTTGTTTCCATACTTTACTTTTCCTACTAATTGCTTATTTCTATCCACAGACAATATAACATCTTTTTCTTTTTCAGTTGGCTTAATAAAACAATAATCACCAACAGAGTTCCATTTATCTTTGCTTTTGTGTAAATATACTTGCTCTATATCTACTATATATAAATCATCTTTAAAATGGCATGGACCGCTTTTTTCTACACCTTTCATGTCGTAGTATTTTCTAAAAACATTATGGTGCACTACTACAGTATCTCCTTTTTTAATGTCCTTATTAAAAGCCCAAAGAATAGGTATCTCTTCTACTATTGCAAATCTGTTGGTAGTAGTATGATCTTCTTGAGAAGCACTTGTAATCAACTTACCGTCTCCATGCTTGCTTAAATTGTCATAGCGTTGACCTCCTTGAGGCTTCACTATAAAACAATAGGGAGATTTCATGTCAGTAATTTACATTGTACTCCAAAGAAGTAGGCATAGCTATACTAAAACTTTTCCAAAGAAAAACCTCGCTCTTTTTATTTTCTATATATACTTGTATTTCACCATCTTTTGATTGTCTTATTACATGTATGGTGTATGTTCTTAAAACCGGCTGTCCCACTATATAGTTCATAGAAGACTTATAGTCTGATCCCACAGACACTTTTCTTATATATTCCATTTTATTATATTTTACTACACCACATTAAGCGATGTTTTTATCCTTCTAAAACTTTTACTTTAGCTTCTAAAGATTCTATTTTTTCTTGCATTTTCTTAAAGGCCCCATACATTGATCTAAGTATTTGCTCTTCATTCATTGTTTTAAAATCATCTACCACCACAGAGCCAGCTAAAACGTCTTGTACTCGATCTCCAGGCTTTATCTTAGTTACTCCGTCTGAACCTAATATTTCAGAATCACCACCATAATTAACCCAAGTAGTGAAGGGTGTACTTACTACTGATTTAGGGAAAATTTCATTTACTTCTTGAGCTATAAAACCTAACTTAGTATTATCACTAGCAGGATCTCTAAAAACTTCTTCTTTGTAGTTAAATCTTTTTAGTTTTAAGTTTTTAATATTATTGTAACATATATCAAGATCAGCGTCTATAATGTTTTCTTTATATCTTTCGTCTGAATTTGTTTGCCAAGTTGAACCTCCTGCTTTTATAGCATACTCTCCAAACAGTTGTAAACTACCTGCAATTTTTAACCCTCCATTGGTAGTGCTTGGGGCGTTGTTTGTTTTTGTATTATTAACATACAGAACCATTTGATCATTATTAGGCCCACCAAAGTTTAGTGTAGATAATTGATTAGTTGCGTTATTTATATAAAAAGGTCTACTTGTAACCTTATCCATATCAACTCGTATTTCTGGATAGTCAAGGTCTCCATAATTAGTAAGTGAGAATACTTTTCCTCCATCAGTAGTTCCACCTCGTAACGTTATACTAGTTGACCCCGTTGCTGAATTTACCACTACTCTTTGATTGGCAAAATTATTTCCTGCTACCTCATCAAAACCAACATTCAACTGATTGCTGTTTGAAGAACCAATACAAAACGTATCCGAATGAGAGTATAAAGGTTTATACATGTTTATGGCATCACTTACTTTTCCCGCTGATGCATTAGTTCCACCAATATTAATAGAACTAGTAATAGTGCCAGTGCCAGTGTTTAAATTATTAAGATTTATATTCCCACTGCGGCTTGATGTAGTAATATTCGCTAAAATTCCTCCTCCTATTACAACTCCATCATTATCTGCTGAATATAACTGTAAAGTACCACCTGAAGAAACCTGCGTGCCATTATTTGTAAGACTTCCAAGTGTTAGTCGACCTGCGGTAGCTTCAGTTCCTATTTTAATTTGATGAGTGGCAGAGTTTGAAATAATTTCTGTTAGTTCTTCTACTGTTGGATTAGTTGAGGCGGGAGTGTATTTAATTGGAGCACTACCTAATACACCTGGATTTGCACCTGTTGTCCAATAAGCCATTCTACCTATTGTACCTGATCCCGGACCACCTGAACTTGCTTCAGCCCATGTAGCAGTAGTTCCGTTAGATGTTAATACATAATTGTTAGTGCCTATAGCTAAAGCAGATATATCAGTTGAAGAATCCCCTATCAAAAGACTTCCTTCTGTTAAACTACTTAATCCTGTTCCTCCATTAGCAGTTGCTAAAGTACCACCTAAAGTAAATGTTCCTGTATTAACTATAGGGCTTACCGTATCGCTAGTAAATGTTAATCCTGTTGATGCCCCACTCATTCCTACACTAGTAACCGTTCCTGACCCTGGACTAAAAGCATTTAAATTAGCTATATCTTGAAGCGTAAATGTTTTAGTATTGTTATTATCGCTGACATCTGTGCCAATTACATAATCAGTAGGTGATGCTGCAGCATTAGGGTATGAGGTAGTGTTACTTATTTTCGCCATTTTCTTTTTCTGTTATTTCCCCAGTTTTAATGTTTATGACAGAATCTAGACCGTACTTTTCTATAAATTTATTTTCTAACTTATTAAAGTCAAGCTTTACTTCATCAACCTCTTTTAATAACATTGATTTCTGTAATTCTATTTCTCCCAATTGCATTTTATAACCTTGGAACGTGTTTTGTAATTCTTGTAACTGACTTAATTCTTCAGCTTCTAATTTATTTTTTTTCATTTGATTTAATTTAATTGTAATATTGCAAAGATAATCATTTTCTACGTGTTGAAGAAGATCCATAAAAATATCCAAAAATCGAAAGTGTTATCCCTTCACAGATTCCAATCAGATGGATCCAAATCTCTTTATTGTGCTCCGGAACCTCTAAGTAAACAATTGCATATACTAAAAAGGCGAAACAAGACAACCCTACCAAACCCGTTAAATTAAACATAAAATCGAATCGGTTTGCCTTAGCTAATTCTATTTCTCTATTTCTAGCAGAATCCCTATCATCAACCTCTAGCTTATATAGTTCTGTTACTTGATTATGAAGTTGTGCTTTTTCTTCTGGTGTTAAATCAGGGTCTTTTGATATAATGTTTTTTAATATTCCCATGCTTCCAGAGGATGGCAACACATCACCTATAATTCCTAATATCTTAGGAGCCTTTTCCCTTAATAGTTTACCTATCTTAGTATCTTTTAGTTTCTTTTTCATCCGCTACAGCTTTCACAATTTTCATCATCTATATTACATGTTCTTTCAGGAACCGGCTTGTCCTGTAACTTCTTTAACATTTTTTCAAATTCTGTCTCTTCTATCATCTTCCTAAAAATAATCCTTCTATAAATGTACCTATACCTGTAATAATAACAGCAATAGAAGTCCAAAACTTTTTCTCTAAGCCACGTATTCTTTTTTCGTGATCGTTCTTTTGAATTTTTATTTCTTCAAGCTGAGATTTCATTACAGCCTGACCCTGTAAAAGTTGGTTAATCTTCTCCTCCATATACCTTGTATTTTGTTTTTCCGCTTTTGTTTTTATAAGCCACTAATATTTGACCTCTTTGATCCCCATCAGCATCATAACTAACATGTACCCAAGAAGGATTCTCTTCATTTCCAAACTCCCATATTAACTGGTCAAAGTCTAGATTGTCTTTTATATAATGAAATACTTGTGAGTTATTAGGAGCATTGGCGTAATCCCTGTCTATATCTATAGCTTCACCTTTGCAATGTTGAGAGGTAGCAACGTATTCTCCATCTACAACCTTGTGAGCGCCTCCAATAGCCTTATTAAGAGACTTACTCCTGTATCCTGATGAAATGCTTATGGAAACTCCAAAATGATCTCTAATAGGTTGAAAAATCTTTTCTGCAAAAATCTTCATGCTCTCTATGTGTTCTGGAGTCGGACTATTGTCTATTCCTCTTCTAGATGCAGTTTGACTTTTTGTCATTTCCGAAAGAGACAAGTTCTTAGATAGTTTCATTTTTTAATTCTATTTTTAGCTGTAAAGATAATACGTTCTTCCATCTTTGCTATCTTTACTTTTAGCTGTATATTTTCTTCTATTAGGGTGTTTATTTTTGATTCTAGTCCTTCAATTTTTTCCACCAGCATTTCAATATGACTATCTTCTTTTTGAGCATTAATGTCAATTTTTTTTTTAATAATATTCCAAACTTCCTTAATTCCTAAAGCAGAAATCAAAGTGATTAAAATAGGATCATCCATACTTCTTGCGTATTTCACTTTTAATAATTATTATTCTTCTTCTATTGGTGGAGTTGGAAACGGATCTATTCCATGACCAGCTAATTCAGCTATCCACTCATCTTCATCTATAGTTTCATCTATAGGCCACTTACAATAAAGCTTTTGCTGAGGATCCACATAGCCATATCCTGTGACATCTTCTTTTGATGAATCAGCATACGCTATCCAATAAGTTCTAACAGCAGGATTGTCTATAGGAATATTACCATTCATAATATTTTAATCTATAGGGTCTGGTTCTGACCAAGCTGCAGTTGCCATTAAAGTTAAAGCCTCATCTTGATTCATCACATCGCCAACAATAGGTAAACTACCATCTGTAACAAAACTTGGTGTAACTCTATAGCTTAACAACCCTTGAGTATTTGCTAGATTTCTTCTCATTGACTGAGCATTTTGTTGATCCACTTGAGAAAACAAAACTAAGTTTGTATCACTTAATTCAATTACTATATAACTTTTATTATTCATTTTTTTTATTTTAATATTTTAACTTGGTACATCTGTTGTTCTATCTAATACATCCATATTCTCAGATAATCCATTTGCTGTAGAGTAGGGAGCATCTCCAACAATTTCAATAGAGCTTGTTCCTAAACCATTTCCAGAATATCCAACACCATTTACAATGTCATCTTCTGTCATAGCGGTAGTTCCTGAGTCAGCATAGTCAGTACCTATCTCATCTAAACAAGTCCAATCATTGCCTTCGAAAGAACTGTTAGAACCTAGTTGCCACCAACCTATTGGAGTAGTTCCAGAGAAATTATTTAAGTTACTTGGTACGCCTTGATTATATATTTCAGTTACTTGAGCTTGTGTTAAACCAATATTCCATCTAGCGCAATTTGATAGCTGTCCATTAAATGGAGATGATGCAGCACTTTGCATACCAAAAAATATATTGCTAGTTGGTGATTGTAAAGTTCCGTTTGTTTGAGTTTTTGTATCAGTTTGTAAAGCTCCGTTTATATAAATTTTTAAATTAGTTCCATCTGCTACCCCAGCCACGTGATGCCAAGTGTTGTCAGGCATTACATCATTTTGAACTACCTCTTGCCAACCTGAAGATGAATCTGCTGAAGTCCTAAACCTTATTTTATTATCATTGTTACCAAAAGATATTTGCCAACATAAACCAAAAGATGGAGTTCCTCCAGAATTTCTCACACCAAATACACCAGCATATTGGCCAGATGCTCCAGTTCTTTTAACCCAAGCTGAAAGAGTAACTGTATTTGTAGTTGCTGGAATTGTATATGTTTTTAAATGTGCTGTAATACCTCCAAAATCTAACGCGTAAGGACTATAACCTGATGTGTGCTGTAAGTTGCTTTGAACTAAGTTAGCTGAAGTCATACGAACACTTGTTCCATCTTGGTTATTAGCATAATCTTTTATTGTCCAGTCAGTGCCGTCAAAAGTATCTTGAGCGTTTAGTTTATACCATCTTTCTAAATTGCTATAAGAACTTAAATCTGGAGGTGTTCCGTTATTGTATAATGATGCTATAGACTCTGTTCCTGTTGCTGGTAAGTTTGTTGAAAATATAGCAGCATTAGAAACAAATCCATTAAGGGTAGCCGCTCCACCAGCTAAAGCTCCAATTGCCGCAAAAGATGGCGTTCTTAATGTTCCAGGATTAATAATTCCTTCACTATTGCCGTCAATATATACAGTTGCAGCTCCACCATTTTGAACTAAAGCTATATGATGCCATTTATTTATAAAATCAGATGTAACTAAGGTTGTTATTTTAAGTCCAAGTCCAGACTCACCAGAATAAATAACTCTAATAAATCCACTTTGATTATTAACCACTAGTTTTGTGTTAGTTTGGTCACCAAAAAAAGTTTGTTGTGTTCCCCCTGAAAAAGATATTATATTAACCCAAATGGAAATAGTAGCTGCTTCAGAAATTGTTATACTTGGTATAGAAATATGCGGAGACCCAGCTGGACTTGTTTGAAATACATAATCTTGTAAACTATTATTTGGAACTAAATAAGATTGAACTGGTGGTGTAGGTTCTGTTGTATCATTTGAAGCTGTTTGGTCGCCTAATTGATAGTAAGCTACTGGCTTTGGACTTAACGACATTGGATTTGTTACAGCTGTTCCACCACCATAAAGAGTAGCAACTTGACTTGCTGAAAGTGTATAATTAAAAATGCTTACTTGGTCTATTTGTCCATCAAAATTACCTCTTAGTCCATCTCCTATTTTAAAATCTGCGGTTGTTGCTGGCTGCGATGTTGCTGCAATATCTCTGTTGGGTGGTGTAGCGTTATTAATATAAACAAAAACATTATTGCCACTTGTAATAGTTAAATCATAGGCAAAAACAATATGATTCCAGTTAGTATTATTTAAACCCCATTCAGCTATAGTTTTACCAAATGTCGAACCTGTTTGTCTAAAATACATAGTACCAGATATAAACTCTATTGCTATTCCGTTTGGAGTTGCATAACTTAATCTGGATTCTATTAAATTTCCAGAATCAGTAAACGAATTGGGAGATTTACACCATAAAGAAATACTAAACTTTGTGTGTGGCACATTAAATGGAGCAAAATTTCCGCAATTAATAAAATCATTTGTTCCGTCAAACTCCATAGAATAGTTAGAAACTAAACTTTGATTTTTATTGTTTGGTATTCTCCAAGCGTCATTAAAATATTCTGTTGCCATAGTTTACATTCTATACCACGCAATAGGTGGTGTTGTTAATTGACTTAAATCTGCTGTTTTGTTTACTCCACCTACAACTGCTGTTGCATTGTAAATGCTTTGAACTTCTGCTTCTGTTAAAGCTGTGTTAAATAATCCTACTTCGTCTATTGAGCCATTAAAATACCCTCCTGAAGAACTACCAAATCTACCTATAGCAGTAATTCCAGATGTATAATTTGGGTTTGTTGATGTTACTCCGCTTCCATCACTTATCCCATTTAAGAAAAAAGTATAAGTTTTAGAGCCACCTACTACGGTTTTTGTTAATGCAGCGTGATACCAAACTCCAGGAGTAAGAGTTGTGTTACTTGTAAAAACTGGCCCACTAGAAGATCCTAATGTACTTAATTTACCACTTGTTCTGTTTACTTCTAAAGCAAATTCAGTGTTCGTGTTAGTTCCTTTATAAATTATAGCTTTTGCTCCTGCTGTGGTATTATTAATATTTATCCAACAAGAAATAGTATATTCATTTGCAAGACTTAAAGAAGTTCCTAAGTCTATATAATCACTTCCACCATCAAACTGCATAGAATTAAGGTTGTCTATTTGAGCTAATGCAGCAGCTATTTGTACAGTTTGTTCATTATAACAGCCATCTGCAAGAGTATATCTAATTGTTGTATTACCTACGTTAGTTGCGTCAATTTCCCCTGTCGATGCATTAACAGGTATATTAGCTGCGTCACTACTTGAGAATATTCCACCTGTAAAGCTTCCGGTTGGTATTTGATCTGCGCCTGTATCAATAGGAGTTGTATATGCAAATGGCATAGTTGTACCAGGGTTGCCATCAGTAATCGTGTACCCAGCAGCTTCTAAAGCTAAAAGCTTAGAATTTACTACACTAGGAGAGTTTGTGATTTGAGAACTTGCCAAAGAAAAAGAAAAAGGTGTTGGTGCACCTATTAAATAATTTGTATCGTGAACTGCTCTTATAAAATTATCTGCTTGACATGGGGTTAATGTTCTGGAAAGAGCTATAGTAGTTAAGTTAGTTAAATTAAGGTTTGTTGCAAATGTTAAAGGCCAGTCTGGGAAAGCATTATTAAAAGCAACAGTCCAATTAGTCATTAATGTAAAATCAATATCAGGACCAAATGTTAAAAATGAAATTTCAGCATTTGTCCAATTAGCATAAGAACCGCCTATAAACTTGATTTTAGCATTAGAATAATCAACTCCACCAGACACAGCTCCATTTTTCTTTATTTTAATACCATTGATGTGGTAGTTTATGTTTGTACCATTTGCAGCTCCATAACCTGTAGAAATGTCAACATCTTCAAAAGATAAGGTTGTAGTATATCTTGCACCACTAAACATTGCCGTCACACCCTGATTAGCAGTAGAAGTAGGAGATTTACTTAAGCCTTTTATATTAGGAGACTCTCCCCAATCATTTTCTGCTAAAGAAAGGCCATGAGATGAGAACATAGATGCAAAACCAAATTCTACTTCAGAATTAGCCCAGAAAGCATCACTGAAATTATCTCCTTCTTGTATAGCCCAGAAGTTAGTGCTTTGAAACATATATGCAAGTCGATAAACAACACCTGATGTCCAAGTATTTAAACCTATTATTTTTCTGAAATTAGCCAATCTAAATGTTTGACCCCAATTAGATTTAGTAATTCCAGATCCAAATTCCCAGTCAGTCATATTTAAACTCAAGTTATGATCTCTTCTTACATTATCTAGGTCCAAGTTAAAATTATCAAACATTAATTGTAAACCTAATGCGGATGGACTAGTTTGAGCACAAGCCATTTTCCAATTAGAGATATTTAAAGTCTTATCATCTCCTACAACTCTAGTCCTGTTAAAAGTGTGAATGATAGTCAATGAAAAAATGCTTGTTCTAAAGTCCCAATTACTAATATCACTATTGTCAGCATCTATTAGTGCCTCCTGAAACATACCGTTTCCCTGGGCAGCAGTTCCCCCAGTTGTAACTACAGTAGAATTAGAGAAATCTAAATTATTTGTTTGGAAATCGCAACCAGCAGCAACGGCTGTTCCAACTCTAAAAAACATACCAGCTATAGATTGCGTGAGTTTAACAATTCCAGTCCAAGTAATTTTAGTAACATTAGTACATCCGGAAAACATTTCACGAGCTTTCATCCCTTCAGAAAAATCCCAAGATGTCATATCAACTAACGCAAGAGATGTGCAACCTTTAAAGCAATAATCTAAATTCACTCCAGCTCCTGTTGAAATTCCTTTAAATGTTCCTGTTCCAAATGTGGTTAGGTTAACACAATCCTCAAAAGCATTATTTAAAGAATACCAAGGAGTTCCTCCCCAATCTGTAACCTCAGTAACTAATTCCTCTCCAGAAGTAACACTAAAGTTGTCTACAGGAGTTGTAGAATCAAATGCGTTTATTTCAATATCATAAGTACCGGTAGAAAAAGAATTACTAGCAGTGGTAGTAGTTAAATCTTGAACTCCTGTTCCATCACCCCAGTTTATTACTGAGTTTGGTGCAGCGGATGCTCCGTTTACAGTTTCTAGTGCTAATGTTTGATCAGCTCCAGCTGGAACTAATATTCTAAACTTAAATCCTACATAAGGATCTTCAACTTCTAAAGTAAATGTAGCTGTATCAGCACAGAACTCTGATCCACTAGTATAAGTAATTACATAAGAATTTAATGCTGACTCAGATAAATCTATCTCACCTGTTGCTGCATTAATAGATAATCCCGCAGGAGTCGCACTAAATGTACCTGTGTTTATTCCAGGGCCTGTGCCTGTTATTGTTGGAGTTGGATTGACTCCGCTTTGTGGATAAGCTGAATTAGGATAAGTAAAAGTAGCAACTACATCTGAATCGTTTAACACAATAGTTTGAGTAGATGTTTTACCATCAAATGTATGACTCACTACAAATGTTCCAGTAACACCATAAGGGCTAAACGCACCAGTAGAAGTATTAAATCCAGATAATGCAGGACTTATTGACCAAGTTCCACCAGTATTTTTAGGAGTTGGCGTGTAAGTAGCATTATCGTCATCGCAAAATTGTTTTTGACCGTAAGAGAAGTCAGAGGGCAACCCTCTTGGTCCTCCGAACACACTACTTATCCCAATCCCAATCCCTGAACTCATATTACCACATTGCTATTATGTTCGATGCTGTAGTTGTGGTTTTTACTTTTAAAATTTGTATTGGCATAAATGTTCCAGCAGATATCTCAGTAAATGTAACCTCATTTCCTGCTGCCGTTTCTACAACTACATTTCCTTCTCCACCTACATAAAGAATTGTTCCTTCATTAAGGCCAGATGAATATATATTGTAGTTTTTTGTTATTGCTACTGCTGTAGCTACTGATAAAACTGTGTCACTATCAACTGCCGTTACTGTAGTAATAGCATCACGAACAGCTCCTGTTCCAGAATATATTACATCACCTACAGATGCAGTAGTTAAAAACTTTGCAGCACTATCTGTTAGTTTGCCAGCTGCAGCTGCTGTTGTTGCTCCAGTTGCTACTTGATTTGGCAGTGGTATAATAATATTGTTATCTGGTATAACGTTTATTGCTGCTGACGGTTGTAATTTTTGATAGGCCATTTTTTATGTAATTTCGTTGTTGTTATTATAAGGTAGAACCTCATTTAAAGTTTTTCTTCGTTTTGCACACCCACAGTCTTTTCCTTCAAATAATTTTGCTATTCCAGTTGCAGTAGTGAACTTATGAATTGTGTCTCCTAAACCTCTTGATTTTTCTTTTTCCAATTTAATGAATTTAACTTACCTTGCAAAGATAAGAATAAAATAATACTTAAATGAAACATGACTTTTTAAAACATTGGAGGGTCGTTAGATACTTAATAAAAAAACAATATGGTCTATCTCAGCAAGATTTAGAGCTGCTTCTTTTTTTACATAGCGAAGGTAGATTTACTAATGATGACTTTCACTGGTATGATACTATTGTATCTTGGGATCCTAAAAAATTTGTAAGATTAAAGAAAGAAGGATGGATAAAGCAATGGAGAACTAATTCAGGTAGATCAAAAGCCATATATGAATTAACTCATAAAGGTAAAATTGCTATGGGAAGAGTTTATAGATTACTGCTTGAAGAAGAAAGATTTCCAGAAAGCACTAGAAACCCTGTGAGTAAGCCTAAAAGAAGTTCTGAATATAGATACTTTAATGCAATGAAGAAAATAAATAGAGAGAATCCTACTTAAGGCAACATTCCTTTTTGCAGTTTCTAGAGCAATCTTGCTTAAAAGCTAATAAGAATTCTCTTACACCTACTCCAAATGCTATACCTGCAAACAGTATATCTTTTTTTATTAGGAGTAATCCTCCTATGGCCATGGCCATTACACACTTTGTAAGTGGTGAATTAACTAAGTCTTTTATTTTTTCCACGTTTTCTACCTTTACCCCTTAATGGTCTAGTAAACAATGAATCAAAATTCAGTGCCCTCCAATAAGGTTGGTTAAATATTGCTCTATCTGAAGTAGATTTTTTTCTCACTTCTTAATCATAGAAGATATATGGCTTCCAGCTTTTTCATACTTCATTCCATGATCTCCACCGTAAGCGTGTCCGTAATCTTTCTTTGACATAGCTTTAGATTCATCTCTTCTAGATTTCATAGATTGAGAATGAGCTCCTTTATGCTTGTTTCCTAAAGACTCATCTAGTCTTGCGTTATATCCTTGTTTCATTTTCTTTGTTTTAGTTGCCATTAGGCGTTTACAAATATACTAATATTTTCCTTGTCTTGATTTTGGGGAGCTTTTGGTAGAGCCTCCTTTGCCAGCCCATAAATTTTTGCAGGCCCAATACCGAGCTGTCAACTTCGACTTGGCTGTTCCGCATTTATGTCTGGCTCGGAAACTTTTTCTAGCAGCAGTGGAATAGTTGTGACCGTATCCCTTTGCTCCAAAATGTATTATCTTTTCTTTACCACCCTCACATCCCTTGACCATTTTCTTTTTACCTGGTCTAGTAGAAGATCTAGGCTTGTTACATGCCATTGATGATTTATCTACTCTTTTTGCCATGTTATTTTTTCTTTGGTTTGGTGTGAGTATATCCTTTTTTCTTTAATGACAAATGTTCTTTAATTGTTTTAGCAACCTTCTTTATACCTGTTTTACTATACATGTTATGTGCTTTAAACTTTTTTGCCATTTTTTTTATTCTTTTTTGATTTATCTAAGTGCTCTACTAATGTTTTTATTCCAAGTATAGAGGCTGCACATAGAACCAGCATTAATTCATCAAACATATCCTAGTAGCTAGACTCCATTTTTTTCTCCATACCGTAGTTTGGATTGTAACTAATTTTTCCTTTATACATTTTAGCACATGAATCAGCTTGAGCTTTTCCTACTGCGTTATATGGAAATACTTTTTTCTTTCCACCTGGTAACTTTACTGTTGGCATAATTATTTTTTTTTCTTTTTACTTTTCTTTAGTTTAATAAAATCCGCTGAGGTAATCTTGTCAAAAGGCATAGCAACTCTTGCTATTTTTCTTTGTTTCTTGCTTAATTTACTCATTTTCTTTTAACTGGTTTTACTTTTTTTCCTCCTGCTCCTCTCATTCCTACTCTTTTCTTTTCTGCTTTTTTTCTGCTCAACTCAGACTTGCTCATCTCTCCCTTTGTTTTAGGAGTCTTTGAAGAAACTCTTTTTGTTGGTCTACAATATTCTGTTTTTCCTCCAGATCCACATGGCTTTCCTGTTCTGGTATCTACCCACTTCTCTTTTCCCCATCTCTTAAGATTAGAACCAGCTTTTGTTTTCCTTACCTTACCTTTTGCTTTACGACACTTTGCAGTAGCTTGAGCAGCACGAGCTGACCATTTACCGTAGCTTTTCATTATTTTTCTATAACAAGCGTCTTTTGGCATTATAAATTTAAATTTCTTTTTGACATTTTTCTTTTAAGAATACTTCTTCTTATGTTTCCAAATGGTCCGGTTGCATTAAATATATCTTCGCTTTTTCCTTCTTCTTTAGCATCTTTTCTTTCTATACTACCCATTGGATAGTCCTTGTAAGCTGGTCTATTTGCTTTTCTTCTAGCTTTTCTTTTTTCTCTATCTAGTTTTGACATAATTATTTACCTCCTGTATTTCCTTTGTTTTTTCTACCGCTTCCTTTTTTACCTCTTGCTCTTCTGTCTCCAGCAGTAGCAGATTTACTTCCTCTGTTTTTACTAGCTTTTTCTAAGACAATTCTTCCTCCTTTGTGAGAAACATCCTTGCCATCATAATTGCCATAAGTTCCAAACTCTCGATTCTTTTTGTTATCGAAAACTCTTCGCTTTACCTGCCCTGGTTTTTTGTTGTACTTTTTTTGGTAATCGTTGTGCTTTTTTCTAGCAGCTTTGTTTTTCCTGTAAAACCTTGCAGTACGACTTAACTTAGACATACAGCAAAGATAGTTATTTTACAGAACTACTACAATATCCTTGTCTTGAACGACAGTATATAAATCCTCACCAATTCTAACTTCGTGAGTTTGTAGTTTATTGTAATAAATATAATCTCCTTCTTTTAAATAAGTGAGCCCTGATCCAAATGAAACAACTTCTCCTTTACGGTACATCATTCCAACTGTATCTTTGGAAGTTAGAAGCAACCCCCCTTGACTTTTGTGAGACTCCTTAACTTCTTTTACTAAAACATATTTTCCTACTGCTTTCATTTTTCTCTTACGTTAGTTATAATAGCATTAGTACTTAAAATAGTCGAAGCAATAGAAATAGCATTTCTTACTGCACTCTTAGTAACCTTGCATGGATCTATAATTCCTAACTTAATCATATTGCCATACTTATCATTCTTTACATCGTATCCTGTTCCCGGGTCTAAATTTGGTTCTATCAACTTAGTTTCTATTCCAGCATTAGTTAAAATCTGATAAAACGGAGCCTTCAATGCTTTTTCCATAATAGCCATAGAAACTCTTTGACTTTCGCCAGCACCGAGCTTTGCGAGGTCATCCGCTATTTCTTTCAGTGCTATGCCACCACCTGGCAATATTCCGTCTTCAAGGGCTGCTCTTGTGGCGCATACTGCATCATCGACACGATCTTTCTTTTCTTTTTGTTCAATATCTGAGTTCGCTCCAACGTGAATCACTCCAATCTTTCCAGATATCATAGCAATTCTTTTTTTAATAAACTCTTGTTCTTTAGAAGTTTCGTGCATTTCCCATAGTGATTCCATGTGATTATTGAGCTGAGACTCTAAGTGTTCATCTTCTTTTCTTACAATCACAGTGTTTGCATTATCTACAATAACCTTTCGGGCTGATCCCAGGTCTTCTAATCTAACCAACTGAAAGTTATCACCGGTATCTTCACTAAAGTAAGTGGCTCCTGTGGCAATAGCTATATCTTGCATCATCTGATCTTTCTTCCATCCAAACTCTGGTGGCTGAATTACACAAACCTTTAAACCATTTCTAACTTTATTCAAATTAAGTGTATTCATTACTTTGGCATCGACATCTCCAATAATCAAAAGAGACTTTCCGTTTTGTAATACATCTGCTAGCACATGTTCAATAGATGACATATTCTCAACAGTAGAATTTAAAACTAGTATATAAGGATTTTCAAGGACACATTCTTCTGTTTTTTGATCCGTTATAAAATACCTTGACATATATCCTCTTTTCAGTCTCATTCCTTCACTTGTAGAAAACCAAGTATCTCCACCATCAGAATTCTCAACAGTAACCACTCCATTAATTCCTACTAAATCGTAAGCTTGAGCAATTATGTTTCCTATCTCTTTATCATTGTTTGCTGATATAGATGCTACATCTACTAATTTTTTAGCAGTAATCTTTTTCTTTTTCTTGTCTAGTGCTTTAATAATAAAATCTGTAGTGTCCTGCATATTTCTAATAATATCAGTCAGATTCATTTCTTTCTTTATTCTTTTTTGAGCTTCTGCAATAATAGCTTGTGTCAAAACAATAGCAGTGGTGGTTCCATCACCAGCTTCGGTTGCAGTTTTTTCAGCAGCTTCTCTAATTATTCTAACAGCTAAGTCTTCTGTCGGATCCATTAGTGCAATACTTTTAGCAACAGTTACACCATCCTTAGTAATTGTTACTCCACCTATATGATTTTCGGATTCTATTAGAACTGTTCTACCTCTAGCACCTAAAGTACTCTTAACAGCATCAGCGATTTTATTTACACCGCCTATTAGTTTTTTTCTAGCCTCTTCTTCAAAGCTAATCTCTTTTACAATCATTAAATTAAATTTTATTAAAGTCAAACAAATATATACAAAAACAATTCACATGCAAAAAATATTAAATAAAGTTTGGGTTGTTTGGGGTGGTTTGGGTTAGCCCAAACTATTAGTAGTGTTACAGTGTTGGTTTTTTGCCCTATATACAGATTTATTTTTTTTACATATATATTATTATTTTTTTTTTCTCCTACCCCCCCCTAAAAAGTAACATTATAACACTAGTAGTATATTAACTATATGATAATCAAACAGTTAGAGCAACTTATATAAAGTGTTAGTTTAAAAAATTCGTAACACTAAACCAACACTAATGGGTCAAAACCAACACCTTTTTGCCATTTTATCCGTTTTAAAACGTTTAAATCGTTTATCAATTTTCCCTAAATCCTTAAAACGTGTTATAAAAAACTTGTAAAATACTGCACCAAAACTGTACTATCATCAAAACCAACACCAATTAGTGTTACTCTATGACGCAATAATGTTATGAATTACAATGTGAAAATTAATCTTTGGAACGAAAGTGTATCTGCAATTATAACCAAAAAAAAAAGAGTGCTACCTAGTTGGCAACACTCCCTTTTTATCCATGTAGAGAACGAGAATTATGGAGAAAGAAAACGTTATAGTTTTTTAAATAAGTTTATGTTGGAGTTAGCTAGTTCATTACCTTCAGCGATCATTCGAACCTTATCAGCTCTCTTCATCATTTTTCTGTACCTAGCGGCTTTTACAATTCCCATCTCTGAGTCCGGTGCATTGTTGATTAGCCTTCCATCTTTAATTGTGTAATCATCATTCATAGTACAAATATAGTCATTTATTCTGAAACCGAACTGGAAAAAAAATATCAGATAATCGTAGACAGTGGGTTATATATCGTGTGTGCGTTGTTGTTGCAAAAGGAAAGTCGTTTAAAAAATGTTGGGGGGGGTGTTCTTTTTAAAAAAACTTTTCTATTTATTTTGGCTTTTGTTGTTTGTGTTGGTGTTGTTTGTTTATTGTTGTTTGTCTTTACTCACTGCCCACCCTTAGCCCGTACCCGTTCCCCCGTTTGACAGTTCACGCACTTTAAACAAAGGGGTTAAACCCCTCCGACCCTTTTCCCTGTGTTATTTATTGCCCCTCAAAGATCAGATATAATAAACTGTTAACAAGCTATTTAGCAAAATTATATTCTGTGTAAACCTATCGGAGCGAAATAATGTTTCAAATGTGCTTTAATACTAAATAAATGTGTTTTAATACTTGTTTAATTAATATTTAATTTATATTATTGTACTGTATTAACAAACTAACTAATTAACATTATGAAAAAATATTTAAACATAAAAACACAATACGGCGTTGAAACGTGGGAAACAGTAAACCGCGAAGACTTCAACAGTTATAGAGAATTTACAAACGAAATAAAAAACATAAAACAAAACTATTCTTTGATGGGTTATAATTTGTACACATCACAAAGAGAGGCAAAACAAACTAAATAAAACTAACTAAAAAATAAAATTATGAATAATAAAACGATTGACACAATTCTAAATATTGAGTGTAAACTAGATAATTTATACCCAAATCAAAAATTTGAAACACAATTAATAAACTTACAGAGGGATATAAAAACAATAAATAAAGAACTAAACTAAAAAATAAAATTATGAAAACAGTATTCACAAACTCAGAAATCGTACACGCATTTAATTTACAAGAACAACCCAACGGGCGAACTCCAAACGGTTCAATGTACTTTGAATATAACAAAATTTATTCCTACGGCTCACATTATTTATTGGGGGAATTTATAGATAAAGACACAATTATAATTAATAATGAGGGTTATAGCGTTACAACTTCAAAACATATAAGTTTATTAACCAACGCAACAAGGGATAAAAGACAATTTTTTAAAACTGACATTGAACCCGAAATTGTTATAAATGAATTAAAGAACCTTTTTAAATTACTTTCTAGAACTCGATTAAAGGCGGACTATTACACCAATACAATAAACAATTTATTTAAAAATTACTTTGAATATGTAGACTTTAAAAAGCCAAAAAAGAGCAAAGAACATAGGCAAATTGTAAAACTTTATAAGGAATTCAAAGAGAATGCAGAAAACTTATTAGAGGTTGTAAAAGAACAAACTAGAAAAGACAAAGAAAAGAAATTAAAAGAGGTTAAAAAGAAATTAAAAAAGTGGCGAACATTTGAAACAAATTGGTTAAGCAATCAAACAGGAAAAGACTTTCTAAGAATAGACAAAGCCAACAATATAATTGAAACCTCGCAAGGTGTAAAGATACCTATTGAAGAGGGCAAAAGATTATTGAAATTGATCGACCTTAAAAAAATAGTTGGTGCAAGAATCGACAATAAATACATTGTTAACGCTTTCAACGGACTTTTAAAAGTCGGTTGCCATAACATCGAGTTAAAAGAAATAAACAGTATTAAAAAACAATTAATATAATGGAACTAGAAAATATAATTAAAGACGTGCAACATCTCAGTAGAAAAATATTTAATAAAGAGGTGGCGAAAATGCACTATTCAAAAGACAGATTAAACGGTTTTACAATGAATCAATTATTAGATTTAGAGAGATGGTTTAAAAGAGAGATACTAATTAAGAATGAAATAAAATATAATAACTATGAAACAACAAAATAACGACACCGAAAATTTACGTAAACTCTGGCTTAATGGAAAGATAACAGACGAACAGTATTTTTTTAGACTTAAAGCCGATGAATTAAAAATTAAAACTTATTCAAATGAATTATGATAATTATAAACTAGCAACGCCAGATTATTTTGAGGACATATCTAATTGTTGCGGATCTGAATATACAGAAACAAACGAGGACTATATATGCAACAGTTGTTCACACTCATGTGATGTAGTCACAGAGTACGAGTATAACGAATATAAATTAGATGATTTAGCAGACTTATTAATTAACGAAAGATAAAATATAAAATAAAAATTATGAGAATTATAGAAACAAAAGTTTACACGATAGAAGAACATCCCAACAAAGAAAAGTGTTTTGATTGGATAAGAAATAATTGGTACGATCTAAATCAACATTCTGTTGATGATGTAATTAACAGTCTAAAATCATTGAAAGAAAAAATAGGGGGAGAACTAAATTATGCAATTTCATCTGTACCCGATAGAGATGAACATATTACTTTTAAAGATTATGACCACGAAAAGTTGTGTAGATTAAGTGCTGAAGATTGCCCCCTTACCGGCCTTTGTTGGGACATTGATTTAATTGTTGGAATAAGAGAGGGCAAAATAGATAAAGTACTAAATTCCTTACATTCAGCTACAGAGTATCAATACTCAGACGAGGGGTTGTTTGAACTATGTGTAGCAAATGAATATGAATTTAAAGAAAACGGAGATTATAATTAAAAATCAAATAAAATATAAAAATGATAAATAAAGTAACAAAAGAGGATTGTATAGAGACTATAGAATACTTGCACGTACAAGGATTTGTTGAGGAAATGACAACAGATAAAAAGTACTACACAGAAATACTACTTAAGAAAGTAGCTAATGATTATAAACTAAACTTAGGACTATGAAAGAGAATAAAATAATCGCAGAATTTATGGGGCTTGGTATTCAATTAGATATGGTAGAGCATATTGAAAGTGGCGAGTATATACATTGTGAAGAAATGGAATTTCACACCTCTTGGGATTGGCTCATGCCAGTAGTGGAGAAGATAAAAGATATACCAACATACGAGGGTTATGACAGTATAGATTTTGTTCTTAATTGTGATTTAACAATAGAGAATTTATACAACTCAGTAGTAGAATTTATTAAAGAATATAACAAATAGAAAATATGGGAAGATATTATAACGGAGATGTTGAAGGTAAATTTATGTTTGCCATTCAAAATAGCGATGCACACGAAAGATTTGGTGCAGTTGAAGAAAATTCAGGATACGTAGATTATGTAGTTTACAGAGATAGTTATGCAGAAATATGTGCAGAGTTAGACAGTATAAAACACAAAGGACACATTGATAAAGTAGAAAAAATGTTCAACGAAAAAAATGGCTTCAATCATAAAATAAAAGAACAGTATGGGGTAAGCGATGAAGATTTGTCAGAGTATGCAGATTATGAGATAGGGATGCAATTAAAAGAATTCTTCGACAAAAACAAAGACTGCGATGAATGTAGATTTGAGGCAGAATTATAAACAATTAAAAAAATAGAGAATGAAGACAATACAACAACAGAGAATAGACAGACTTAAAAAAGACTTAGAGTGGTATAAACTATATGCTGATTACATAGAACACAACAAACCTAATTGGGATGAGTATGCTTGTAATTATGCAGACAATAAAACAAATGAAATATGATAAATTATTTTGCAAAAAAAACTAGATGCTTAGATCATAAAAAATATGTCAATCAACGAATGGCTGAACTAACTAATGAAATATGTACCGAAGCTATAGAAACGGGAATAGTTAATACTAAAAAAAGAAATAAATTATTAAAATATAAAGAACACTTAAAATGGGTATAATGGAAGAGTCAGAATGTTGTGGAGCAGAAATTAAATGGACAGATATTTGCTCCGATTGTGGAGAACACACAGAACCAAGTGAATTAATAAATTAAATAAATTAAAAATGAAAAAATTAGCAATAATAGGAGGGTTAAGTTTAATGACTGCTGGAACAAGCTATATGTTATGGCATCCTCATGCACCACAGTTTGATTTCAACCCCAATACATTAGCAATAGCAACCGGAGGATTCTTTGTAGCTATAGGAATAACATATAAATTTTAAAACAATGAAAATAGAAATGATATCAAAAGATGCAGTATACATACAAATCAACGATTATATATATTATATAGATGATAGTACTAACGAGCAAATAATGGACAAATGGAGTACGCAAGAAAAATAGTTTTACTTAAAAACTTACTAGAGGAATTACAATTAGAAACCTCAAAAATTACAGTAGAAGAAACATTTGCTATACTGAATGATCTAAAAGAAACTG
>Ga0257106_1000358_pt1 | contig 27774 bp, 16 predicted proteins | sample LP_taG_3_FD_190177 | JGI IMG/M metagenome (GOLD analysis project Ga0257106, IMG submission 190177) | Marine microbial communities from Northeast Subartic Pacific Ocean, Canada - LP_J_2011_P26_10m | ecosystem: Environmental > Aquatic > Marine > Oceanic | place: Canada: Northeast Subartic Pacific...
GGTAGCCCCCGCGTGGTGTGTGAGTCGCACATGGACCCCCACGCGACGCACAGCGCGTCCATGAATGCGATCGGTCGCGACGACGACGCGGGCGGCGCGGGCGGTGAGTCACCGGTGGCGTGCAGTAAGATGGCGGCGTCCTCCGTGAAGGTGAGCAAAGCCCCGCCGTCGCTCGCGCCCGCGCCCAAGCCCCCGCCGCACAGGGACAGCACACTTCCAGACCTGGATTTGTGTCCGACGTTGTCCGACGTGCGGTCGTCATCGTGCCACGTCAGCACGCCGATGGACCCGTTCGCCTCGGTGAATAGAAGCGCCGGACCGACCCACGCGCACGAACTGACCAGTCGATCCACCGGCGTCTCCGTCAGCGCCGTCATCACGCACGGCTCGCCCTTCTCGCCACTGCCGTGCCACTCCGCGAGGACGAGACGCGATTGGTCGGTGAGTATCGCGACGGCTCCCGTGGGTTTCCCGTGGGTTTCATCGGACGATGAAGATGAAGCCGCCAGTGAATCGATTTTTTGGAAAAAAGCGCGTCGCACCCGCTCACCCGGCTTCAGCGGCAGCCACCCGCGCATGCACTTACCCCGTCCCTCCGCGTTGTGCAGCAAACCGAAGATCCCCGGCTTGTTCGTGGCGACGTCCCCGATCGAACTGAACGCCACCGCGTTGGGAGACGGACCGCGGAAGACCAAGTCGCAGGATCTGTCCAGCGTATAGTGCGCCATTCGCGACCGAGGAGCGTCGTTCGCGTAGAGCGACAGCTCACGCCCGTCGACGCTCAACACGCTGAAGCACGCGTCGTCGGCACCGACGAACGTCGCGGCGCGTCCCTCGTGCACGCACGGCGAAGGGATACCTTCCTTCCACGCGCTGATCCGATCGCACGGGACGCCGGAACTGTGAACGTTTGAACTCGAGTTTGAGCTTGAGCTTGAACCCGAAGCCGCGGGGCCCGAGGCGATGAGAAAGGCTGACGCGGCGGTCGAATGCTCCAACCGCCGCGCGTGGCGATTCGAACCGTCCCTCCCTCCGTCCGGGGACCCGTAACGAGACTCCCCCCGGCCCCCTCCGTCGGTCCCGTGGCGATTCGCATCCGGCGTCCCCGCGACGGGCACCCGCGTTTTGAATTTACCGGAGGGGCCCGCCGCGAGGTCGATCGCCCACACGGCGTCGCCGCCCAACGCGTACACCTCGGGGTGTCTCGCGGGCGGCGTCTGTGACGTCGTCGCCACAACGTCGACGCCGCGAACCGCCGCCAGATCACACGCGCCGTCGCCGAACCCCGCGGGAACGGCGCCCGAACCCTCGGAGAGAAACACGGTGAACGGCGGAGCCGGAGCGTCGCGTCGCGAGTCCAATCCGCCGTTTGGACTCGAGCCGTTTGAAACGGCTGGATTTGAAACGCCGACCGCGACCGCGGAGAACTTGAGCTGCGAGCGGTGCGTCGCGATGCACGCGCGCGTCGCGGAGGGTGGTAAATCGGGCGTCGAGGGGGCGCACCCGAGAGATGATTCGCCCCTCACGAGCCGGAAATATCCACCCCCGCCCGAGCTCAATCCCCCGTCGGTGCCGTCGAATTCGACCCTCCACGCCTGCGGGGTCGACCGTGGAGCTCCGTCTTCGACCCGTACCGACCCGACGAGCGCGATGATCCCGCCGTGCTCCGGTAACACGTCCAGGGCCAACACGGGGCACCCCGGTTGGCCGGCCGGCGACGCCTGGACCTCGTCGACCAACTCCGCCGGCGGCTTGCGTTCCTTCCCTCTCTGTCCCTTTTGATCGTTCCCAACCCCGTTGCCCGATCCGCCGACATCGCCGTCGTCGAACTCGTCCGATCCGAAACCCCCGCCTCCGCCGAACCCTCCGCCTCCGAACCCTCCGCCTCCGAACCCCGGTTGTTTATCGTACACGGACCCGGCCCTAATCGGCCATAGGGATACGCGACCGGTGACGTCGCCGATGGCCACCACCGCCTCGCGTCCCTCGCGCCCGTACGACGCGTTCCCACCACCGCGAGCGGACGATGCCGGGAGCTTGAACCCCACCGCGCACGTGGGCGCGGGTGAAGCCCCTCGTTTCGAACCGATGGGCGGCGGGAGCCGAAAGGTGACGTCCACCTGCGACGATGTCAAATCGTAGACTCGGATACTTCCGTCGACGTATCCCGCTATGATCTTAGGGGACAGGTCAGGGTCACCGCATATGAACGCGATGGGTTTCTTGGGCTCGCCCCGGAGTTTCATCAACGTCGTGGTGTCTTGTTTGGACGTCTTTGAACCTCCATCCGAGGTTCGATCCGACGCGGCGGATAGGATGGAAGTCGGCGAATGAATGGGCGATGAATCTGAAGACGCGCCAGCTGTGCTTTGACCTCCCCTGTGAATGGTGGCGGCGCGAAGCTCCTTCTCGCCGACGACGGCGAAGACGCACCATGGTTCGGCGCCCGCGCCGTGCGGTGACCTGCAGAACGCCATCGTTCCTCTCGCGCCGCGTCGAACTTCTCGGCGTTTGTCTTTAACCGTGGGCGCGTGTAGGCGTCTGAATCGCGTGGCTCCGTCGCCCACGCCGCCGCCTCGCGCCGCGTCCGTGGGATCGAATCCTTCCAGGGACCACAGTGATCCGTCGCAGAAGAGCGCGACGAGCCTCGGAGGGCCCAGGCGCGGCGGCGAGTACGCCAGCTGTGTGCACGGCATCGGCAGGCGGCATTGCTTGAGGACGGCGCCGGTGATGCCGTCGATGGCGTACGCGCGTCGGCCCACGACGCAGACGCATATCGCGCGCGTCGGGTGCCACGCCGTGGATACGACGCCGCTGAGGTCGTCGGGCGTGACCGCGGCGGCGCCCTCGGTGATCCTCGGCCTCTGCGATGGCGAGGGAAGGGTGAGTGTGGTGGAGGGTCAGGTTGAGAGGTGGAAATCTGAAATGACAACGGACAACCGGGGGCATTGAATGCGGTTGGGTTGGGGCGCGGGGGGTGGAAGGGTCGTTCTCGGGAGTGGACGCGTGGGATGGTGATGAACGTACCACCGCGCGCGAGGCTGTCCACCTGGGAAACATGGTCGCCCTTCGCCCCCTCGACGCCCGAGGTTGACCGCGACCTGCTCTGAATTTTCAGATTCTCGGACGAGGAACTTTTGCGTTTTTGGGAAATGTGCCGAGATCCAGAAACCATATCCGCGTGCACCGCACTCATCGCCGCGCGGACCCGCGATGAAGGCGAAGCCAACGCCGACGGGCGGGCTCACGACGCCGGCGAAGTTCCACAGGTTCGGCAAGAGCTTCGAAACCCGCGTCGACGCCCTGTCAGCCAAACCGCCGCTCACGTCCCCGCGATCGACGACGAACGAGCGGCGACAGGCAAACGTCGGAGGGGAGGCGAGGAGGCGGGTGCGGGTGTTCTGGCCCGAGGAAGACGCGTGGTTCGCCGGGTTCGTCGGATCGTACGACCGGGATACCAAGAAGCACACGGTGTACTACGACGACGGGGAGATTGAACGCATCGTGCTGGCCGACGAGAAGGTCGAGTGGCTGAAACCGGAACCCGCGGCCGATGGCGGATCTTCGCCCGCCACGCCCTCCTTGCTCGGCCTGAAGGCGCTGCAGGCGATGGGCGCGTGCGTTCGCGAGGAGGACGTCACCGAGACGGTCACCGAGGAACAGGCCAAAGCCGGCGGCGGGTTCTACAGGACCGAGAAAGGCAAGCTGCGCTGCGGGCGATGCAGGAGCTGCGTGATCAAGTCCTACAAGCGCCCGTGCTTCATGCTGCTGCGACCCGACGAGAAGGAGGCGCGAGCGGGGCGACGGGTCTCGGTGCTCTGGCCCGATGAGAACCGGCGGTTCACCGGCGTCATCGACGGCTACAACGCCGATGATGACGTGCACACCATCGCCTACGACGACGGAACGGTGGAGCACCACGTGCTGGCCGACGAGGACGTCCATTTCATCGAACCGAGCGGCGTTGTCCTTCGCCCGATCCGGATGCTCGCGGCGGAGAAGAAGCGCGTGGCGAAGAGGCGCGTCGCGGTGTTCTGGCCGCTGGAAAAGACCTGGTTCACCGGTATCGTGGACGCTCGTGACGCGGAGACGAAGCAGCACACGATCGTGTACGACGACGGGGAGGTGGAGAGGATAGAGATGGTGAAGGAAAAGGTGAAGTCGCTCGATTGGCCCGGGCACATCAGGTACTTCTTGTTCGGGTTCAGTCCCAGGAACGGCGCGCGGCCCGTCGTCTCGACTTCCTCCTCCAGCGCCTTCCTCTTCTTCGTCTTCGGCCTGTTCTCGAAAACCCGTACCTTCTCGCAGAACAACGCGCACGGGCGGTAAAACTCCATCTCCTCGCCTCCGAAGTCGCCGCCCGCGCCCAGGAACCGTCCGACGGCGGCGCCGGGCTGGCTCGACCCCGACGCTTTCGCGGGCCACACCGCCTTTGCCAGATCCGCGTTGGAGCACTTGTACCGCGCTTTCAGGCTCGAGACCTCGGCCCGTACCTCCTTGGGGTTGAGGTACACGTCGTTGGAGGTGAGGATGATGGCGGTGACGTCGGGGAGGGGGGGTTTCTTGCCCGCCGCGCCTCCGCCGGCGCCGCCGCCGGCGGCCGCCGCCTTGGTCGCCGCGCTCGCGTTCGCCTTGAGCTTTTTCACGATGGAGTCGTCAACCGCTTGCCGCTCGTCGCTCCAGAAGAAGTACCCGGCGTTCCAGTACGTGCTGTTTTGCGTCGCGGCCCACGGGTCTTTGTACTTGCCAGTCATGAACTTGCCGTACGAGTTGGCGTTGACGCCGATGACCTTCTGGAACGAAGAGGCGGTGACGTTGTACGTCTCGATGAACTTGCGGATCTTAGTGCGCAGCGCCTGAGGGCTGAGCCGCTTGACCCCGTCGCCGTCGCACCAGTCCTGCCAGAATTCGTGGTACGCGCCGGGGCGTTCGATGGTCGTCTTGGATACGGGCATGGCGGTGCGGGGTAACTTTTGTCCACTGCGAGCGCGGCTCGGTGTGACGAGGAGGATCTCGCGCGCAGATTTAACAATTTAAACACAGCTGTCATCACTTTAAATTCAGTCGTGTCTGTCCAGGACTGCGCCGTCAGACGGATTTGGCTCGCCAGTATCGCACGGTTCGGTCCACTCCGCACGACGCGAACCCCACCGCCCCGTCGCTCGTCCCAGGCCTCCACCTCGCGCTCACAACCTTATCGTCGTGGCCGCAGTACACGCCCCCCGCGGTGAATCCACCCAACACCACGATACCCCGCGCCGGTCCGTAGTTTTCATCAGCCGCGTTGGCTACGTTAGCGTTGACGCCGTCCGCGGCGTTGACGACGCAACAGACGCCGTCGAACCCGGCGGTGAGCAGGAGCTTACCGCTGGGATCGAGGTCCACGCTTCGGCACTCGCCGTCGTGGAACTTGTCGCTCCACACAGCCGCCGCGCCCGAGTCGGAGTCAAAGTCGGCGCGCGTTCTCGTATCATCCGAAGACACAGTCGAGGCGTATCGCAAGTCGAGGACGGCGACGCCGCCGTCGGAGTACCCCACCGCGACGCGCTCGCCCCTGACGGACATCGCGCTGACCGTGGTCCTGTGATCGCCCCCCGCGGCGCCTCGCGCGTTTAAACGCAGCGTCGGCGGCGTTCCCCACTCGCGAAGGTCCCAGATCCGAATTTCTCCATCCGCCGACGCCGTCGACGCGAAGTTCTCCGTAGATCCCGCACCCGCGAACGAGCCCCAGTCCGCGCACACGCCGACGATCTCCGAGCCGTGCGGCCTCAACACGCGTGTACACTCGTCAGGCATCGAGGCGCCGGCCGCGCCGAGGTCCCATACCCGCGGGGAATAGTCCCCGCCGCCCGCGGAGATCACCGATGTTGGGTTTAGAAATGCGACGCCTCGCACGGCTCCGCCGGGATGCGCCCGTCTGTTCACCCTTGCCTTGCCGTTCACCGCCACCAGCCGCAACGAATCCGCATAATCGTCGGACCACTTCAGCCGCGTCACCCCCACGCTCCCGTCGTTGCCGCCCGTGGCGATGAGCGAGTGCGTCCCGCCCGGAACGTCGCCGCCCCACGCCACGGTATAGATCGAACAGTCGGAATCCCCGTGGACATCCTGGATCCGCAACAGCGTCTTACCGCCGCCGGTGCAGACGTGTACGGTCCGGCCGGACGTGGCGCACGCGAAAACGCCGGCGCCCCCGCCGGGGTTCGAACCACCGACGTTCGTGTTGCAGTTTACGCCGCATACCGAATCCCCGCGCGGGTTCCACGCCAAACACCGAATACCCGCGCTCTTATCCACGCAAGCGGGTTCGTGTACCGGCTGGTAAAACACGGGTGGGGCGGTGGGATCGACGTCGGCGTACGCGCCGATGCGATCGTCATCCAGGAACGAATCGTCATCCACGCCGTGATATGAATCGTCACCATCCTCCAACTCCAAGCGGTCCGTCTCCTCGACGAATGCTTCGCCGTCGGCGACGAACTCCGCCTCCCTCGCCTCCTCCTCCGGGGTCACGTCCCACGCCACGGACCTATCATCGGACTCGACATCAACATCACCGTCGTTCGAACGGGCATCGAGCGCGGCGGTCTCGATGCGCTCTTCCTCCTCCTCCTTGATACTGTCCACGCCCCCGCGCTTCGATTGAACGAATTGCTCGCTCGACGGGTTCCAGGAGCGACCCAAAAGACCCGGTCGCTTCTTCATGCGCTCCAGGCGTTCAATCGCCGGGAAGGAGCTCACCCCGACGCTCGCGCGCATCGAAGGACCGAACGTGGGAAGCGTCCCGCCAAGACCTCGAGACGCCTTGTCGTTAGTCCGAGTACGGGCAATTAGACTCGGGTCGCTACTCACATTCGGGGATGCGTTTTCTTTGGCTTCTTTGGCTTTCTTACGCTTCTCCAGCTCCCGCGTGGCGCTGAAGAACCTGTGAACCTCGTCGCCCCCGTGCGGATTCGAACCCGCGGCCATGCCGAGGCGTTTTAACAGCCCCGCCGACCGTGGCAGCCGCCGCCCCGCCAACGAGGACGTCTGCGTTAAGTGCGCCACCGCGTGCCGCATCGCCGTCTCCAGCGTCCGCTCGTGTTCGCCCCGTCCAGGGATCGAACCGTAGACCTCACGGAGCTCGTCGACGCACGTGTCGTACGCGATTAAACGCCCGCGGCTCGCGGTCCACTCCGTGTACTCCGGGTGCTCGCTCACCGAGCCGAGCGTGCAGAGGAAGCACAGATCGTTGAATTGCGTCGGGTCCTCGACGTACGGCTCGAGCGCGCTGAGCGCCTTGACGAGCCTGTCCGCGACGTCACCGCCCTCCACGTGCGTCGTCTCCGCGTTATCTCCTTCGTCTCTGAACGACACCGACGACGTATCGGACGCGTCGAGGATCTCAAGGAACGCCTGTCGGCGAAGGGCCGCGAGCATGCGTCGATGGTTGACTCGCGGGTGGTCGGCGGTGGGCGCTATGAAAGCCTCCGCCGCGGGCCAGTCGCCGGTCAGTACGAGCCTGCGGAGGAACGCGAGGTCGTCGCCGAGTCTATCCGCGGCGGGACCTCGGTGCCTGAGACGTGAGGATGAGATGACGGGTCAGTACGGGACGTCGATTGGGCGCGTGACGGGTTGGGAAGTTTGAATCTGAGAGGTGAATCTGAGGTGCCGTGCGTGTGGGTGGGTGTCGAGCGGGCGCGTACCCCGTCTCCTGTTCGAGCGCGCAGAGAGTCTGCGCCAGGCCCGCGTCCTCAAGGAAGTCGTGGAGCATGTATACCACATCGTCCCGCCATCCCTCGGGCAGCGGCGGCAGGCTCACCGTCATCGTCGCACAGCGCTGACCGATTGTGATTTGAGCGAGCATTTTTTGTTTGTTGTAAGGAATTTCTCGATGTGTACGGCCATTTAGTCTGACTTTATTCCAATTCCACACGCCTCGCAAATGCCTCTTTTATATTCGTCTCGTATGGGCATTTCAACCTCTACCAGTCTACGCGTGAAAACCCAACACGTCGACTATCGTGAGCCTCACAGCAACCACCGCGTTGGACAGGAAGGACGTCCAGTTGCGGAACACGGAGACGAGGCAGACGCTAGGAGACGCATCCGGCACGAACGGCGCGCTCGAGGCAGCGGCCTCCAGTGCATGAGCGGTTCGATACGCGAGTCCAAACGCATCGCCCTACGCGCCGCACGGAAGATTTATCGCGAGACGATGTCTGTGTCGTCGTCGCTATCGTCGGTGGGAGTCTTTCCGATGGGCGCGCCTGGCTGCGCCGTCTTTCATAACACCGCGCGTTTCTCCACCCCGAGCGCGATGCTCCACCACGCGATCGCGAGCCACCGCGCGGCTCCCGCGCGATTCGTCGCGGGACGTCGCAGGCCCAACATCCCACCGTCGGCGGCGGTGCCGTCCCGCGGGTTCGCCTCTTCGTTCGTGACGTCGCATCGTTCATTCCTCGGTCCATCCAACGCGTCCGCCGTGACCCCGCGGCTTCGCTCGTTGATGATCGCGCGCGCCGAAGGTAACGCCGGATCCGGCGCGGGCGCGCGCACCGCACAGAAGCGCGGCAACGCGACTGGCGAAGGCAATTCATCCAAGCAAAAAAGCGGCGGCGGCGGCGGCCGCGGCACCGTCAACGGCCGAGGCAGCCGAGGCGGCCGCGGCGGCCGCGGCGGCAGGGGCGGCAGGGGCGGCCGCGGCGGCCGCGGCGGTAGCAAGTCTGCCGGTGGTAACAACAAACAGAACGGCAGCGGCGGGGGACCGAAGTCGAAGAATAATCACGTCGTCCCTAGCGAGACCCCGTCGGGCCGACCGTTCCTCACGAAGCGCGACGGTTTGGGTGCCGACCGCGACGCCATGAAGCTCGCGAAGCAGACGTACCAGAACGCGGTCACCGCGCTGGCGATCAAACGTCAACACGTCAGCTTCAACACCCACGGTCCCCCGCACAAGCGCGTGTTCAGCTGTCAGTTGGCGATCACCGCGCCGGACTCGTGGAGGGAGCTCGGGTTCATCGGGAGGACCGGCGACGCCGTCGCGAACGCCGCCGCCGCGGGTGCCGACGGCAAAGGCGCCGCCGCCGTCGTCGACGGTACCGGGAAGCTATCGGGCGAGAAGGTGACGGAGATTTACGGCGGCGGGCTCGACTTTAACAAAGCCGAAGCGCAACGCCTCGCCATCCTCGACGCGTTCCAATCTATGAAGATCGTCTCTCAGGGCGCGATCGACGCGCACGATCCCCCAAACGTCGTGCGCATGGTCAAGGACGCGCTCAAGGTGCAGCAGAAGGAGCGCGCGGACGAAGGCAGGCTCATGCTCGAGCTCGTCAACTCGAGCAGGCCGGGCGTCGAGTATAAAAACGCGCGAGGGGGTAAGTGGGAGGCCACCGTGTCCGCCTACGTGGACGGCGGTAAGAAGGTTGAGAGCGTCGGCGCCGGGGCGGGTAAAGGCGACGCGGAGGACGCCGCGTACGGCGCGCTCGTCGACGGCGGCGTCTTGAGGGACGTCATCGGCGCGGGGCGACACGACGCTATCCGAAAACTCGTCGAACAATCACCCGGTGGCAGCGCGGCGGCGCTGCGGGTCCCGCCGCTCCCCGATGACGCCATGGACGCGCTGATCGAGGCGATGGGCACGCCGGAGGACCACGACGCGAGGATGCGCGCGTGGAGGGACGCGGAGGAGCGCGCGATGGAGCGGTACATGCTACGAGCCGAGGAGGAGGAAGCCGCCATCGGAAACGACTCGAGCAAGGACGGCGGGTATCGCCGCCGGAAAGAAGGCGCATCCTCCGGTCCCCGCTACGCCGTCTTGGACGATGCGGCGCGCAAGGAGGTTAACGACCGGTTCATCGCCGAGGAAGCGCTACTCGCCGCGGCGGTCGACGCGGACCCCACCGGCGCCGAGGCTAAGATGCGCGAGGTCCGCGACAAGCTCCCGATTAAGAAGATTCGCGAAGAGCTGTGCGAAGCGCTCAAGACCAACCCCGTCGTGGTGGTCTCCGGCGGCACCGGCAGTGGTAAGTCCACGCAGTGCCCGCAGTACATCCTGGAGGATGCCATCGCGAACGGACGTGGGCCGGACACGCGGATCGTGGTGACGCAGCCGAGGCGAATCGCCGCGGTGAGCGTGGCTGAACGGGTAGCCGCCGAACGAAACGAACGCGCGGGGAACTCCGTCGGCTTCAGCGTGCGTCTTCACGGGTGTTCGCCTCGCGATGAGGGCGGCAGCGTGGAGTTCGTGACCACCGGCGTCCTTCTACGACGGCTGATGCGCGATCCGGGCCTCCGCGGGATCTCTCACGTCATGATCGACGAAGTTCACGAGCGCGACATCAACACCGACTTCTTACTGGTGCTCCTCAGGGCGCTGCTCCGTAAGCGCCCGGAGCTGCGTGTGGTTCTGATGTCCGCGACGTTGGACGCGGAGTCGTTCTCGGACTACTTCGCGAGACGAAGCGGCCTGGACTGGGGCGAGGACGGCAAGGCTAGGTCTGGCGGGTCTGACTTTTCAGTCGGCTCTGTCGACTTGACTCAAGATTCCCAGTCTAAAGCCGCGCCGTTGCTCTCCGTTCCCACTAAACCCCGGCACCCGGTCGAGATGTTTTACCTCGAGGACCTCGCCGCTGGGCTGTGCGACGAGGACGACGAGACGTGCGAGACGCCCGAGTACACCGCCGACGTGGACGATTTGGAAACCGATCCGGATGCTCCGGAGACGCTTCTCGTCGCGGACGACTCGCAGGCGCCGCCCGAGTTCGCGCTCGACGACATGGGCGAGACCCTCGCCAAGGCGCTTCTAGAAGCACAGGACGAGCTTCTGGAACGTGAACTGGAAGAGGCGCTCGCGGAAGAACGCGCGTCCGACGCCCTCGAGGCGGACGAGGACGACGAGGAGGACGAATCAGACGCAGACGAGGAACTGAGCGAATGGGAAGAGCTGGAGGTGGAGGTCGAAGGCGGCGGCGCCGCGAACTCGACCCGGCGCGTCAAGGGCCGACACGGACGCCTCGCGAACAAGGTCCGGACCCTGCGAAGGGCGGTCGAGATGCGAAGGGAGGCGCAGGGCGACGACGGTCTTCGACCCGTGACGAGTCGGTCGGCTCGACAGGCGGCGCGCCGCGCCCGCAAGATGGGCGGAGGAAAGGGCGGCGGAAAGGGCGGCGGTAAAGGAGGCAAGGGTGGGGGTATCGCGGATAAACGCGAGCGCGAGGAGCTCGTCGTCGCTCTCGCCGCCGAGGTGGCCGCGCAGGTCTCCGCGGCTGAGCTCGCCAAGGGGCGAAAGGGTTCCGTGCTGGTGTTCCTCCCCGGCTGGGACGAGATCAAGGAGTGCATGAAGGTTCTCGAGAACTTACCCGCGGCGCAGTACGACGCCCTGCGGGTCATACCGCTGCACTCGCAGGTGCCGCAGGAGGAGCAGCAGCTGGTGTTCTCACCCGCGCCGGAGGGCAAAATCAAGGTTATCCTCGCGACGAACATCGCTGAGTCCTCGGTCACCATCGACGACGTTTTGGTGGTTGTGGACTCCGGCTTGGTTCGCGAGATGAGCTACAACCCGGAGAGCGCGATGAGCACCATGGGCACCGTGCCCACCTCCCGGGCGTCCGCGACGCAACGCACCGGCCGCGCCGGCCGCGTCGCCCCGGGCGTCTGCTACAGGCTCTACTCCAAGGCGATGTTCGAAGCCATGCCCGAACGGCCGACTCCGGAGATTCAGCGAACCGCGCTCGAGGCGACGTGCCTGCAGACGTGCTCGATGACCAACTCCGGGGTCCAGGCGTTCCTGGCGGAAGCCATGGACCCCCCCGCGGAAGAGACGGTCACGTTGGCGATGGACCGGTTAAAGACGCTGGGCGCCATCGCGGAAGTCGACGGCGCCATCTTGGAACGAGCTCGCCGCCGCGCCGACGCGGAGGAAGCCGGCGAGACTGTCACCGAGAGTGAGTTCGATGCTGACGTGGCTCTCGGATCCGATTCGTCGTCCGACTCCGTCCCCGCGGGTATCAAAGAGGTTCTCATGCCCCTCGGTAGCTTGCTCTCGCAGCTTCCGCTCGATCCCGCGACGGGTCGCATGCTCATCATGGGAGTCACCGCGCAATGCCTGGATCCCGTGCTCACCGCCGCCGCGTGCATGAGCAGCCGTGATCCCTTCATCGTCCCCACCGGCGCGCGCGATGAGGCGCAGCGCGCGCGTAGGAGCTTCAGCGAACGATCCGATCACCTCGCGGTGCTCCGTGCGTACGCGGAGTGGCGCGCGGTGATGGCGGAGGAAGGGTTCGAGTCTGCGTGCCAGTGGTGAGTTTTTCTTTTTATTTCCGTATGTCGATGGGCGATTTGACTGACGTCGTGTTTTGTTTGCAGGGCGCGGGATAACTTTTTATCCATCCAGGGCTTGCAGAACCTCACCTCTCTCCGTTCGCAGCTCCTGGACGAGCTCGTGCGCACCGGTTTGGTGCGACGGGATGACTTAGGGTACGACAGGCGCAACAGGGAGCTACGGGGCGACGCCGAGGTGAACAGACACGCGGGTAACGAGTCCCTCACGTTGGCTGTGCTCACCACGGGATTGCCGGGTAACCTGGCGAGCCGGCGGAGCATGGCGCACTTTGGCGTGATGCGCACGCGTTTGGAGGAGAACGCGGGTCTGCACCCGGCGTCCGTGTCCTTCACCAGGGCGCCGCCCAAGCGCAGAAGCGAGCAAACCGCGCTGCCGCAGTGGTTTCTGTATCGCGAGATGGTTCTGTCCTCGCAGGTGTTCCTCCGCGACTGCAGCGCGATCAACCCCGAGCAGTTGGTGCTCTTCGGGGGAACCAAGATGGCGCCGCCGCCGGAAGTGGCGCACACAGCTGTGTCGGCACCCTCGGCACCCCCACCCGCGTCCATCGAGGAATATTCCCTCGACGAACCTCCACCCTTGCTCAACGCCGACGGTACTCCGTCGATAACGCTCAAATCCAAATCGCGATCGAGCGCGGATCCGCCGTCGTCGGTCAACGAACCGTTGGGCGCCGCCGTACTGGACGATTGGATCCTCGTCCGGTCCACGTGCGCGGACACGAGTGAGCTGCTCGTGGACGTCAGACGGGAGCTCTACGCGGCGTTGGCGCACAAAGCCATGGCGCCGCGCAAGCCCCTCAACGCGAGCCAAACGGCCATCGTCGACGCGGTTGCCGCGACGCTTCATATCGTGGAGAACCGCAACGCGAGCGCGTTGGCGTCGCTTCGGCGGCGTGAAGGCCCGCGGAGGGACGGCGGGGGTTTCGAGCGCGACGGCGGCGGGTTCCGGGATTCTTTCGACGCCGGTAATAGGGACGGGAATAGGGCGGGGTTCGGGTTCGCGACCCGGGATTCAACCGGACGAGGCGGACGAGGCGGCGGTCGCGGTCGGCCGGGGTTCGGAGATGACAGGCGAAAGTTCGGTGGGTTGAAGCGCGACGGGGATGGGAACTTCGTCAGGGAATTCGGTTCGTCCTCCTCGAAGTGATTGATCACTCGTAGTCGCCGATTGAATTGATTGATGCAAGGGAATATTATTTGGGTATTTTCAGCTCGCGGCGCTATATTCTATTATTTTATGTCGTCTGTTCAGTGGCTTTTTAGGCTATCTGTGTTACCATTTTTGGCTTTTTGTGGACCGCGGGTCGCGGCTTTTCCGAAATAAATATCATGACTAAATGCCACGTACGTTCCACGTATGAATAAAATGACGTGTGCACGGTCCACGTAGGACATCGATAAAATCGAGTTTTGTATGGAAACCAGTCAGGGTCGGCCTCGCAAAAATAGATTTTGGGAATCAGAAAAATATCCGAGGGTGAACCTTCACAAAATTCCATTCATCTCGAGATGGATTCCACTTGCGCGGCGTCTGTGTCTTCCTCACATATGGAGTTTGTGAAATCCCGGGAACTCGGAGCGCTGTGAGCCTCGGAATAACTCTCTCTCATAGGAAATTATTGTCAAAATGCACACTTTCAAACTTCGGAAAGCAGACTCGATGTTCATACGCACTTTTGGTTTTTCCATTTTTGTCGTCTGAACCGCGAGTTATTCCTGGGTCACGTTATTAGCACTCGGCGGAGGCGGGAACCGCACGGCACAGTCGAGACGCGCGTGCGGGCGCGCGAGGAGCAAGGAAGGCTCCGTCGACCGGTCGCATCTCTTCTTTGCGAAGTCGGGCGACCACCCGCGGCGGCGAGGGACCCGGATACGTCGGAAGTCGCCTCGATCACGCTCGGAATCGTCAGGGGGGCCAAAGATTCGACATAGATTCGACAAGCCCCTCTCTCTCTTTCACCGCATCTAGCGCGAAAGGTCGCGTCGGTCGGGACGGTGAGAGCGCCGCCAGTCGCTGAACGGCGCCGTGGATTCGCGCGTAGGGTGTGTTCACGTGGGAACGGAGTGCGGATCACGCACACGCGCGTGAAAACCGTCGGCGCGGCGCGGTAATTGACTCGCCCGTCCCTTCGCGCATCACGTGGTGAGATCGGCTGGGCGGAGGCGCATCTTGAGAAGACGGAGCGGACTCGGTGTTCGGCGGCGTCGAGATGTGGGGTAACTTCTGCGCTGGGCGCGGCAAGAACACCAAGCTCGACAAGATCCTGGGGGAGGATCCCTTCGAGTCCTCGTGGGCGGAGCAGGTGTCGCTCATCAACAAGGCCATCTTCCAGGCGCCCGCGCCGTCGTACTCAAAGAGGTGAGTGTTTCTTGGACTTTCTTCCAGACTGGCCCGCAGTGGTCCCTTTCGCGCCTTTTTTGCACCGGAGCGCCTCGCGCCTCGCTCTCGGCGGCGACCACCCGGATCGCGCCGCCATTTCCACCGCCGCCAGGATCCATCGCGAGTGTCTCGAGTTGACCCGCGATCGCGCGCGATTCCCGGCCCGAACCCGTCCGTACTCGTCGCGCGCACCCTTCGCTCCATCCCAAACCCGAGTCGGTCAGCCCTCTTTCCCAAGCGCGAAAATCAAAGATCTAATCTTCCCCCTAACCTTCCCCTCTCCCACCCTCCTCCACCACCACAGCGTGCATCCGTGGTCACCCGCGGACTGCGTCTACCTGGACAGCATGAGCGGATACCACTTCCCCGCGGTCATGGTCCGGTGCAAGCGCGCCCCCGCGACCAGGGCTATCCTCCACTGCCACGCAAACGCTTGCGACGTCGGGTAAGTTCTTTTTAATGCTCGTATGGGCAATTAGTTGACTGACGTCGTGTTTTTTTAACAGTCACATCTACGAGTTGTGCCAGCGCGACGCCGAGTGCTGGCAGGCGAACGTGCTGCTGGTGGAATACCCTGGGTACGGAACCTCCCCTGGTGTGTCCTACGAACGCAGCGTGGACCGGCACGTGATGTGCGCGTACGAGTACTTGGTCAGCGACTTGGGGTACAAGCCGGAGAACATCGTGTTGTTCGGTCGGAGCCTCGGGAGCGGGCCGGTGTGCAGGCTCGCGGCGAGGCTCCAGGACGAGGGTGAGCGCGTGGGCGGGGTGATCCTGCACTCACCGTTCATCTCGGTGCGTGAGGTTGGGATCTCACTCCTCGGGCACGTCGCCAACATCATCAGCGATCGGTGGGATAACAGGACGCCTCTACGAATCGTGAAGAGCAAGGTGCTCATCATACACGGAGCGTCGGATGAGGTGGTCCCGTTTCGGCACGCGGAGGTGCTGCGGGACGTGCGTAAAACGCACGGGCTGCCGTGCACCTTCTTCCCGACGCAAGGCACGCACAACTACTTCAGCTATTACCGCGATTACCTGCAGCCGGTTGAGAACTTTCTCGGCGGGCTCGAAAATCGAAACGCGGCGTCGACGCCCAAGCCGCTTCCGCCGCTGCCCGACCCGCTGCCCCACGCCAAGTACTCCAGGGCGCAGGTACGCGAGATGACGGATCGAAGGCGGCGCATCGCGGCGCAGGAGCACGAGCGCGCGACACGGTCCAGCGAGGCCACGTCGCTGGTCCGCGACGTCGCCGGGCTCATGCGGGGCGACGACGACGAGCGCGAGCACGAAGGCCGTCTCACGTCTCTCGACGAAGCGGTTAGGCCCAGCCGGCGATCGCCGAACTCGACGCTGGAGTCGACGCAGGCGCTGGACGGCGCCGGGGCCGGCGTGAACGGGGGCGCTGGGTACTCCTCCGAGGAGAACGCGCCGGTGAAGTGGAGCAAGAAGAGCGGGGATGGCGTGGGCGCCAGGCGGACCAAGGGTGCCATGGCGGGCGCGATTGGGTTGATGGACGGTGCGGCGCGGGGGCCGAATTACGTACCGGGCGGCGCGTCGCCGGTGGCGTTCATGTCCCCGGGGCGGCCGACGATCACGCCGATGTCACCGACCCGACGGAGCACCCGGTCGCTCGGCTGATACGACCACCTAATACTCGCAAACACGTGTACTTATCATTAGGAGTGAATCAAATCTCAGTTGTTAAAAAGAATTGCGTTCAAGCTCGCGTCGATCGGCTCTCACGCGATGAGCCTGAGGAGCTTGCCGGAGAGCTCGAAGGACTTGCCGGTCTCCTCCAGGCACCGGTCCTTCTCCTCCCGGCTCCACTTCTCCGCCGCGTCGTTGAGCTTCGCCTTGGTCCGCGTCATCTGCGCCTCCAAGCCGCCGGGTTTCTCCCACTTGTAAAACGCGAGCTCTTTATCATCTAAGATCATCTCGCTCACCTTGCGGCCGATCATGCGTCCACCCGCGCTGTGCGCGAAGTACACGTTGTAGAAGTGGCAGATGAACTCGGGCGGCGCGGTGGTGCTGATATCTTTGAGGAACTGCGCGTACTCCGCGCCCGGTCCGTCGGCGACGGGCGCGGTCATCTGGTACGTCTCGCAGAACCAGTCGATGTCTGCGGCGAGAACCTCGGCGCGCTCCAGGCCGGTGTCGACGAAGTCTCCGTACATCGGGGATGCGCCGGACGCGACGATCTGCTCCATGGCGTCGTACACCGCCTTGGACTCGACGAGGAAGCGGAGGTAGCCCTCCTTCGTGGGCTGCCACTGCATCATCGGCTTGGCCTCCTTCGCGGGCTCCGCCTTGCCCTCCTTGGGCGCCTGCTCCCTGGTGTGCAGCTTCATGGCGACGAAGCGCATCTCCTCGACGAAGCCCTTCTTCTCCCCGGGGCGACGGTCGCTCATCATGCCTCCGTGGCCGTGGCCGTGCCCCCCCTGCGCGGTCGCGGCGCCGCCGCCCGCGGCCATCTCGCCGTGGCCGTGGCCGGCGGAGTGCGCCCTAATCGTCATCCTGGCAGAAGACGTCGACGCGGTCTTCGTCGAAGCGGTCTTCGCCTTGGCGACGGCGCGAACGCCGGCGACGGAACCGATGAGGCACGCGGACATTGAAGCGGACATCCTTGGATACAGATGTACGTGTCGATGTACGTGTCGGTGGACTCGCAACTCGATGTGGCCACCCTGAGACGCGTCTGATGAAGGTAAAAGATAGCTAAGCGGCCTTGGTTCAGCAAACTGTCGACGTCGACAGTCTCATCCAAGACATTCTCTCAAAGTCCGGCCATGCATGATGGAAAACACGACCGACCTCGAAACTATCCGTGGCTCGCCGCGAGCCAACACAAATGTCCGGCCGTCGGAGTTCCGGAACCGGGAATCGACGGTCTAACGGTAATTGCGCTCCCGCCAAAATTTAAACCGCCAATCGGGGTTCAACACACGCCGAGCTGTCCAACCCTCGGCGCATTGACTCGATTTTAAGGTTCGAATACACTCCACATGATCGTCGCGCTTTTGAAACTACCAATGGCCGAGCGTTATCTGAATTTGGATTGAATTTGAATTTTTGGCGCGAATTTTGGAACGCTTTTCACGCAATTGGCGTGCGCTTTCACGATACGGTGTGTCCGACTCAGCGAAGTTTATATGGGCGCGTTTACTCAGCATTAAACCGAGGACCATGAGTCTAACTTTTCCGTAACCTTTTCCGAAATATCTTACCAAATCGCGGCAAAAATATCTCTTTTTCCGGAACGGGTCGGTCGTAATAATAACGCAGTCTCGGAATCGACCCACAACCAAAACCGAGACCCACAACCGAATCACTCATCGGCGCGCGGTGACGAACGACGCCGGTGGGCGTGACACGGCCTCGATGGCCGACGTCGACGCCGCGCTGGCGTTCCTAGCTCCTGACGAGACCGGTACGTGTTCACCGTGGTTACCCAAACGCGCTTGGACGCGCGTGGACGACACGCGCCTGCGTCCCTCGGCTCGGAGCTCGCCTCAGATTTTAAAGTTTTGAACGACCCCTCATCTCCCGTCGCTTCGTTGTCCCTCGATCTCGCGCTGACCATGCGATATCCCCCGTGTCGATCCCTCCATCAGGCGCGGCGCTCCTCGCCAGGGTACTGATGGATCCCATGCTGACGGGAATACCCTTCGTGGACGCGCACGGCGCCCTCCGCCCCGGCCAACTCCTCGAGGTGTGCGGCGTCGGCGGATCGGGCAAGACTGAGATTCTCATGCAAGCCGCGGTGCACGCGGTGACGCCGCGGCGACGCGGAGGCGTGGCGTTCAACGGCTGCGAAGCGTCCGTGCTGCTCATCGACCTCGACGGCAAGTTCGACACCCTGCGGCTCATCAAGATCCTCACCGGAAAGATCCGCGATACCGTCGACGAAGCATCGGCCCGCGCGTACGGAGGAACGCATTCCGCCGACGCATCTACATCTTCACAATTCCCGGGCTTTCACCCGGGCTCGCAGGCTGCGACCCAGCGACGCGATGACGTGCCGCCCGAACGAAGGTACGCGCACCCGTACGGTCACGACGAGGGCCCACCGCCTCGGTCCGACGCCGATCGCGCGGCGCTCCGGGACAGGATATACGTCGAGTGCATGGGACGCTTCCAAACCATCCGGTGCCACTGCTCGCTGGACTTTTTAAAAGCGCTCGCCGTCGCGGAGCGAGTGTTCCAAGAACGAGAACGAAAGGCGAAGGAAGCGGACGTCACCGCGAACTCAACCCCGCCCGAGGATTCATCAACGTACGGGGGAGGAGTCAGGCACGGGGACACGCACGCGCGACGACTTCTGTTGATTGACAACGTCGCCGCGTTTTACTGGCTGGACCGAGCGAGTCGACGCGAACAAGGCGCCCCGCTGAGCTTAAGGTCGGTGCATCACGCGTCCGCCGCCCGGCTGCAGGAACTCAGTCGACGGTGCAGGGCTCCCATCATAGTCACCAAGGCGACGACATCGAGCGCGGAGTCCACGAGCGGCACGTCCGTGGGTGTTAACCAGGCGCAGCGAGAAGGAATGCATCGGGGGGGGCAGCCGGGAGGAGGAGGAGGCAAGCCGCTGGGGCAGGCGAGGGAGCACAGGGACTTTTTGCCGCAGCAGTGGACCAGCGCGGTGACGCAGCGGTTGGTGCTGGACGTGGAACGAACGCAGGGGGAACGAACGCAGCAAGGGGGACATGCAGTGCGGCGGCCGGTGAGCAGGTTCGAGGGCGCGGGCGGGTACGGCAAGTCATTCGTCGCCAGGTGGGAACTTCCGCGGGGTCGACCTGGGATGCGATACGACGTCGGCGACGCCGGCATCCAGTGTCGCGCGTGAGTAATTAGACTAGACGGACGCACTTATTAGTGTTTCAAAAGCAAGTACGCAATTACAACAGTCAGACCGGCCTAGCGTGTAGTACCCTCAGCCCGTCAGCAAAACTTGTCTGTGTTTCGAGCGACCTCCTTCGGTCGCTCCCCGTTTTTGTAAGACGATTTTAATCCCCGAGAGCCCGTCGCCGCGCCCACGGACGAAGATGTTCCTTCGTCGTCCGCTTCGCGGCGCGAGTTTCTCGTCTCTCGGCCCATCGTCCCTCACCCTCTTCACCCTCTGTCCGGGTTCTAAACCCTAACCTGATATACCTCTTCACCCCCTTACGGTCAGCAGTACACGGCTGTTCCGAGCGACGACTCCATCGGCTCGTCGAAAAACCCGTGCGTGTCGAGCGGACCGGTGGGCGACGGCGTGAGAAACTCGCGTCCATCCTTGCCCCCCTCGCACACCAACTCGTCGTCGCATCCCGGACCGCCGACCTGGATGCTCCTCGGCATCGCGGTGATGACGGTGTCCACGTCCCCGCCGGGATAGCCCTCGTACCCGACACCGCCCGCGGGTTGCGCGTGCTGCACCGGCAGCGCGTCTTTGTAGAGCGCCAGAATTTTGGACATGATCGGTCCGAGTTCGTCGCACTGGTACCCGGTGGCGACGGCGAGTTCGTTGGGCCAGACGGGGTAGATGTTGAGCTGCAACCGCCCGGTCGCGATGATGGCGGCGGCGAGCTGTGAGGCGGACCCGGCGGACGCCGCGAGGTGCGCGTCTTGGAGGCAGATGGAGTGCAGGTAGCAGCACAGCTTTTGTAACTGCGCCGCGCACGCGGGGGTCCAGTGTCTGTCGCCCACGTCGTCGTAAGGGAAGGTTCCGCCATCGGTGACGGCGAATACAGCCTCGAGGAAATGCGCGGACACCACCATGGCGAGATCCCATTCGAGCTCTATGAGCACTGTATAGGAGAGAGGGTTGGCGTGGGAGGTGAGTGGTCGGCTCTTGCGGGGTGATCAGTTTTTTTGAAAAGGTTTTTGGTTAGGGGCCAGAGGGGTGGGGCTGGCGCGGGGACTGGGGACGCACCCGCGAGCTCCATTTTCTTGATGATCTCGCAGCTGTACACGTTGCTGGCGCACTTGCGCAGCTTGGGGAGGGACGGAACATCCTGCTCGACCTCCTCGTATTTGACTGAAGGCGGAGATGGGGAAGGGGGTGGGTTTGTGAGTGAAAAGAGTTCAACACTTTGACGAGAGGATGACTTTTTTGGAATTGTGGAGGTGGGGAGGCGGCGCGCAATCGCGCCGCCAGGCCGACGATGTCGATCGGTCGGGGCAAAGCATCGAGTGCGATCGGAAGATCACGAGTTGATCGACCGACTCGTGCAGCCTCGTCGGCCCGATCGCGGATCGACATCGTGGGCGGCGCCGCCAAAGCCCGCGACCCTTTGGGCCCGAAAAGTCGGCCCGAAAACCACCGGGAGAACGAGTGAGAAAATGGGAGTCCGGCCGGACACTCACCGGCAACCTCCAGGCAGCACATCGCCACCAGCTGGAGTGAGGTCTTCGGGACGTTAACCTTGCTCAGCACGCGATCCTGTCGTGAGAGGAGGGGCATGAACGGTCAGTTTGGTGGGATTCCAGGCGATCGGGTGCGTCGAGGGGACGAACGGGTCGTCGCGCGTGGGATGCGACGCGTAGAACGGGAAGGGGGTGGGGCCGGGATCTATAAAAAAACTCACCATGTACTGCACCGCGAGGTCCGCTGTGGTGGGCCCGAAGCCGAAGTCAGCGCACACCTCGAGTATCCACTCGATGAGCGTGGTGCGGTATTTCATGTGCCGCGCGGTGTTGGGGTCGAGCCTCCATCGCTGCTTGGTCCGCTCGCGCTCCCTGAGGGTCTCGAGCACCTCGCACCAGACGTTGCACGGCGTCGCCGAGGTTGGGCACGAGTCGCCGAATCGCTCGCAGAGCTCTCTCAAGGTGCTTCCCCGGAAAGGAGAGCGCAGCGCCGGAGTAACCTCCGCGGCGAGCTTGGCGGCCTGCGCCTCGTTGAGCTCGCGCTGCCTCGCGCCGAAGCCGGTGGCGTCGGGCAAGGTTTCGTTGTCGCTGATGAAGAGATCGTCGTCGGAGAGCGCGTCCGTCTCGAGCCAGTCCGCCGAGTCCACGGGTTCCGGCCGGACATCTCCTCGCGGCGAGAACCCGCAGTCCATCGCGGTCGCGGTGCTGATCGCGGGACCGGAGGTGAGCGACTCGTCCTCGGGCTGGATCGGGCGAAACCCGAAATCGACTGCGCCGAACATGTTGGCCATGGCGTGATCCGTCGTCCCAGCGGTGTGAATCACGGAAGAATGCGACGGCGCGTCCTGGGCGCGCGCGTTTACGGCGAAGGGTGCGTCCCTACTTTCCTCGGCGAAGTGCGAGAAACGGAGAAAGTGTTGTTTTCCCGGACTGGCGGGGCCGGGCGGGAGTCGCGGATACGTCGCGGATACGCGCGGTGTTCCGTGCGTGCGATGTCGCGGACGCGTCGATCGAGTCTCGGAGATGGCTCCCAAACCACTGAACCAAAAGTTACTCGCGTCGAGACCCACCGTGTGCGTCGAATGGCGGGGCTGATGCGATCGATCGCGAAGACAAAGTTTACGAGAAGTCGGCCCGAGAAGTCGCGGGCTGAAACAGGCCGCTGCTGTATGAAGAGTGTTACAACACTTTTTGTATGCAGAGTTAGACTGAAGTCTCAAGGGTTGCGGGGAATGTCCGACTGGAGTACAGTTCGCGAAAAAATCTGGAAGGAGATGTCCCAATCGTCGTGAAATCGCCTATGGCACCCGGTTAGAAATGGTTCGGGAAATTTCCTTCCCGCCCTCGGAGCATCTCGCGAAACCGCCTCCCGCCCTCCCTAATTTCAGGAGTCTTTTCACCTCCGATGATTCCTCTTTTAACGAGAGGACCTGAGGGCTCGGGGGAAAATTCGGCCTGTTTGCGAGATACTTGGTGAGTTTGTCATGGGGAAATAAATCCATTGGGAGATAGACCGTCGAATCGAGTTAATCGTAATCATGATTCCGCCGTTTCTGCCAGACTGTGCTCCACGTTTGGAAAGTTCCATCCTACAAACCTTGTGAAACAATTATTTAACACGAAATAGCGAATTTAATGGTAATTATGTTCCAAAATTATATGCCCATGTATGTGAAAGTACTCGACGCTAAACCACGCAAAATTGGGATATTTTGAATTTCCCGCCAGGTTGGCACGAAATATCACCTCTTGCTGATGTGGGAGTGACGTAAGCTGTATCTCCCCGTGATTCGATGCGGCGATATTTTCTTGAAACCATTCTTGAAACCAAAAAGCGTTCGATCACCTTCTAAAGGGCTAAAAGCGATCGCTTTCGGATAGCGGTCGTTAAAAGCGAAGTGCGGTAAAGTTAAAGCGAAAACGAGCGCGATCGAGGCACCTTTTCAAACGGAGCGAGGGCGGAACCGTGTTTTTTCGGTCTGTTTGGCCCTTTCGCACCTGGGACAAAAATGGAGGGCTATAATTCGTCCCGGAAAATTGTGGTAGACCGACCGCTTTTCGACCGACGGATACTCCGCAGGCAGCCGGCCTTCTCTCCCTTCACGTTGACGGATACTCGCCAACCCGAGCGACGGATACTCTGCGTACTTGTATGCGCGAGCAGTGTGAAGAATTGGACCGAGGGTGTTTCAACACTGTTAACGGCCGCGGCCTCTGCGTGAGCGCGCGGGTCGCTCCACCATGCGGACGGCGGCGATGCGCTGCTGCGCGTCCAAGCGCTCCACGAGTACCAGGAGCGAGGCGGGAGGCGATGCGACGCCCAAGGCGAGCATCGAGTCGGGGGTCGCCGCGCGCGCCGGCGCGCATAGCATCTCCATCGTCGACTCCATCGAGGACGAGTCGCGCGCGCCGCGCGGGTGGCCCGGCGGCACGGATCCGTGCTCGTCGGACGACGGCGGCGCGCGGACGTCCACGAGCGCTTTCGCGGAGGGATGCGTCGCGGTCGACGCCGACGCGGTCGCGAGGTCCATCGCCACCGAGCTCCTCATGACGCGCACCTCCGATCGCAGGGACGTCTTCAGCGTCCGGCGCTCCGGCACCGTATCGGCGATGGACACCGACGTGGAGATCGACCTGGAAGCCGGAAACGGAGGCGCGGTGTCGTGCGGCGACACCGTCACCGAACCCGACGAGACCACACGGCTGCTCGCCGGCGCCGCCGCCGCGGCGTACTCGTCCCTCCCGTCATCCTCGGACGAGGATGCGAAATCATCGAGGCACCGGCGAGACCGAGACGAACGTTCCGACCTCTCGCGCGCCACGACGAGCACCCGGGACTACGGCGTCAACACGGACTTATCCGACGACGAGTCACACGGCGTCCATGCACGGATGCGGCGAGGGAGGGCGGCAGTCACGCCCGTGACGGCGGTGCTGCTCACCGCGTGCGCCGTCGCGGGATGCGCGTTGTATTCGTTAGATCCGTCGCTGTCGTCCGCGGCGTCCGCGTTCCGGATCTTCACCGGGCGAATGAACGCAGCTCATGGCGACGACGGGAGTGACGACGCGGGGGTGGAGATCGTGGCCGCGGAGAGTGCCGCGGAGGTACTCGTACCGACGGCGGCGACGACGATGAAGGCCAAGGCGGCGCCGAAGGAGACGAAGATGAAAAACGCGAAGATGAAACACGCGGATCGTCGTTCCGCGGACGACGCTCCGTCGGCCCGGGAAAGGTTCGCGGCGGCTTTCAGCGCGGCGCTCGATTCGGACGCCGCGTCTTCCGCGAGTCGTACGCATCGTACGCACTCATCTTCGCATCATCACGACGAGAAGGGAAAGAGCGTTCACGACAAGAGCGTTCGCGAGAGAGAGCCGGCGAAGAAGAGCGGTGAGGCGTCGTCGTCGAGCGGGCATCACGCGCCGAGCGGGCATCACGCACACGCGGAGCCGGCCCCGAGCGGCTCGAAGCACGCACAGCTGGCGGGTTTGGGTCGCTCAAGACGGGGAACGTTCGAACGAGTCGCGGGGGCTTGCGCGTCGAACGTGCCAAACGGCGACGTTCGAAGAGGCCGGTTCCAGTTTGAGGATGCCTCGTGCGCCGAGGACGCCTTCTCGGGTGCCGACACAGCTGTGCGCGGCGGAGGGTGCGCGCGTTTGCATCGTCACCACTCGCGTACACACGGGTCCGGGTCGCACGTGGGGTCCTCGCACGCGGAACTCGGATGCAGGTTCTGCGTGCTGCACGGGTCGCAACGGGAGGAGGATGACGATGATGACGATTACTCGCCGTTGTTGGATCCGCTGGCGTGGAGCGTTGACTACGAAGCGTGCCCGCGGGACGTGTGCGTGACTCACGATCTGCGCGCCACGCTGTGCGACCCGGACTGATGGGTACCATAGAGATTCAACATTCTTTACGACATTCTTTACGACACGCGCTCTCATCTCCCTGGGCGTCTAATTAGCCAGTTAGGCACTCTCAGCAGCTGAGTGAACTTTCAACCCGGGCTAACACCGAGAGGTCACAGTCACAGTCACCGTCACGCACCGGTCCCATCGGAGCGCGATGGTGACCCCGGGTTCTGCGGGCGGCACGCCGCGTGAGATCGCGCCGTTCATCAAGCGCGCGGACGAGATCCAGGCGCACAACGCGCTCATGGCCTATTACTGTGAGTCGCGCCCCGGGTGGAACGATGCCGATATGACGCGGCATTCCGTCGTCAATTCCCCCGTCTCCATATCTCCCGCCTCTACCGCCCCCGCCCCTGAATTCACCGCCTCCCTGACCACACATCACCCTACATGACCCGATATCCCTCCAGGTCGACTGCACGCGGTGGAGCAAGGCATGGCCGCGCCTCCTGAGCGCCGCCCCCAGCGCGTCCTCGCGCAACTCATCGAGAAACTCGAGACGACCAAGCCCTCCGCCGGACTCGTGGACCCAGCCACCGACTTTGCCGTGTGCAGACAGTTCGCACTCTCCGTGTACGCCCGCGCGGACAAACACGACGTCCGGAGTGCCCAAACCGTACCGCCGACGCAGACGCAGGTCGAGGCGTTCTCAGCCGCGGGAACCTTCCTCAAGACGCTGGACCAGTCGCAATTCGCGGGAATGTACGACGCAGATCTGAAACGCAGGCAAGAATACGCGGAGTGGCGGGCGTGGGACCTGGCGACGGCGATGCACGCGGGACGACAACCGTCGCCGGTGGCAGGGCACGCCGAAGTGCGGCACGCCGGTTCATCTTCCAGCCCCGTGTTCACCGCGCCGCCGTCGTCGCTGCCGGTCCAAGCGAGCTCGCCAGCGTATCCGTCGCTGGAGTCGCTCAACGTATCCACGCCCGACCATTCGACAACTCCGACGCGTCCCGGGTCGAGCGTTTCTAGTAACGCCCCGTTGCCGCCGCGTCCGCCGCCGCCGCCGGGCGCGCCGCCGCCCGGTCACCGATCTCCTTCCATGGAACCCTGCACATCGCCGAAGAGCTCGGACGACCAGCGGTGGGAACCGAAGTGGGGCAACGGGGGCGTGCAGCACTTGGAGAACGATGCGGTTCTGTACCGGGAACGTGAGGGCGGGTACAAGCTCGCGAGGGTGGTCAAGGTGGACAACGCCGTGGATCCGCCGGGATACGTCGTGGAGGTGGACGGCGCGGAGAGGAGCACGGAGGCGAGCCGGCTCGCGCCGGCGCCAAAGCCGCGACGGCGCAGCGACGGCGGGAATAACGGCGGGAGCGACAGCGACGGGTGCGTGGACGCGTCCGCCGCGTTCGCGCCGCCGTCGCACGCACGGGGGGATGCCGAGGGGGGTGCCGAGGGGGCTCCCAGTCGGAGTGACATGGCGATGGCGCACGAGATGGCGATGGAGGCGGCGCAGTGTCTGGATCCGAGTCGCGGCGATCACGTCGGCGCCAAGGACTTCCTAGTGAAAGCGTTGGAAGCGCTGGATAGCGAACGGAAGCACGACGGATAGCTCCGGTGAAGGGTGATGCGACGGCGATGTTTGTACTCGTACGTCACGTGTCTCTCCGCGTGTACGTTAGTTTTCGTGTGTACTAATATAGTGAGCTTGTATTAAGGCAAGGTCTACTCAAACCGTCCCCGCGATTTTACTGCTACAAAAAATGGAGAGAGCCCCCGCGCTCTTCCTCGCGCCAACCGCGGACGAGTAACGATCGACCCGCCCGCGAACAAATTCCCAACATAACCAACATCCGATCCCACGCGTGCGTTGTCCTTCTTAGAGGTAGAAATCCTTCTGCCTGGACTGACCGCCAACCTCCTTGAGCTTCTTGAGAATCTTGGAGAAGTATTCCTCCAGGTATTGCTCGAGCGACGTCGTCTCCGACGCGTCCATGCCTAGGATCTCGTACGTCTCATCCATCGGAGCCTCGAACTTGACCCCGGACGCGAGGACCTCCGCGAACGCCAGCCTGTCCGAAGCCGGCGCCGTCCACTGGAAGAACCTGGTCAGCGCGCGGGTAGCTTTCAACGCGAGCACCGGGACCTTGTTCACCTGCGCATCCGCGCCGCCGAGCTTTTCGCACAGCGCGATGACTTCACGGACGGAGTAGCTCTTCGGGCCCGCGAGGGTCATGACCTTGTTGGCCGCCTCGTCGCGCCTGCACGCCGCCAGCGTCATCTTCGCGACGTCCTGGGTGTCGAGGTACGCGGTCCGGGTGTCGTCGTCGGTGCCCCACAGCGGCTGCTCTTCCAGCACGGGCACGGCGTACCCGCTGATGAGCGGCTGCATGAAGCCGCAGAGGCGGAGGACGGTGTAGTTCATGCCGGACACCTTGAGGTACTCCTCGACGGATGCCTTCATGTTCATGAGGGGCACTTCCTTGTGCTGGTCGCACTTGTCGATGGAGTAGAAGACGTACCGTTGGATGCCCATGGACGCGGCGGTCTGGATGCACGCGACTTTGGCCTTCCAGTCGATGGCGTAGGTGTCCTCCTCGGGGCGCGCGGTGGACGCGTCGACGACGGTGTGGATGCCGACGAAGGCGGCGGGGAGGGTCTCGGGCTTGGTGAGATCGCCGGAGACGGTGGTTGCGCCCCAATCGCGGAGGAAATCGGCGGGATTCTGCCTCGGGCGGACGAGGCATCGGACGTCGTAGCCTTCGTCCAACGCGCGCCGTACCACCTGACGGCCGAGGGTGCCGGTGGCGCCGATGACGAGCATGGAGGTCTTGCGCACGGGGGTGCCGCCGGTGGCGACCGCGGAG
>Ga0257106_1000359_pt1 | contig 27763 bp, 26 predicted proteins | sample LP_taG_3_FD_190177 | JGI IMG/M metagenome (GOLD analysis project Ga0257106, IMG submission 190177) | Marine microbial communities from Northeast Subartic Pacific Ocean, Canada - LP_J_2011_P26_10m | ecosystem: Environmental > Aquatic > Marine > Oceanic | place: Canada: Northeast Subartic Pacific...
CCTCGCCTGGTTGCTGAAGTTCAACAAACGCAGCAACCCTTCGATGTGGAAGAATATTGGAAAATGGCCCGTGAAGTGGTTTGTTGCCATTCTGCTGGTTACAGGCAGCGTTACGGCTTACGGTGTTGCAAACCTCGACGAACTGGATGAACCAATCACAGGTTCATCTGAAGCCCCTGACGGCATCGATTCATTGGATTCACTGGCGAAGTATTCCCGGGAATTCAGCGGTGGTCAAACATCGTTGTTCATCTTCAACGCTGAAGAACGAACCGCAGAGGCTCAGGCGAACAAGACCGACAACATCCGTGATTTACCCGTTCTTGATGCGATTGATGCTTTAGAACTTCGAATCGATGACGTTGATGAAACGAACACAACCAGCATCATCACCTTCCTTCGAACCATTCCGGCAACAATCACGCTCACAGAAGGCGTGACGCTCTACGAAGGAAGCCTGTGGGACTTGCTCCACGACCCGTGCTGGGAAAGCAACGATCCGATTCAATGCAACGTCTGGTTAGGCCTTGAGCTGACGGGTCCTGAAGGCCGTCAGGGATTGCGCAAGGACATGGTCAACGCCGTGTTTGACACCTTGAGCGAGGAAGTACGTTCAATGCTGCTCAATGAAGATGGTACCAAAGCAATCGTCTATGTCACACAGCCATACATGAACCTCAATGTCGCTGGCGAACTGCGTGAAGAAATCGATGGCATGCTCTCCGAGGAACCTGCTGTCGCCAAAACCAGCATGTCGCTCCTCACCGGAGGTTTACCTGTTTCTTTGGACATCAACGATGGAATCCACGACACTCAAAGCACCACGACCATCGTGACGCTGTTGTTGCTCACTGTGGTATTGGCCGTGGTGTTCAGGTCCGTTCGCCTTGGGGTTTACACCATGATTCCAGTGGCCGTGGTCATCTTGTGGCAGCCATTGTTGATGCAAAGTGGAGACGTCAACGTCAATATTTTCACAGCCATGATTGGTACCATCGTGTTCGGAATAGGGGTGGATGATTCAATTCACGTGATGCATCGAATTCAGGAAGAAGGGGAAACGCCGACAGGCATTGCGAACGCCATTGAAGAAACCGGACAAACTATTTTTGAAACCACACTTACAACAATCTCGGGAATCGCTGCAGGCTTCCTAGCCGCATTCCCTGGTTTAGAGAACTTCTTCATGATCATGTGCTTGTTGATTTTCTTCGCCTTTGTGACAAGTGCGTTCTTGCTCCCTGCCGTGTTCACCCTCGAGCACACCGTGAGAGCGAAAGTGCTCGGACAAGACGATTGGAGGGATTACGGCGAGGGGATTGCTTTAGCGTCACCAATCGCTATGAAACCACTTGATGCAGTGCTGGAACAGTAAGCCAAGCAAGGGCTACCCTTTCAAACGGGGGCATTCGGAAGGGGTCCCCTCTCGAAATCATTGAATGAATCTAGTACGGTGGGTTACATTTAGATATCGGAATGTCGGACTTCTCAGCATGGATGGTGAAGCACCCTCTCCAGACGGTACCTTACGTACCCGTCTTGCGAATCTTGGTTATGCCCTCGTCAGTCGTCTTCTTTACCCTCTTGTGATTGGTACTGTCATCCTCTTCATTCTGTTCAAATTTTTTAGCTCTGACAGTTCATTTGGAGCGGCGGAATTGATTGGGATTATGGGTGGAGAGGCATGAAAAAACCGTCCTGTTTGAACCATCAACCAATCAATTCGGATATGTTACAAGGGGTTATCCCATTACCCATGCAACTCTAAAAATAGGTCGTAAGGGTTCGCAGTGGGCGCTATTCATGGGTATAGATTTGACAGCGGACCTTAACATGCAATTCAACACAAATTGCAATAATTTTAGTCCACCCTCTTTTTTATGAGAGCAGGTGATGCTGTATGCATGCACTACTACTTTCCAGGCATGATCGTGGGAATTATCCTCCTTCAGACCAGCATCGTTGCTCCAACCTTGTTCAAGAACCTAAAGATTGAGGAATTTGGAAAGGTCATTCGAGCGTTATGGCCTAAGTTCTTCATTTTCGTGAGTCTGTTAGGAGGCGCTACGTTGGTATCGCTGTACTTCGAAGACAGCGCTAACGCAGTGCACTTCCTGATTGCAGGTGCGACAACAGTGTTTGCTGGTGTGTGTTATGCCATAATCCCAGCTACGAATCGAGCCACAGATGAGGGAAATGAAAAGCGCTTCAACATCCTTCACAAGACGAGCGTTTACCTTACGGTGATCATGCTTTTGAGCAACATCGGCTATCTTTTCGCCTGAAGCGGTGAGCGATGAAGCCTCGTTCAACCGATTGATTGGCATTGCCCATTGAATCCAAAAGGTGGAGGGAGTAGGGAGTAAGCCCCTTTCTGTTACCTTTCGGTGACCGCATTCAACTTAGCGTCCTACCTGTCCCTCGGCGTGCCGCGTCGGCGGGACTGTTTGGACTTGCTCCAACGGGGTTGCTCGTCTCATCGACAACAAGGCAATCTCTGTCTTTCAACGTCATTGTACACACCTTGCATCGTTCGTTTCTGCTGCATTGACCTGACCATTTCTGTTCTCTTACTTCTGTAAGCCGTCTGCACTGTGGAGAGGGGACTTTCCTCAGAGTCGAACTCTGTCAGCGATCCTCCTACTCCCTCCAATGGGCGCTTTAGCATCGAGGTTTCAAACCCTTCGCTGTTGCTTCTGAATCACTGATAGGGGTTTTCGCCCGGTGAAGAAGCTGCTTCTTGCGCCCCATACGGCCCTGATTCTTCTGTTGCTGGTGCTCGTTGTTGTGCCATTTGAGGCAGTGCTTTGGCCACTTCTGCTTTCTTTTCGGGAGTGTAAGCCTTTGGTTGAGGGGATTGCAGTCCGAACAAGAGAACGGCGATAAGCGAAACGCTGAGCAAGAAGATGATGACCAATAAAACAGGATTAACCGCTGCAACGCTACCGAGGACGCCCTCGGTTCTCGGCTCGTCGACGAACACGGTGCTGGTTTGTGAAGAAGGACCGTTGATGATGTGATATTCAATCCACATCGTGCCAGACCGGTCTGGCATCCATTCCTTGCTGTAGTCAAATTGTCCACCGGCTGGAATTTCGATTTCACGCGCATCGATTCGAGTTCGGGCACCATTGCTTTCAACGCGCTCCACAAACATTTGAGCGCTGCCATCAGCCCGCCCATTGTTTTCGATGATGACGCCCAAAGTGACTACGTCCCCTTCTGCAATGTCCTTGGAGGGTTTCATCGTGGGGCTGATGAAGGAGTATTCCGCCACACGCTGTTCAAGCACCCATACGGAGAGTGGGGCATCGATATCGTTGAATACGGTCGAAATCGCTTGGCCTGCGACATCTTGGCCGGTGACATAGATTCGGAGTTCGAGGGAATTTGAACGCATCGAAGTGGTGAGTTGGTCTTCAAGATCAAGAATGGCTTCTGTTGGGATCATCGAGCCATAGGCTCTTCCACCAATCACATTGAGTGCGATGGAACCGTTGACGATGGTTGGGCTGGCCAATCCAAGTCCTGCTTCATGGACCGCCCAGTTCAATGTAAGTTCTTCTTCACTTAGACGATCTTCCTCTGCGATAAGGACTTCAAAATTCAAGTTCGACCAACTTGACTCTGGAAGAACGGAATTCACAGGTGGCGAAGCGACACCAACAATGCTGGGTGCTTTTTGGTCGACAATGAAGTAGACAAACGGAGCGGCGTTGGTGCGATCAATGGCGCCATTGGGGGGTGAGTCGAGGGCAGCAGTAAGGCCGTAGGTGCCCGGAGAAAGAGGAGCGATGACCGTTCCGTTGAAACTGCCATTCACTGATTGAAGCGTTGCTTCAATACCACCAAGGTCCATCATGAGGTCGATCGGTTGAAGGACGGATTGTTGGGATCGATACCAAAGCAAATCACCGGTGACGCCGACATCTGAGCGAGGTTGGATCCAAGTGCCCAAGCCTTCGAGTGTGGCACCGTTCACCGTGAATGCCATGCTTGAATGTGGCATTTCGAATTCCCCCGAATACCGCCATGCGAGCGAAGGCAGTGGGGCGAGGTTGGATTGTCCGGACTTGTCGTGAACCAACACTGAGGGGGTTCGAATCAAACTGACGTCTGGATTAAAGCCCCATTGCAGCGAGAAGTTGATGTGGAATATGCCCTCACTCGAGAACACCTTATCGCCACTCACAGGTTCCAATTCACAAGATTCAATCGCAATGAAGACCTCGTTTGTAAGGCATTGATTGGTTGTTGAGTTCCAGGTTATTTGCACCGGAGTGTTGTGGTTGCTCGCCAAGTCAATTTGAATGACTTCGAGGTCCGTGACACCGTTCATGTCCCACACAGGAACGCTGAGGTGGTTGTCTTCCCCTGGGTGCAACCACACCTCGCCTTCGATGTGCCAAGCAGGAGGTGTGGAACCCAACTGGGGCGCACCGTCGTTGTCGATGAGGACGTTGAACAACGGAGCTTCGAAACTGCCCGAGCCAAGCATTGCGTTGCCTGCAGCATCCGCTACATCCAGCCATCCACGTATGATGGAGCCAGATTGGTAGGCTGAAGAATCGAAAGGATAGATGTAGTGGCCTTGCACGTTGGTTCGATTGTTCGGAATCTGCAGTTCGTGAATTGAAATTTCATCCGCATCCATAACCCCATCAAGGTTGGCGTCATCCACCCACGAGCGCCACAGGTGGGCGTAAGCATGGGAGGGGAGCACGGGGCGGTCTGCGATCAGGAAGTCAAATTCTGTCGAAGGCGCTGCTTCGAGATGATCGTATGGTTCGACGTTCATACCGAGCAACTCTGGAGCGATGCTGTCGAAAAAGAAGGTCGCAGAGTTGGCCGATGCATAGGACACACTTTGTCCCTGCAATGGATTCAATTCAATTCGAAGGTCGACGCTTTCTTTTGTTGTTGGAACGCTCCATGGGAAGGCTACCAGGCCGCGAGAAAGCACCGAAGTGCATTGGTTTTGAACATCATCGACAAAGAGGCATACATCGACGCTTCCAGAGCGGGGCGATGGTGAGTTTTCGACACCTTCGAAGCCGAGTTGGGCTTCGATGGTAACCGCATCGCCTGGGTGAAGGAATGGATGAGTCAATTCCGAACCGACGTTGTATTGATTCACTGAACGCCATGAGGTCAGTTCAACATCGTTCTCGACACCTTGGGCGAATCCAAGACCATAATTCATGCTGACTGGGATCATTGGCCCAGTTGGCGCAATGAGGTTGACTGAAACCGTAAGCGATGGTTCATCGTCCCATTGTTCTGTGAATTTGAAACGGTGGTCAATTTGCAGCAACGATCCGCTTCCAATGACTGTTTTCGACCCGAGCGCACCGTTGTCAGACCAGATGAGTGAAGTTCCTTGAGTGGAACAACCCAAGTCCCCTGCGGCAGGGAGGGAAATAAACGGACATGTGGTTTGTGAAGAGCGGACCATGCCTTGAAGATACAGGGCCACAGACCAGCCGTTGTTTTTGACATACGCCGCCGCATCGCTGACCCCGAGTGTTGAGAAATCAAAAGTGCTGCTCACCTCAATCCAATCCGTTGATGGAACAAAGGTATCGCTGACGTTGCTGACTTGCATCGAAATGGGTTCAACTGAACTCTGCGTGGTGATTTCATTGACTGTGAAGTGAATGGCTCCGGTTGAAGCCATACGAACGGGGAGGCTGATTGTTTTCACACCGCCGATGGCGGTGCTGGAATGCAACTGGCTGTTGAGAGCGATAACAAGCGGGTCTGTGGAGGTGAAATCCATGTTCAAATGGCCGTCATAAGGTGCGAAAATCCCACCAACCAACACGGTTGCACTCGAGCTCAGAGAACCTATAGAAAGTTGAACAGGTGCCAAAAGTAAGCCCTTGTGACCGTGTGAAGCAGGCGCTTGAGAAAGCGCGGCGTTAAGGGAATTCACTTCAGAAGAAGTCAGTGTGAGGAGGGTTAGGTCTTCAACGTCAGGGAGCGTTTTACTGATCACCTCTTGACCGTCCACCCATACCTTTGCGGTCGGACTGAGCATGGGGGAGGAAGGGGAAGCGATGCCAAATTCAAAGGCCTCCACACCCGCGAGCGGTAACGCCAAGTCAAAGATTGCAGGAGCCGAAGTGGTTGAGGTACGTGTTTGCCAAACATCACCGTTGAGGAAACCATCCTGAATGCCAAGTCTGCCCACTTCTGGCAAGGACATTGACCAGTCGCTGACGCCATCCAAACCGACATCGAAACGAAGACCATCGACAACACTTGTGCGAATTAATTCAACATCCAATGTTTCCAAGCCCCATGTGCCACCAGAGGAAATCACACGAAACTGAGCAGTGAATGCTGGTGCGTCAAACCACTCATAGACACCTGTGTCAAGATCGACCCATGTTAAGCCACCATCAATCGAGGCTTGCAACGTGCCTGGTCCTGTGAGGTCGCTGTTCGAAATCATACCAGCAAAACCACTGCGCAGATTGTATTCCGGGGAGGAAGCAGTGCCTGAACCAGCTAGTTCACCGTTCCTCCAAATGACGTTTTGAAGAAGCCATCCTTGTGGAGTGGGATCGAGATTGAATTCGTGATACAAGGCCCCATCAAAATGGAATCCATGCACCGAAGGCAAGCCAGTCGAGCCCGAGGCGAGGTGCAAGTCGATGCGGACAAGAGGATGGACTCTCCAGTCGACCATGCCAAGGTCGACAGTGACAGCAGTCATGTGCTCAAAGCCTGGAACAGGTTGATTTGTGACCGCATCTAACAAGCGCCATTCAAAGACAGCATCCCCTGGAATGGAAGCGTCCATGTGAAGCAAGCCAAAGGCTTTGTTCTCACCTTGACCGAGAAGGCTTGGTCCGAAGGCTGCTGATGTCCAATTGCCTTCACCCGATGAGATGCCGGAGTTGGTAGGAAGCACCGTTACATCATCGACGTTCCAGCCTGTGTAGGTCACTGAGCCGTCCGTCGTTCCTAGGCCAAAGCGTACTTGGAAATTTGGATTGTTGGCCACATAATTCGTGATGGAAATCGTCTGAGTCGTCATCGAGCCGTCGTTGACGGTACCCGAATTCGAGTACACATTCGCCCAATTGCCATTCGCTCCTTTCACTGAAACATAGGCGTGATCAAAGGAGGAACTCTCAACGCCGAGGCGCTTTTGGAATTCTAATTCCCAATTGCCTGAGCAAGAAGAGCAATCCATGACAGGTGAGGTCGCCCATGTGGTCGAACTCATGGAGTTTGGATAATTTCCGTTGTAAGTGTAAATCGCTGAGACACCGCTGCTGACTCCGCCTGTTTGCCCGAGGCCAGTATCGAAGCCCCATAGCCAGCCTGTTGAACCGAGCGTCCATCCGTGTGAGGATGTTTCAAAATCATACTCCCAGCCTTGTGGAAGAATGGTGAGTGATGTCCCGTTGACGTCCACTCCGTCGTAAACTGAACCAGATGAAAAGTCATTCGAATCTGTCCATGAAGTAGCCATTGAAGATGGTAGGCGAGCCGGTTCGATGTCCACATCGAGTCCTTGAATTGCCGTTCCATCAGGCACTTCGAGTTCAATTTTGGTGCTCGCACCGTCGGGGTATGAGCCAACAGTGATGCTTTCGGCTTGGCCGATGGTTACAGCGCGATTCACAGCTGGATCTGAATCGATGCTGGTGGATTCCGTTGGAGTGTAACCCTGCATCATGACCGACAGAACAAACAGCGTCACCAAAGCAAATGAGCGGAACGTCGCCAACCTTTCCGCTCCCATATTTTTTGTATGCCCATCGGTAGGTGAAAAGACTTCGGACATTTTTCTTGGACCATCCCTTGGGGATGTTCAAGGAAGCCCTGCCTTGATGTGTGTGCAAAGCCTCAAGCACTTTCCTCATTGACACAAGGGTATGAGCGATGTTGAAGCCCTCAAAAAAGAGGCCGGAATTGCGGCTTGTGCCTTTGTGAAGACTGGAATGAAGGTCGGACTTGGCACGGGTTCAACCGTCAAGCATACCGTCATAGAACTTGGTCGGCGCATGGCAGAAGAAGGCCTGGAAATTGTCGGCGTACCAACCTCCCTAGCGACCGAAAAACTGGCCATTAAAGTCGGGATTCCACTTGTCGAATTATCAGCTATTGATGGGCTTGATATCGTTATCGACGGTGCCGATGAATACGATCCTCAATTCCAATTGATCAAAGGCGGTGGCGCTGCATTGTTGCGAGAAAAGGTCGTGGCCCAGGAATCTGCGGCGATGGTCATTGTTGCAGATGATCGCAAGCGAGTCTCCCATTTGGGCGCTTTCCCGCTTCCCATCGAAGTCACACCGTTCGAACATCAAGCCACCATCCGAACCCTGGGCCGGTTGCTGGACTGTCGAGTCAACTGCAGAATGGCAGGTGATAACCCTGTTGTAACCGACAATGGTAACATGATTGCTGACGCTCACATGGGCCCAACAATCACGGAACCAGTGGCACTCGAAGCTGCCATTTTAAACATCGCTGGCGTGGTTCAAGTGGGTTTGTTTAACGGCATGTGTGACGCCGTTGTTCTTGCTGGTGCAGAAGGCGTTGAAACAATCATCAATCCTGCTGGGCGTTTGAACTGATTTGCTTTGGGCCGTTGTCCGTCAATCATTAAATACGGGCGGAAGGACGGCGGTGTGGGCCTGTAGCTTAGTCAGGTAGAGCGATGGACTCTTAATCCATCGGTCGCGGGTTCGAACCCCGTCAGGCCCGCTCTCATTCATCCGTCGAATCTTCGACGGCAACCCCAAGAATGCTCGTGCGTAAGATGCTGCCAAAGTTGTGGGAATCGTCGCTGGATGTGGGGTCTGGCTGGTCGCCTTCAACGAACACCGTAGTTTCATTCATCGAAGCCACCCGTTTGATGACGTTCATACCGCTGTGAAAAGGATGTTCAAACACCACGACAGAACCAACGCATAGCGTATCATGCGATGCAGTGCATGTAATTCGATCCCCATCGTTGTATGTTGGCCACATGCTGTCGCCAGAAATCACCGCGATGAAACGCTGCATGGATGAACCTCAACTGGCGCGAATCCAAGGAACTTCTCGGCCCTTAACGGCCCAGAACATTGTGTGAATCGCTTCGATAGCGTCCATGAGTTCTTGAGCGTGGGTTGCTGAAACTTCAACCTTGCAAGCGCTGCAGAGTTTAGCTGCTTGCCAGAAGGTCGTGTGAAGTTCAGGGTGAGCGTCGAGGTGTTGTGGCTTGAAGAAATCAGTCCACAAAACGAGCAATTCATGCTTGCACTTCTGGGCTTCTTCGTCCTTAATGGCTGCATAGCGGCTCATTGTGTTGAGGTAGGAAGCCATGGATTCAGAACTGAACACCTTTGGGTATTCAAGAGCGAGCATTTTCTTGGTCATCGATTGAACAGCTTCTCCAGCGATTCGGGCGCTTGCTGGGTCATAAACGCCGCAAGGTCCGTCGCAATGTGCAGAGGCTTCGATTTCAGGTAGGATGTTGTCTTGGGTCATCGTTTCTTGCAATGCGCCCTAGTACATGAACATGTGCTCAAGCGTACATCAGACAACAATTGTGGTTCCGGCTTTGCCCCGTAGAGCGTCAAGCGCCTCGCCTGGCTGACAAAGCACCGCTTGGAGCCCTGGTTGATGCAAGGCCGCTTCCATGAGGCTGCCTATTTTGGGACCCATCGATCCTGCGGGGAATTCTCCAGCCTGTATGTGAGTTTCACACTGATCGAGCGTAAGCGTTCGGTGCACTTGCTCCTTTGAAGTGCCAAATCCTGTCCTCACAGCGTCAATTGCGGTTGAAATAATCAGCGCCTCAGCCTGCAATTTTATTGCCAGCAATGCAGAAACTCTATCCTTGTCAATGACGGCAGGGACCCCGACGAAATGCTGCTCTTTGCGAACCACTGGAATGCCTCCGCCTCCGCCGCAAATCACCACCGCATGGAGGTCAACCAGTTTTTGGATCACGGGCAAATCGATGATTTCCATCGGCAATGGACTTGCCACGACACGACGAGGACCAAGTTTGGTTTCGGCTATATCCCAATCCGCTTCCATCACGGTTTTTGCGTTTAGAACGGGACCAACTGGCTTTGTCGGCTTAGAAAACCCTGCATCCGCACCGTCAACCAGCACACGTGTGACAACGGTTGCCGTTCGTTCAGGCCGTTGGCGTTTGGAAAGGATTGAGTCGAGGTTGAGTGCAATCCCGTGACCAATCATGCCTTGTGTGGCTGCCACCCATGCATCCATGCTCTGAGTGAGTTCTGAATCAAGAGCCATCAGGTGACCGACTTGAGGGCCATTGCCGTGGGTGAGCACGACGCCCCAACCCGCTTCAAGCAAATCGACGACATCGGACATGACGTGGGCGAGCACACGTTCACTCTCCCCGTCACCCCCTCCGGATGGCGAGGCGAGTGCGTTGCCTCCGATTGCGTAGACAGCTACCCTTGCCACGTGTCCTTATCGACCCATGACTGGTTTGAGGCTTGTGCTGCCATGTGCCGCGAGCAAGCAGGTTTAGCCCCGATTATTGCCACCCCGCTGGAGGGTGACATTGAATTAGACTATGGCCTACCCGAGAACAGGTGCGAAGATGGTGAAGACGATTTGGATTGGAGATGTGCAATCTGGAATGTACGACAACCAAGTTGTCGAATTGAAAGGCTGGGTCAAGCGGACTCGAGGCTCCAATAAAATTCGCTTTGTTGTGTTGAGGGATTCCACAGGGATCATTCAATGCGTAGCCAAGCGAGACGCTCTTGGCGATGAACCGTTCGAACAAGTCAAAGGCGCTCTCATCGAATCAAGCATCATCATCACAGGAACCGTCAACGTCGACGAACGATCTGAAGGTGGGCATGAACTGGTTGTCTCAGGTGTTGAAATCATTGGAGCGGTCAATCCCGATCGCCCCTTCCCAATCACCGAATCAGCCATGGCTGCAGCCGATGGCGGCGAGACCGAATTCTTGTTGGACAACCGCCACCTCTACTTGCGAACCTCTCGAATGACAACCATGCTCAAATTACGAAGCAGCGTCTTTGGAGCAATTCACGGCTACTTCCGCGACTTGGATTTTGTCGAATACCAAGCCCCTAACTTCGTAGCCGGTGCTGTGGAAGGGGGCTCAACCTTATTCGAAGTCCCTTACTTTGGCCGCACAGCTTACCTCACTCAGTCATGGCAACTCTACGCCGAGGCTGCCATGCCAGCTCTTGAGCGCCTCTACACCATCGCACCGTCCTTCCGTGCTGAGAAGTCCCGAACGCGCCGTCACTTGACGGAGTTCTGGCACGCTGAAATGGAAGTCGCATGGGCAAGCAATGAAGAAATCATGAGCCACGGTGAAGGTGTTGTTCGAAACATTGCCTCCAAACTCTTGGACGAACGAAGCACAGAGTTGGAAGCGCTTGGTCGAGACCTCGACCTTGTCGCCCGATACGCTGACAGCCCTTACCCAAGAATGCGGTACGATGAAGCTGTGGAAACACTGCAAGGCATGGGCGTTGATGTCGAATGGGGCCAAGACCTTGATTACTCAAAGGAAAAAGTACTCACCCAAGACTTCGATGTGCCTCACTTTTTGACCCACTATCCGAAGATTGCTAAACCGTTCTATCACCGCGTCGACCCTGATGAAGAAAAATACGTGCTGTGCCATGATTTACTTGCGCCCGAAGGCTATGGTGAAATCATCGGTGGAGGCGAACGCACATGGTCTGAGGAAGAAATTCTAAAGCGCCTTGATGAAGAAGGAACCCCGCATGATGCTTACCAATTCTACATCGACACCCGCTCATACGGTGGCGTACCTCACGGTGGTTTCGGCCTCGGTGTGGACAGGGTATGTGCCTGGCTCACAGGAGCTGATCACATCCGAGAAGTCATTCCTTTCCCACGGGACTCACGCCGAGTCACGCCCTGAGGTGAACCAATGGGGAACGTTATCGCCCTTGGGTGTGGGCTTGTTGGCCACTTTGTCATCGAACGGCTTTTGCAAGCAGGCCACAACGTGATTGTCATCGACCTCACTGTTCCTGAATCCCTTAGGTCCCATCCAATGGTAGAGGCAATGGAGGGCGATGCGCTTGAGCAAATCAAGAGCCTAGAACAAAATCAAACGGTTGTCAACATGCTCCCAGGAAGGATTGGTGATCTCGTCCGAACACCGCTCCTTGAAGGCGGTCACAACATTGTCGACTTAGCGTTTACAGCGGAAGACCCTCACCGCCACCAATCCCTTGCTGAAGCCAACAACTCGGTGTTACTTTGGGATGTGGGAATCGCTCCGGGCATCTCGAACATGCTTGTCAAGCAAGCCTTTGATGCGCTTGGGCCTCTCGATGCTGTATCGATTAAGGTCGGAGGCAATCCGTGTCAAATGGACGATGAGTGGTCGTACATGGCTCCATTTTCCCCATCTGATGTCATCGAAGAATACACTCGGCCTGCTCGTATTCGAGTGGATGGCGTCACGCTGGAAGTTCCAGCACTGAGCGAGGCTCACGCTATTGAAGTCGAAGGATTCGGCACCATGGAAGCTTTTCTCACCGACGGATTGCGCAGCGTCTTAGACACCATTGATTGTCAAACAATGAAGGAATACACCGTACGCTGGCCCGGCCACATCGACCGATGGATTGCAGAAGGCCAAGCGATGATTGAGAGCGAACTGCTCGAAGCCTGGGCCTTTGACCCAAACAGAAAAGAGTTCACTTGGCTTGAAGTTGTAGCCACAAAAGGCGACCAACACCGTCGCACTATTGTGCAAGACTCCGGCCTCAACGATGATGGTTCAATGGCGAGAACCACCGGGCTTGTCACGGCCGCATGCGCAATGTTGTTCATCGATGAGGGGCCCTTGACTGGCTGCGGACTAAGTCCTGGCGTTCATCCGCCTGAAGGCCTCTCTGCCGAAGCCATCGAGCACATCATGCAATACATGCAATCTGAAGGCGTGGATTTCCGCTTCGATTAAAGCAGTGGCTCGCCGCACTGCGGACAAGGCATGCCGGGAATAAAGGCGCCTAGGAGGAAACCACAATTGGGGCAAATCGATGTCATCATGTCGTCTCCGAGCATGCGATGAACTTCACGGGGAAGTTCATCAAGATATCGAAGCGATGTTAAAATGCTTGAAAATGATGTTTTCAACGTTCTTGAGGTCCTTTTCTTCGACCACATGAAGCGCATGTGCTTTAGGGCGGTCATCCCAAGGGTTGAAGCAAATCGGCAACCCTGATTCGTGAAACATACTGATGTCGCCCGCAGAATCGCCAACAGACGCCGTGTTTTCTTTCTTCACACCCAGCCTTCGTTGAAGCATCCGCACTACAGATCCTTTGCCGTCCATTTGAACTTGGTAACGCCCGAAATCCGCAATTTGATGGTCACCGTCGTTGGTCCGAGGACCTTGAAGCCAACCGTTGGTAAAGACGTGAAGTTTTGTGTCATTGCCTCCGCCAAAGCGCTTAGCCGTGAACCGGTCAATGCCGCCCCAGCGCCGCTTCCAGGGGGCGTCTGAAGGAAATTGTGCTGCAATGTCCCTTGCTGTTTGTTGCAACCCACCGCTGACGATGGCGACATGAAAACCACTGTCAAGGAGGTTACCGATGAGTTCCTTCCAGTAGGTCATCATCGGCATACCTTCCATCAAACCGCGCAGTTCGCCATCGGTGACGGTAGGCCCGTCTTTGCGACTCTCCTTGATGAGGGCAATATCCAGTTTAATCCAGTCCCATTCATCAAGTAAACCTTGGTTGTATAATTCAAAGGATTCATCGTTGTTGATGCCAAGTCGATCGTAGACGAATTGCCAGGTTGACAAGTGGTCAACGAGCACTCGGTCCATATCTAGGCATACCAAACGTTCTGGAATCATGTTCGTCATTGTCTTCAACCTCCGTTATCAAACTCTTCCTTGGCTCAAGTGCGAGAAGGCCAATCGTACTGAGATTGGATTTGTTCCACTTGCTTCCCCATGATGTACAAAATGAGCGCAACCATGATGCTAAACAGACCAATCAAAGTCATCGCGATGGTAGCCAAAGTGACGCCGATTGAGGTTGAGTTGATTTCCTCCAGAGCGCCGACAATGTTGCCTGATAGGCGGTATCCCAAGAAAAACAAGACAATGCCCGGTATCCCAAACAACAGCAAGGGGTGCTTTGATTCAAGCATCCAGTAGAACAGTTGCGCGAACTTCGAAGCGGTTGCCAGTGATTCACGCTGTTGAATGTTAATGTTGGAAGATGCTCGGACAATCCGGACCCGGAGTGTTTGGTCAAGCGCTTCTTGGGTCGCTTCTTCGGGGTAGTCTGCCATGGCTTTCATCCCCGCTTGAGTCATTACAATATGGCGGAGGTTCAATTCCGATAGAATCGGGTCTTCATTCAGATCCCCTTCTACCGATTCAGTGACGTATGAGATATGGAGGTCCCACAGTTCACGAGCCCGATTGATTGAGAGGGAAATGTCTTGCAGCTTCCATCCATCTGTGATGTGAATGGCAAGGGTCGTTTTTGCTTCTTCAATATCCGCTTTTTGCATGAATTTGGCCAATTCAAGCGCATTCAATGTTGAAGAGAAATGAAGGTACTTGCACCCCACTTCTTGGGCCAGTTCCACAGTTGAATCGTTTGAGCCGAGGTCCAAGAGAACCACTTCGTCCGAAACCTCCCTCGCTCGAATGATCAAAGAAACGACACGCAATTCAATGTCCTTTCCGATGAGGACAATGCGCAAAGGAATGTCTGCCACGCTCGGTATGCCATGCCTTTCACCTATCAAACCTCTCGACGAGGGCAGGGACATCATTCGATTTTAGTTGTCCTTTCTTGTGGTCCAGTCTTGAGAGGTCATGTTCTTGAGTCAAGGAGATTTGGATGAAACATGGAGGGCGTTTGGTCGGTTGGCGTCGTTGTCCCCGCAAAGAATGAAGCCCCCTTCATTCGCAAGGTCCTTGAGACAATGCCCGAGTTTGTTGATTGCATTGTTGTCGTCAATGACGGCTCCACTGATTCAACTTCTGACGAGATTAAAGCCGCTGATTGCAAAGCAAAAACCATTGAGATTAACCTGGATGGCAAAGGCGTTGGAGCAGCCATTGATGCAGGCCATCAAGCCCTCCTCGAGCATTTTGAAACTCCTTTTGTTAGCGTTGTGATGGCTGGCGACGGGCAAATGAATCCTCTTGATGTAAAGGACCTGATTGCACCCGTGATCCTTGGTCAAGCAGACCATGTCAAGGGCAACCGATTTGCGCACAGCGCTGGAACCAAAACCATGCCGCTTCACCGGAAAATAGCCAGCAAGATTCTCAGTTTGGCTACAACCCTCGCAGCAGGCCAGTCCATTGACGACCCGCAATGCGGTTTCACCGCAACCTCCCATGAGGTGCTCCGAGAGTGGAATTGGAAACGCTCTTGGAAGGGGTATGGTTACCCAAACTTCTGGCTTATTCAATTGGCCCAAATGGGTTGTCGAATCACTGAAATCCCCGTCCACTCCGTATACGGCAGTGAAAAATCGGGCATTCAACCGCTGAAGTTCTTCGCATCCGTGGGCCCCATGATGGCTATTGAACATCATCGGCGCAACATTGGATGGTTGTTCAGCCGAAACATCACACCACACACCTTGTTCGCCCTCATCGCTTACACGATTGGCTGGATCGCACTGCTTCCTTCGATCAGCACCGACATTGAACGTGAATTGGTGATTCGAGGCTGCCCCCCTGTTGTCTTGACGTTTGGAGCGTGGGCTGTGGCACACTTTTTTGATAAGGGAGCGACCAGTACGGTACAGGAGTTGAGGATGAATGCGAAGGCACGACAAAAGACGTAAGCCCCGAAAGGCTCATGTTCGTCATATTTTAGTCGCAGCGAAACCAGATGCCAGGAGCATTTTGGAAGAGATTCAAGCCGCAAAACGCCCACTCAAGGTGTTCAAGAAGTTGGCCAAGAAGCATTCAAATTGCTCAAGCGCCAGTAAAAAAGGCGATTTAGGAGAATTTGTCGAAGGTCAGATGGTTCAGGATTTTGAAGACGCTGTATGGGCAATGGAACCTGAAACTGTGCCGCAAAACTTCATCAAAACTCAGTTTGGATTTCACATCCTGTGGGTGCATGAAATCATCCTACCGGAGTGAATTGACACCATTGCTGGTGGGCGATCCAGGATTTGAACCTGGGTCCAAGCGTCCCAAACGCCCGAGTATAGGCCAAGCTAACCCAATCGCCCTTGCATTCCGTCCCACGAGGTTCTACCTATGAACTTCACTCAAGGAGCATCCACCGACCTTCGGCCATACGAACAAGCATTCCCTGTACCTCGGCTTGCTCAAGAACATCATTCGCATCCAAATCTGAATTGTTTTTGTGAAGCGTTCGTTGAACCGATCGCACAGTGATGAGGCCTTCCTCGTTCACGGATTGTTGCACCCAGTTGCCCATCGTTCTGGAAGGGACTTCATCGTTGAAGTTGGCGAGAGGGTCGTTGTTCCTCATTCGACTTCGCAGCGCCTCCCTCAACTCTTCAGGGGTATTCTGTAAGGCAACCTCGATGCGCAATGCTTCTGCCGACCTCACTGTTTTGACAAGAATGCCATGATCACCAAGACGCTGCCCGCAGTGCGGACAAGAAGCGGAAAGACCACGACGACCGTGGCACGTCGAACATGCAGGGCATCGGATGATGTTGTACCCTCCATTGGTCATATGACCTGTTTGGGTCGAGGGTTTTTCAAGACTTCTTCAAAGTGAAAAGTCAGTGTTTTGCTTTTTAGAGCCTGGACGCAGGGCTGGAGCGGCTGGCGCCTTGACGTCAACCCGCTTTGGAGGGGCCTCTACTGCTTTGCGAGTAAGACCACCACGCACCTTACCGGTGCCCGTTTTCGCTCCAAGGGAGAGCGAGTTCGGAAGAATCAGTGCGGCCATGGCCACACCGTGGTGATCGTTTGCCGCTGTCACTTCATCCACTGCTACGTCGAAGGATTTGACTTCAAGGTCCCTGCTCGCCAATCGGCGTTGCAAGTTTCTCCTCAACAAAAGCGAGGTTTCCTCGTAATCCAAGTCAGTGGAAATGGTGGCAACGATTGCGCACTCATCGCCTTCCGGAGTCGTGCATGCAGCCCAAGCCACACCGGCGCAAGCGGTTGAACCGTTCCATGCATAAGCTGTAGCAAGGTGGCATTCAACCAAGGAACCCATGGGTAAAGGTTGAGGGGCAGTTGCTCCAAAACCAAGCGGCAGCATTGCACCCTTCATCTCAATCAAACGTGTGTCGCCAAGACCCAGTTCAACCAAGCCTTGATCGTATGCATCCTCTGCATTTTCGCCCCACGGAGCAACGGCTGTCATCAACCATCCGGGGCAAGCAACGGAACTTGAGCGAGCGATGTCATTCGAGTACATGTTGTCAAGACAGACGCAACGGGTTCATGAACACCGTGGTCATCCCATACCCATGGCGATGAATTCTCGAACGCTTTTGGCGGGAACCGCCATTGGTGCTGTGTTCATTGCGGTAATCAACAACATCCTCCAAGGCGGATCCACCCTATTGCTGGTGGTTCTTGCCGGATGCGTCATTCTTGCATCCTTCATTTGGCTTTTGTTTGCTGGAAAGCAAAAAGAGCGAACCGTAGCAGCGACGAGCATAGGGCTTGAAGATTCTATAATTCGAAGCACTGGCGGGATTTATTCTTCGGAAGAATCAGTTGAGCAAGCCATCCCAGACCCGCTTGACGCAGGCTTTGATGTGCCCTTAATGTGATCACAAAAGGCGAACAGTTTCGAGGTTCTTTGGTGCGTAGGTTCGGCACTTGTATCGTTCTCGAAGGGTGTGGCCCAATTCGTTGCACTTGTGATAATCACCGTGATGGCAAATGATGTTCTTCGGTGTAGGTGACAATTGGTCGACGAAATCCAACAATTGGCGCCGATCTGAGTGGCCTGAGAAGCCGTCGATAGTGACCATTTCACAGCCAATTTTGACGATCTCTGTTTTTCCATCGATAATCATTGGAACCTCGCCAAATCCTTTCTGAAGGCGACGACCGAGGGTTCCTTCTGCTTGGTAGCCAACGAAGCACAACGAGTTGCGGTCTTCGTGAGCCCAGTGGCGGAAGTATTCCATCACAGGTCCACCGTTTAGCATACCAGATGTTGCGAGCACGATGCAAGGTGAATTGTCCATGATGATGCTTTCTCGGAGTTCACGTCCCTTGACGGGGCGGAACCATTCGCTCGTGAATGGGTTTTCTCCGTCATCCTTGAGCAAGGACTTGCGTAAGCTGCTGGTGAGGTAGTCTGGGTGAGATGCGTGGATTGCTGTTGCTTCCTGAATCATTCCGTCAAGCCACACTGGCACCGGTTTCACTTGGCCGGAGCGGAACAATTCGTCAATTGCAATCATCACTTCTTGACTGCGGCCCACGGCAAAGACGGGGCAAATCAGTTTTCCACCGCGAGAAATGGTACGCGATACGATGTCTTGGAGTTCTTGGTTTGCTTCCTGCCGCGAAGGCTGGTAGTCGCCAGATGCACCGTATGTCGATTCGATCACAAGTGTTTCAACGCGAGGGAAACGGGTGTTTGCTGCGTCGAAGAGCCATGATTTCTCGTACTTTTGGTCGCCACTGAACACAATGTTGTGCTTTCCTTCACCGATGTGGAGGTGAACGGCAGATGAGCCGAGGATATGGCCTGCGTTGGAGAAGGTCAGTTTGATGTCAGGGGTAATGTCTGTGGTGTCGTCCCAATCCACATCCACGACGTGCTTCATGCAGGTGCGGATGTCTTCCATGTCGTATGGAGCACGCTTGCCTTCTGAACCGCCAACTTTGAGGTAGTCAGTTTGCAACAACAGCATCAAATCCCGAGTGGGTGGTGTGCAGTAAACAGGGCCACGGTAGCCGTACTTGAACAGAACGGGAAGCATTCCAGCGTGGTCCAAGTGGGCGTGTGTGAGAACAACCGCATCGAGCTTCTCCAAAGGTAGCGCCTCTGGTGCAGTAAAGTATGGCATCGGGTCAGTGTCCGAGGCGATGTTGACGCCGACGTCGATCATGACCCTTGATTCGTTGGTCGTGACAAAGTGGCACGCTCGTCCAACCTCTCGGTAGGAACCAAGCGCTGTCACGCGGGCCCATGCCGAGCCTGGGCGCATTGGACGGTGGATGTTAAGACCGAAATCTTTGAGCAACTTCCGTCGTTCTGTGGCATTGACTTGGCGGTATCCACGAATGTCGTGGACCGTCTTGGAGATGATCGGTGAGGTTCGCTCAACCTTGACGAGCCAACCGGTTTGGTCACGAATAGCGTTGAGGTTTGCACCACGTCGCCCGACTGCCTCGCCTGGTTTTTGGCACTGAATGATGATTTCACGGTAACATGAGTCAAAGTAGATGTTTGTGATGTCTGCTGCTTCAGGAACAATTTCTTGAATCAATTTCTTTGCTTCTGCTTCGGTCTTCATGATGGATACATCGGGGCGGAGCACAATCTTTCGCTTGACGCGCTTGGCAATCTTTCCAATCAAACCCTCGCCGCCGCCAAACTTGTTTGGTACTGGCGTGACAATGGCAATGTTCCCTGCTTCGAGCTCAACCGTGTATGGTATGTCTTTGGGGACAACCTTGGCTATCTGATCTTTTAATTCTTTAAATGTTAGGCGCATGTAATTCACCGTCTTCCCGTGCTCGCACAAAACAATGTGCACTGGCCCCGATGGGGTTGCAGCGTTGAGCTGCGGGAAAAAGATGTGAACCTTCAAGCCAGGAGCTTGTCGATTTCAGATTGTTCGAGGGCAACATAGCCGTCTTTGGCGGTGATAACCGCCAAATCCATGCCGTTGCCGGAGGCGGCATCTCGCTGCCCCGATGCGTAAAGGGAGCGGGCAGCAAGTTTCAATGCATCGGTCCGGGTCATGCCTTCGCTGAACCCGTCTTCGAGCACACCGTACATGTACGGGGAACCAGATCCGGTTGCGCAATATGAGTCCGGAATGGAACCACCAGCTGAATCGATGGAGTAGACGTGACCGCCTTCGTCATCCACGCCGACAATCAGGAGTTGAACCCAGTGTGGTCGTCCAGAAAGGATGTTTGCGGTGAGGGTCGCCGCCCCTTTGACCGTCATTTGTTGTTGACGGCGCAATTGGAAGAGCGAAACTTCTGCTGCAAGGGTGCGTGACAACGATTGAGCGTGGCCAACGAGACCTGCAGTGGTCAGAGCGAGGTTGTCACCAATCTTGAACAACTTTTGCACGCTCTTGTTAGCGATAAAGTGGCCCATAGTGGCTCGGTGGTCGGCTCCAACAACGACACCGCCGTTGAATGTGATGCCAATTGTGCTTGTTCCAGTTTTCATTACGGTTGGTTGGTTCTCCATCATCATCAATCCTTTCTCTAAGACGACACCTCTTGAAGGTTGAGGCGCAAGCCTGTGTTAAACTCGGCCCTTTATCAACCCGCCGAAGCGTTCCGATGACACCTTATCGCTCCCAAACCCAACCCTTGGCCACCGAGGCATGGGAGTGTTCTTGAGGTGGCCGACTTGACCGCTCTTTATGCGCCGGCGCAAAGCGAGGGAAAAGGACGAAGCTCAGTCTTCGCTCGATGCCTTTACCGAACCGCCGAAAGCAATTGAAGCCCCCGCAGAGGTTCCTCCAAACCCACCAGAGCCATCGGTACCATCGATGCCGGATCTCGATTTATTAGCCGAGGCCGATGAGATGTTGCGCAAGGAAAACCAAGATGCCTTGCAGGCTCAAGAAGATCCTGAACAACCCCTCCGCACCTTCGACATGCCAAGCATGCAGGCAAACAAGGTGACCCATTCACCTGCAAAAGGCCCGGGGTTTTACGACCTTGGCAAAAAGTACCCAAACCCACCTCTTCCTAACGAAGATGGAGGTCTTGTCCTCCACCGAGCGGTGCTGAATGACTTGACTGGATGCGACGTCCTGTTGGATTGGGTTGCTGAAGGCCACGCTGTTATTGTAGAGATGAAGCGACTGATGAAAAGAACCGTTGAATTCAACGCCGCCCTCGCACAACTCAACGCCTTCATTGTCGATGATGTTGGTGGCCAACTTCTGCGAATGACTGCATCACGCTTGCTTTTGCTGCCTGCGGGTTGCCGTGGCGTGAACGGGGTCGAGATGGAAGCCTTCGCAGCAGAACCTGGTGAATTTTCAGGGGTTGGAATCTAATGGAAGAACAGCCTGTTGACATTCCATGCCCCATTTGCAGCGTACCAGGCAAAGTGTTCATGATCGCTCATGTTGAAGAGATTCCATACTTCGGCGAGCACACCCAAGTTACCGTGATGTGCCATTCTTGTGGATGGCGTCAAACCGATTTCATTCCCGCAGAAGGAAAGAAAGCCGGTGGATGGAGCATCGTGGTTGATTCAAGCGATACGCTGTCGGCGCGGGTGATTCGGTCTTCTTCATGCACTGTCAAGGTTCCAGAATTGGATTTAGAAGTGGCACCGGGAGGCAACGCTACAGGCTATGTCAGTAACGTTGAAGGTGTGCTCAACCGATTCAAAGAGATCGTCGAAATGGTTCTGCGAGATATAGAATCAGAAATGAAGATGCTGCAATCGAGTGCACCGGTGGATGAAGAAGCCCTCAACCAAAGCATGGAATCAGTGAGCGTTCTGCTTGGCATGTTGGAACGAATCAACAGCGCTGGTGCCGAAGATTCGGAGCCTCTCACCCTCGAACTACTCGATCCGCACGGGCTTTCGATGATCCTTCACGACGGTGCAAATCACAGGGATTTGACGGAACAAGAATTGTTGGCCCTTCCTGTTGGGCCTGACCCTGCCGTGTTTTCACCAAACGACAAAAAGTGATCAGCGGGCATCCGGAGCGAGGAAGTCCTCAATGAGGTGGGCTGTTTGGTCTCGCATTTCATGCAACTGACCGAGCCAGTCACTGGCCCTGTCGATGCACAACTGCTTCATTTCCCCAGCTAGGATTTTCCCAGCACGGTAGTCAGAATTCAATTCTGCGAGGTAAGCATCGTCTTCTTCGAAGAAGTACATCATGTACTGATATGCAACATCGATGTCAGGGTTACCACCGATTCGGCGGTGCTCTTCGACGGTGGCTTGACCGCCTGAAAAGGCGCGCTTGATCTTCTTCTCCACCGTTGGCAAATCATCGCGCAAAAACAACGTCGTCTTCGGTTGGCTGCTGCTCATTTTATCGCCGGTCATGCCCACAGCAAAGTGGTGGTATGTCGATGAAGGAGCGAGCAAACCCATGCCGCCAAGTTGACGCTCAAATTGAAGCAATTTCATTCGGATGGTGTTTTTGTCGCGCTTGGTAGCGCTCATCACATTGACAGTCCCCTGCTTAGGGTTGGATTGAATGTCCGAGAAGCCCAACTCAGTGAGGCATTTTACGATGCCATTGAACACTTGATTCAATTTTTCTTTGTCCATGCGCCCGTTTGGAAGTTGGCCCAAGACCGTAGCGTTTTCTTCATGAACAGAGAGCGTGATTGTAACGCCTGCATTCTTACCATCATTGACGTTGAACCAGTTGGTTTTGGATGCTAGGCCACGGGTGAGTCGAAGGTGAGGGTCTTGATCGACACCAACAGGTACGACGATCGGTCGCAGACCACCGTATTCTTCAGTTTGCGGATGTAAGATATCACCCACTTGGACCATAGGAGCTTGGACGTGGGCAAGGTTTGTTTCACCAGTAAAACCGTAAATGGCTTCAAATTCATTCAAGTTTGTGCGTTTTCCGAGTTGGAATCCAAGCCGTTGAACAGCAGGTCTCGAGGATTGAAAGTAGACGTTTGTCTTCTCGACATCCAAGCCGAGCGCTGCGTAATGAGCCACATATTCCCGCAGAGCAATTTCACGCCCTTTTTGCAGTGAAACGCCTCGAGTTGCCTGGCTTTCCAGATCCGCAACAGCAATGGTGACATCGCCGCCTTGCTCTTGGAACCATTTGACCTGGTCGATGACCATCGAGTGACCCATGTGCATTTGCCCGCTTGGCATCAATCCTGTAAGGACCCCAAAGCCGTCACCTCTGCGCTTAGCGTCGAGGATTTGATCGAAATCACGATGGGCGAAAACAATTCCACGGCGATGCAAGCGAGATGGATTCTCCAGCGATACATTGTCCATAGAGGACAAACCGAACTGGTCAATGATGCGATCGTAATCGGTGGATTGGGCGCTGCCCCACGGATCGATGACGACGTCTTCACCTGCCATTATTCCACCTCGGTTGAGTGTTGCTCACGCCTTCCTTGCATCAAGGCTTCGCCCTGCTCGATGGGTATCACTCGCTTTTCGGAGGGCTTGATGGTTGGGCGTCTTGGCCTTTTGCCAAAGGACCTAAGCCTTCTTTCTTGAGCACCAGAAGCATACCAATCACGGTGCTGATGGCCACACCAGCAGCCACATAGCGCAGCCAGCCCGCTTCGCTGAGCCCTTCTCGTGGTTCAACCAGCCAAGTAAACACAAGATGATCATCATCTACAAAACGCTTGGACCATTTGAACAGATCGTGCGTTTCATGCGCTGCTATGGTTACGGCCGCCGAGTGGTTGTTGAAGAACTCAGTCCGGCCAACGACATCGTGACTCGAAGAACCGTTGTATCTAATCTCGACTTGGTGGCCGTTGACAACCGAAAGGTGCAGGTGCTCCCCTTCTGCTTGAGCGTAGCCCTCGGTCGTTTTGCGAACACCAGTGATGTCTGCCAAGGGCCCACTTGGGCCTTCAATCGATTCCACATTGGCCCCGTTAAGGTCGAGGACCCAGGTGATGGGCACGTTCCAGGCCTCTGGATTCATTGCAGAGCATTCTTCGGTCACCAAGGATTCGAAAATTAGGACCGTTTGTTCTTCCTCTGTTCGGGTGTCATGGGTGAATTCGTAACAATCGTTGACCGTCCAGTACGACCAAGCTTCCCCCCACGTGGTGAGCCAGACATTGGGAACCTCTGCAAGATAGGCACTGATATCACGGTCGTGGCGAATTGTTGCGTCATTGACCCGGCCTACCCAATAGAGGTTGACCAAGCCACCTTCTTCGACCGCTGTTTGAACCTCTTCGAGCGAACCAATCAGTTGTTCCATCGAACCGCCGCGCCGCCCGAGGTTATACCAATCCCATTTGTCAGTCGGCGTGTTGTTGGCATCGTGCCATGCCGAAACGCTCAGACCGGTGTTGTCGCCGTGGACAACGAATCCCTGCTCGGCCACGGTTGTGTGTTGGGACATTGTAAGTCCGCCAGGCGTGTAGGTGGAAATCGGAGCGTCGCCCCATGAACTGGCCGCCACCCGTTGTTCAATGTAGGCTCGACATTCGGTAGCGACCGCTCCTGGGTCGGTTTGCCATGACAAGCCAGGTATGCCGTAACAGCCGAACTCATCGCCTGCGTCGAGGCGATCTTGCGCCAAGGTGGTTGTCAGCCAGCCATCCTCTTGCCATGCTGATTCTGCAAGGGCAACTGGACTCCATGCTACACTGCACAAGCACACCAGAATGCTCAACGTAAGGCAGCGCTGCGGGAGCGTTGCTTTGACTTCCGCCATGGATTCGGCTTATGCCCGAATGCTTTGATTCTTCGCACCTCTCTGGGCTTCAGAAATCAGTGGACAAAAGGGGTGGAACCGATCTATGTTGGTGGCAAATCATAAAGCAATACAGAGAACCCAAGGTCCATGGACACGAAAGAATCCTTGGCTTCAGCATGGTCCTCCTTGGAGAGTCACTGGCTTATTCCAACAACAGGTACGGCCTTACCCAAGGTTCCAGGTTACAGCGTGCTAAGGTGGACGCTGTCACCGCTTTTGCGTCCGTTAGTCAACATCAAAATTATCGGCGCCAACCACATCCCAAGGAAAGGCGCAGTCATCCTCGCAGCGAACCACCTATCGCACGTCGACCCAATCATGGTCATCGCTTCGGCCCGCCGGCCCGTGCGCTACCTTGCCAAAGACGGTCACTTCAGAAACAAAGCCTTAGCAGCCGTTATGCGAATCACTGGACAAATAGAAACGAAACGCGATGAAGGCGGCAGCCAAGCGCTTTCAAGCGCAGCAGATGTCCTCGCATCCAAAGGAACGCTTGGGATTTTCCCCGAAGGTACGCGCTCCAAGCGAACGGAACCGCCCTTCCTCCTTCCAGGCAAAACTGGCGTGGCCCGAATCGCTGCATCCTACCCGGATACGGTCGTTGTTCCAATGGCGCTGATCGGCACTCGAACGATGATGGAGGCAAACAAGGACAAGTTTCCAAAGTTGTGGAAGAGGGTCACCATGAACGTGGGCAAGGGCGTCACATGGTTGGAGTGGCTCGGACACGAACAGGGTGGTGCGATGAACGCCGAGCACTTGAGCCAACTATTGACGCTCGAAGATCATGAAGTTCGAACGGCGCTTGCAGGATTGTACAGGAGATTCACCGACCAGTTGATGGGGAGCATCAAAGCATTAGGTGCCCCGTGAGTTGGAAGTTTAAGTACAGTCAAAGAGTAGGCTTGGGTGAAACCTATAGCGACTCCAATCGGCCGATTCAATGTTCTTGAAGGCGCATGTCAGAAACAAATTGCCGCTGAGCTTCGTGGTTTGGATTTGCTCATTGAACATGTCAACCGATCGAATGTATGGGAAATTCGAACCGACGCCCACACACCTTTCCTCGTTTCCACCGATGGCGCGCCCGGCATTCTTGTCAACATCTTTGAGTCAATGAAATCTCGAATTTTAGGGGGCAACCCTCATCTCTCGATCATGATGGCTCAAAAAGAAGTCTGCGTGCTGCGAAGCAAATCTGATGTGATGACGCCATCGACAGACAGCATGGTCAGCTTGGTGCTGCTAGGCGATATGGGGTGGCCGCTTGCACATACACCTTCCACCTTGAGTAGCAAGGCGTTTTCAGGATTGGAACATTCCGAACAATGGTTGGAACGTGACATGCAATTAAATGACCTTGACCATCGGGAAATTGAATTTGCAGTGGATTGCTATCAAGCAGGCCAACACATGAACGCCATAGCCATCATTGCAGAGATTGGACGGCGCTGGTATGTATGCCGCAACTGGGAAATGGAGCACATACACCCCATTTTAGGTGAACTTCTCGTTCAATTTGAACCCGCTCACATTGAACGCTACCTCGAGGCACCTCAATGCTCCGAGGATGATTTGTTCATCGTACTTTGAGGCTGGCGACTCAAGAACCCTCAAGTGCCTCCGTTCCAACGAAGGTGTGGTGAGTCCATGCAAGAGTACCATGAACTGATTCAAAGAATCCTTGATGAGGGGGAGCAAAAGGGCGACAGAACAGGCACAGGAACCCTTTCCGTGTTCGGTCACCAAATGCGATTTGACCTCGCCAAGGGCTTTCCGATGGTAACGACAAAGAAGGTCCACCTGCGCTCAATTGTTCATGAGTTATTGTGGTTTTTGAAAGGCGACACCAACGTTGCTTACCTGCAAGAAAACGGAGTAAGAATCTGGAATGAATGGGCGGATGAAAATGGCGACTTAGGCCCTGTTTATGGAAAGCAATGGCGTCGATGGGAAGCAAAAGACGGCCGCATCATCGACCAAGTGGAACAGGCCATTGACATGATCAAAAACAATCCAAACAGCCGACGCATTATCGTATCCGCATGGAATGTAGGCGAACTGGAGGACATGGCTCTGATGCCGTGCCATGCCTTTTTCCAATTCCATGTAGCGAATGGAAAACTCAACTGCCAACTCTATCAACGCTCAGCCGATGTGTTTCTCGGGGTCCCATTCAACATTGCCTCATACGCTTTGTTAACGCACATGATGGCTCAAGTGTGTGGACTTGAAGCGGGTGCTTTTGTTCATACCTTTGGCGACGCTCACCTTTACAGCAACCACCTTGACCAAGCCAACCTGCAACTGACCAGGCAACCCATGGCACTGCCTCAACTCAAATTGAATCCTGAAATCACCAGAATTGATGGCTTCACATATGAGGACATTGAAGTTGTAGGCTATGAGCACCATCCGCATATTTCTGCTCCAATTGCCATTTGAGGTGTTGCCATGTTCACAATGATTTTTGCATGCGATATGAAAGGCGCCATCGGCAAAGACGGCGATCTACCGTGGCGCCAATCAAGTGATTTGCAGCACTTCAAGCGCATCACCATGTCGAAAACCATCGTGATGGGGCGCAAAACATGGGACAGCCTTCCCAAGGCACTTCCCGGAAGGCGCAACATTGTGATGTCCCGCACACCACGTGATGACGTCGAAGTGCTCGATTATGATGCCATTTTAGCGCTAGGCGAAGATGAGGAACTCATGATCATCGGTGGCGGTGAAATTTATGCCCTCTTCATGGAGCACACCAAAGAAATTCACAAGACCATCATCAACACCGTTGTTGAGGGCGCTGACACCTTTGCTCCGTCAATGGAAGGTGAAGCGTTCCACCTGATTGGTGAGCGTCACGTTGCCGCAGGCCCTCGCGACGAACACGATATGACGTTCCAGCATTGGATTCGCTGATCATTCATCGGGTGTGTATTCTGTCACGCGCAAGCCCAACCGGCCTTGGCGTGAAGGGCGTTGCATAATGGTGGCGTACTTTTTCTCAAATGCCGCCTTCAAATCAACTTCCATTGCAATGGCATGACCCATCATTAAGAGCAACACATCGGCCATTTCTTCAGCGCAATCTTCAAGCGGTTTTCCTTTGGTGACCGCTGCTGCGAATTCACCGAGTTCTTCA
>Ga0257106_1000361_pt1 | contig 27749 bp, 17 predicted proteins | sample LP_taG_3_FD_190177 | JGI IMG/M metagenome (GOLD analysis project Ga0257106, IMG submission 190177) | Marine microbial communities from Northeast Subartic Pacific Ocean, Canada - LP_J_2011_P26_10m | ecosystem: Environmental > Aquatic > Marine > Oceanic | place: Canada: Northeast Subartic Pacific...
CTCGACGCGCGGTCCGTTCCGCACGCGGTCACGCGAGCACCCCTGCACCGATCGATGCCCATGGTCGGTCTCCTCGCCAAGACCATGACCCTCGGAGCGGCCGCGTCCATCGCCCGCCGCGGCGCCCTCAGCGCCCGCGTGCCCACGGGCGCACAACAACGCGGGATCACCATCTCCACACGCGCCGAGGTGGACCAGACCCTCAACCCGCGCGTCGCCGCCCTGCGCCCGTCCAAGACCATGGCGCTCACCGACAAGGCGCGCGAGATGAAGGAGAGCGGCCTCCCCGTCATCGGCCTCGCCGCGGGAGAGCCCGACTTTGACACCCCCGACGCCATCGTCCGCGCGGGATGCGACGCCATCAAGAACGGATTTACGCGATACTCGCCAAACACCGGCACCGCGTCGCTGCGCACAGCTGTGTGCAAGAAGCTCAAGGAGGAGAACGGGCTGGAGTATGCCCCGTCCGAGATTGTCCTCAGCAACGGGTGAGTCATCGATGTCATCAGCGACGCCACCGTGTTGATCCCCTCGACCCGGTAACCCCCGACGACGATCAATCATGCAATCTTTCGTGTACACAGCTGACCTCTTCCCGCGAACACTCACCGTCGCAGAGCTAAGCAGTCCGTGGCGCAGGGCGTGATCGCCACGTGCGGCCCCGGCGACGAAGTCATCGTCCCCGCCCCGTACTGGGTCTCCTACCCGGAGATGTGCCGCCTCGCGGGCGCCGAACCCGTCGTCGTCACCACAACCGCCGACGAGGGCTTCCTACTCACCGCGGAGAAACTGAAATCGGTCCTCAACGAAAAATCGCGGTTGCTCATCCTATGCACACCGTCGAACCCATCCGGCGCCGTGTACAGCGAAGCTGCGCTGGCGGCCATCGCGGACGTCGTCAGGTCCCATCCGAGGCTCTTGGTGCTCGCGGATGAGATTTACGAGCACATCATCTACCCGCCCGCGTCGCACTTCTCCTTCGCGGCGCTGCCCGGAATGCGGGAACGAACGCTCACCGTGAATGGATTTTCCAAATCGTTCGCCATGACCGGGTGGCGCCTCGGGTACCTCGCCGCGCCGCAACACTTCGCCACCGCGACGGCTAAGATCCAGGGCCAGACCACGAGCGGCCCGTCGTCCATCTCGCAAGAGGCGGCGCTCGCGGCGCTCGGTTTGGGTAAGTTCGGGGGAGAGCCTGTGTCGGTGATGAAGGCGGCTTTTCAGAAGCGCCGCGACTACGTGTACGAACGTCTGGTGTCGATCGACGGCGTGCGGCTCGAGGCGCCGGAAGGGGCGTTCTATGTGTTCCCCGACGTCTCCGGCTTGGTCGGGGACGGGTGCGAGGCGGATGGCTTCGGCCCCGTGCCCGATGCAGACGCATTGTGCGAGTATTTGCTTGAGAAGGCGCAGGTGGCGCTCGTGCCCGGTAGCGCGTTCGGGTGTCCGGAGTGCCTGCGGATCTCGTACGCGGCGAGTGACGAGACGCTGAAGGAGGCGCTTGATCGGATCGAGGCGGCGTTGAACTCGAAGGTGTACAAGCGGGGGGGTAAGTGAGGAGTCGTAGCTGCGCGGTTAGCACTAGAGAGATCGTGCTAACACTTATAAAAAGTTATCGATGCGTTTCGTGCGTTGAGTTGTGGTTTTGCACGTGTGATTTTCCCGAGGATTGAAAGTTCCGGCCGAATTCTGTCGTCTCCGGGCATTTGGTTCGGGCGCTCCTCCGCGTCGGTGTCACACGCGTCGGCGCGCGAGAGACCCGAGGGATCGAGACATCCGTGCGTTGGTGTGCACTCGGGCGCGAGAACGACGCGTGAACCCGCGGGGTAAACCCGTATCGGAGGTGTCAAACCGCCCGGTTCGTTGGTTAATTTTGGGTAAAAAAGGCACCCCAATTGAGCCCCGATGACCGAGGAGCCTCCGACCGAGCCGGACCCCGAGATCCAGGAGATGTGGGCCAAGGCTGTTAAGAAAGCGGACGCCCTCATCGCGCTCTCCGAGAGCGTCGAGAAGCGGGCGAGGTTCAAGCAGGCGGCGGGCGCGTACGCGGACTCGCGGAGCCGCGCGTCCAAGACGCCGCAGCAGCGCGAGCGTGCCGCCGTGAACGTCGCTAAGGATCTAGGCGTGGACGTGCCAGCGGCGTCGCCCGATACCACCTCGCCCGCGGCCGCCGACACGCAGACGACGACGGAAACGAACACGCCAAAGCCCGCGGCGCTCGACAGGTCCGCATCCACCAAGAGCGACCGCTCCGATGCCTCCTCCGGCGGCAATCGCGTGGACAAATCCCAAATGAGTAATCGCCCGAAGAGCCAAAAGACGCCTAAACCCGCAGTGGACAACAGCGGCGACGTGCTCGGAATGTGGGACGAGAAGGGCAACATCCGAGTCGCGAAGGCCCTGTCGGATAAGCACACAGATAAGAACCCACACGAGGTGACACTGACACAGGACCAGTACAAACTCCTCTACCTCATCTCGAGACTTCAATCGGTATCGTTCGATCCGCCGCCAGCTCGGCGACGGGGTGTCCGCACGGAGCTGACACGCAACGAACTTCCCAACACCGCGTCCGCGATGTCGCGGACGTCCTCGGTGGACTCGCTGGAGAACGCTATCCGCCTTGGGCGGGAAGAGAATGAGAAGGCGAGGGTTGAGGATGAGAAGAATGAGGTCCGCTACACCAACGAGAACCGCAGGGTGGTTAAAAATATCCTCGGCGGCGGCCATGGCGGCGGGAAGGTCGCGCCCGCGCCCGCGCCCGAGGGCGAGGTGGACGCGGCCAGCCCTAAACAAAAGTCGGTCACCATACGCGATGAAATGGACCTCGGCGACAGCGACGCGAACATCGTCTTCCCGGCCGAGGCGAGTGCCGGTTCCAGTAAGCCGGCGCCGACGAAGCAGTGGTCCACGAAGACGATGTGGAACACGGCGGTGAAGTCCGTGGTGAACACCATGAAGCTGCGGCACACGCTGTCGCGCAGCTTCCAGCACGTGCCGAGTACCATGCGCGAGTTACAGGACAGCGCGAGCACGCGATTTGTGCACAGGACGCCGCTGTTGGTGTACATATACGAGGGTATCCTTCTCGATATTTTCGATTCGTACGATTTTTACCCCGGGTCCGAGATGTCCGGCGTGTGCAAAGGAGTTCTCAACATGAACTTGTCCACCGAAGGCGTGGACGACCTGTCCGATTTACAGGAGATGGGACTGTTGTTACGGCTAAAGCTGGGAACCAAGGACCACTTCACCACAACGTCGTATCAGGTCATGCCCGCCGGTGTCGCCGCGTTGAAGTCGATGAAGCAACTGGACAAAAACGACGTGGATCGATTTTTGATTCACGGCGTGCGTGTGGAGACGCCGCAGATGCTCCGCGCGACGCACTACGACCCGCACGAGTACGCGTGGCTCAACAACGGCGAAGAGTTTGACGCGTTGGGTGCGCCCAAGCCGGAGTTTACGCCGTTTGAAATTTCATTCGACGATCTCACCGGGGAGTTTAACCTGGTGGACCCGGACGGTAACGAACGTGTGAGCACGGTGACGGAGTTTGAGGATGTCTCGTACGTCTGCTCGCCGTACCTACCCTCGTGCGTCCGGCCGAAGGAAACCAGGCATTCGACGCAGCGCGACTTTAGCGATTTCTCCTCCCTGGCGCACATGTCCGCCGAGGGCACGCACACGATGCGAGACGCGGATGTTCGCAACCACGTCTTCTTGAACAACATCACGCTGCTGTCGTCTCAGTACCTGGTCAACGGCCCGAACGAGGTTAACTCACTGAACCAGAAGCTCTCGTTGCACGCCAGCCGGGAGGAGATGCGTAAGGGCCAGGCTGGGTTGGTATCCGCGCACGTCGATCACTCGCCGGCGTCCACCGTCTTCGACGTCGCCATGAGCGGGATGTGCGCCATATTCCCGATGGATTACGTCCGGTCGACGATGGCGAACTTCGAGTCGAAGGTGTACCTTCCGGAAGACCCGGGGGTGGTGCAGTTGGAAAACTTCGGGATCCACCTGCACAGCAACGGCGAGGTGATCTTCGGGGTCAAGGTGGAGAGCGTGATGGACAAAGTGAAGGACCACATTCCGGTGGACTTGATCGCGCGGCTGGTGTTTGACCTGCACGAAGATTCCGCCAGCACCCTGAGCTCCATCTCCAGCTCGCACCAACGGTTACTGATGGCCAGCCTACGGGGCACGCAGTACGTCAACGAGGTTCGCAACGAACACGCGGGGTCACACACCAAGCGCAACAGGCTCGACATCGGCGCCAGTAACAAGAAGCGGTCACTGGAACTGACCGGGAGCAACGCGCTGGACAACGTCATCGATAACCTCACCACCGTAGGATCCAAAGTCACGGGAGCCGCCGCGTCATTCGCGTCGGTTCCGAAAAAGGTTCGGGACCAGGTCATGAGCGGACTGGTGCAGAGTAAATCACGGAACGTCGGCGTACGGAACGATGGCCCACGGCCGCTGCGACGAGCGGTGACTCCGTCGACGCTGGCGCGCAGCCCGATGGCCGCGAACGGAGTCGGCGTCTCGGGCGTCTCACGGACGAAGAGTACCAATAAGTCGATTTCCTCCTCCGTCAAGCGAGGATCCGTGCCGATGCTCATGCGCCAAAAGTCCGCGGTGTACGACAGCGAGGACGACCGATCCAGTTACTTCGACTCGGACGAGGAGGACGAGGAGCTGATGACGCATCAGCTCATGAAGGCGGCGCAAGCCGGCGGCGGCGCTCAGGCGTTCGCCGGGGCTAAGTACGCATTTAACATGTTCACATCGTATTTTTGTGATTCGGTCACTCCGGCTGTGTCCGCTAAAGAGCTGATGGACGGCGAGGATTACGAGAACGACTTGATGCAGATCATCGGCCGGATCACCAGTGGTGCGGACTTACCGGGCGGCGGGATCGTGTTGAGTGGGGAGAAGGGTTTGATCGTCTCCGGGCCGGCGGGTCGGAAGTTCGAGCAGCTCATCGTGGTGCACTGCTCGGTGATGGCGCGGCGCATCTTCGTCAGCGAGTTCTTCCACAGGCTGTTCGAGATGGAGTCTGAGATTGACGCGATCCAGGCGGCGATCAGCGCGCACATCGGGAAGCCGTCGCAGCTCTCGGATATCCGCCGGCGGGTGATGGAGGCGTGTAAGCAGGCGAGCTTGTTGGACTCGTTGCTCACGCAGTGCCGCAGTTCGTCGAGCGAGTTGCCGGATATTTCCCAAAAGACGATGGAAAAAGGTAAATCCGACCCGGCGTACGAGGTTCTCCTGGAGACGCTCAACACGCAGGACTACAGGGAAGAGCTGGTGCTGCGTTTAAAGGACCTGGAGTCCTTGCTGCACTGCGCGCGCCTCGGGCTGGATTCGCTTCGCGAAAATACGGACGTCATATCGGAGATGCAGATGTTCAAACTCCAGGAGAGCCTGCAGTCCAACACGCGCAACCTCGAGTCATTGTTCAGGAGTAACGAGAGCGCCAGTAGCAGCCTGCAGATCATGCAGCTTGTCATCGGAGGCTCGCTCGGGTTCGCCATTCTGGACAGGATGACCGGCGAGTGGTCCGCGTTGGACACCCCGTGGGGCCAAACGTTCTGGAAATACCTCGTCGACCCTTTCGGTGTCTGGTTCGTGGTATCGATGACTGTCTTCGTGGTCATCGTCGTCGGTTTACACATCACCATGAAGTTCATGATCAAGCAGGCGTCCGCGGACATGTCTCTGCGGTACTCCCTGCACGTCCGCGCGAACCTACACGCGCTGCGGCAGTTTCTTAAAAATAAAGTGCTCTTCAGCGAAGAGGCGGAGACGGACGTCGAGGGTAACAACGTGTACAAGGTATCGTGGGACGAGCACAGGTCAGCGTACGGCGGTTCGCCGCTGCGTGTGAGTATATCCGTGGACCAAGGTCACGCGCGGCTGTGCACGGTGACGCTGCAGTATAACAGACGCGAAGGGTCGCTTTCCGTGCCAGACGTGCAGGACCGGTTTCTGCGCGAGCTGGTGGACGCGAGGATCATCGTGGATGAATCCGAGCTCGGGGATCTGATCCGGCCGGAGGCGCACACGTTCGAGGAGCGCGTGCGCATGGCGCACGACGAGCAGAAAAGTAAGGATCGCGCGCGGAAGCTTCGGAAGAGGGGCGAGGATCGGCAGGCGGTGCAAATCATCGAGCGAAGGGCTATTCGCTCCGACGGTTCGGGCCTCACGCCCAGGTCCCGTTGAGTACAGGTTTAATTAAATACGGGTTTCTATACGTGAATAGCGTCGCGGGGGAGGTACGGGTACGGGTCACGCCGGGACCGCCAGCTGGGGCTGCAGCTGCGCGCGAAGCTCGCGCAGCGCGGCTTCCTTGGCGAGCCTAAAGTTTTCAGCCCGTTCCGCCGCTCGCCTCGCGTCCTTCGCCGCGCGCTTCGCCTCCTTCGCCTCCCGCTTCGCCGCCTTTGCCGCAGCCTTCCGTGTCGCCTTCTCGTCAATCGCGGCACCCTTCATCGCGATGAACGCGCGTTTCATCGCCGCTCGTTGTCGATGCGCCGCGGCGACTTTCTTTGACACCCTCGCCTTCCCGTCCGCCGCGACTGCGCCGCCAGAGCCAAAGCCAAAGCTTTGACTCCCTCCGAACGAGGAGACGCTCCCGTTGACGCTCGCCCTCGGCCCGGCGCCGCCGAAGATCGTCCCTTGCGAGGCGGCAGGGTTAACATGCTGCGGCTGCTGCGCGCCGCCCCACCCCAGCATCATCGCCTGCTGCTGCTGCATCATCTGCGTAAACGCCTGGTACTGCTGGAACTGCTGGTACTGCTGGTACATAGCCGCCTGCTGATACTGAGCCTGCTGTTGCAGCGCCATCGAGTTATCGACGGAGGTACGCACGGGAGGTGAGCCGGTGTCCTTATGACCCGGTCTCGTCGGGGAGCGCGCGCTGCGGGTCGGGGAACCGCCCGCGACGGAGGACCCCGCCGGCATCCCCGCGAAAGTCGGCGGCATCCCCGGCATCGGAGCTCCCATCATCATCGGAGCTCCCATTCCGCCGCCCGACATGAAGCTCACGACCGGCGACCCCGGCATCCCCGGCATCATCATCGCGGGTGAAGGACCAAACGCACCTTCCGCCACCTCGTCATCCTCGGACTCGTCAGACTCGTCAAACTCGTCGGACTCGGACGCGGACTCAGAGTCTGAGCCGTCGCTGGGAGCGTAGTCGGAGTCGTCGGATGAATATTCGTCGAGCTCGGAATCGTCATCCGTCAGCACGGGCCCAGGAACTGCGCGGCCCAGGCGCTCGATGTCAACCTCGAGGCCGCTTTCGCCGAAGATGGCCGCCGCGAGTTCCATCTTGACCGCATCTTCGGGCGCGAGCGGAGTCTCGTCCTCGTGCGGGGGCGTACCGGGGGATCCCGAGATGGATTCAACCCCGCCGGCGTCGACGGCGTCGAAAGGTCCCGGGGTCCAGCTTCGTTTCGCTTTGGGGGTTGGAAGCAGGCCGCGTATGAGGTCGCGGCCGATCTGTGTCGCCTCGGCGAAGACTTCTTCCTGGACGTCCGCTTCTGATTGAACGGGCTCTCGCTCTCGCGGCGACGGCGGCGGGAGCACCTCGCCCTCGAGCAGCGCCTCGCCGTACGCGCCGGCGTTGGCCTCGATCGGGGACTTCACGAGCCACTCCTTCTCCCGTTCTGATATCCCGTTCACTCCGTTAGCGCGCGGCGTGGTTGTGGTTTTCCCCGGTGACAGATCGATCGATTCGTCCATCGGAGATTCGCCGATGGATTCGTCGGCGCCTTCGATCGCGTCCACGAGCTCGGCGAGTGTCTCCGCCGCCTGCAGCTCGGGCGGGATGTCAACCGGCGGCGAGGAAGGCGAAACGTCAACCGCCGCGTCATGTTGGCCTCCAGCGTCGCGAACCCTGCGAACGACGCGGCCGCCGAGTTGTCGGAGCGCGACGGCGGCGTTTGTGGCGACTTTTATCGTGTTTTGCATCTTTGGATGTTGATTGAAGCCGGTTCGCTTCGCCGCTTTGGCGACACCCGCGCACAGGGTACCGACCGCGGCGCATAGGAACAGCGGGAGCGCGGCACCCGCGGGCGCCGACCGTCGGGATCCAGCCGCCCGGGAGGCGTTACGTCGCGGTAACGGTCCGCGCGAGTAGGCGACGACGGATGGGTGGGGAAAGTGCGTCGGGTCCGGTTCGCTGAATCCTACGACGCGTCGCGCGGGTGCGACGGTGGAGGGGGACGCGCGGCTCGGGTCGTTGGACGGGGAGCCGAAGTCGTCGGGGGTGGAGTCGAACGGGGGCGCGGGGGGCGTGGCCGGCCGGGCGGCGCGCTTCGTCGGCGACGCGGGCGCCGACGCGGGCGCCGACGCGGGCTCGACGACCGGGCACGGGGATGGCGTCGTCGCCTCGGTCACCGCGGGGGACGCGAATCCCGCGGGCGGGACGTCGCCGTCGGTCAGCGGCCTGTCCTCGGGCGCGACCACCTTGATCCCGAGCCTGTGCTCGTTGAGAAAGTCGAACGACGACGACAGCGCGGTTCCCGGGTCCAGCCCCGTCGCGCGCGCGCGCTTAAGGCTCGAGGTGAGATTCGCGGTGTTGGACACACTCGAGTTTGCGACCGGGAGGACGGGGTCCGCCGCGCTGTCGGGTTTGCCCATCGCGGAGGGATGCGACGAACGAACTCGGGGCTCGAAGATCTCCGCGGAAAGGAGGACTCGCGAGCGCGGAGACCGGAGCTGTCGAGCCGTGGCGCCGCCGGAAGTGTTCCTCTGGGGGCGTGGACCGGTCCGAGAAGAAGAGCGTTGCCAAAATTTGCCAACGGTCTCGACAGATTATTTGAATATTCTATAGGCGAACAGTCTGATGAACGTAATTGCCGTTACAACTGTACAATTAGGTTCCTTCGTGAACTGTTTGGCTATGAGCTCCCGAAGATTGAACTGAAGAACCCACCGCCGCCGCCGCCGCCGCCGCTCGAGTCGTCACCCTTCCCAAACGACTCCCCTTTCTCTTTCTCATCCGCCACCGCGTTGACGATCTCCCGCCTCGCAGCCTCCAGCCGTTTCACCGCCGCTCTCAGCCGTTTCACCTCCGCGCTCACCGTCCCAGAGTGCTTACGCCTGGCGACTGACTTGAAAGACTCGATGAAACGAACCCCGTCCTCGCCGCCCACTAGACTCTCCGTCACATTCACCCACTCACTCGCCTTTGAACCGTGCCCGTTCACGTCCGTTTCACCGATGAAACCAAGCCCGCACTCGGCGAGCCGAGCGCAGGCGTGCGCGGCCGCCGCCGCGGCCCTCACCGTCTCTGTTTGCCCATACGCGCTCGAATTCGACTTGGATCGCTTATTCTCCCGAGCGAAACGCTTCTCCCCGCGAAGACTCGCGGACCTCAGCGCGACACAAACGTCCGCGATATCAACCGGCGCGTTCGCGGAACAAACGACGGGGCTCGCGTGCACAGCTGTGTCGGCACCCCCATCGGCACCCAAGTCGGCACCCGGGTCGGCACCCTCGATGTCCGACGGTTCGGGTTCCAACGCTAGACTCGCGACGGAATCGAAGTGCGCGAACCGGCTGGACCACCGCGGCGCCTCCCTCAACACTTGCGCCGTGAGCGCAGCCATCGCATCGGCGCTAGGTTCGTACGCGCCGCGTGACTTGAGCGTCGCGAACGCGGTCAAAGCGCCCGCGGGACGGACCGAGGAATCGTTCAACCCTGAATCGTTGGTTGAATCGTTCGACGATCGACGACGAACTCGATCGATGAATTCGGACTCCGCGGCCGCGGCTTCGGTTCGTAAGATTTCACCCGGGACGTCCACCCCGGCGCCGACGCAACGCGCGAGCGATGATAGCCGTTTGACCCGAGTGTCAGCCCGAGTATCTCCTGACTTTTCATCTCCAGAAGCGTCCAGAAGCCTCGTGACCAGGCCGGCCGGGACGTGCCTCGCGAAGACGTCCGGGGATTTGGCGGCGGCGAAGGAGAGCGCCCGCAGGAATGAACCCGCGCCGTCCGCGTCGCCCATAACGCACCGCTCGCACCGCTCGAACCACTGCGCCCATGCGTGCGAATCATCGACACCCGGGTCGGCACCCTCGGCACCCAAGTCGGCACCCGTTTCCTCCTTGGAGAGGAAGAAGGAGAGCCGCGCCGTCTCCGCGGCGACCCGCGCGGAAGTCATCGGGGAATTCTCCGACAGCGTCCGCCGTCGAAGCAATCTCATCGCGCCCGCAACCTCCTCGCCTTCCAGTACACGCGCGTCGAAGTGAACGACACCCGCGAGGTTCTCCGTCGTTTCTTCGAGCGCCACGAAGCACTTCCCCGCGGTGATGACGTCATTGTAACTCAGTCCGGCGACGACGGCGGGATCGGAGAGTTTTTTCGCGAGCGCCGCGACGGGCTTGACGCTCTCCGGGAAGAACCGTCCGCGGCCCCAGTTGCCGACGACGCTCAGTGATTCGAGCATGTCGACGTATCCGCCCGGGTTAGGGAGCGGTGTGCCGCGCGTGCATTCGCCGATTATGTTCCACGCGATCGATTGAACGCATTGCGAGGTGACCGGGGTCACGAACCGATCCTTCGGCGCCGGTCGTTTGCCTACCCGGAGTTCGTGCTTATACTCCATGTTACGCACCAGGGTGGATACCGATCGCGTCAACGCCACGAGTGCCTCGCCGTCGTGCCGTACCCAACGCACGTCCTTGGTCCCAACTCCCCGGGCGCCGGAGGATCGCGCGTCCGTGAGCGCCTTGGTCAGCAGCGCTCCAATCGCGGGAGTGACAAACTTACTGATTGGACCCCGGTTCTCGGCTGCGAGCTTTAGGGTATCGGTAGCCTGCTCGCGGGTCATGTGAATCGCCGCGTCGCCGATCTGCGACTTGAACTGGCGCAACAACGCGGTGTCCATGCGACCTGGCACATTGGCGAACGTTTTAGACCAGTGGTCCAGGCACCCGATCACTCCGCCGCGGGCGAAGTAGTACGCCTCTCTGGCGCGGTGTGAGTCGGGTTGAAGAAGCTTTCGACGCTCGAGAAGCTCCGCCATTCGTGACTCCACGCGCGCGCGCGTTCGTTCCCCCACGACGGTATCGCCGTTGAACCCGTCAAGCATGCGCACCGCGTGGGTGAACGCGTCGACGGCGGCGCTCTCGAACGAGTGTATCCCGTCCTCCGCCGCGCCGAGCAAGTCTCGAAGCGCGTAGTTTGAAATTTTGAAAACGCCGCCGTCGGCGGGGTCACCCGCGCGCCATCCCACGGAACGAAGCTCGCAAAAGTACTTGAGCAGCACGGCGGCGGTACCCGTGGACAGCGTGCCGGACTGCGCCAGCGCTGACGCCGCGTCGTTGATCCCGGCGATCATGTCATCGGTCGGGGGAGTCAAACCAACCGACTCGTTTGCGTAGAACCACGCGGCGGCGCGAGCGAGCGACGCCAGCTGTGCCCCCTCCAGCTCGCGTGCGCCCACCGTCGCGGTGCGGAACGCGGCGTCGAGGTGGTCCGGGGACATCTTCGCGACGTCTAAACCGGACACACGAACCGTTTCTAACCGTTTCGAACCGTTTCGATCGGAGCCCGTTTTTTTCGCGAGCCTGGAATCCGCCGAACCTTGGTTCGAAGCGTCCATCGCGACGGAGCACTGCCTGTCCAGTAAGCGCGTCGCCCTGTGCGGGGGCATGGTCTTGAGGCCCTCGTCCAGCCCGAGTTGCATGCGCTCGATCACGGGAGGCATCGGAAGGTTAGGATTGGCCTCGCGCGCTTTGCGGTAGGCGAAAACCGCGGCGATGGCGTCGTTCTGCGTGGAGCGTTTTTCGAAACGCTCGATGCACCCCGCGACCGCCTCGTACACCGACCCCGATACATCCCACGTACCGTGCGTTGTCTGGCCGATGCCGGTGAGCGCGAGGAGGGCGGAGCTCGGGAACCAGGCGATCTCCGTGTTGGCACAAAAGTTTACGATTTTTGCCTCGATTTTAAGTCTCAACGAGTCGGATATAGCCTCGTCGACGCTCGAAGCCTTTCGCGCCTTGATCAGCGCGTTCACCGCGGTGAGGAACATCCGTTCGCTCACGTCGCCATCGAGCGTCGCGCCCAACGCGCGAGTGAGCGCGTTCGCGGACTCGGGGGAGGACCGACTCGCGCCGTGCTTGGCCAGCGTGTTGTGCGACGAGAGGATCGAAAACGCGGCGTGCGGCTTCAGCGATTCAACCCCGTCCCCGTCCCCTGAAAGGGTCCGCGCGAGCCCGGCGTTGACCGCGTCGATCGCGCGCGTTAACCGGCCAACCTTCCTGCCGATCATCTCCACCCAAATCGCCAGTCCCCGCAGCGCCTTGGCCAAATCGTCGACACTCATGTCATCCTGTACACAAAACACGACGTCAGTCAGTCCAATTGCCTATACGAGAATGAAAATAAACGTACCCTCGCGGTTCGAGTCACCGCGTCGATGAGCGCCACGTCGGACGGCTTCAGCGATTCCTGACCTCTCGTCTGTCCGACGTGTCGCATCTCCCGGCGGAGCTTCGCGGAGGAGAAGAGCGCGATGGCCGTGTGCCGCCCGTGCATGTCTAAAGCGCATTCACCCAGGCGTTTGTTCAGCGCTCGGACGCTGTAAACAAAATACGACGTCAGTCGAATTGCCCATACGAGACTTAAAAATAAACTTACCATTCGCCACCCTTCGCCGGCTTGGCGACGTTCATCACCATGAGCGCGTAGAGGCACTTGGTGGCTTCGCGCGCGCCCATCGTGTGGGATTCACGGGTCACCGCGGACAGTAAGAGGTCCACGGAAGGGTGAGTGACGCCTCGTTTACGACGACCAGCCGCGGGCTCGCGAGAGGAAGAAGATGATGACGATGCCGATGAATTTGATGATGATGATGACACCGATGCGTCGCCGCTCCCTTCGACTTCGGTACCCCCGTCCCGTGTATCGATCGAGGCGACGGATCGTGTCCACACGGCGTCGGTATCGACGAGGAATATCCCGTTCGTCGCCATCTTCTTCAGCGCGAGCGCCGCGGCGCCTCCGTCGAAGACGTCGTGGTAGTCTTCGACGAGATCGTGGAGTTGATCGAGCGGGCATTGCGCGACGTCGCGGTCGGTGACGGTTGGTTGGATCTCGCGCCGTGGTCGATCGTGGGACGGGTCGGATGCTACCGTGGACGTGGCGTCGTCCGTATCGTCGTCGAGGGAGTCGTGGAAGGCGGCGATGTCCTCTTCCTCGTCGGCGTCGGCGGGTGGTGCCTCATCGTCCGAGTCATCCGGCGCTAACCCGGCGCCATCGCCACCATCGTCGTCCTCGCCCGCGACCGTCGCGAGGCCTCGCCAGTGATCCGACGTCACCGCCCACGCCCGTGCGTTGTATACCCGACGTCGCTCGCGGGGAACGCGGTCGAGACGCGATGGGTTCCCCATGCCCCCGGGCAAAGAGCCGCCGACGATCGGGGCGCCCATCGACCCGAGATAGTCACCCCGCGTGTGCACCGCGCGAAGCGATGCGAGGCGCGTCCCGAGGCGAGGTGCGACGTCACCGGAGGCTGGTCCACCCGCGTGACGCGCGCCGAGCGCGAGGAGCGACCCGAAGGCTCGGCGCACCGCCCCCATCGTCCTTCGTCGTGCCTACAACAAATGATGTCTAACGACTTCGATGCTTTCAAGTTTACAAGCTCTATTTTATACCTCTAGGAGGGGCCCGGCTCGCATGGCCGCCTCCCGTCTCCCAACGGGCGCATCCCCGTACGCCGTCGTCCGCACCCGCGCGCTTCGCCCCACCGCACCCACGATCTCCTCCATCCGCGCCGCGCTCATCTCCTGCCCGTGCGTCGCGCCAGCCGCCCTAGTGATGCTCTCATTCATCAACACCCCTGTAAACAAAACACGGCGTCATACTAGTTGCCCATACGGAAATAAAAAGAAACACACCGCCCAAGTCGTTGCACCCCGCGCGCAACAATTCACCCGCCATGTCCGGACCCATCTTAACCCAAGACGCCTGGATGTTGGTCAAACCCGCGGGGCCCAGGGTGAGCCTCCCGACGGCGTGCGCGAGGATACACTCGCGAAGCGTCGGCCCCCGCCGCGACGCGCCTGGAAAACACAAAGTTCATATGGGCAAACAGTTAGAGGATTAAAATAAACGCACCTTTGCGGTACACCGGCGCTTCGAAGTGAACGAAGGGCAGCGGGACAAACTCCGTGAACCCGCGGCCGTTTCTGGAAACGCTCGCGACGTGCGCCCCACGCAAACGCAGTAAGTGCCTGGCCCACGCGTCCGGACCGTCGGTATCGACGTGACCGAACATCAAGGTGGACGTGGTCGGCACGCCAGCGTCTGTACACAAAACACTTACCCGTCAGTCACATTGCCCATACGAGAGTTGAAATAAACTTACCGTGCGCGGCGGAAACAACCGAAAGCCACTCCGCCGTGTTCAGCTTATCGGGGCACAAAATCGATCGAACGGAGTCGTCCAACACCTCCGCCGCGGTCCCTGGTAGTGAACCGAGCCCCGCGTCACGCAGCCGTTTAAGGTAACGCGGCACGGTCGTCCCTGACGTCGACGCGCCGTGACTAACCTCCAGGGGTGAAAACGCATGCACGTGAATACCCTGTTAACAAACACGACGTCAGTCTGTCTAATTGCCCGTACGAGAGTTAAAATAAACGTACCTCTGCTCCCGCCTTCGCGGCTTTGAGAATTTCGAGATAGTCCGCGCCGGTGAAGTCCGGGTGGATCCCGCCTTGCATGCAAACCTCCGTGGCGCCCCGTGCCCACGCCTCCGCCGTTCGCCGTGAGATCTCGTCCATCGCCAAGAGATAGGGCTTACCCCGCAGCGACTCCGCGGCTGGTCCCTTGGAGAAGGCGCAAAAGGCGCACGATAGGGTGCAAACGTTGGTGTAGTTTATGTTGCGGTTGACGACGTAACTGACGACGTCTCCGCACTGTTCACGTCTCGCGATGTCCGCCGCGGTGCACACGGCGTCGAAGTCGGCTCCCCTGGCGCGCAGAAGCGTCGCGACCGCGGCTTCATCCGAACGCGTCTCTACATCAAAATCGTCGATGTCGTACGAGCATTTACCCTCGAGTAAAAGCCCCTCGCCGCGTCGTTTGAGCCGTTCGATCGCCGCCTTGACCCGCGACGAGGGTTCAGGGTTAACCCCGACGCGGCCGCCGAAGACGGCGCCGTCTACGCCGACGATGTCGACCGGCCGCGGCGACCGTAACGCCAGCCACGGCTTATTTTTGTTGCCGATTTTACCCGCCTCCAACGCCTCAGCCGCCTCGTCCACCGCCGACTCTTCCCGTCCCGGGCACCACGCGGATGCCCGGGACAGGCCCTCCGAGTCCGCGAGGACCCTGACGTGCGGCGCGACGTTTGGGTCGATCCATCGCTGACACCCGTCCGTCTCGTGTGTCCACGAAGAGTTTGAAGAGTTTGAAGAGTCGTGTGGACACAGTGTGGACCGAGTCTGAACCACGTACCTGGCCTGCGCCGCGAGTCTCGGCACGAGCGCGTAGCCTTCCTCCTGGGTAACGCGCGCGAGCTCGGATAGGTGCGGCCACGGCGCCTCGGGAGACACGTGGTCCGGTGTGACCCCCGGGGAGACCCCGCCCCAATCGCTGAGCCCGCATCGAAGCAACCGCCGCCACCCCTCTCTGTCCGCCGTCGCCGACGTCCCGGCTGGATACGAATCGTCGGGCTCCGGGGTGAGGTTCGGCGGGACCTGTATGTGCGTCACAGGCCCGAATATCAAACGCGCGCACGCGGTGGTCCAGATTAACTCGTCGAGCGACGGTTCGGGCCACGCGGACATGCGGGTGCCTTCCTTGGCTCGAAAGTTTTGCACGATTATCTCCTGAACGTGCCCTTTGTGCTTTCGATCGATGTCACGAATCGCGAACAACGCGTCCAGCCGCTCGGCCCGAGTCTCGCCGATGCCGACCAGTATCCCAGAGGTGAAAGGTATCTGCAACTCACCCGCGAGGTCGAGGGTTCGAATCCGCGCCGAGGGCCTTTTGGATTCGCATCGGTGATGCGCCGCGTCCGCGGTGTCCACCAGTCGGTCGCTCGCCGACTCGAGCATCAAACCCTGGCTCGCGCTCACCCGCCTTAGCTTAACTAACTCGTCCCGTGTCAACACCCCCGCGTTGCAGTGCGGCAACAAACCGGTTTTGTCCAACACAGCCTGTGCGCAGTGTGCCAGGTAGTCCACAGTGGACTCGAATCCCATGGAGCGCAACTCTTGCTTCGCCGCCGGGTATTTGGCCTCCGGTCTGTCGCCGAGGGTGAAGAGGCACTCGGTGGCGCCCGCGATGCGCCCGCGTTCCGCCACCTCGATGACCTGCGTCACCGACATGTAAATCTTATCCGACGCGTCCGGGTCTTTGGCGAAGGTGCAGTACCCGCATCGATCGCGGCACGCGAACGTCAGAGGCACGAACACCTTCGGCGAGAAGGTCACGATCCCGGGGTCGGGCCCGGCGGCGCGAACGGATGCCGCCGCGTCGCAGAGTGAGCCGAGGTCCAGCGTGGCTGTTAAACGGTCGAGCTCCGAGCGCGTCAGGTCGCGTGAACCGGAGGCGACGGCGCCGACGAGGTCGGAGGTCGTCGACGTGGAGGCATCTCCATCTTCGGTGGTGTGGGCACCGCCTCTGGGCGCCGCTGAGATCCCGCGCCCGTGGTTCACTCGCGGGCCGGTGCGCCTATCCCGCGGGGTGGTGACCCTATGGAGGGACGCCGAGACGCACGAGAGCGACGCCATCCTCGCTTGAGCTCACAGCCGAGCGCTCTCCGGCTCTCTGTGTGTCACGCGCAAGAGAACTCTTGGTGCTTTATGGACCTTTTTGGCCTCGCTTTAAATACATTTCGTGTCTAACTGTTTACCTTGTGCTTCTCTTTGGCCCGTCCGTAACTATCTATTTGATCAACTCGTCTAACCAATTACTCGTATGAATCTTCGAGACTGATATTTTTCGTTCAGATTGTTAGAAATCGAGATGCAATCGAAATCCGGCGTTTTCATTGGTCAGAAATGTTAAAAAAATGTCCAGTCATAAAAATGGCCCAACCGGAGGGTGCGTTTCCCCTGAAGATACTGCAGGCTGTCAAGCGCACGCCGGGCCATTGCACGACGCGAAGCGACCTACGCGACCGCGCGCTTAGCCAATCGACGTATTAGTCGATCAGAACGTTCGTGCGCGGCATCGAACGTACGGGCGCGGGTGCCGTCGAGGACCCACGTTAGGAAGCAGCGCCGGGTTTCCGCGCGCACATCGAGTTCCGCGGTTGGGGAGGAGAGTTCTTGCGCGATGATGAGTGCTTGCGCGGTCGGGGCTCGTTCCCCGGTGGCGCGCCTCCCGCGCTCGGTGGGATCCACCCGCGCGGGGCGACGCGCGTGCGTCGATGTCAGGGGATCGAATGCTCCCAAACCGGGCGCTAAGAACAAGAAGGTGCGTCGCGCATCCCCCGACCGCGCGCATTCCGGATGGCTCCGCGCGCCCAAAGCAAAGTTTCCGGCACCCAACAACAACGGGGGATCCATCTTAACCTTCGCTCACCGTACCGCCCCTTTCCCGAACGAAGCAGGCATCGTCCACGAAGCTCAGCGCGGTGATGGCGCCCGAGACCAACGTCTCCGCCGAGGAACTCGCCGCGGAGGCCCGGCGGCGCGGCATGGGCCGCCGCTTCGCCGACGAGCGCTCACTGGACAACCCGGGCGAATTCAAGGGCATCAGGAACTTCTGGTACCCCGTGCACTTCTGGTCCAAGCTCACGAAAGGCGACGCGATGTGCGACTTTCCCCTCTTCGGCGAGGAATGGACGCTCGTGCAGACGGACGACGTCGAGACCGCCGCGGCGTCCATCGAGTTCCCCGGATGCGCTCACATGGCGTCCATCGCGGAGGGGGGATCCAGATCCAAGGGTTGGGTGTGCCGATCCGTCGCCGACCCGACGAAACACATCCCGATCGGAATCAAAGACGGACTCGTGATGGTATGGCCCGGGAGCTGCAAGCCGGATGTCGAGCTCCCGGGGACGTTCAAGCCCCCCGACGGGTACACCACCCACGCCGAGCTCATCATCGAGGACGTCCCAGTGGAGCACGGGTTGTTGATGGAGAATTTACTCGATCTCGCGCACGCGCCGTTTACGCACACGGGAACATTCGCCAAAGGCTGGGGCGTTCCCAACTTTGTGGAGTTTGCAACCTCAAAGCTTCGCAAGCCGGGTGACGGGTGGCACGACATGGCCAACGGGCTGAACCTCGCGTCGCTCGGTGGTCAGAGCGGCAGCTGGAACCCGTACCCGATCGACATGAAGTTTTTAACCCCGTGCATGGTTGATTCTCACATCGGCATGTCTCAAGCCGGCGCGGCGGGCGGCGGGGCTCAGTTCGAGGAAGGGGTGCAGTGCGCGGAGTGCGCGAACCACCTGCACCAGCTGCACGTGTGCCTGCCGTCCACCGCGGGTCGGACGCGTTTGTTGTATCGCATGAGTTTGGATTTCGCGGGTTGGGCCAAGTGGGTTCCGGGTATCGAGTTGGTGTGGACTGAGATGGCGAACCAGGTGCTGGGCGAGGACTTGCGGCTGGTGACGGGCCAGCAGGACAGGATGCAGCGCGGCGGGCGGGTGTGGGCGCACCCGGTGGCGTACGATAAGCTCGGGCTGGTGTATCGCAGGTGGAGGAACTTCTCCGTCGGGGACTCGTGCGAGCTATGAGCGAGAGGGGCCCCGCGACGCTGTAACATTAGTTCAAAGATTCTTCACAAACATTATTTTATCGGAGAGAGATTGATACGTTAGCCATCACCATCAGTCACCCGCGCGCGTCGCCTCTTGGAGTATCGCATCTTGGGGTATCTGGAAGACGAACGCGATGGGGAAGAAACACAGGCGCGAACCCGTCGACCGCGCGCCGGTCGTCGGGGGCCTCTCGGTGAACAAGAAGAAGAAGGTCAAGGCGAAGGCGATGAAGAAAGCGGCGGCGGGCGGCGGTGCTTCGAACTCGAACGGCGCCGGGGGATACGACCCGAAACGGGCGCTGTCCAAGCCCGCGGCGCCGCCCCCGTCGTACACCGCGTCGTCCGCGACCCACGGCGGGTACATCACGCCGTCGCACGATGAGTACGACACGTGCGTGGCGAGGTCGTACGTCGGCTTCCGAGTAGATCCCCCATCCATCCTTCCCGACGCACTGCACGCGGACGTCGCTGACGCGTTTCGTGTGATGACGAAACGCGGGATGTTCACGCGCGACGTCCTCGCCGCGGGGAAGAGCGTGTCCCCGACGTTCGTCAGCCGCACCCTTGTGGGCGACCGCGGGATGACCTACCACTACCAGAAGCTTCGCATCTTCGCGCTGCCCTGGGACGACGAGCTCACTCCGGAGGGCTCGCCTTTACGAACGGTCAAAAGGCTCAACGACGCCATGAAGCAGCGCTCGCGTGCGCTCTTAGCGAAGCATGCAGATCCGCGGGTAAAGGTCACGGGATCGTGCGAGTTCAACGTGACGCTCATCAATTTGATGGAACCGGAGAGACGGGAATCGATGGCGCTGAAGGATGAAGGCCAATTCGGGATGGGCAAGGCGTCGGTGTCCTGGCACTCCGATTCGTCCTTACAGGACACCAGCACGGTGGCGGTGTACCACCAGACGGCCGGCGGCATCGACGGCGACGATAACTCCTGGCACATCGCGCTCAAGTGCCTCGACGACGTCACACCGGCTCTAAGAGTCCCGCTGAACTCGCACGAAACGTACTACATGATGCGAGACTTTAACCTGCACCATCACCACGCCGTGCTGAACGGAGACACCAGGCGGTTCAGCTCCACGCACCGCGTCGCGGTCGTCGCAAAGGATACGTTCGAGTACATCCAGGGTAAGTGTACGCGGGCGTTACTTACCCTGCCGCTGCTCAAGTGGTACGCGGGGAAGGCGCCGAAGGGTTGGAAGGTGAATAAATCGACTCCTCCTGAGCCGTTGTCGAAGATTTTGCACGTCTTGGGCGACGCGCATCGCGAGGTTGAGTTCCAGTGGCTGCGGATGTTCTGGCTGCAGGGTACACGGCACGCGTCGCAGCACGAGACGTACTGGGCGGCTCGGATCGAGGAGCTGACGCAGGCGTGGGACGCGATGGAGCTCGGACTTCGATGGGCGTGCGACGCGTGTCGACTCGCGGCGGATGGGAAAGCCAAGACGGAACCGAGGGCTTTCGAGATGCTTCGATACCTTCTGGAAACCATCGCGGAGTGTCGGGAGGAGCACGACGCGCGGTGCGAGGCGGGGGCGTACGCGCAAGTGCCGGAGGATTGCAGGCCGATCGATCTACCGCGGTTCGACGACAAGTCGCCGCTGCCCCGGGACTTGCGACCGGTGCTCAACACGTTGGAGCTGTGGAGGCGAGGGCGTTTGGACGGTGACGGGTTTGGCTTTTAAGCTTTTAATGAAAGTCTCGTAAGATTAGTCGCTTACGACGTCATGATATATCTACTGTGATCTTATTAGTAGTCGCGCAGTGTTTAAATTTGCAAAAGAATGCATTCGCAGCCGTGGTGGTACATTGGCTCCCGTCCGATCCGCTCACTTGTTGGACTTGCCCGTCCTCTTCGTCTTCGCGGCGTCCTTCGCGGCATCCTTCGCACGGGCAGCCTTCTCCTGTCTTTCATCCGCGGCGTCGTCGTTGTTGCCGTCGTTGGACCCGTCGCCGCTGGACGCCCGCTCCATCGAACGCGGCCGCTCCTCGCCGTCGTCGCTGCCGCCCTCGCCGCCACTTCCATCCTCGCCGCCGCTACCGCCCCCCTCGCCACCCCCCGAGCCCTGCTGCGTGGGCTTGGATTCCTGTGTGGGGTTCTGTTGGTTCGGCTTGGGGCAGACCTGCTGGGTGTGGCCGCCGAAAGTTTTGACCCCCTGCTGGGTAGCCTTGTTCACCGCGGCGCCGGCGACGGCCGCCGCCGCCGCGTGCCCTGGTTCAGACTTTTGGCTCTGCGGCTCCGTCTTTTGGCTCTGATTGACGCCATCCTTCGTCGCGACGCCAGCCTTGAGCGTCTGCGTCTGCCCTCCCCCGACGTCGCTCCCGTTACCGCTACCGTTACCGCTCCCGCCGCTGTTGTTCCCGGCGCCGCTACCCTTCTCCGACTGCGCCAAAGCGGGGTTACCCTTGCCGCTGCCGTCGTCGGATCCAGCCGCGCCGTCGTTGTTCCCCCCGCCCCCGCTGCCCTGCCCGCTCCCCGGCATGGTATCGTTCCCCTCGCTCCCGCTCCCCTCGCGCTTGTACTCGTTGCCGGAGCCGTCGCCGCCGCTCCCGCCGCGCATGACGAGTCCGCCGCTACCGGTGTTGGCGCCGCCGCCGCTACCGCCGCTGCCCTCGCCCGATCCCCCGCCCGATCCCCCGCCCGAGCCGCCACCCTCGCGGCTCGGCGAGTTCTCCATCGTGCTCTCGCTGCAACCCTGCAGGCGCTTGAGGTACAGCCGGTACTTCTGCAGGTGGCTCGCCACGTTCTCGCGAGTCAAACCTTCCACGTTCATGAGCTGCATGATCGTCTTCGGGACAGCGTTTTTGATGCCGAGATGAGAGACGGCGTCGACGAAGCGCTTGTGCAGCGGCGGGGTCCACACGAGACGCGGGCGCTTGAGCGCGTGCGCCGCGTCGTCCTCGGTGCCTGCGTGGGGGGGGGTGAATGGGGGAGTTGATTCGTCAGTGATTGGTCAGCGGCGTGTTTTAACTGGGTGGCGGGGTTTCAACTGAAAAATATGACGTTTTTTTCACACTGGCGCTTCATACGGAACGCGCGAGATATTTTGGCAACTTGGATATTTTGAGAGTCGGGTACGCACCCTCCATTCCCATGGACATGCCCGGGTCTTCGCGCGATCGCTTGAACGCGTCGAAGCTTCGTGAGTGTTCCATGCCAGCCTGGTACGCCATCATGTGCTCGTAGCTCACGTTGGGATCCATGTGACCTGCGGCGCGGGCGGAAGATCGGCGGTAAGTCAGAGATCTGATTCTCGAGCTGGGTGACGACGGATATTTATAATATCCTGAACGTGGGCGGGGCGTGCTTCGGACGCGTCGACGGCGCTCGATCGCGACGCGGGGTCGACGATCGAGGTGGGTGGGATTGAGGGTTAGGTTTGGGTCTTGCGTGATGGATGACGCACCTTGGGAGGGTCCCATGCCCCGATCGCCGCCTTGGCTGAGCGGCCTGCCGTAGTGGTCGTAATGACCCCCGGGCCTCTGCGCCCCGAAGGGAGCCTGGTACATACCGGGGAAGCCGCCGTAGCTGGCCATCGCCGCGGAGGCCATCGCGGCCGCAGCGGCGGCCTGGGCGTTCGCGGAACCCGGCGGGGGCATGCTGTGGTGGAAGTTACCGTACGGCGGGGGCATCGAGGCTTGCATCTGCGCCGCGCCCATCGGGTCGTGATACGACCCTGGCGCTCGAGATTCGCCGTTGGTGCGCTCTCCGGACTCCTGCGACGGCGGCGGCAGCGGGTACCGGTAGCCGTTCATCATCTGGATTCCAAAGGCGTTGGCCAGCGACGGTGTGAGCAGCTGAGAGTTGGTGCCGGGGAGCTGCTCGGGCCGCGGCAGGCCCTGCTCCCACGCCCACATCACCTCCGGAGTGGGTTTGGTGCCATTGCCCGTTTCCTCCTTTCCCGGCTTCGCGGGGGGCTCCTTCGCCGCCTTGCCCTGATCCGTCTCGGCCACCACCGCCGTCATGGTTTCACTAACCACGGGCACGATGTGCGTTGGTATTCGCGTTCCTTTCTTGAAGCGCGTAAACCGGTCGCGTCGCTCGCGCGTCTCGGTAATGCGTTGACGCGTCCGTCGCTTCGAGCAACTATCATAAAAAAGTGTAGAAAAAGTACAAAAAGATCCTGGAAAATTAGATATTTTGCCAATGGCGAGCCGCACGGTTCACAACTCCACTCCGTCAGCGCCACGCAAGCAGGATGGAATCCGATTTGCAAAATCAGAGAATTGGAAGCAATTTTGTGTCAGATGTGAAGCGTGGCCAGTCCACGAGTGAGACAATGCAAGATGACACTCCCCGAGAAAAGCGTTGTTAGCACATCCTCGGAACCGACGACGGCCGATACGACTGACACACACCGCACCGCGCCCCGCCCACGCTCGATACCGCCATCCCCCCATGACGACGATCGCACGCCGCGCGTTCACCCTCGGTTTTCGCCTCCCGCCGCCCGCGTCTGCACGGGGCCCCGCTTCTCTCGGCGTCTCGATGTACCGCACCGGCGCCGCGACGCACATGCATGCCGGCCAGGTCACCACCGACACGAACCTCGGCAAGACCTTGGACGACACCATGCACAAAGCCGAACGCGCGCGCGAGGACGTGTGGTTCCGCGAACACGACCTCGTCAACCTACGGGAGCTGTACAAGAAGGCGCGGAAGCAGGCGAAGCACATGGAGGGCGAGGCCGTGAAGACCGACGCGGCGGAACTGAAAGAACTCGAACTGCTCGTCGAAGGCAAACTAGACCAAGCAACCATGGAGCGACTCATCGACTGGAAACACCACCACTGAACACATGAGCATGAGATGGATGATACCACCGCGTGCACAGCTGTAAATCATCCCAGCTCGTCGAAGAGCCGCGACGCCTCCGCCTCGCCACGCTCCTCCTCGGTCATGGCACTCATCACAGCCGCCTCCTTCGCCGCGTGTAACCTCGCCGCGCGAAGCAGCGGATGCGACGCCATGTCCTTCTCAATATCCAACCAATCATCGTCCGCACATTGATTACTGTTCATCGTCGCTTCCTCCTCCTTATCGATGCGAAACACGACGACGTGCTGCCGCAACTCGTCGCTGTCCGCGAGGGTGTCTCCCCATACGGGACTCGCGCTCAAGCCGTTTCTTCTCAACGCTCGATACAACGCCTCGTCGAAGCCGTGCCCGCCCCACCGCCCGCACGTCTGCGCGATCGCGATTCTTCCCTCGCCGCGTGTGGCATCTCCACCCCGCGCCCCCTTCATGTGTGACAGTATCTGGGCGAGGCACCGCGCCAAGGCGTCCGCGCCCTCAGCGGAGTACACCAAGTCAGAGCCGCACACGAAATCCCATTGGCGTTCTCGGTCACCGTCAACCCTAAACCCGTCCACGTCGTTCCAGTCCAACGCCCTGGCGTTCAGTCCTGATGATGAGGTCCCATCGGTGGATGTGCTCTGGCCGAGGGATAGGTTACGTCGCAGGCGGTCGAATGCGCCGCCCTCATTCGTCTCCGTCGCCGTCCACGATTGAAACCTGTTCACACGTCTTCAGTCTAATTGCCCGTATGCTAATTAAAATGAACTCACCTCGAGCCCATCTTCAACGCGAGCCAGCCGGTCCCGGCGCCGAGCTCGAGGATCGCGTCATCGTCGGACAGAGAGATACACGCATCGGAGTCGAGGTACTGCTTGAGGACGATCGCGGCGGGCCACACCCTGCCGCTGCAGTGCGATGCCTGGGGTGGGAGGGACGGATGGGGGGAGGGTCAGGGAAAGTCGGATGGGAGGGTTGAGTGATGAGTCGCCCGAGGGATGCGCATCGGGAGGGGGGCGAAAGGGAGCGTACCTCGACCTCGATGCCGAGCTCGCCGAGCTCGCCGCTGGCGAGCTCGACGGAGACGCCGACGCCGGGCGGCGGCGCCGACATCTCACCCGCGCGGGGACGGAGTGACGCGAACTTTTAAGATTCTTACACTTTTTTCACGGCTCACCACTTCGTTTGGTCACCACACCGAGCGGCGCACAGAACCGGAGCACCGCCGCGATGTCCGCCGCGGCAGCCTTCATTTCCCCCGCCACCCACGTCGCGCGAGCGTCGGCGTGCGCCGCGCGTCCTCGCCGGATCCAAGCGCGGATCACGCGCGGCGCGGTCGCGTCCTCATCGTCCTCGGCGCCGTCGTCCAAAAGTCATCATCTTCCCACCTTCCCCGGGGGTTGGCTCGGCCCCGACCTCGCCGCGGACCCGAGCGCGTGGACGCACAGGCTCACCGACGACGAGATCGCCGAGCTCGACGCCGCGCTGGTGTCCGCGGAGGCCGCCGGCCTCGACGTCATCGACCTCACCCCGGACAACTTCCCACTCCCATCCCTCGCCTCGCGACTCGATGACCTGCGCGCCGAGCTCGTTCACGGCCGCGGGCTCCACCTCTTCAAAGGGGTTCCCGTCCACAGGTACACGCCGTGGCAACGATGCGCGGTGTTCTACGGCATGGGCGCGCACATGGGCTGGACGTGCCCGCAGAACGCGCGCGGTCACGTCCTCGGGCACGTCAAAGATCTAGGTACGTTTCTTTTTATTTTATACTCGTAGTTTCATTTTGTTTTCGTATGGGCAACGTGACTGACGTGTTTTGTTTTGTTTCCAGGCGCCGATCCTGACGACCCGGCGACTCGCATCTACACCACCTGCGCCGCGCAGCCGTTCCACACCGACAGCGCCGACATCGTGGGCCTGATGTGCGTAGAGAACAGCGCTGTGGGCGGGGAATCCCGAGTCGTCTCCTCCACAGCTGTGTGGAATCGTTTAGTTGAGACGGCCCCAACGCTGGCGGGTGAATTGTTGAAGCCGTTGCCGGTTGATCGGTGAGTTTATTTTTAATCTCCCGTATGGGCAACTAGTCTGACGATGTGTTTTGTTTACAGGAAAGGCGAGGTTCCGCCCGGTAAGCGGCCCACGTACGACATGCCGGTGTTCCACAGGCACGGCTCGATGGCCTCCACACTAGACGGCAGCGCCGTCGCCGTGTGCGAGGGGGCGAACGAGGGGGAACGTCGTACGGGCGACGTGACTGGTGAAGAGTCGAGTTTTGGTGATGAGAGTGAATGCGAGTGCGAGTTGCTCAGCGGGATATACGACAGGAACTTCATCGACGCGGCGCAGCGTCGGTTCACTGACGACGACGGGGTGCCGCGGCTGACGCGTCGGCAGGTCGCGGCGCTGGACGCGCTTGACGCCACGTGCGACGACCCGGGCGTCCGTCTGGACATGCGGCTGGAACCCGGAGATGTGCAATGGCTCCATAATCACACCACGTTTCACGCGAGGTGCGCGTATTCAGACGGCGACGGGGATACGCCGAGCGTGCGGCACCTGCTGCGGCTGTGGATCACGCCGCCGGACGCGAGGCCGCTGCCGGCGCGGTTCGCGGAGCGGTTCGGGGATCTGCGCGTGGGGCCGAGCAGGGGCGGGATCAGGGTCGAAGGGCAGACGCCGTTCTGCGCCCTCGAGCCCGGAGCTTGATGGATCGATGTAACGGGCGATAGATAGACAGATAGATGTAGTGGGGACTTCACTGGACTCTGGACTCTGGACTCTGGACGTGGACACTTAGCTTAATCCCAATATCGCTCGTGCTTATTCATCGAAAGGCCTAAGCTAGTTGACGATCAAGCCTCCCGCCGCCCCTCCCATCCGAAGTCGCCTTCATATGACATCGGATCCGAGAGACGTAGCGGGCCTGTCGACGACGAACCCACACGGACGCACCCCCTAGCTCGCTAACACCAATTAGACAGCAATCGCAGTCACGTCACCACTTACGCGTCGACGTCGTTGGTGGCGCGGGTGTAGATCTGCTGCTTGGAGTGCATAGTCACCGGCTTGATCTCGCCCTTCGCGATGAGAATGGCGATGGCCTTGCGCGCGAGGGAGCAGGTGATGCGGAGGCGGTCGCAGAGGATGGAGATGGTGATCATCTTGTACTTGGGCACCTCGGCCATGAGCTTGTCGTAGGTGGACTGTTGGAAGAGAGGGGAAGAGATTGGGTCAGCGGGCGGTCCAGATGGTGTGATTCGTGCGGGTGTAATAACCCTAAAGGAAATAATGACCCCGACGCCGCGGGGTGCGACTCGGACGGTGGGACGCGAGCGATTCTCACCTGCTCGAAGAGGATCTGGTTGTTGGCCTTCTCCTTGGCCTTTCCCTTGGACCACTTCTGTTGACGTTAAAGGACGGGATTTGGGTCGAAGGTCAGCCATCGGCTCGGCACTACACGGCTTTTATCGAGGAGGAGAGTGCACTTTCTTAAAGGCGGGATGGGATGAGCGAACGGAGTTTGGGGCGACTCGAGCGGATTCGCACCTTCTTCTTGGCCTTGCCACCGGCGGCGGCCTTGGCGGCCTTTTGGGCCTTGGACTGGGGCGCAGCAGGGGGCTGTGGATCGGGGAGGGAGGGCGGAGGGGTCAGCGACCGGGATCGCGGTGGGAAAAACCCTAGTGGGTCATTTTCCGCCCGCCCGGGCCCGGATGACGCGCCGGGGTCGCCTCTCGCGACCCGACGACGCGCGCGTTCGAGCGCGGACGGTTCGGGTGGGATCTCACGACGCGGAAGGGTCACTCACCATCTTCGAAGATACTCTCCTTCGTCGTGCAAAGAGAACGAGCGAGGCCGCGACCTCGGGCTTAAACACCGGGCGAGGAGACGTCCGACCGGTGACCGGTTGGTTGCATATTTTTTTGTGAAGGAAGATGGGCGAACGAGGGAGTCGAAACGCTTTTCGTGGTCTTCACATCAGACGCGCATCGATCGGCACATCAGACGCGCACATCGAATCGCGACTTCGACGACGAATCCACACCGCGAATCCACGTTCATCGAGACCATGCCCGTCCATACCCGCCCGCGAAAGACGATCGCGCGCCGCCTCCTGCACGCCGCGCGCGACCTCGTGTCCCTTCCCCTCCTCGTCATCTTGGCCGCCGTGACAAGCGCGTCGGTCGGCGCGGACGTGGCGT
>Ga0257106_1000362_pt1 | contig 27697 bp, 32 predicted proteins | sample LP_taG_3_FD_190177 | JGI IMG/M metagenome (GOLD analysis project Ga0257106, IMG submission 190177) | Marine microbial communities from Northeast Subartic Pacific Ocean, Canada - LP_J_2011_P26_10m | ecosystem: Environmental > Aquatic > Marine > Oceanic | place: Canada: Northeast Subartic Pacific...
TTAGTTGATGCAGGCAATCTTCATCTTTGTATAAAAAAGAGGTCTATAAGAAATGAGGATCTAGGTGGTCTTTATAAGAAACTTGAAAAGTGTATAAAGCCTTTAAATATTAACCTTTCTATATATAAAGCTTCTTCTGGTTTTGTTGATATAAGGACATACGAGAATGGGGCTGGTGAAACTTTATCATGCGGTTCAGCATCTATTTCGGTTGCCTTCCTTCATCTTATGGATAAACTTAAGCAAGTAAGAATTAAGTCCTTTGGCGGTGAGCTAAAATTTAAAAAGAACAATAATAATATTTTAATGACTGGGCCAACTGCTTTTGTTTACTCAGGGAGTATTAATGAATAATAAAATAGATTCTAAAGAAGTTGAGCTATATCTTCTTGATAACCTAGATTTTTTTGAATCTCGTGAGTCACTAGTTAGTGAACTTAGATTTAAGCACTCATCAAGTTCTGCCTCTTCTTTGTTAGAAAGACAGATAAAAAAACTGAGAGATGAACAAAAAGATTTAATGGATTTGCTCTCATCTTTTATTAAAACTGCTTCTCTAAACGAGGACCTCTTCAATAAATCTAAAGACTTAACTTTGTCGATTTTGGAATCATCTTCAAAAGATGATGTTATCAATGAAGTACAAAAAGATTTTAAGAAAAGCTTTAATGTAAATAACTGCATTCTAAAATTTTATGGCAACAACCAAATAGATGAAATAGAAAATAAAACAGATATGTCCTTTCATAAAGGAGCAATTCATTGCGGATCATTTTCGAATGAAAAAATGGAATTCCTTTTTAATGACCCAAAAGTTGAATCTATGGCAGTTGCTGTAATAGTTGTAGGAAAAGAGATAGGCCTTTTAATGCTTGGTAGTTATGAAAGAACAAGATACTTAGGCGACGAAGATACAACCTTTATTGAATATATAAGAGATGTCTTAGAAAAGAAATTTGCATCAGTTGATGTTAATGTTGATGTCTAAAGAATATTTTATTTTTGAAAATATAGATCAATATATATCTTATATCTCTGAGGTTAAAAACCTTTCTCCAAATACAGCAAGCTCATACAAGAGAGACCTGCAAAAATTAGGTAAATACCTCAAATCAATAAACGTATCTTCCTACTCAAGAATTACTGATGAGACATGCTCTGGTTGGATTGGGAGCTTGTTTGCATCTAACAATAACCCTAGAAGTATTCAAAGGCATCTCTCATCTGCAAAAGGTTTTTTTAGATTTTTAAAGAAAAATTATCTTGTTGAAAGCTCGCCATTTGAACTCGTAAAAGCTCCAAAGACGCCAAGCTACCTTCCAGATGTCCTATCTCCTGAGGATGTTAATCAGTTGTTGAATTTTAAGCCCAATGATTCTTTAGAGATAAGAGATTTAGCAATTGTTGAACTTATGTACTCTTCTGGATTAAGAGTATCTGAAACAGCAAATATTGATCTGGCTGATTTTGAAGAAGAAATGACATTTTTAAGAATCCTTGGGAAAGGTTCAAAAACTAGATTGGTGCCTCTGGGAAGATACGCAGTGAATGCAATTAATAATTGGATTAATGAAAGATCGAAGTATTCAAATGAAAGTGATGCATTATTCATTAATCTTAAAGGTTCTAGGTTATCGGTTAGAAGTATTCAGTTGCGCTTAAAGAGATTGGCTACCAAGCAGGGCCTCCCCCCGATACATCCCCATATGTTGAGACATAGCTTTGCAACACACATGCTTGAATCAAGTGGCGATCTTAGAACAATTCAAGAGTTATTAGGGCATAGTTCTCTCTCTACAACTCAAATATATACAAAGCTAGACTATCAACATTTAGTTAAAATTTATGACAAAGCGCATCCAAGGGCAAAAAAATGAATAATATTAAATTAATAACCTTTGATCTTGATGACACTTTCTGGGATATAGGCCCCGTAATTATTAAAGCTGAAAAAGAAACTCGTGCTTGGCTCCATGAGAAAGTTGGAGAGATTCAATGGGGTTCTATGAGTGACTTCTTGGAATATAGAAAAGAGTTAATAGAAAAAGATCCAAACCTTGAGTGGGATATAAGTCTCCTAAGAAGAGAAATATACAATAAAAAACTTAAAGGTATTGTTAGTGATGAAAATGAAAGAAAAAATATTATTGATGAAGCTTACAAAATGTTTTTAGAGAAGCGTCATGCCGTAACCTTTTATGATGGAGTTTATGATTCAATAAAAAAACTCTCTTCATCCTATAGTCTAGGGGTTCTGACTAATGGTAATGCAGATATCTTTAAATTTGAAATAGGCCAATTTTTTAATTTTTCAATCAATTCAAAAGACGTCAAAGACAATAAGCCCAATATGCCTCATTTTACTAAAGCGATGGAAGAGCATGGCAACATCTCATTCAAAGAAGTACTTCATATTGGAGATCATCAAATAAATGATGTTTATGGTGCGCAGCAACTTGGTATAAAAGCAATATGGTTTAATAGAAAAAATGATGAATGGAAGCTGGATACAGATCAACCAGAAACCCTTTATAATTGGGAAGATAGTGTTGATCTAATTGAGAAAATAAATGAGTCAAAATGAAGTTACTAAGGCTATTTTTAGCATTCTTGAAAAAGAGTTAAAAAATATTAATAAATTAATACCAGGAGACTTATTAAAGAACCTTGAAAAAAATATTGCCCCTGAGCTTAATAATGTTATTGAAAAAAGCGGCTATGTAAGCAAATCAAAATATGATTCTTTGAATAAGATAGCAAAAGATCTTGAAAAAAGGATATCAGATTTAGAAAAGGATTAGAGTTGAGATAAGTAGTTGCTTATTCTGTCAGCATTCATAACAAACATTGATTTCTTTTTATCAGCTTCAGCTTTAATTGCATCTAAGTTTACTGCTTCGCCAACCTGAATTACTCCAATCATAGCCATCATTGCATGCGGATCGCATTGATAGACATATACGCCTTCAGTATCTAGAGCAATACTGAAATCTTTACTTAGTTCGCTAGCCCATTCTGAAGCTCCAGCAGGAACCATTCCATCAATAGTTGCAGAGTTGTGGAGCATATCCACTGCTTTAAAAAGAATAGTGTCACCTTTAGAAACTTTTATCACAGCAGGTTCAAATATCATATTCCCACCGTCTCCAGCATTGAGCATTTTTACAATATGCTCAGACCCTTCGGAGAGTTGTACTTTTTCTACAGTAGTTGAGCTTGATGCTGTCATTGTTGATGCTGCAGCAGAAGCTCCACAGTCTTGGCCTTCTAAGCATATATTTACTTCCAGTCCTATTCTTTTGGCAACCGCATCGTTATAAGTTTTTCCATTAAACAAGAAGATCGCGCATAATGGTAAAACAATTAGGTAATGTGTTCGTTTCATATTTATCTCTATGAATTAGGTTTTTGAAGTTCTATAACGTGATCAACAACTTTAAGCATTTCTGCCATAGATCTTTTAGATTCTATTACATAGGTGCCATCAACAATCATCATTGGAACAGATGAAATTTTTAGTTCTCTTGCGTATTTTATTCCCATATTAACTTTTTGCTTAACTCCAAAGGAGTTCAGGTATTGCTTAGTAACTTCTGGAGCAACGCCAAATTTTCCTAAAAACTCTTCAATAGCCTTTGGATTTTGTAAAAAATTACCTTCTTTGTGAATAGTAACAAAAACTGCTGAATGAGTGGAAGGGTCAAGTTTAAGTGATTCTATTGTGTAATAAAGTGAAGCATGCAATTGATGAATGCCGCCCCACGTAATAGGCATCTTAGTAAATTTTACATCATCGTTAAGCTTTGATTTCCATGAATTTACAAAAGGTTCAAAAGAGTAGCAATGAGCACAGCCGTACCAAAATGACTCAGTTACTTCCACAATCCCATCTCTCTTTACTGGAAGAGGGTTATTAACCATTCGGTAATCTGCGCCTAACTTGTATTCAGCATTAATTGATAAAGCAAAAAATGCAATTAAAGAAAATTTAGTAAAGTTTTTTAAGTATTTTTTCATTTGTATAGTCCGTGCATATAATTAGCAAGCGCATCTATCTCTTGATCGCTTAAATTTTGAGCAATAGATTGCATTATAAGCGCTTGCTCTCCAGAATTTCTATCTTTTGATCTATAAGCCTTTAATGATGAGGTTAAATAGCCAACTTGTTGCCCTGCTATAGCTGGATAGCCAGCTAGGCTGTTGCCCTGACCATAAACAGAATGGCATGCTGTACAGGCTGGAATTCCTTTTTTCATATTACCAAATCTATATAAAGTAGACCCTAGCTCAAGAAGCTCTTTATCGTCTTTAGCTTGACCACCAGTGATCATTTTAGAAGAATAAAATGCTGCGATATCTAATAAATCATCGTCTTTAAGAGATTGAAGATAAGGAGTCACTGACATCATTAAAGCGTTATTTCTTTCGCCATCTTTAAAATATTGGAGTTGTTCGTAAAGATACCTTTGATTCTGTCCGGCAAGTTTTGGCCAATCAGAACTAATGCTATTCCCATCAGCGCCATGACATGATGCGCACACTCCAACAAGAGCAGATCCCTTTGCAGCATCTCCAATTTTAAAGCCATGAGGCATGTCTTCTGCTCCAGCAGATTTTTCAGCAGCATTAATAGAAAATATTAAGCTAAACGATACGATGAATACCAAAAATGATTTCATAAATTTAATAAGTGTGTCTTAGTGATGTGTATTATAAACATAGGTTGGTATGATATAAACGATTAAATGAAAAACCTTTTTAAAGAATCTGAGTTTATGCTTGGGGTAACCAAGTTTAAAAACCTTCCTGATGATGAGGGTGTAGAAATTTTATTGGCTGGAAGGTCAAATGCTGGTAAATCTAGCGCTCTAAATGCTCTTACAGAAAACCCAAAACTAGCTCGAATAAGTAAGACCCCCGGCAGAACAACTGAAATTAATTTTTTTAGAGTGAATGAGTCATTAAAATTTGTAGATCTTCCTGGTTATGGTTTTGCTAAATCAAGTTTTCATAAAAGAAAGGATTGGGCGCCGCTTCTAGAAGAGTATTTTGCAAAGAGAGTATCTTTCAAGGCAGTGGTTATTTTTATGGATATTCGCCACCCGCTTAAAGATAGCGACAGAGATATGATTGATTTATGCAATTCATCGGATGTTGCCTTTATTCCAGTTCTAACAAAAAGTGATAAGCTGTCTAATAATCAAAAAGCAAAAGCGGTTGCTGCTGTTAATAGACAAATGCAAGACTGTGAAGCCATACCAGTTTCTTCTAAAGATATTATAGGTTTTGACAAACTCGCAAGAGCTATATTAGAATTTTGTTAATGCTTGAATATCAAAAACAAGACTGTAACCTGACTTTGGCTGAAGGGCTGGAGTGTTATTATAATTCATTTCCACAATCCAAAGAGGTCTTTAAAGACAGCTACGAATCAGGCACTTTATTAAGAGACCATGATTCTACTCACGTTATCTTTGGTCTTGATATAAGCCTTGAACAGGAGGCTATTCTTGATACTTGGGTTATTTGGGGCTCCAAATTTAAATGGAAATATCTTTTGGGTTATAACAAGATTCCTGAGATAAAAGATCTTAATAAAAGACTTTTTAAAGAGCTTGGTATCTCTGGTTTTATAAAGCTTTTTTGGAAGGTTGGTGGCATAAAAAGAAGGGTGATTTATAGAACTTTTAAGATGAAAAAGAAATGGCCTTTTAAAATGCCAGATGAATACATGTCAATGAAAATTTCTGAGCTCAGGCAGGCTCATAATATTAAGATTCTTCTTCCTGAGGAGATGAATTATTCACCAACTAAATGGTCTGGATCGATAAATAACTAGATATTTGATCAATAGTATTATTGATATAATTTAATTGAGCTTTTGAATTAGAGTTTTTAGCAGCAAGACCTAAATAGTATGCTCCCTTATAAATATCGCCTGTATTTATATAAGAGACTCCGAAATAAAAATTAGTCAGGGCCAGTAGCTCATTATATTTTTTTCTTTCTTTAAAATAATTGTTAAATTCTGGCTCTAAGTTAATAAGCTCCTCATATTCTCCTAAATTAAATAAGGAGGATATTAAACGCATGAAACTACTTACAATCATATCTTCAGGAATTTCTCGCTGATCATTCAAAAGCTCATCATTGAATTTATTTAACCATTCCCTGGCTTCTAAATAATTGCCTTGTAGGTATTTTGCATTAGCAATCTGGTTCATGAAAATATAGTCGAATTCTAAATTTGACTCTGCAATATTTATAGCTTCTTCAAAATTCTTTTTTGAAATAGCCTTAAGAGCATTGTTATAAGCTCTGGATTTTCGATTTCTTACGGTAAGTTCGTCATCTTCCATAATGAAAGTAAAGCTATGTAATACATTTTTAACTACAATATTTTTTCCTTCTAGCTTTTCAGGCTCATAGACCATCTGTTTGACTGCACGAAGTGCAGCTGCATCGAAATCCTTACAATTTTTAAATTTGGTATATGGACTTCGAGGATTACCACATTTACCCTCAATTATTTTTGGATTAATAACTCTTCCTTCTTCAGAAATATCAAATTCAGCTATTGCACGACCCTCTGTTCCCAATCTCTGAGACTTTGTTGGGTATATAATTTTAGGTTTAAATAATGGTTTGTATCTACCCTCTTTGAAAAATTTTTTACCAAATAATAAATATGATGCGTCGTTTCCTAACGTTGATATTTTGCATTTTTTTTGTGTTTGTTCTTTTGGTTTAAGATTTTCTATTTTTAAGCAATCTTCAAATTTTAATTTTTCATTTTCATAAATATTTAAAAAATAATTTTCGATAAGTTTATTTTGCTCGCTATGTAAAGGTAGGGAGGTTATGACTAGGAAAAGAAATATTTTAATGTGCTTCATTCCAATTGGCCCCTATTGCAGCTTCGGCGATGAGAGGGATGTCTAGCTTCACAGCTTTTTCCATCATATCTTTCATGGTTGACAAGACTTCTTCAGAATTTTTCTTTGGTAATTCAAATATTAATTCATCATGGACCTGCATAATCATTTTTACTTCGGGCATCTCAGCTTTTAGAAAATGATCTATATCTATCATAGCTTTCTTAATTATATCTGCAGCAGATCCTTGAAGTGGTGCATTAATAGCTGCTCTCTCAGCAGCCTGTCTTCTTAAACCGTTGGCAGCATTTATTTCATTTAAATAAAGTCTTCTTCCCATAATGGTCTCGACATACATATCTTCTTTTGCTTGGGCCTTAATATTTTCCATATATTCTTTTACCCCTGTATATCTTTCGAAATAAGTATCAAGATATTTTTGAGCCTCTGCTCTAGGAATATCTAGCTGACGAGTAAGACCAAATGCTGACATGCCATACATGAGCCCAAAATTAATTGCTTTAGCGCTCCTTCTTTGATCTTGAGTTACATCATCAAGACTGACATCAAATACTTCGGCTGCAGTTGCAGAGTGAACATCAAGATTATTATTGAATGCATGAGTTAAATTCTTATCTTTAGATAGGTGAGCCATTATTCTTAACTCTATTTGAGAATAATCTGCAGATATAAGTATATTGCCTCTTTCTGGAACGAAAGCCTCTCTGATTCTTCTGCCTTCAGCAGTCTTGATCGGAATATTTTGAAGATTGGGTTCAGTAGATGAAAGCCTTCCTGTCGATGTCACAGCTTGTTGATAGGAAGTATGAATTCTTTCTGTCTTAGGATTTTCTATTCTTATAAGACTATCTGTATAGGTAGACTTTAATTTTGCTAGAGTTCTGTATTGAAGGATAATTTTTGGCATCTCATATTCTTCTGCCAGCCTTTGCAATGTTTCTTCATTGGTTGATGGCTGACCCTTTGGAGTTTTCTTTAAAACAGGTAGTTTTAATTTCTCATACAATATTCCCAATAACTGTTTAGGAGAATCTAAGTTAAATTCCTCTCCTGCAATTTCAAATGCTTGTTTAGATAAGTCTGCTATTTTTTCAGATAGCTCTGCTGAGTGTTCTGCTAACTTTTGTTTATCAACCTTTGCTCCATTCTGCTCAACGTTCGAGAGAACATGAACAAGCGGATACTCAATATCTTCGAGGAGCTTCTTCTGAGTTGGTTTGTCTTTTAAAAGCTCATCAAGTTTATTAAAAAGTCTTAGGGTTATGTCAGCATCTTCAGCTGCATAATCAGAAGCGATATCAATTTGCACTGCCGAAAAATTAATTTGTTTTGAAGCGGTTCCGGTTACATCAGTATATTTAACCGTAGTGTAGTTTAAATAGTACGCAGCCAGCTTATCCATTCCGTGACGAGTTGCTGTGCTATTTAAAACGTAAGACATCAGCATGGTATCGGCATGAAAATCATCTAACACGATTCCATGTCTGGAAAGAATAGGTAAATCAAACTTAAGGTTTTGTCCGACAGCCTTATGTTTGTTTTTTTCTATCGAAGTACCCAATATTTTTTTAACTTGTTTTAAGTCTAATTGTTTTGGGCAGCCCTTATAATCATGGCCAATGGGGACATAACAACCTTCGCCCTCTTTATCTGAAAGTGAAATGCCTACAAGATTTGCGGTAATAGTATCTAAAGAGTCCGTTTCAGTATCTATAGCAAATACCTTGCAAGAATCTAGTTTTTTTGCCCATTTCTCCAAACCCTTATCAGACAATACTGTTTCGTATTTACCATCTACTTTTGGGCTTTCTTCATTCATTGAATCTTGTTGCTCTGGCAAATCTTTTGCTAATGTCTTTGGAGCTGCCTTTGAGGGTGCCTTTTTTATTGCTTTAAATTCAAGATCAGAAAAGAGCTGATTTAATTTATCCTCATCCCCATTCATTTTAAGAAGGCTTTCGAAAGTTACATTAATTTCAACGTCGCCTTTGAGCGATACTAGTTCAACATTTCGATCTAAATCATCGAGCGAATTCCTTAAATTTTCACCAACAACTCCTTTTATTGAGTCTGCATTTGATTTAACACCTTCAAGATTGCCAAATTCATTCAGCCATTTCGCAGCCGTTTTTTGACCAACCTTTGGGACACCGGGGATGTTATCTGAAGTGTCTCCTGTTAAAGCAAGCATATCTCTGATCTGAGTAGGCTTAACACCAAATTTTTCAAATACTTTTTCTTCATTAAAGATTTGATGTGTCATTGTATTCATCATCGTAGAGATTGGGTCTTCTACCAACTGCATTAAATCTTTATCTAAAGATGAAATAACTGACTTAAAGTTGTTTTCTTTTGCCTGTTTAACTAATGTTGCAATAACATCATCGGCTTCAACACCAGATATTTCAATCAAGGGGAAACCTATTGCTTTGACTATGTCTTTTAAAGGAACTAACTGCTCTCTTAAGTCATCAGGCATTGGCGGCCTGTTTGCTTTATATTCTTTATAAATGTCATTCCGAAAGGTTTTTCCTTTAGCATCAAAAACAACAATTATTGGAGAGCCCTCACTATCCTTTTTTAAGGTCATCAGCATATTTGTGACGCCCTTGATGGCTCCTGTTGGTTGACCTGTTGATGTCGTCAATGGCGGCATCGCATGATATGCACGGTATAGGTATGAGGATCCGTCTATTATAAAAATTCTATCTTTCATATTAAATTTTATTTACTTAGATGTATTATGCATGAGTTTTTTCTATACTATATAAAGAAAAATATTCATAATTATGATTAAAAGCTTTCTAAATTTTGTAAAAACAGTTTATCAAAACTATTTTGAAATAGCCTCCTGCTTGGCATCAATTTCGATTATTTTTTTGGCCATTTTGATGGATAGTCTCCTTGGCTTAGATGCATGCCCAATGTGCATAATGTCTAGATATGCCTTTGGAGGGATCGCTTTAATTTCTTTTGTAGGTATTTTTACCAAAAGGTTTTACATATTGAATAAGCTACTTTTAGCCCTGTCATCTGTTGCCGGTCTAGCAGTCACAGGTAAACAAATTTATCTTCAGAATCTTAGTCCAGAAGAAATTGCTAATCTTGCAGCAAGCTGTGGGATGCCTCTAGAAACTCAAATAGAGTATTTTGGTCTAATTGGTGGTATCACAAATGCTTATAAAGGTGGTCCTACTTGTGCTGAAGAAAACTGGAGATTTATCTTCAATTTTGCTGAATGGGGTTTTATTTTCTTCATAGCTTTCTTTTTGGCCTCATGTCACAAAATTATAAGAATAAAAAGGTAGTCTAGCTCTATCAATGTCTTATTTTAAGCTAATATAAATCTTGGTAATAACTAGATATTCTCCTAGCTTATTTGTTACCATAGAAAAATGAATGAACACAACGGAACATCTGAGGCGTTTGAACTATCAACGGAAGAGTTGATTCAAAAAGCAATTGAAAACAATGAAGGCGTGATTGCTAGTAATGGAGCTTTTGCAGCTAATACTGGCGAAAGAACTGGTAGAAGTCCAAATGATAGATTTATTGTTCAAGAACCAGGCACATCAGATTTAATTGATTGGGGCGTTGTTAACAAACCTTTCGACGAAGGAAAATTTGATAGCCTTTGGGATAAAGTTGAGTCTTATATGGCTGAAAGGGATAGATACGTTTCAATGGTTCATGTTGGTTCCCATGACGATCACTACCTGCCTGTAAAAGTTACAACAGAAACTGCATGGCATAGCCTGTTTTCTAGACTCATATTTGTTGTTCCTAACGAATATAACTCAGCTAATAAAAAAGAATGGGAAATTCTAAGTGCGGCAAATTATGAGTGTGTACCGTCTGAAGATGGAACAAATTCAGAGGGCTGTGTCATCATCAATTTTGCAAGAAGAAAAGTACTAATTGCTGGCATGAAATATGCAGGAGAGATGAAAAAATCTATGTTCTCTACTCAAAACTTTTTGCTTCCAGAAAAGGATGTTCTACCAATGCACTGTTCAGCAAATGTTAATGCAGAAGGCAAAGTTGCTTTATTTTTTGGTCTCTCTGGAACAGGAAAAACAACTCTTTCGGCAGATCCTAGTTGCTCTTTAATAGGGGATGATGAACACGGTTGGGCTGAGGGCTCTGTCTTTAACTTTGAGGGTGGATGCTATGCGAAAACAATAGACCTCTCGATAGAAAATGAACCAGTAATTTTTAAAGCTATTAAACATGGCAGTGTTATTGAAAATGTTTTTCTAGATGAATCGAAAACTCCAGATTACTCGAATACTTCTCTTTCAGAAAATGGAAGGTGCTGCTATCCCAGGTCTCATGTTGATGATGCTATCGATAGCAATGCAGCTGGCGAAGCAGAAACAGTTATCTTTTTAACTTGTGATCTAACTGGCTTAATCCCTCCTGTCTCTATTTTGTCAAAAGAAGCTGCGGCTTATCATTTTTTAAGCGGGTACACTGCTAAAGTTGGATCTACAGAAGTAGGTTCTACCTCTTCAATTGAATCAACTTTTTCAACCTGTTTCGGCGCTCCCTTCTTTCCAAGACCAGCTGGAGTCTATGCAGACTTGTTAATGAAAAGAGTTGAGGCGCAAGGATCGAAAGTTTTTTTAGTTAACACAGGCTGGACGGGTGGTCCCTTTGGCATTGGCTCTAGATTTAAAATACCAACAACAAGAAGAGTTGTTAATGCTATTCAAAATGGTGAACTTAATGACGTTGAAACACAGCATATCCCTGGTTTAAATTTAGATGTGCCTGTTTCAATAGATGGAGTTGACTCGTCTTTATTAAGTCCTATTCAAACTTGGGAAGACAAGGCTGAATATGAAAAATATCTTAATGAGCTGGTTGAAAAGTTCCAAAAGAACTTTACTAAGTTTGATGTTAGTTCAGAAATTGTATCTGCTGGCCCAAAACTTTAAGATACTGATGTGGAATTTAATCAACAAATAAAAAACCTTATAGAAAATGGATTCTTTCGTAATTTAAGTATAGAAAGAGGCATTGAAAAAGAGTCTCTTAGAGTTGATCAAGACGGTCATATTTCACAAAAAACTCATCCACAATCTTTAGGATCTTCCTTTACTAACCCATCCATAACCACGGACTTCGCCGAGGCGCTTGTAGAAATAGTAACTCCAGTCTATACAAATGTGGATGACCTTTATGATTGCTTACTTGCTCTTCATGTTTTTATAAGCAAGGGTCTTGATGAAGAAGAGATGCTGTGGCCATACTCAATACCTCCTCGAATCAGTAATGAGTCAGAAATAAACATAGCTACATATTCTAAAAGCAATATGGGGCAACTAAAGCACATATACAGAAAGGGATTAGCAGTTAGGTATGGCAAGACTATGCAATGTGTCTCAGGCATTCATTATAATTTCTCTTTATCTGATAACTCTATTAAACAATTAATATCTTCTTCTGAACAAAAAGATATAGATTCGGCTTACCTAGGGTTAATAAGAAACTTTAAGAGGATATTTTGGTTTGTATTAACTGAATTTGGAGAATCTGCAGTAGTTGATAAATCATTTGTTAACGGAAGGGACAACGATTTAGATGAATTAAATTCCACCGATGTTTTTAAAAAAGGAGCAACATCATTAAGAATGAGTGAAGTAGGATATCAAAGCAAAGCTCAGAAGAGTTTAAATATTAAATATAATGATCTAGATAGTTTTTTGGGTGAGGTGAGAGAAGCTATTGTTAAGCCATATCCAGAATTTGAGGCACTAGGAATTAAAGATTCGATGGGAAATTTTCAACAAATCTCGAATGGTATTCTGCAAATTGAAAATGAGCTCTACGATTGCATCAGGCCAAAAAGAGCAGCTGACAGCAACAGAAGGCCTTATGAAGTTTTAAAAGAAGAAGGTATAAAATATGTCGAGGTTCGAGGGATAGATTTATCTCCGAACGAAGTTACGGGAATTTCTAAAAACCAAATTAGAATTCTTGATTTAATACTTCTTCATTGTTTGATTATGCCAAGCCCAATCATGACCGATAAAGAAAAAAGCCAAATTGAGAAAAATGATCAATTAACTATTAAATTTGGAAGAGATTCTGCGACGAAAATTATTTATAAAGGTAATGAGGTTAATATTCAAGATGCGAGATCTGATGTAATCAAAGAGCTTACTTCTATCGCAACTGCAATGGATAATGATGCCTATATGGATGCCCTTAATCAGCTAAGAAAAAATGAAAACACTTTTAATTCAAGCGAATCATTCCATAACCTTGGTATTGAGTTAGCTAAGGAAAATTTAGAGAAACTTAAATCATTTGCTGAAATTGATTTAACAAAGTTTTTTGATGAGGCAGCAGAATCCCTAGAAAAGTTTGATAAGATTCAAGGAGAGTCTGTGTCTGATATGAATGAATTTATGGATTCTTATAATAAAAAAATATAAATAGGAGAAAATTATGAAAGCATTGCAATGCACTGAGTTGGGTGGACCAGATAAACTTCAAGTTAAAGAGATATCTGACCCAGAGATAGCTGCCGAACATGTAATTATTGAAGTAAAGTCTGCGAGTGTTAATTTCCCTGATGTTTTGATGATACAAGGCTTATATCAGTTTCAACCTCCTTTGCCTTTTACGCCTGGTGGCGAATCGGCTGGAATTATTATTGAGGTTGGTGAGGGTGTAACAGATTATGCAGTAGGCGATAAGGTCTTTACAGCTAATATGATTGGTGGCATTGCTGAAAAGATACTAGCTCACCAGTCAACATTAAGACTCATACCAGATGATATGGACTATGGTATTGCTGCAGCTTTATCCATAACTTATGGAACATCTATTTATGCTTTAAAACAAAGGGCTAATATCCAACCTGGCGAAACACTTCTTGTCTTGGGAGCTTCAGGTGGGGTTGGGCTGGCAACAATTCAACTTGGTAAAGCTATGGGAGCGAAGGTTATTGCTGCTGCATCTACTCAAGAAAAAATTGATTTATGTATCGCTAATGGTGCTGATGAAGGTTTTGTTTATCCCTCTGGTAACTTAGACAGAGCACAGCAAAAGGAACTCTCAAATACCATTAAAGAACTCACAGGCGGCTTAGGGCCAAATGTAATATATGACCCAGTCGGTGGAACTTATGCAGAGCCATGTTTAAGATCTATTGCGTGGGAAGGCAGATATCTTGTTATAGGATTTGCGGCTGGTGCAGATCAAATTCCAAAAATGCCATTAAACTTAACTCTCTTAAAAGGATGTCAAATAGTTGGAGTTTTCTGGGGGGCATGGGTTGCCATGTTCGGTGATGAAAATAAAAAGAATTTTGAACAATTATTTGAGTTGTATTCAGAGGGTAAAATTAATCCAGAAACATCAGATAAATTTACACTTGAGACTTCGGCTGATGCGATTGCACATCTTGCTAATAGAAAAGCAAAAGGGAAAGTAATAATTAATTTCTAGTCTTGGGTTACAGACTGGTAAGTTAAAGAAAGTCTCGATGTAGCGAAAGGAGGCCTGAAAAGACCAACGAACTCTGCTTGAGGGTTCAAGAGAATAATACTGTTCACATGATTATCAAGATGGGAATGGTCCATGGCATTATCCATGCTTGGCATCACATTATTGACTGAAAGCTGAGTAGCAAGACTTAATAACATTGGTCTTGAATTACTTACTCCCAGAAAATCTTTATCAAAACCTTTTGCATAATTATCAATGATCTCTGGAGTATCTCTTTCCGGATCAATAGTTACTAGAACCCATTGTTTATTATCTAATCTGTAGCCTTTATCTCTAAGAACTTTTACTAGTTTAGAAAGTTCATACATTGTTGTTGGGCATTCATCAGGACACCTTGAAAAACCAAAATACATTATTGTCCAGTTACCCATAAGATCATCTTTGGTGAAAGACTTGTTATCGGATGAAAAGAATTCAAAATTAGAAATTTGCTTTGGCTTTTCAAAAAGAAAGAGTCCGTTTACTAGAAGCTCATTATTACTAAGCGTTCTTGGTGTTGTGAGCATATTGATGAAAAGACTGAGAATAGTAACTATAAAAATTAAAATTAATAGTAAATTTTTGTTTATTGCTTTCATTGAATTAGATAGTGATCACAGAGCAAAGCTACAAAAATTAAAAAGATGTAATATATTGAAAAGTTAAACGTTTGCATTGCTACAGCATCATCATCACTAAAATAAAGCTTAATTGAATAATACATAAACATGGAGCTAAGGATTACGGCTGATATCAAATAGATGGCACCAGACATTAAAACAATATACGGAAGAATACTCACAATAAATAAAATTATTGTATATAAAACTATTTGTAGCTTGGTGAAGGCAACGCCATGAGTAACTGGAAGCATTGGGATTGATTCTTTTGCATATTCATCTTTTCTATATATTGCCAAAGCCCAAAAATGTGGAGGCGTCCAAACAAATATGATCAAGACTAAAAGAAGAGCGAAAGGGTCAATTGTATTGCTGATTGAAGCCCATCCCAGTAGTGGCGGTGCCGCTCCTGCAAGCCCACCAATAACAATATTTTGAGGTGTGGCTCTTTTTAAATAGACTGTATAAATAAATGCATAACCTATTAGAGAGGCTATGGTGAGCATCGTCGTAAGAGTGTTTACAAATAAGTATAAAATCAAGGCACCTAAAACACCTATAACAAATGCAAAACATGAGGCATGGAATGGACTTAACTCTCCTTGAGGAAGAGGTCTTTGATCCGTCCTCGTCATTGATGCGTCTGCCTTTCTATCAAATACTTGATTTATGGCAGCGGCGGAACCAGAGCAAAGGGCAATGCCAGTCAATGCAATGATTATATTAAAGACTGAAGATACTGACTCTTCAGCTAAGAGCATTCCAACTAAGGCGCATATCAGCATCATATAGACAACATTTGGCTTGCAAAGAATGTAATAACTTTTTAAAAGTGTCATTTTTTCCAGGCTAAATAATTAACTGTGAAAATTGTTAAGAGAAGTGTTGCAGCTACTAAGTTATGGGCAATAGCTACGTAAAGAGGCAAGACATAAACAACATTAATAATACCCAAACTAATTTGTGTTAATAGCAGTATTCCAAGAGTGGAAGCCAGTGGAGCTGCATTAGTAAACCATAGCTTAGACATCAAAATTAAAAATATTACTGTAACAAGGATAGCAGAGACTCTATGCGAATAATGAACAGCTACTCTTGAAGGATTGTCTAATAAACCATAAAGATAGTTAGGTCCAACCTCCTGGTTTAAGTTAAAACCATTTTTAAAGTCCATCTCTGGTAGATAACTTCCTTGACATGTTGGGAAATCTGCACAAGCCAAAGAGGCATAGTTTGTACTAGTCCAAACTCCAAGAAATATTTGTACTATTAAAATAAAAAAAGCTAGGCCTGCAATAAACTTCAAATTTGGGATTTTCATTCTATTTAAAATTTGAAAATTGCCTGACATAAGATAAATATAGAAAAATAGAGTCAAGGTCGTGAAGCCTCCAAAGAGATGCCCTGTCACTATTATTGGTAGTAATTTTAAGCTAACAGTTAGATAGCCAAATACGCCTTGGCAACATATAAAAATTAATAGGCCAACAGCCCAGTATCTAATCCTTTTGTTTTCTTTTTGTTTAAAAGATAAATAAGCTAAAGCTATAGCAAATAAACCAAGAGTAGCGGCAAAGTATCTATGAACCACCTCAGGAATAGCCTTATTTATGTCGTAAGGGAATTCAGGATACATACTTTCTGCTATTGCAATGTCAAATTCATTTATTGGAAAAACAACAAACCCATAACAGCCAGGCCAGTCAGGGCACCCCAATCCAGCATCGACTAGTCTTGTCCATGCTCCTAATGCTATAACTACAAAAGCTAAGCATATTCCAAAAAAAGATAAGTTTTTAATACTATTCATTATATTAATACCTTCAAGTCTTTAAGTATTTTCTTAGGATCTGTTAAGGGATTAAAGTACATGACAGCCCTTCCATAGGGATCGATTATGAAAATCGGGTTCTCGTCATACATATTTATTGTAGAATTTTTTTGAAGGACGTTAAGTAGTACGCCATTCAAATCATTAATAAGTTCTGTTCTTGGATAGGTATCTATAAGTTGATCAATGCCTTCTTTTATTTGAACATTAGAGTAAAAAGCAACTCTTTTGATTCTATAAATATCTCTATTCAATGCAACATTGAGCTGGCGCATTAAGTAAAGAGAATCTGAGGCTTTGGCTGGGTTTGTTATATAAACACCCATAACCCATTTGCCATCTTGAAATTCTATTAGTGTCTCTTTCTCGTTCTTGTTGAACTGTTCAAAATTGAAATAGCTCTTAAAGAAGACTCCGTTGTTCTTTGTTCCTTCTGGTGAGAAACCATAAGTAAAGTACAAGGAAGAGAAAGTTACGACCAATATTGGTGTTAGTAATAATACTGCTAAAAATATTTTATTCTTCATTTTTTTTAAACCCTAACCATATATACATTAAACATAAAGCCAGCCACATGGTAAACCATTGAGCTGAGTATCCGTAGTGCTTAGCCGGCATCATATTGGTAGGAATAATCCTTATATAATCCAAACTATCATTTAACAACGGGTCTGCAACTAATACAAAAGATGCCAGTTGCTCATTATATTCTTTAGCTATCACTTTTAGGTTTTTTGTTTGAGATACTTTTGGCCATTGTGAGGTTACTAAATCATCTGAGAGAACAAAACCCAACTCTGGGTCTTCTAAAACACCACTTACCTTAACTTCTGCATCATTGATATTTATATTAGGAAGAATATTCCTAGACCCACTTTGTTGAATCCACCCCCTATCTACAAGCAATACTAAATCTGATTCCTTGATTTTTAAAGGCGTTAAAACCTTGTAACCAACCACCCCTCTATTAATAATATTATCAAGGAGTATCTGCTTAGAGCCGTCCCAAGTTCCCTCAACAAAGACTCTATCCCATTTAATTGAATCAGTAGAAAAGTAAGACGGATCTTCTTTAAGGTTGTTGTTAAATTCTTCTATTATATTGCTCTTATTCTGACCTCTTTCTATTTGCCACAAACCAAGAGCAAAAAATACACAAGCAAAGAATACAAAAAAGATTGTTACTCGTTTGCCGGGATTAAATTTATTTCTTTTCATATCCATAAGAATTCTTTTGTTCTAAAATACTCCAATGCTAAAAACACTAATATTTATCGATGTATTTCTAATCATGGTATCACTTGGAAGTGGTCTTTATTTTCTAATAGTTGATCAAGGCAAACCTGAAAGTAAAAGAACTGTTTATAGTCTTGGTTTTAGGGTTGCTTTAGCTGCAATATTAATCATGTTAGTAACTATTGGTTTAATAACTGGTGAACTTGGTAATAGTGTCCCTTGGGACGGTTCTTAATTATAGAATATAAACAAACAAGAACAACATTACCCAAACCACATCCACGAAGTGCCAATACCATGAAGCAGCTTCAAATCCAAAATGATCATGATCTTCAAAATGACCAGCAAAAACAGATCGAGCTAGCATTACTGCAAGCATTATTCCACCCATCATTACATGGAACCCATGAAATCCAGTTAACATAAAGAAAGTTGATCCATATATTCCTGAGTTTAGAGTTAAGCCATAATGAGCATAAGCTTCATAATATTCAGCTGCTTGAAGTCCAACAAAAATAAGAGCAAGAGTTACAGTTATTCCTAAAAAAGTATTAAATTTCTTTCTGTTACCATTTTTTAAACCTACATGAGCGAAATGAACAGTAACGCTAGAAGCTAAAAGAACAATTGTATTCCAAAGAGGAAGCCATTCTAGGGCATGTCCCCAACCTGGCCATGCCATACTTTTATCAGCTAAATCATATGCAGCTCCTTTATCAGGAGTTGTTATTAAAGGCCATGTGGATTCAAATCCATCCCATAAATCAATAGCAGCTACGCCTATTCCTTTTTCGCCGACTCCACCCAACCATGGAACTGCAAAGGTTCTGACATAAAATAATGCGCCAAAGAATGCTGCGAAGAACATTACTTCTGAGAAGATAAACCAAGCCATTCCGTAAACATATGATGTTTTTAATTGGTTGCTATCTAGACCGGCTAAGTGTTCTTTTATGACCTGTCTAAACCAAAAAAATAGAGTTGTGAATAATGAGATAAGTCCTATGTATAAAATATAAACAGAGTTACTTTCTGGATCTCCAAGATTGTTAATGGTGCTAGAAGCCCCCATTACCATTAAGAATAATGAAAAAGCCATAAAAATAGGAAATCTACTTTGATCAGGTACGTAGTAGTTTTGGGTGCTCATATTTTTCCTAATGCTCCATGTTCATTTCGTTGTGGGCGATAGCATCGTCCCTATAGTCTGTAATATCAAATATTGTGTATGACAAAATAACATTTTTAATATTTTTTGGCAGATCGTCTGAAACAAGAAGCTTAACTGGAAGAAGTGCTTCTTCTCCTGGCATTAGTTCTTGTTGTTCAAAACAAAAACATTCCAATTTTTTTAAGTGGGCCGCTGCATTTGAGGGAGCTACACTTGGAACAGCTTGAGCCATCATTTTTTTATCGGTAGTATTTTTGACATAAAACGTTGCTGTATAGTATTTACCAGTAGAAATAGTCATTACTTCTTTAGAAGGCTTAAATATCCATGGCATATTTTCATTGTTGGTTGAGATGAACTGAAGGCCAAGCGGTCTTCCATCTTCTTTAACAAGGTCTTCTGAATAATCTGATTGAAATACCTTCCCATTAATGCCAGTTACTTCACAAAAAACATCATATAAAGGAACCAAAGCAAAGCCAAAAGCAAACATTAATGGGACTGCTATTACTAAGCGTCTTAAAGTTTTTTTAGCCTCAGGGTTCATTAGTCTATTTTTGGTGGCGTTGTGAATGTGTGATATGGCGCTGGAGATGCGACTGTCCACTCAAGACCTCTAGCTCCTTCCCATACTTGATCTGTTGCTTTCTTACCACCCATTACAGTCTTAACAACTATAAATAAGAATAATAATTGCGATACCCCAAATAGGAATGCACCTACACTTGATATCATGTTCCAGTCAGCGAATTGCAATGCATAATCAGGAACTCTTCTTGGCATGCCTGCTAGACCTATAAAATGCTGCGGGAAGAAAGTTACATTTACCCCTATGAATGAAAGCCAAAAATGAAGTTTGCCCAGCCTCTCGTCATACATATTTCCACACCATTTAGGTATCCAATAATAAACTGCAGCCATAATTGAGAATATTGCTCCAGGAACTAAAACATAGTGAAAATGCGCAACAACAAAATAAGTATCATGATATTGAAAGTCTGCTGGTGTAATAGCTAGCATCAAGCCAGAAAAACCACCCATAGTGAATAGAACAACAAAAGCTATGGCAAATAGCATTGGGGTTTCAAAAGTTATTGACCCTTTAAACATTGTAGCTATCCAGTTAAAAACCTTAACTCCAGTTGGAACAGCTATGAGCATAGTTGCCCACATAAAGAATAGTTCAGCTGCTAGAGGAAGGCCCACGGTGAACATATGATGAGCCCAAACAACAAAGGATAGAATAGCAATCGATAACATTGCCCATACCATTGATGAATAGCCAAAAAGTTGTTTTCTTGAAAAAGTTTCAATAATATGTGAAACAATTCCGAAGGCTGGAAGAATCATAATATAAACTTCTGGATGTCCAAAGAACCAGAAAATATGCTGGAATAGAACTGGATCTCCACCACCCGCCGCATTAAAGAAACTAGTTCCAAAATGGATATCCATTAACATCATTGTTACAGCCCCTGCTAGAACAGGCATAACTGCAATCAAAAGGTAGGCTGTTATTAACCAAGACCAAACGAATAGAGGCATTTTCATTAACCCAACGCCTGGAGCACGCATGTTCATGATTGTAACTACAACGTTGATAGCACCCATGATAGAAGAGGCTCCCATGATATGAACTGAAAATATGAAGAAGGTAACACTAGGGGGAGCATATGTTGTTGAAAGAGGGGCATAAAAGGTCCAACCAAAATTTGGAGCTCCACCTTCCATAAATAATGAAGATAATAATATAAAGAAAGCAAAAGGCAGTATCCAGAAACTAAGATTATTCATTCTAGGCAACGCCATATCTGGGGCTCCTATCATCATAGGAACAAGCCAATTAGCTAGTCCCACAAATGCTGGCATTACTCCACCAAAAATCATAATAAGACCATGCAGAGTAATCATCTGATTATAAAACTCAGGCTCTACTATCTGCATACCTGGTTGAAATAACTCAGCCCTGATAACCATAGCCATAGCTCCACCAATAAGAAACATAGCAAAACTGAACCATAGATAAAGTGTTCCTATATCTTTATGATTAGTGGTGTACAGCCACCTTGTTAGTCCTTTGGCTGGACCGTGATGGTGATCGTCATGATGATTTTCTATTACTGCGCTCATAAATATCTCTCTTTACTTATTTTAAATTTTTGGTTTTTTATATTCAACTATATCTTTAGGGATAACTATTTCACCATCTCCACTTTCTGCATTTCCCCATGCCTGTCTTGTGTAAGTGATTACAGATGCTAGCTCAACTTCAGAAAGATAGCTGAATGAATTCATGGCAGCTCCTTGAACTCCCTCCATGAGAATTTCTACATGTCTGTCTTTATTATTTAATGCTATATCACTTCCTGCAAGCCCTGGAAAAATTCCTTGAATTCCTTCGCCATTTGCTTGGTGGCATGCAACGCAATTTGTTATGTATACACTCTCACCTCTTGAGACAAGCTCTTCTGTGGTCCAATCTTTTGTTGTAAGTTCTGCCATCTTCATTGCAACTTCTTTCTTTTCAAAGACCCATTGATCGTATTCTTCTTGCTCAACAACCTTAACTACAATTGGCATAAAGCCATGATTCTTTCCGCATAATTCTGTGCACTTTCCTCTATATGTTCCTGGAACATCTACCTTAGTCCATGCCGTGTTTACAAAACCTGGAATTGCATCTTGTTTGATTGCAAATGCAGGCATCCACCATGAATGAATAACATCGTTGGCTGTAATCAAAAACCTAACCTTTTTTCCCACAGGTATCAAAACCATCTCGTCAACTTCTTGCAGATAATTTTCTCCCTTTGGAACAAGATTGTATATTTCATCTAAGTCTGTAGCAGGGTTAGAGAAAAAACTAATATCATCTTCTAAGTATCGATACTGCCATTTCCACTGATAGCCGGTTACCTGAATGTTTACATCTCCCGCTTCATCATCATAAATTTTAACGAGGGTCTTGGATGCAGGAATTGCCATTGCTATCAAAATTAGAAATGGAATAATTGTCCAAGCCATTTCAACCTTGGTGTTTTCATGAAAGGTTGCTGGAACTGGATTTTTTTTCTTTGTATGAGCATACATTGAATAAAACATAACACTGAATACTGCGATACCAATTGCTACACATATCCAAAATATCAACATGTGGAGTTCAAAAACTTCATTACTAATATCAGTAATGCCTCGAGTCATATTTAAGTCGAGCCAACCTGCTTTTAGGGAGTTTGAAAAAAGAAAAAGTGCAAAAACAATATTTTGCGGGAAATTCTTTAAAAATTTAAGCGACATATTTTTTTATCCTATGAAAGTGCTGAATAAAATAAAACTTACTGATAATCTATTATAAGCTATTTATATAAACAAATCACATAAATCTGTTAATAAATTTCGTGCATATAATATCTTTTTGTTGAGAGTTTTACTAGCTTTTACGATTCTTAAAATCTTCTATATTAACAACCTTAATAACGTCATTTTCTTTGACTTTAGCCTTAGGTCTAAATTCAGTAAAGTCACATTTAACACAGTAGATTTGATCGTCATCAGCATTAATTGCTATGGTATCTTGCTCTTTACAAGATGGACATATTGCTCCAGCAATAAATTGGACAAGCTTTTTCATTCTTTTAAGCTCTTTATATCTTCTAAAACTTCTTTGGTTGCTGGGAAAACTCCAAACCAGAGATTAAAAGAATGGGCAGCCTGGTTTGCAAGCATTCCTATGCCATCGAAAACAATTGGTGAATAATCTGTTGCCCATGCACAAAATGGTGTGGAGTCTAGTGAATAATTTAGATCATAAAATACAGTTCTACTAGATGCTTCTAAATTCTCTGGAGCATTAAAGGCCCCTGTTAGGCCAGCTGAGCTTCCATTAATAACAATGTCATATGTTTGGGTTTTATCTAATGCTGTTTCTATATTGCCATCATCGGTATATTTGTTTATAAGCTTCTGGGCCTTATCTGAACTGCGATTAGAAACAGAAATCTTTTTTGGCTTACCCTGCATTAACTTATATAGAATGCTTTCAACAGCCGCTCCTGCCCCGATAATTAAAATATTCTTGTTGAATACATCAATATTCTTTGACTTCAGATCTTCCATGAAGCCAATGCCATCTGTTGTTTCTAGATCGTATCTATTATTAAGCTTAATAATGGTATTAACTGCATTGATGTGTTTTGCCTCATTAGAAATATTTCCATTTAGTTCAGCTGCAAGTTTTTTTAATGGGAGGGTTACATTTAACCCTTTGGCATTAGGGTTTATAAAAAAGTCATCAATAAAGCCATTGAAGCTTAGGTCGTCAACTTTATAAGCTTGATAGTCTAGATTAATGCCTTCCTGTCTTGCAAATCGAGAATGAATGAAAGGGGAAAGAGAGTGGTCTATTGGGCATCCTATAACGCCTAATTTAAATATTTTAGACATTCCAGTCTCTATTAATATATTCCAATAACTCTTTTTCCATTTTTAAATAACTTTTATCTTTTTTATACGACCATTTAACATCACTCGGTAACGAAGCAAGAATTGAAGATATTCTTCCATTGGACTCAAGTCCAAATTTAGTGCCCCTATCATAAGCTAAGTTAAATTCAGCATATCTTCCTCTCCTATATAACTGGAATTCTTTATCTTTTAGCGAAAATTTTTGCTTTTTCCTTACGTTAGAGAGCTGTATATAAGACTCTTTGTATTGTTTAGCTATATCTAAAAGCATATTAGTAGTCTTTTCAAGACTCATTTGTGTAAAGTTATCGAAAAAAATTCCTCCTATGCCTCTTCTTTCATTTCTATGTGGGATATTGAAATACTCATTGCAATTTTTAGAGAAAATACGGTAAAGGCCTTTTTTGTGATTATCCAGCATTAATTTGGCGTCTAAGTGCCATTTTTTGCAGTCTTCTTCGTGCGCAAAAAAAGGAGTAAGGTCGTAGCCACCTCCAGCCCACCATTCTTTGATTGAGCCTTTTTTATCGAGTATACAAAACAACCTAATATTCATATGACTTGATGGGACATTTGGATTTTTAGGATGAGATATCACAGAAACTCCCATAGCCTGGTAGCCATATCTTGTTGATTTTAATAAAGAATTTCCAAGGGCTGCTTTAGGTAATTTTTTTCCAGAAATTGAGGAAAAGTTTACTGCACAATTATCAAAGAAATTACTCTCCTGAATTGCGAATGTTGTGCCGCCTCCTCCCTCTGGCCTTTTCCAACGATCAAGTGAAATATTTAATTTATCTGGGCTGTCAATTTCTAGAAACGCTTGCTTAATATCAGAGTGAGATTTCTTAAATATACTTTCTAAATCTTTAATCATTTTAATTTCTAATAATGTTTCTTGACTCTAGGTCTATAATTTTTGAAGGTGATTTATTGTCACCTAGCAAGGCATCATAATATGCAACATCCTTATCACCAAAAGTATCGATAATCTGATCAAAATTATTAATAGGATGTTCTCCAGATATATTTGCAGAAGTAGAAACTATTAACCCATTAAATACTTTAAAAAGAGTTTTTAAAGGATAGTGATTACTTACTCTTATTGCTATTTTTCCCGTTGAATTTGTTAAATGTTCCGGTAAATTTTTATTATATTTTAACAGTACTGTTACATGGCCCGGCCATACTGTATTGAGAAAATTTATATCAGAATCTTTAATATCTTTTAGATAATATTTTGCGCTTTCATATGACCCAGCTAACAAGATAAAGCTTTTATTTGTTGGTCTTTTTTTTAATTCGTGAACTCTTAGAAAACTATTTTTATTGAAAGCATCGCAGCCAATCCCCCATACAGCTTCAGTGGGATGAATCAAAATTTTTCCGTTATTTAGCCAGTCAGACGAGGCTGAAATATCTAAAGATTTATTATGCAATTATGAATTAAGAGCCTTATCTTTTTTAAGGACTTCTTCCCTCATGTTATTTTTATAACTATGAAGTTTTTCAGCTAAATCCTCATCAGAAGTTGCTAATATTTGGACTGCCAAAATGGCACTATTTTTAGCTCCAGCTTTTCCAACTGCGACTGTTGCCACAGGAACTCCTGGTGGCATCATGGCCGTAGAAAGCAATGAATCGATTCCTCCCATTCCTCCAGACTCAATTGGTATGCCAATAACAGGTCTAGTAGAATGAGCAGCAACAGCTCCTGCTAAATGAGCTGCCATACCGGCAGCTGCTATAAACACCTTACAACCATTATTTTCTGAAGTTTTGATAAGATCCATGACCTCATGAGGAGTTCTATGCGCAGACATTACATTTTTAGTATAAGCAACGCCAAATGACTCTAAAATCGGAAAAATTGCCTCTACTATGGGCAGATCCGAGTCCGAACCCATAATTATTGCTACCTGTGTTGCTTGATTTGTCATAATTTAATGTATTGTTATGTTATATGTAGATTATAATTGCTAGATTATATAAGAAAATACTGTTTATGGCACAAAAATTAAAGATTTTAAAATTTCCTGACCCAAAGTTAAGGATAGTTGCAAAGAAAGTAACTAAATTCGACAAAAGTCTACAAAATTTAGCTTCTGACATGCTTTATACGATGTATGAAGAAAATGGTATTGGGCTTGCTGCAACTCAAGTAGATGAACATATACGGTTGATTGTTATGGATTTAAGCGACGAAAGGGACAAACCTATGTTTTTTGTTAACCCTGTATATAAAATACTTGATAATCACTCCATGGCCTCTTTTGAAGAAGGCTGCCTTTCAATACCTGGATTTAATGAAGAAATTACTAGGCCTGATAAAATCAACCTTACTTGGCAGGATCTAGAGGGAAATTCACACAATGAAGAGCCTGAGGGCCTATTAACCATATGTATACAGCATGAAATAGACCACTTAGAGGGTAAATTAATGGTAGATTATATAAGTCCTATAAAAAGGGATAGGATTAGAAAAAAGCTCTCAAAATAAGAATTTAAACGATTTTAAAGGTATTTTAACTGATTTTATGAACATTTTATTCGCTGGTTCTCCAAAAGCATCTGCTAAAATTCTTGATCATCTGCATTCTTCTGAAGCGGTTAATGTCACAGGTGTAATTACTCAGCCGGACAAACCACAGAAAAGAGGAAAAAAAATAGCTGAATCACATGTATCAGCCAAAGCAAAGCATCTGAATATACCTATTTATAAACCAAGCAACCTGAATGATGATGAGTTTAAAAAATCTATTTCCTCATTGAAAATAGATTTTTTGGTTGTAGCAGCTTATGGCAAGATTCTCCCTAAATGGTTGTTAGATATTTCTGAGTGTATGCCAATAAACGTTCATTATTCTATACTTCCAGCATATAGGGGAGCCTCACCTATTCAGAGCACTCTTTTGAACGGAGATGAGACATCAGGAGTAACATTTATGAAAATGAACCAAGGTCTTGATGAGGGAGATATTATAAAAATATATGAGCTGCCTATTTCAGAAAATCATAATAAGCTATCCTTAGAAGATGAATTATCTGACCTCGCTGTAACAAAAATTAACGATGTTTTGTATAATATTTTTACCAATAATTATAAGGCTACGAATCAGAATAATAAACTTGCAACTTATTGTAATAAAATAAAAAAGACTGATTCTTATGTAGATTTTAAAAACTCATCTGATTCTATTATTAACAAATATAGAGCTTTTTTTGATTGGCCAGGGACTTCTTTCATTCACAAAGAAGTAACTGTAAAAATAGCAAAAATGCATGAGATTGATCAAGATCTTGATGGTGACGTTGGAGATATTATAAAATTCAATAAGACTGGTATATACTTTAAAACAAGTACTAAAATAATAGTGATTACTTACTTACAGATGCCTAATAAAAATATTATCTCTGCAGAAGATGCTTTTAATGCCTATCGTGATTTTTTTAGCTAAGTATTTATTTTGCCCACAAGTCTTTTAATTCAACTAAAAGAGGTTTAATTTACTCTTTATGAAAATAGTAATATTAGGCGCAGGTCGAATAGGCGGAAGTTTGGCTAGAAATTTATCTAACAATGATTATCAAGTAACTATCGTTGACGAAGATAAAACTCGCCTGTCAAATCTTGAAGACAAACTAGATATTATGACGGTGGACGGTCATGCTTCTACTCTTAATACTTTAAAAAAATGTGGCCTTGATGAATCTACAATTGTTATTGCGGTGACGTCAAACGATGAGGTAAATATTATTGCCTGCCAGATAGCTAAAAATGTATTTGATGTAAAGAAAACTATATGCAGATTTAAAGACGATTCTTATATTGATCAACTAGATGTTTTCGGTGAGGGTGTAATTGATATACCCATTAGTCCCGAAAATGAAGTTACTTCTCATCTTATAAATTTAATTAAGCACCCTGGTGCTGGTCAGATTGAAGACTTTGCAGATGGCAAAGTCAAATTAGTTTCTG
>Ga0257106_1000363_pt1 | contig 27673 bp, 18 predicted proteins | sample LP_taG_3_FD_190177 | JGI IMG/M metagenome (GOLD analysis project Ga0257106, IMG submission 190177) | Marine microbial communities from Northeast Subartic Pacific Ocean, Canada - LP_J_2011_P26_10m | ecosystem: Environmental > Aquatic > Marine > Oceanic | place: Canada: Northeast Subartic Pacific...
CGGCGTCCTCGCGCACCTCAAGGCGCCCACCGCCGATAGAGTGCAGGCCGCGGACGATTGCTCGTCGGTCGCGGCGCTGGTATGCGCCGCCGCGCTGGTGTCGAGAGTCGACGCCGTTCACGTCGAGAATACGCGGCGGTGTTTATTCAACGAGGGGGACATCGCAGACATGGTTTCAAGGTTTGAGAATGTCGTTCAACTGGAGCCGCGCCAGTTGAACGACTTGTTGCGCGTGTTCATGCGAAGACTGAGCGATGTAGTGTGCGCGTGGCCGGGCGTGGACTCGAGCGCGTTTGAGCCTCTCGAGGGTACGCACGTCGCCTTGTCCGACGACGCGGAGCTCATCGGTGACTTTTGGGTTATCAGCGCCGACTCCGGTTCGTTAACTCCGTTGTGTCCGTCGACCCCGGCGGCGCGTGCGATGCGCTCGACGCTGGAGGCGATCGAGCTCGCGGTGGAACGGGTCCTCACCGCCGCGTGGCTGTCATCCGCGTCCGCGGCTGGCGCCGGGCGGCGCGGAGGCGACCCGTGGGCCCACGGCGATGTCTTCGTCAACGACGACGCGACGATTCGCGAAAACGACGCGCTTCGTAACGCGTTCTCCACCGGCGCGATGGCCGCGCCGCTCAAGACGCTCGTCACCGCCGCGGGTGCCATCGACGCGGCGGCGCGAATCCTCCGCGCGGACGCGCTCGACCCCTCCAAGTTTGACCTTCCCGGAGCTTCGAGTAAAAGTGTAACCTTGCCGGATGTCTCGCGCGAGATGTCGCTGCTGGTGCGGCGCTTTCGGTCCGCGTTGTCGCGGCTGGTGGATGCGGATCCCTCCGCGCTGTGCCCACCGCGCCCGCTCCAGTTCCTCGAGCGCTACCCACACTGCGTGTCCTTCGCGGCTAAGTTTAAGCGGCTGCAGCGGGAGATTCGGGCGCTCCACTCGACGCACGCGCCGCCATCCGCCGTATTCGGCCGAGTGTTTGAAGTTGAAGTGAGCCGGAGCGACACCGCGGGTGACTTTTACGACGTCATCCACAGGATATACAGGCGCGCCGCGGTTACAACGCCGCGAGGACTCCGGGGGTTGTCCGGGGGTGCGACGCCGACGCCGCACCGCGGGGGACTCGGGCTCATGAGTTCGGGAGGCGCGTCGCCGGCGTATCAGGAGGCTGCGCGGGACGTCGCCGCGGAGATGCTGGGGTTCGGGGGCCCGGGGGGTGTTGGAAGGGCCGGGCAGTTCCCGGCGGAGGTTCCTCTGACGGACTTGTTTGCCGAGCGAGCGACGAACCCGCGCGGCGGCGGCGGCGGCGGCGGAGGGAGCACTGGCACCGGCACCGGCGCTGGCGCTGGCACTGGCACTGGCACCGGCACCGGCGCTGGGGCGGCCCGAGTGTCGAGCCCGAGGACGGTTTATCCCCACGACGCGCTTCGCGGTATGGTGATCAACGCGTCGTTCCGTGGTGAACTCGGTAACGGTCCCGGTGTTGTCCGCGAGGCGTTTCAGCTCGCGGCGACGGCGTTACTCGCGGATACCGACCGAGCCCTCTTCCGCGCGTGGCCCGGGTCCGTGGACGTGAACCCGGGTGAGAACCCTTATTACCACGTGAACCCGCTCTGCGCCGTCGGCGACTCGCCGCTCGCGTGGCGCTTCGTGGGTAGGTTCATCGGCCTGTGCGTCACGTCCGGGTGCCACGTGCGTTTGCCGCTGGTGCCGTGGCTGTGGGACCAGCTGCTGTACGGCGCGGATGGGGGTTTCGCGCCTTTGGATCCGCGGGACCGGTTCATCGGCGAGAAACTCGGACGAATTTTCAACCTCGGCCTTCCCGCGTCGACGAACGACCTGCCGGCGATGCGGCGGATCAAGGAGGCGATGGAGAGGCACCCGAGACGCGGCGGCGGGACGGTCGACGGAGGTGACGGTTCAGCTCCCGAGGACGACGGAGATGACGGTTCAGATGATGACGGGTTCGGGCCTCACAAACGTCGTACAAAGCTCGAGCGGTTGCTCGGGTTGTCCGCCGCGCCCGAACCCGACGCGCCCGCGCTGAGGTGGCTGGATTCGATGGCGGAGATCGAGCCCGAGTTTCACCGCTCGCTCATCGCGCTCCTCCGCGCGCCGATGGCGTCGGAGCAGAACGCGTGGGCGATGGACATGCTCACCTTTTCTCGCGAGGCGAGCGGCGACGACGGCGTCGTCGAGCTCGTTACCGGCGGAGCGGAGGTCGTTGTGACGGACGAGAACAAGGCGAGGTACGTCGCGGCGCTGGCGCGTCACCGCGCGACCGTCGTCGACGGCGCGTCCACGCTCAAGGCGGTCAGGTCCATGCGCGAGGGCCTTAACGATGTCGTCCCGACGCGGCTGCTCAGGGGTTTCTCCCCCGAGGATTTGCGAAGGTTGGTGTGCGGGGTTGATACGCTGTGCCCGAAGGCGTGGCGGTCCGCGACGCGTCACAGCGACTTTAGCGCGTCCGCGAGCACGTCCGTGCAGGGCGGCGTGGGTGGCGTGGGTGACGGCGCCCGGGGCGGTGAGCACGCGGTGGTTGGGTGGTTCTGGCGCGCGGTCGAGTCGCTAACGCCGCAGCGGAGATCGGCGCTGTTGCAGTTTTGGACTGGCGCTTCAACTCTTGGGCCGACGGGTTTTGACGGGTGCGAGTTTCGTCTCACGCTGGCGCACCACCTGGCGCCGCATTCGCTGCCGGAGTCGCAGACGTGCTCGAGGACGATCAAGCTGGCGGAGTACGGGTCGTTTGATCAGCTGAGACGGAAGTTGATCATGGCGCTCGACTTTGGCGCGGCGGGTTTCGCATTCGCGTGATGAGATTTGGTACGAAGTGTTTCATCACGGGTGGGTGTGGCGGGACGGCACGAATAGGGTATTCGACGCATATAGATGCATTCTTTCAATACGACGAAACGATCGCGATGTGATCCTCCTCTCCTTTCGAATCTTCCCACGGGGCGACCAGCCCTCCTTGTCTTACTCTGTCCTGGCTCGGGACTGCAGTTACGTTTTGCCATTTTCCCACAGTTCAGCAAATAAAATCTGGCTCGAAGCGGCGGCGGCGTTTCGTTTTGGCCTCACAAACGAAGGCGCGGAGACGTAGGCCGCGATGGGCAGGAGCGACAGGAGCCGCAGCCGGAGCAGGAGCAGGAGCAGGAGCAGGAGCAGGGGTCAGGCGGCTCGGAGGAGCAGGAGCCGGTCGCGAGATGACTCCAGGAGAGCGGGATCCCCAAACGATCGCCGGCGAGGTCGGCACGATTCTTCTTCATCATCAGACAGCGAGCCGACGGCTGTGGGTCGGCGCCACGACTCCCCGTCCTCCTCGCCGTCCAGGTCCCGCTCCCGCTCTGCACGGGGAAGAGGCGCGACAGGCGACGACGACGCGGATGAACGAGCGCGGAAGGCCGAACGGAAAGAGAAGAAGGCTGCCAAGAAGGCTGCCAAGAAACAGCGGAAACGCGAGAAGAAGGAACGCAAGCGCTCGAAGAAGGAGGAGAAGCGCGCGGCGAAGAAGAAGCGCAGCCGCGAACGCAGCGACGCCTCCGACGCATCCGACGACGACCGGCGCGACGCCAACACAGCTGTGCACGACGACGCCGACAAACCCAAGCGATCCAAGGGCGGACTCCAGATGAGATCCGCGGAGATTGTCGCAAAGGAGAAAGCGGAGAGAGAAGCAGCAGCCGCCGCTGAAGCCGCCGAACGCGCACGCGCCCAAGCCGAGGCCGAAGCCGAGGCCGCGCGCATCGCCGAGGAGGCCAAGGCGCGGGCCGAGGAGGCCATGCGAGCGGCGAACGTGGACATGGACCACGAACCGGTTCCGGGATTCGGAGCCGCCATGACCTTGGAGCAATACCGAGCAATGTCCGCCGGTAAGACGTACATGAAGGGAACACTGCACGCCACGCCCAAGGAGGAGAAGGAGGAGATGGACGACAAGGCCAAAAAAGGTTTCTGGCCGTGCCAGTCGTACAAGTGCACCAAGAGCGGGAGTAACCACATGAACCCAAAGTACGCGGAGAAGTGCACTCGGTGCGGCGCCATGAAGCCGCTCGGCGCCGGGTCGGACGTGTTCAACCACGGGATGAGCGAGAAGGCGTACCTGCAGAACCAGTCCAAGTACAGGTGACACGGAACGATAGCACTAGCCTTAGTATAACAACACGGACGCGCGACGGCGTCCAAAAGAATAACCAAAAGAATAACCAAACCGCCGACGGAAACCAAAAAATAACCAAAAAATAACCAAAAACTCCTCACGTGATCTCGACGTCCGGTCCGCCCATCCTCCCCGCGTTCCTGTTGATCCACGACACGATATCCCCGTCCGTGCCGTCCCTCCCGACCCCGCCGCCGTCATCCATCACGTCGCTGATCCGTTCCCCGAAGCTCGCCACACCGGTGAACACCCCATCCTCACTCGTCTGTAGCCTTCGGCTCGTCGCTTGCCCGACGCCGACGACTGACACTTCGTGATCGTAAACCTCCATCGTCGCGTAACTCGTGCTGCCCTCCGGCGCCTCGAGCATAGCCTCCAGCGTGACGTAGTGAACCCTGCCGAACGTGCGGTACTTACCCTCGCGGTCGGGTACCAGCGTGCGGCCGTACCCGCCCGGATGATCGTGACCCGCCACGCAAACCTTCACGCAGTCAAACGACTCCAAAGTCTGAGATACCTCGTCGGATCTCCACGCCGACATCCCAGGCCTCGCCGCGGTTGGACTCAACGCGATGTGCGACGCCACGATCACCTTCTCGCGCCCGTCCGTCGCGGCTTCCAGCTCACGTCGGAGCCACTGCGTCTGCGTTTCGCCCAATCCGCCGCCCCACGGCTTCACACGTTCCGCGCCGCCTGAAAATAAATAAATACAAAGGTAAATAAAACCACGACGTCATTCTGATTGCCCATACGATGGTTAAAATAAACTTACCCGGTTTGGATTTGGCCGCCTCGACGAAAGCCTCCCCCGCGACCTGCGCGTCGCTCCCTGGGGTTTCATACCGCGGGTTAACCTCCGTGGTGTCCAGCACCAGCAGCCTCCAGCCCCTGGGTAACTTGACGCTGAAGTACGCGGCGTTTTTAGGGTTACCGAGTGTCTCGCAGACCTCTTCTCGTGGTAGGTTGCAGTCGTGGTTGCCGAGGCAATGGTACACTTGGGTCGCCCCCGCGCCCGCGCGTACGACGCGACGCATGACCTCCATGTCGGCGCGTGATTTGTCCGCGAGGTGTGTCGGGACCGGGCCGGTGCGCGTGGGGACGGGGACGGTGACGTCGTCGTCGTTGTACCCGTCGATGAGGTCGCCCAAGTTGACGATGCACGCCATGGACTCGCCTTTGGCGCGGAAGTCGACGAAAGCATCCGCGAGGCGGGTCGCGGAGGCGCGGAAGTACTTGACCCTCCCGGGCTCGGACGGGCGCTCGAAATCGTCCTTGTCCGCGTACTGCGCGTCGGCGAAGAGCCCGATGGTGAACAGCGGCTTGGCGCGCATCACCTCCAACCGATCTGCGCTGCCCATCGATTGTATGGAGGGCCGTCTCCTCGCGTCGTCGTTCATCGCACCCGGTTCACCGTACGCCTTGACCGTGAGAGGTCCGCGACGACGCGCGATGACGCGTGTTGTCGGTCGGGTGTGTAAGAGCGAAGGGCGGTGCGCGATCGCGCTCGCCGTGAGCATGTCACCGCTCGCCGTGTGAGGCGGCACGGGCGAGGGCGGGTGTGCCACCTCAGCGCGAGTTTTGGCGGGACGTGGATCTCGATCGCTGCCCCTCGGACGTGCACGAAGAAAAGCGCCCCTCCTTACCGCCGGCGTTCAGTGCCCGCGCGCGCGCCGCCGCATCCACCGACGACCCGCACGACCGGCACACATGCGCGCGCTCGTATCGGTGCCGTCGATCCCACCGGCGACGCCTCGGTCGTCGACGCGGCGGCGCCGCGATACGCCCGCGACGCGGCGCGGGTTTGGACGGCGACGAGTCCTCAACAACCCGACGCGCGCGGTGCTTCACAGCGACCCCACGCCACGCCTCCCCGCCACCGCCGGTGGGTTCTTCGGGGATCTGGACGTCGGCGCGTGGACCGAGACGCGCGCCGCGCCCGCCCCGCACGTCGTCGACCGACCCCCGCCGGGAGTCGTCGACCACTTCCCGCCGCCGCCCGTACCTCACGACGAGGCGCTCAGCCCTTTCGGGCCGCTCGAGCCCGAACACGGCGCCTCGCACACGCGCACGTCGACGCACGCGCGGCACCCTCACACGATCCGCATCATCCTCACGCGTCCGATCGATAAGCACCTGGCGTTCGCGCCGGCTCACGCGCCCGCGCAGCACTGCGCGCTGACGGAGCTCGCGGTAAGCGCGCCCCAAAAGCCACAACCACGCTCCGAGAAAAAGTGTCAACTACAGTGACTCAGTCTTCAAACTTTTCCGCAGGACCCAAGAGACGCGCCGAGCCCGGCCACCGGCGCCGTCGTCACGCACGTGCACCCGTTCCCCGGCCTCGCCGGTGGACTCGTGTTACCCGGCGATCAGCTGCTGTGGCTGGAGGACCGAGCCAAGACGCCGGGGCACCTGGACGCGACGGAGGCTCCGTTCGGTACGATCGACAGGGTAGCGTCCGAGGCGGGGAACTCGTGCGTGACGTTGTTGTTTGCCCGGTGGGAAGACGGGGACGTGCAGGGTGGGGAGTTTCTGGCGGCGAGGTACTGAGTTGAGTGGTGCGTGTGTGGGGTGGATCAACGACGACTCCACGTGTGATGGTCTCAGCGATCGCCTTATGTGCGTCAATACGAGCGTACTGATTTTTACCACAAACGAGAACGTGAACGAGATGAACTCGACCCGCAGCTGATGGAACCAAACAGACGCGTGGAAATCTCTCTGTGACGCGAGAGGCCGCGTTCATCGGCTATCAGCTGGAGAGCACTCCAACATTCATCTCGTTCACGTTCCTTCGGTTCAGTACGCTCGTGTGGACGCTCACGTGGAGTGAGGGTTGCGGTTCCACCTCGGGCGCTACGTGACTCCGTCGCGATGAGACTCGCGCGCGCTGCTCCACATACCTCAACGGAACGCGAACGAGATGGTCACAAACGTCAGATGCTATGTTTGGCATCTGAGTTGTTGTCGCCAGACATTGATCATCTCGTTCGCGTTCCTGTGGATCAGCGCGCGCGTGCATTACCTCACGTAGCGTCTTCCTTCCATCATCCTTTTGTAAAAACGCTCCACGAATTCGCGTTACGAACTCGGTCCGAAATTTATCGCAACGGCTAGTTTTTCCTTCTCTCGGACGCATCACCGTATAGCTCCACGACCTTCGACGCAAAGCACAGCGAGGATGGCGCCGAGCGATCCCCCGCGCAAGCCCTGGGGCGCGCCCGCGTCTTACCGGCGCGGCACGAAGAAGCCGCCCACAATCGGCGCGCATGCCCGGCGCCCGTCGACGTCCGTCTACAGTCCTCCCCCCGTAGCGTCGTCGTCGAAACCGAGGGGCAACAACGACGACGACGAATTCGACGGCACCGGCGCGGCGGCGTCCGGCGACGAGAACGACGCCAACTTCCGCGCGTGGCAGCGCGTCGCGTCCAACGCCAAGGCATCCTCCACCAAGGCCGCCAAGCCGTCGTCCAAGTCCAAGCCCAACGCGGCGGCGGCGTCCAAGGCGGCGCCCGAGTCCCCGTTCGGCGCCCACGACATGGATTCGCTCGCGGCGCCCGATGGGTCGTACGTGCCCCTCGGTGACCATGCGCACGCGTCCTTCCACGATCTCGGCCCTGAGGAGAAGCGCAAGGTGGCGAAGCTCATCCGGCAGGTGGTGGAGCTCTCCGAGGCACGGGCCAAGCTGGAGAAGGAGCTGGAGACGCTGAAGGGCCGGTGCGCGACGGAGGAGGGCGCCCGGCGGGATGCCGAGACGGCCGAGGCGAACGGACGCGCGGAGATCGAAAGCCTCAGAACGCGGCTCGATGAAGCCCTGGCGACGATCAACGCGCTCGGAGGCGGGCACGCGGGGATGCTCGGGATGGGTCCATCGGGCGAGCTGACCATCACGCCGCTGCCGGATACACCCGCGCGGCGCGCGTCCGCACCAAACACAGCTGTGTCGCCGGCGAGCGCCGGGAAAGATTCCCCTGCCGCGGTTGGACTAGTCACCGAACCCACGGAGGAATCCATCGCGTCGCCATCGATCGCACCGGCCGGGTCACCTCCCGAGACCATCGTGGTGCGCACGAACGCGACGGAGACGACGCCCAAGCCCTCGACGCCCCCCGCGGCTATCGTCGCCGCGGCGAAAGCCGCAGCCGCCGCCGAGAACGCTGCGAATACACAGCCGAATAAACAGCCGCGACAACCGCCGAACTCACCGTTCGTTCCCGGTCTCTCCCCCGGGTCCGCGCGGGACCTCCGGTGGCTCTCCGCGGTGCAATCCGGCGCTGCCCAGCGCGCACCCGCGTGGGCAAAGTCGTCCATGCTCGCAGCCGCCGCGCGCAACGCCGCGGCTCACAAGATCGGGTCTGGTTCCGGGGGTTCCGAAGGATCATCTTCGTCTTCGCCGAGCCCGGTGACCCCGACGGTTCGTACCGGGATCCGAACCGTCGCGACGCCTCACGCGGCGGCGACGCCCACGGCGATGGGCTCGAGTCAGTGTTCCGGCGCGACGATGAACATGACGCTCTCACCCGACAGCGTGGGAGCGGCTCCGACCCCGGGTGAAGAATCAACGAGCGCGAATGTTCATTCGGTGACGCCCGAGTTGCCCGCGGAGGTGAGGGCAGCCGCGAAGAAGGCTGCGGCGGCGGACCCGGACGACGCGCTCGTCGCGGCGCTCGCCGCCGCCGCCGCCGCGCAGGCTGGGATCCACTGGGAACCCTTCGACGGGAATTCGATCGATTCGCCCAGGGCTTTATCGGCGGGATCGACGGCGATGGATGGCGAGCCACCGAAGGTGCTCCGTTTTGATCCCAACATGGGGCCATCCGGGGCGTTTTATTTCGCAGACGCGAGCGTGGACACGACCACCACGTCGTCCGTCGCGGTGAACTCGCCCGCGCCCACGGTGCCGACGGCTGATTCGCCCGCCCCGACGGCCCCCGCGCCGCCAGGTACTAACTCGTTCGACGCGAGCTTCGCGGTCGAGAACGACGACTGCGCGACGAAAGAGGAGAGCCCGTCACCGAGGTTGCCCACGGACGTATTCACCGAGGTTGCCGAGAAGGTCACGGCGCATACCGTCGCCGCGGTGCTCGGAGTGGATGACTCAGGCCGCCGGGTGTCCGCGGAGGAGGCTACCGAGTTCCTGCTCGAGGTTGACCGGAAGATGACGAATTACGCATCCGCCGCCGCTGGCGGGCCGACCGTCCCGAGCCCGACACCCGAGTCCGACGGGACGTTCGCGTTCAGCGACGCGAGCTTCAGCGCGGTCATGCACCCACCCTTATCCCCGCCGTCGCGGATCATCGAGGACTTCCTCGTGCTCAAGGGTACCACGCCGGGCCCAGCTCCGGTGACGCGGCAAAGGGTGGTGACTCACCGGCCCGCGCCATCCCCCGAAACCGCCGCCGCGCTCGAGGCGTGCCTCGGCGTCACGGACCCACGCGCGGACCCCGTGGGCGACCACGTGTCATCCGCGCCCGTCACCCCCGTGCGCGCGTTCGACGAGTTCGTCAAGCGTCGACACGGCGACGGACGCGCGAGCTCCATCGTCGCCGCCGCAGCCGAGACGGTCCGTCTCGGGATGAACCATCACCGCTCTGGCGGATCGATCAACATCGACGCCTCGCCCGCGGGTCACTCGCCGGCGTCCTCCCCCGCGCCGCCGCCGTCGGTCCTATCGTTCGGACAAGGTACCAAACCGGCGTTCATCATGACGCCCAACAGTTTGGCGGCGAGGCGCGAGAAGGCGGCGGCGGTGGCGGAGAGGTTGCTGGCGCTCGAAAGAACGGAGGCGGCGGCGCTGGAGAGGGTGGAGGTTTCAAGCCCGAGCCCCGCGCGCGTGAGGGTGGATGCGCCCGTGAGGGTTGATGCGCCCGTGAGGGTTGATGCGCCCGTGAGGACACAGACGCCGGTGAGGACACCGCCGCCGGTAGCGTGGGAGATCCCGAGCCCTCAGCCGTTGAAGGCCGCGACCGGTCCGAGTTCTGCCGACCGTCGTTCGACTACACTCGAGGAGGAAAAGAGGGATACCCCCGCGCGGTTGCTCGACGACGCGAGATCGGCGTTCTCGTTCGACCTGTCGCTCATCGACCTCGTGGACGAGGCGGAGGCGATGCTCCGCGAGGAACGGGAGGAGGACGAGTTGGAGCTCAGCGACGACGAGCCGGTCGTTCCTTCTAGACGCGCTTCCGGGCCTTCCGGACGGCGGACACCGGCTACCCACAGAAAACCGACGGCGCCGAGGACGGCGGAGAAGAAGAGGACGACGCGGGATTCATCTTCATCCAAACCGTCCGCCGCCGCTCGAAGGGCACCCGCGCGGACGCCGCTGGGACCGATGCGCCCAAAGGACTACAACAAGTTCGGCGGGGTACGAACGCCGCCGAGCAGGGGCAAAGGAGGTGACAAGCCCGGGTGGGCCGTCGACTACCGCTCTTTTTCAATCGGCAAAGCCGGCGAGCCGGGGTTGTGACGACGTTGTGACGAGCGAACGCGGTTTTTCTTCAAACGCTTTTGATGACATTGAAACGTCTCTTGTAGTTTTAAACGATAAGTGTTTCCCCCTCGATTGTATCCACAGTCGTCGGCGAGCCCCCGCGCTCAAACCGATAATATCCCTTCCCGTCCCATTCCCGTTTTGATCCATATATCCCGAATCACCTCTTGGCCGCCCGGCCGTTGAGGTCCGCGCCCGCCGCGCGCTTACCCACAGCCATACTCGCGCGCCTCGCGAGCGCACCTGGCGGCAGTGGCATCATGCTGGACCTGCGAGCCTTATCCCCAGCCTTGGCCGCGGCCGCCGCCGCGGGTCCAACCACGACGTTGGCACCCGCGTTTTCCTTGTTTTCGTAAGTGACGTTGCGCTTGGCCCGCGTCTTGCCGCCGCCGAGCTCGACGGCGTTCACCTGCGCCGCAAACTTGAGCGAGTGCATGGATTCCTCGGCGCTCTCGGGCTCCGGCGCGACGTTGACCATCATCAGCGTCTTGCCGTCGCCGCCCAGGCACGGCGCGAGGAGGTGCGTCAGCTTGCTGTTCCTGTACGGGATGTGCTTATCCCCGCGGCTGATGGACATGAAGACGTCGCCGAGCGACGACAGCGATTTGTTGATGGCGCAAGCCTCCTTCATGCGCTGGCCCTCCGCGCCCGACCGCGCCGTGCGCTCGCTGCCCGCGAGGTCCACCAGGTTAAGGCAGCCATTGAGCAGCTGCCCTGACGCCGGGTGCCTGCCGGTGATGTACAGCAAGAAGAGCGTATGCGACCGGCTGGATTGCGCGTTCATCTGCGTCGCCTCCACGGCTCTCGCGGCGGCGGCGCGGCGTACGAGTCCCGCGGCGGCGTCCACGCTACGCACGGGCTCGCGTTCCACGCCTGATACCGTCGGGCATCCACCTTCGGGCGCGCTGACGATCTTGTGCTTCTCGTCGTGGTCCGCGCCGGGCTTGAGCAAGTCGCGAACCTGCTCGTTGTAAATCTCGACGTAGGACGCCTCCATCGTGTACTCGTAGCCCTTCTTGGAGAGCTGCTCGGCGTGCTCCAGAACCTTCTGGACCGCACGCGGGATGATACCGCGCTGGTCACCCTCGCCCGCGCCGAGCATGGTGTGCGTCTTGCCCGAACCCGTCTGGCCGTAGGAGAAGAGGCAAACCTTGTACCCGTCGAGCGCGGATTGCACCAGCTGGCTGACATCCTCGAAGATATCCTCCTGCTGCGCCTCCGGGCCGAAGCACTTGTCAAAGGAGAACACGGCGTCGTCGCCGAGCCTGTCGGTGATGGACATGGACTCCACGTCGATCGTCTTGACCGCGCACGCGCCACCGGGCGCGGGCGGGCGCGTACGGGCAAATACCCTGACGTTACCGCGGAGCTCCTGAATCTGGTTATGGAGCTGCCGCCGAGTCTCATCCGCGTCGAGGAGCTGATCTTCGAGCTCCTTGACGCGATCGTTAGTCGCCGCGATCGCAGCCTCCTCCGCGGCGATGCGCGTTTGCTCCTCGGCGAGCTGGCGCCGTACGTTGTCGATCTCCTTGTTTGCGAGCACCAGCATCTCGTTACGCTTCTCCTCGCTCTGTCCTTGCGCCGCTCGCATCGACGCAACTTCGGATCTGAGCTGCGCGGCGGCGTTTTCAACCTCCTTGGTGGCGCGCTCCGCAGCCTCGGCGCGCGCGACGACGGCAGCCTTCTCAGCCTGCGCGAGTTGCGCGGCGGCATCGGCGGCGCGCTTGACGCGGCAAACCTCCTCCTTTTCGCTGTCGAGCTGCGCGATGACGCCGTCGAGGCGCGCCTTGTGCTGCGCCGCGCGTTCTTCCGCGTTTTGCACAGCCTGGTCGCCTTGCTCGTGCGCCAGCCTTCGAGCCTCGGCGGCGCGCACCTCAGCGTCACGCACGGCGGCGTCGCGCGCGTGCTTGGACTCAGCGTCCAGCTCGGCTCGGAGCATCGAGAGCGCCGTCTCCCGATCCTTGCCCGCGGTTTGTTCGAGCTCGAACCTGACGCGAGCGACGGCGGCGTCCCTCTCGGCGGCGGCTTGCACGGCGAGCTGGTTGGTAAGCTCGGTGAGCGCGGTCTGGTGTCGGCCCTCAGCCTGCGCCTCCAGGGCTTTGACCTTGACGTCGGCGGTGGACTCGAGGGTGGCGCGGAGGTCCGCGACTGCGGCGGCGATCGCCTGCGCCTTTTGCGTTTCAAACTGCGACTCGAGCGTCGCCTTTTGGCGCTCGAGCGAAGCCTTCTTCTCCTGCTGCGCGAGGTCGAGCGCGGCGGACTTGGACTGCTCGCCGCTGCTCTGCAGCATCTCGAGCTGCGCCTCGAGCGCGGCGGCTTGCTGCTCCGCGGATTGCTTGAGCAGCTCAGCCTTGAGCTCGGCCAACGCCTGGGTCTTGGCGGCAGCCTCCTCGTCGCGGATCTGCCTCTCGAGCGTCTCAATCGCCTGCGACTTGTCCTCGATGAAAGCCTCAGCCTGGGCGTCGAGCGCGGACTCCTTCTCCTTCTCGGCGGTTTGCTCGAGCTCGCGTCGTTGCGTAGCGAGCGAGGCGGCCATCTCAGCCGCGGCGGCTTCGAGAGCCTGGACGCGCGCGGCGGACGCCTCGGCGAGTGCCTCGGACTGCGCGGCGGCAGCCTGTTGCAGCGCGGACGCCTTCTCGGCGGCGCACTCGGCGCGGACGGCGCTCTCGCGCTGCTCGAGCTCGGCGGCCTTCTCGGCGGCGACGGCGGCGAGGGCGGACGCGGCGGCCTCGGCGGAATCGTCAGCGGCTTGCGCGGCGCGAGCCTCGGCAGCCTGGACCGCAACGGCGACGTCGGCGGAGGACTTCTCGCTGAGCTCCTCGTGGAGGTTGTTGACGGTGAGTCGAGCCTTCTCGTCGGCAGCCGCCAGGGCGGATTCGAGCTCAGCCTGCGCGGCGGCGCGCATCGAGGCCATAGCCGCCGCGTGTGCCTCCTCAGCCTGCATGGAGAGTGTTGCGCGCTGCTCCTCGAGCGCAGCCTCCATCTCGGCGGCGGCGACGGCCAGGGCGGACTCCTTGTCCGCGGCGGCGGTGGCGCGGAGGGACGCCTCGAGCGCCTGCATCGCCTCGCCCTTATCCCCGTGCGCCGCGGCGAGCGCCGTGGACATCTCAGACGCGAGCTTCGCCTCGAGCGCGGCGATCGACTCGGCGTGCGCGGCGGTCGCGGTGGTGAGCGCAGCCTGCTTGTCGGCGAGCGCGGCAGCCTCGGCGTCGGCGACAGCCTCGGCACCGGCGGCGGCGGCGGCGGCGAGCGCGGTGGATTTGTCGGCGGCGGCGGCGGTTAACGCCGCCGCGTGTGTCTCCTTGAGGGCATCCGCCGCGGCCTTGGCCTGCATAGCTGCGGACTCGAGCGCGGCGGTCTTGTCCGCGGCGGCTGCGGCGAGCGCGGCGGTGCGATCCTGCGTGAATCGCGCGTTCATGGCCTCCTCCTGCTCGCGTAGCGCGTCACCCTTCTCCTTGGAAAAGTTTACGTACATTTGCGACTTTTCGTTGGCGGCGCCGACCAGAGCCTCGGAGCGCTCGGCGGCGGCTTCGGTGAGCGCCTTGGACATGGCCTCGGCAGCCTCCTTGCGGATGGCAGCCTCTTGGATCTTGAGCTGCGTCGCGAGGTTCTTCTCGGACTTGTCCTCGAGCGTATCGGTGACGTCGGCGACTGCGGCTTTCATGGAAGCGTCGGCGGCTGCCAACTTTTCTGCGAGAACCGCCTGCGCGGTTGCTTGGGCGTCGGCGAGCTCAGCCTTGAGCTGATCGGCGAGCTCAGCCTCACGCGCGTGGAGGGCGGCGGCGGCGGCTTCGGCGGCAGCCTGCAGCGCGGCATCCTTCTCCGCGGCGCACTCCGCGCGCACCGTCTTCTCGAGGCGGGTAGACTCCTCCTTAAATTCGGAGGAGGCGCCCTCGAGCATCTGGAGCCTCGCGGCGGACATCTCGGCGCGGAGGGACGCCTCGAGCTCGGCGAGCGCGGTGTCCCTTTCCTCCTTGGCCTCAGCCTTGGCCCACGTGATCTCAGCCTGCGCGGCATCGTGCGCGGCGGACTCAGCCTTGGCGACGAGGTCGTGCGTGGCGTCCTCGGCGGCGGCGGCTGCTTTGTCCAGTTCCGTCGCAAATTCAGCCTTGAGCGAGTCAATCTGCGCAGCCATGGAAGCCTCGGCGGCGGCGACGGCGGACGCGACGGCGTTGGCGTGTTCCTCGGCGGCGGCGGCGAGCGCGAGCTCCTCGTGGCTCCGCGCGGAGGTGCGGAGGGCAGCTTCAGCGGCGGCGGCTTCAGCGGCGTAGCGAGCGGCGCACTCTTCGCGAACCGCGCTCTCCGCCGCCGTGAGCTTCTCCTGCGCGGCGACGGCGGCTTGCTGCAGCTCGAGCGCGCGCGTCGCGGCGGATTCCTCGACGAGCTGCGCGCGCTGGCTCTGCAGCGCGGCGTGTGCCTCGGCGGCGAAGGCTTCCAGCGCCTGCTCCTTCTCACCCGCGAGCTTAGCCTCGAGTTCCTTCACCGTCGCGGACTTATCAGCGGTGGACGACTCGGAGAGCTCACGAGTCTTGGCCTCCATCGCGGCGGCGTGTGTCGCCTCCAGGTGTAGCCTCTGCTGCTCGAGCTGGTGTGCGGTGGACTCGGTGAGTTTCTGCTCGAGTTGGGCGAGCGCGGCGGCGTGTGTCGCGAGGGTCGCGTCGAGCGCCGCCTTGGCGTCGGCGGCGGCGGCGGCGAGCGCGGCGGCTTTCTCTTCGACGAATTTATTTTGCGTTTGGTGCATGGCCTCGGCGAAGGACGCCTCCGCGGCGAGCTTCTGCTGCTCGAGGGATGACGCGACGTGCGCCTGCGCGGCAGCTTCCAGATCGGCCCGGAGCTGCGCGAGCGCCTGCGTTTTGTCATCCGCCATCGCTCGCTTGGTCTGCTCGAGCGTCTCCCGGGCGTTGAGCTCCAGCTTGGCGATCTTCTCCTTGTGCGCCAGCCTGGCGGCGGCGGTGTCACCCTTGGCAGCCTCGACGGCATCCTTGAGGTCAGCCTTGAGCGCGGAGACCTGGCCGAGTAGGTCCTCCGCGCGCGCCGCGGCGGCGGATTCGACCCGCGTGAGGGTCTCCTTGGCGGCGAGCTTGGTCGCCTCGTGAGCCTTCTCCGCGGCGTCCACCGCTCGGGAGAGTTCGCGGGACGCACCCGCGTTTTCAGACTGCAGCTGCGCCTCGCGGGCGGCTGCGCGCTCCTTCACCGCGGCGAGGGTCGCGGCGGAGTCCGCGGAGGCCTTCGCGGCCGTCTCGCGTGCTTCGCGGAGTTGCTCGAGGTGAACGGACTCGCGCTGCTTCGTCTCCTGCTTGTGTTCATGCGATTGCTCCTCGAGCTTACGACCCATAATCTCAGCCCACTCGGCGGCGATTTCCTCCTCCTTGCGCTTGATCTCATCTCCAAAGTTATCCTCGAGCATGTTGAGCGCCTCATCCTTGGCGTGCATCATCTGCGCCCTGAGCGAGTCCATCTCAGCCTGCGCCTGTTGGGCGGCAGCCTCGGCGGAGGCGCCGAGCTCCTCGACGCGCGCGGCGGCGTCCGAGGCGGCGGACTCCAAGTTTGCAATTTGCGCTCGGAGATCCGCGGAGAGCGCCTCCGTTTCGGCTCTTGAAGCTTCAAAGGCGGCGGCGTCGCTATCCTTGGCGAAGGTGAGCGCGCTGAGCTCAGCCTTGACCTCCGCGAGCTCACCGCGGAGTGATTCGTTGAGCGCGGCGGCTTCAGCGGCGGCGGCTTCGGCGTGCGACGCGGATTTCTTCTCCTCGGCGAGGTGGTCCTGCGCCCGAGCCGCCGCGGCTTCAGCCTTCTCCGCTGCGACGATGCGCTGCTCGAGGTCAGCCTCGCGCTTGGAGAGTGACGCCTTGAGCTTCTGGTGTTCCTCGTCCCTGATCTGCGCGCGTTCCTGCTCGAGCTGGTCGATGCCGAGCTGGAGTTGCGCCTCTTGTTCCTCGATCCTGCGAAGGTTTTCCTCGAGGAGCGTGTTCTGGGATTGCACGCGGCGCTTCTCAGCCTCCAGCTCCGCGCGCTCCTCCGCGGTGGCCATGGCGGTGCCCTGGGTGTTCGCGTTCGTCGCGGCAGCCTGCGACGCGAGCTGGTTAGCCATCGACGCCGCGGAAGCCTCCGCCGCGCCGACGGCGGTGTCCATCTCAGCCACGAGCTCCGTCTCTAAGTTCGCGCACGCATCCACCAACTGGTCCTTCTTGGTGTTCATCATCTTGAACGTCTCCTTGGACGCCTTGATGTGGTGCGTGAGCTCTTTGAGGTACGCGTCGCCGTCGCTCTTCTTGGTCTTTGGGCGAAAGGTGACGATGCGTTCGACGCCGCCGAGAAAAGCTGCGTCGTCGAAGATCATCTCGGCGAGTTCCTTCACTCGGCCGATCTCGCGTGCGTTGTACGGCGTCGCGGCGAAGCCCTGGATGTCGGCGCCCTTCTGGCGGAAGTCCTGGGGCGCCATGGACTTGCGCTTGAGGCCGTTGAGCCTGGTGGGGTGGTGGTCGCGGGATGGGATGAGTCGCGTGTGAGTCGGCGGTGGGGAATGATGGGTGTCGCGGTGGGAGGGGGGAACGGAAGTCTCGGTGCGGGATGTGCGCGCCGCGCGCGGGGTGGTGATGCGCGGGAGCGAGATCCGGGGGGATATCGGGACGACGTGAGACCGCATCGTATCGATGCGATCGCCCGCGGTTCCGATACCGCCCCGCGACGCGTCCCATGTCGCGTCCCACCCCGTCGCGCGGCGGTGGAAAAACCGCCGGGGGTATTTATTCGTAACGCGCGTTCGATGACCCACCTGCCCTTGAAGCTGGCGAGCTTGGCGGCGCTGTTGGGGGCGATCATCTCGTTGACGTTGGCCTCGGTGAGCGTGCCGGTGCGGTTGGGAGTGCGCGATGACGCGCGAGCGCCGTCGAAGTTCTCCTCGCCCGCCATGTCGACTCCGGGAACCGCGCTCTCGCTTTTCCCCCTCGACGACCGGTCAGTCGTTTTTGCAGCCTTCGGATCCGACGGGCGGTCGAACTGAAGGTCGTCTCTGGGTCCGATGTGCTCAGACCTGATGTATCCGCACCGGGAGCGTGCTCGCTCTCGCGGAATGCGCGGTGTCGTCCGTGCGACGGAACTGTGGCCGCGGCGATGGAGTCGCGCGCCGGTTCCCCCAGCTGTTGTTGTTTTCGGAAGTCGCGAACGGAAACGGGGCTCGATGATTTTCAGATTCGTGCGTCGAAAAATTAAACCGTCGTTGAACCGTCGACTTCGGCCGATCTCGGAGGTTGACATGCGACCAGTCTACAACTTTTGCAGATGAGCAGAATCGAAAGATGGACACGTCTCGGGGTTGCCCACGCACGACGCTCACTTTGCCCGTCTCGCGAGGAAGGGGAAGTGACGTCGCGCGAGCTCGAGCCGTCGCGCGGCACACGGAGAGTCTCGGAGTTTACCGACGCACTCCAGGGGGCTGAGCGATGTCCGCCCTACGGGAGGCCGCGCGGGCGACGCGCGCGCCACGGATGAGGAAGCAGGCCATGGAGCTCACCGAGGCTGCGGCGAACAGAATCAAGGAGCTGCTCAGCTCGCGCGCCAAGCAGTACTTGAAGATCGGGGTGCGCACGCGCGGGTGCAACGGGATGACGTACACGATGAACTACGCGGACGACGGCGACAAGGGGAAGTTCGACGAGGTCGTCACGCACGAGGGGAGCGGCGTCAAGGTCATCATAGATCCCGCCGCGCTGATGCACGTCGTCGGCACGAAGATGGACTTCGTCACGGACAGGCTGCGGAGCGAGTTCGTGTTTGAGAATCCCAACGCCAAGGGCGAGTGCGGGTGCGGAGAGTCCTTCAACGTGTAGATCTAGCCGGCGCCGTCACCGTGGGGAGGGCGGAGGGCGGACCCACACATTCCATTTAGACCTAAACAATTTTTTTCCAAATAGCCGCGAGAGACGCACGAACTACAGTGCTCTTGTTCGCGACGAGTGTAATACCTATACAAACGCGGGATAACAGCTAAGGGTTACGAGATACTACATCCCTATAACCCCACGGACGGCTTCTCGGTCCGCTGAAGCTCCAGCCGCCGGGTCTCCACCACGCTCGCGAGCTCCCCTTCCAAACTGTAGTCGTGGTCCACCGCCCACTGCATGTCAGCCTTGCTCAGCACCGTCGCCAGGACCCTGGTGGACGCCACGACGGACGCGGTCCTCGCCTTGCCCGGGTGCGCCGCGTTGTCGTCGATGTGCCCGTCGCTCTTCGCCACCGCCATCTCGCCGATGAAATCCCCTTTACCCCGCGTCGCCACCTGCACGGCGCCGCCGTCGGGGTGCGTCACGATGACGTCGCACGTGCCCTCGCGGATCAAAAACACCTCGCGGCCGATCTCCCCTTGCCGCACGATGTAATCGCCGGGGCGGAACTCCCGGACGTCCAGTTTCAACGCGTCGGCGAAGTTGTGGAGCCTCAGCCTCGACTTGCGAAGGTCGCGGGACGAGCAGTCGAGGTTAGACGTGAACCAGGTGTGACTGAGGGCGTCCGCGGCGGTGAGACGCGTGAGCGGGTTGACGTCCAGCAAACCCCTCAACAGGTCCTTCACCTCGTCGCTGATTTGTTTCCACTCGGGCTGCGCGGTGTCCTGTACACAAAACACGAGTACTCAGTCTAATCGCCCGTAGTGATGAGCGCAACGAGAATTATAAAATAAACGCACCATTTTCCCGGAACAAATCAGGCGGAACAAAGTCTGCTGATCGTCGTGCGCGAAAGGAAATGAGCCGATGAGGAGAGTGTACAGGATCACGCCCATGCTCCAAACGTCCACGGCGGGGGTGTAGGGCTTACCGAGTAAGATCTCGGGTGCCACGTAGGACGGGGTGCCGCACTGCGTCTGGAAAACTTGCCGGGCTGTTTTGGCGTTTCGCGCCAATCCGAAATCGGCGATGACGACGGAGGAGATGTCGTTTGGCCTCGCGAGTAACAGGTTCTCGAGCTTGAGGTCTCTGTGCGTGACGTTGTTGAGGTGCATGTACGCGAGGGCGTCCAGGAGTTGCCGCGCGATGGACTTGGCGTCCTCCTCCTGCGAGCAGACGGAAAATGATGAGAGTGACTTGTGGTTAGCTTTTTGGTTATTTTTGGAATTGGATTTGGGGTTGGGGATGGGGATGGGGTTCCTCCGGGGTGTCGCGTATGGGGTTTATGCGTGACTCACGGTGTAGTTTCCGAGGTCGAGCAGCGCGTCCAGCAGCTCGCCGCCCTTGAGGTGCGACATCACGATGTAGAACTTGCCGTTCTGGACGAAGTACTCTTTGATGTACACCACGTTGGCGTGCTGCAGCTTCTTCATGACTTCAATCTCGTTGCGAATCTCGTCGACGGAGACCTCGTCGTCCTTCGGGGCGGAACTGGCGGTGGCCTTCATGACCTTGATGGCGTACTCCTTGCGCGTGGTCTTGTGCACCGCGCTCCACACCACCGCGTAGCCGCCCGTCCCGAGCACCGCCTTCAGGTCGTAAATATCCTGAACCCTGCGCAAGTTTTTGATGCTCGGCTGCGCGAGGGCGCCGCGGAGGTGCGCGGGTGAGGTTCCGCTGGGTGTGGAGCCCGCCCCCGCGCTGGCGCCGTTACGCAGCGCCTTCTTACCCTTCGACGCCTTGCTCGTGGTCGTGCCCATCTCGAGGTGGACGACGCGCGACACGCGTTCTACCCCGATCCTCGGGCGCCCCTCGGAACGTCAACAACTCAGCAGCGCCCTTTTTCGGCCCGAACCGACCGTCGGGGAAAAACGTTATCCGGTCCTATGAATAACAGTCTGGAAAAACAGAGAAATAGCTCATAAAAGGTGAACTTTTCGGAGACGTAACCGGGATGACCGTCACGTTTTTGCAACGTGTTCGAGTCGGAACTTTCAGTCACGTGTTGATTCACGAGCTGATTCAGGCTGAGCGTTTCACGAACCAGCTGGGGGAACAACGACACAGTGGACATGAGCGGAGTGACGCTGGCGCCCAGGCCCCCGAGGAGGGACAGGCCGGCCCCCGGGGGTGTTCCCCGGCCGTCGGGTCGGACCATCAGGCCGCATAAACTGCGGAGGGAGCCGCTCAGGGAAGACGACGGGAACGCAGGTGACGTTGGGGAACGTGCCGCGGCGTCCCATCGCGCCGGGGGACTAAACACATCGGACGGAACGACGCACAGGCGATGGAACCCGAGCGCGGCATCCAAGCGCCCGTCACCGCCCAAGGCCCCGAGCCATCTCGACAAGGAAAACGACGATGCGTGCGCCGCAAAGACGCCGATCGTGCTCGAACCCCCGCCGCGCGCCGCCTTCGACTTCGCCGCCGCCGTCTCCAGCGACGCGCGAGCCTTTCTCGCGAAGCAACAACAAAAAGGAGGAGCGGGTGGGTCCCATCGACACCGCCGGGGCGCCAGGGCGGGATCGAGCAGCCCGGATTCAAACGAACCCTCATCAAACGGAGCGGCGGCATCTAAGGGCTGGAACGGGTCCATGACACTCGACCCGAACGCGTGGCCATGCGCGGCTGAGAGGGGGGATGGGGAGAGGAAGATGACGCCGTCGCCGCCCGGACATCACATGCCCGGTGTCCGGATGAGACGACGACGCTCACCAGGTCACTGGACCTCCACCCTCCGAGGCACCGAGGCAGAGACGAGCGGAACGCGACGCGCGAGGAGCGCGGAGGCGGACCCCGGTAGAACCCAATCGGGCCTCGGGGAGACTGAACCCCATGGTGGCGATGATCAATCCATCGACGAATCTAAAGATGGAAAGTCGAGAAACTTGGCGCCGGCGTGGGCGGTGGCGCGGGCGCGGACGTCGTATGAAACCAGGCACAAGTCCAAGTCCGCGCACGCGGGCTCGAGGCATAGGAAACCGGGATGGAACTCGGACGTCACGTTGGGTGCGACGGACGGTGAGATCAACGCGCGGCAGGGAACCCCGGTCCGGGGTCTGCGGCAGCAGGTTCATGAGTGGCGCGTCAAGTGCGACGATTTTCAACGCGAAAACGAGTCCCTGAGGGCCGATGCCTCCGAGGCACGGGCGGACGCCGAGGCTAAAGAGACGCAGATACAAGTCCTGCTCGCGAGGGTGAGGGAACTGGAGACTCTGGTGTGCGAACGGAACGAAGGAAGAGGTGAGTCTAATGAAGGGGGCCGGGCAAATAAAACGCCGCCGCGGAGAATCGTGAAAAAAACCGACGCCGTCGACCCGCCGTCGCCGTTTTCGAACGATTGGTCCCCGCCCACCGTGCACACATCCTCGCATGCCGTCGACGACAGCCCGCCGCGCCATATGGCTCGGTTCAGCGCGGGCCCGGGTGAAACGGCTGAAACGGAGCCGTTAGGAGGCTTCGGTTCCCCGGAGCGGTTCTTCGGGAGCTCTCCCGGTAGCGCCGGAAGCGCGTCGGGGTCGACGGGCTCCCTTCAGCCGGACGAACCCCCGAGCCCGATACTCTTCCCGATAAGAGTGTCCGCACTGCGTGAGGAGACGAGTGATACGAGGACGAAGACTGAGGAGGGGAACGAAGGAATTGATGCTTCCGCGGAGATCGACGCCGTCGTCGACGGACTACTCGACTGGGCCGAAGAGGAGGCCGACGACGACTTGTCACCCGCGGAGCCCCGTGACCTTCCCGTGACCCCCGAGCAACGGACCCCATCCCCATCGCGTCCCCCGAGAAGTCATTCATCGCGTCATCCTATACCGACGCTCCTCCCCTGCGTCGCCTGCGCGGATCGCGCGGCTGAACTGGAGAAGGCGTCGATGAAAGAAGCCGAGTTGCGAACCGCGCTCGACGAGGCGGGTTTAATCGCCCGGGAGTACCGAGCCCGGATGCACCACGCGCGGCTGGACGCCGATGGCGACGGGTACATCGGCCTGGACGAGCTGCTCCGCCACGAGCTCTTCGCGTCGTATTCGCAGGCTGTCGTCGAGCGCGTACACGCGTTCTTTCCCTACGCCGACAGGGCCAAGCACGGCGAGCTCGACGAGGATGACTTTGTTAAGCTGACGCTTTGGACGGAGGATAGGAGCACACGGGACTCGCAGAGGTTCTGGTTCGGGGTGGTCGACGTGGACGGCGACGGGGTGCTGGGCGCGCACGACGTCAAGTGGCTGTACGACTCCCTGTGGAAGGAGGAAGGCAGCTGCGTGAGTTGCGAGGATTTGACGTGTCAAATTCACGACATGGCGGGCGTCGACGATTTTCACTTTCGGTCGACGCAGCAGCGCGGGGCGGCGCGGGGCGGCCCAGGGGACCGCGCGTACGCCCCGGAACCCAAACGTTTCGCACCGATGCCACCCGGGAGTGCGCCCGTGCTCCGAGTCCCGGGTTTAGGGTTGGGGTTTAGGCCTAAACCCTCGGGACCGAAACTGTCGGACCTGCGCAAAAGCGGGCTGGCGCCCGGGGTGTTCGGACTCCTCGTGAACCACAACGACATGTTACTCCGTCGATCCACCGCGGAGTTCTCCAAGCAGGACGTGCCCATGTGAGGGACAAGTAGGGTACGCCATCGCCGTATCGTATCGTCAGTACACACGGCGTGCGTGTCATCTAAAGTTAGCTAAGTGTTAAAGTAGTCGTCTATCTATCGATCGGTCGCGCCGAGGCCCAAGTTTTTCAGCCGACTCGTCTGCGACACCGGCTCCGACAACCCACGCCCTTCCGGACCCAAACCGTCACCCTGCACGTACCCCATCCGGCGCATGATCCTCGACCCGAACCCCGTGGTGTGTGCCTCGAACGTGCCGAAGTCTTCGCTGTACGAGCTCGGGTGTTTTGGGTTCCTCGGGTCTTTCGCGGCGCCGACGTCGACATCGGACTCATCGGCGGACTCATCGGACACGGCTGTGTTCACGCCGGTATCGCCGTCGATGACCCCCGCGCTGCTGAACACCGGCGCACCCACCCGCGCGGCGATCTCCCCGCGCCCCGTGAGCCCCGCATCACGTCGCCCCCGTCGCCCCCGCTCCGACGCGGGCGGCACCTGTCTCCCGGTTCCACGCGTGCCGGGCTCGGTGTTCACCCTCGGCCTCGCGTCCCCCCCGCGGGGTCCCGTCCCGCCCTTTCCGAGGAACTTCGCGAGCCTCGCGAGGCGCGTCGGATCGTTCAGGAACTCGGAACGCGTCGGGACGGGCGCGGCGATGACCGCGGCGCGCGCGGCGGCGGCGGCGGCGGCGGCGGCGGCGGCGGTGGGCTCCGCTTTGTTGATCCCGACGCCTCCGCCGACGGTTCGCCCCCGACCGACGAACGCGTCCGTCTCGCTTCCTTTCTTCGTGATGTTCACGGGATGCGTGGTGTTCACCACTGTGACGTACGCGCGTTTCTTCCGCCCGGACGCCTGTGATGTCTCCACTTCGCATCGCAGGCTCGGGTAGCACTTAGTTAATGCTTCGATCGTTTTCGCGTCTTTGGTTCGCATGCCCCCGCCTGGCGCGGTCCACTCGCGTCGTCCGGACGTGACCAGGGTATCGAGTTCCCGCTTGACATCCTCGGGTTTCCATCCGTTGCGCGCCTCCGCCCGTGTCGCGCGTAACTCCGCCATGTGCCGTTTCTTCAGCGAGCGCTTCTCGCCCGGCATGAGCGCGGGTTTTTTCTTCTTGGCGGTGGCGCCCCGTGTGAGGGCGGCGCCCGGGCCGGCGCCGGTGGACCACGTCCAGCCGTTCGTCGCGGCATCATCCGCGTCTGACCCCGGCGCCTCGCCCTCGTCTCCGTCCGTCTCCGAATCCGAAGAAGACGACCCGGACGAGGACCCGGACGAGGACGAGGTGCGGGGCGTCTCATCGCCATCCTCGGAGTCGCCGTCGTCGTCGTCGTCGTCGTCGAGCGCGAGCGCCGCGAAGGCTCCCGCGTCGACGCCCCGTCCCTCCCTCGGGTCCCCTCCGTCCGACTCCGATGACGACGTATCGGACCCGCCGCCGCGCATCAGCTCGCGGAGGTAGTCGTCGTCCTCCATCCTGACCCCCCCGTCGCCCCCGGCGCCCCTCAGACTGATGAGAGCGGAGCCCAGCGGTGACGCACACTCGATGTTTAATTCACGAATCCCCCGACACACCGCCGAGCGCTTATCCTCACGGACACCGCGCACGCGCCTCGGAGTCGCCGCGATGTCCGCGCACGTCCTCGCGCATGGGCACTCCACGGTCGTCGTCGCATCGTCACGCGCTGTCCCGCGCGCGAGAACCAACCGACCGACCGCCCCCACCCGTCGTCCAAAAGCGCCCGCCCGGGACGTAACGACGAGCGCCAAGCGGGGCAAGGGCGGCAAGGGGGGCGGAGGGGGCGGCGGGGCCGGGGGCACCGCCGTCGCGGGGGATACCCTGCACGTCACACTCGAGGCTGACGGCAGCGACGACTGGCGCCTCGACGACGTCGCCGACGCCATCCGCGCGGGCGGCGTGGGGATCATCCCCACCGACAGCAGGTACGCCTTCGTCGTGGACCTCGAATCACGGGACGGGGTTCAGACGCTGTACGACCTGAAGGGCGCGGGGAACAGCAAGCCACTGTCCATCCTCTGCCGAGGGTTCAGCGACATCGACCGGTACACGCAAGGTTTCCCCGACAACGTCGTCGCCGGGCGCCAGCAGCCGTTCAAGCTCGCGCGCAAGTGCCTCCCAGGTCCTTACACGTTCATCCTCAACGCCGGCAAAGACCTGCCGAAGGTGTGCCTCGTGGACCCACGATCCAAGGCGAAGAACTGCAAGGTACGCAAGACCGTGGGCGTGCGGGTCCCGAACCACCCCGTCACGCAGGCGCTGCTGGCACGGCTCGACAGGCCCTTGCTCTGCGGCACGGTACCCAACCTGGACGAAACGTACGATGACGACAACCAAGATCCCGTGCTCATGCTCGACGAGTACGAACGAAAGGGACTCGCTTTCCTGGTGGACGTCGGCGTGATGCACAACCCGGCGAGCACGGTGATCGACCTATCGAGCGGGTCGCCGAAGCTGATCAGGCGGGGCGCGGGGGACGCGAGCATGTGGGTGGACGAAGACGAGGATCCGACTCTCGCGTCTGACGACGAGGCGTGGGGGTTCTGAATGTTTGGTTTCCATTCGATCGATGTTCGATGTTTAATTTGGACGACGACGCGTGACTGCTGGGTCACGCGTCGTCGTGTTGTTGTATTCTATTCTTTAAGAGTTACGTGTTTAGTCAACGCGCCTCGTTTCGAACGCGTTCGTCGGTTAAGAGTTAGTTAAACTACGCCTTTCCGTGCTTGAGATTGATTAAAAGGCTACCCGAGGGTCCATCGTCGCACACAACGCTAAACCTCTCCACGCTGCGGTGCGTTCGGGTCGACGTACCAGTCCCTGTAGTCGTGCCTTAAGTGCGGCGCGTCCGGCATCGGTATCACGCTCAGCACCACCGGCAGCAGCACCAGCCCAACCGCCAGCCCGTACAAGATCGTGGAAAAGAGCAGAGCGAAGAACACCTGTAACAAACAAAACACACCGTCATCAGTCTAATTGCCCGTACGGAAATACGAAGGTAAGAGCAAAAAGACTCACCCTGAAGATGGTACTCGTGCTGAACGCCATGGGAAGCGTCCCGAGCAGCGTCGTTCCCCCGCCCTTCAGTATGCAGTCGCCCATGGTCATCAGCGTGCGCTTCACCCGAGTCACCCGGTCGGTTCCGGGCTGAGCGAGGAACGCGTGGCAAAAGTGCAGGGTGTAATCCACGGCGAGGCCGACGGCCATCACAAAGTTCACCACCGATATGACATTGAAGCGGATGTTCCCTGCGAACAAAACACGACGTCAGTCTAATTGCCCGTGTGAACATAAAAATAAACTCACCGATGATCAGCGACGCGAAGAGGAAGATGTCGACGATGCCGACGCCGCTCACGGCGATGAGCGCGGCGGGGTTCGCCAGCGCGAGCATGCACACGACCAACACGCCGATCCCCGCGAACGTCAGGTTAGTCACCAGCTCATCCGTCAAAATCGCGTCTTGCTGCCAGTACAACAAGAAGTGGTTAAACGTGAACACCCTCAAGCCCGGTATGTTGACACCCTTCGCCGCGTACGGACTCAACGCGTCGTTCACCTCGGGCCCGGTGAACACCCGCGCGATGACATCGTCCAACCGAATGGTCTCCTCATAAATCTCCAGCTGTCGCGTGTACACACCAGCGACGGGCACCGCCTGAAAAGAAAACACGACGTCAATCGAATTGCCTAACACTTATACAGAAATTAAAATAGACTCACCTTCACGCTGATGATACTCGCGACCAAAGCGCCATCCGTACTCCGGCGAATGAGCTTACTCGAAATCGGGGGTGCCGACTCGATCGCCGCGTTCAACGATGCGTTGAACGCCGACTGGACGATCAGCGGCGGGTCGAAGTCGTCGGTGAGGCTGTCATCCGCCAGTCTGTACGGCATCGCCGCCATCGCGCACATCTCCGGCGAAACCTGTAAACAAAACACGACGTCAATCTAATTTCCTATACGTGAATTAAAAAAGAACTCACCCCCAAGGTGAGGCACGGCGCCGTCGCCCCCGACGCGATGGCCGCCTGCGTCGCCATGGTGAGCCAGCTGATGGGTGACGAGTACCTCGTGTCCAGCCGGGTGTTCTGCGCCGTCATCCACCCACCCGCCGGTTTATGCAGCGACTCCGTCAGCGGAGATTGCAGGTGCAATCCCCACGCCGCCATCACCCTCGCCTGTATATCCGGGTGCGAGTGATCCACGCCTTGCACGTGTAAATCCAAAATTAAACCCTCCTGCGCTTGGTACGTCGTGTCGAATATGGAGAAGAACCCGACGAGGAACGAGTCATCGGGCGCGAGCGACGTCCGGGGTAACCCTTGCTCGATCCGGTCGATCAACACGACGGTCATGATGCCGTACGCGAGGAAACCGGCCGCGACGACGAGACGCACCGGCGTGAGCATGAGGAAGTCTCCGTACGCGCTCATGTAAGCACCCTTGTTCTTCACCCGACCCTTCGAAGTCTCCGTCAAATCCTTCTTCAGGGTCTCCGTTGAACCCTTCAGGGTCTCCGTTGAATCCTTTTGGGTCTGCGTT
>Ga0257106_1000364_pt1 | contig 27652 bp, 18 predicted proteins | sample LP_taG_3_FD_190177 | JGI IMG/M metagenome (GOLD analysis project Ga0257106, IMG submission 190177) | Marine microbial communities from Northeast Subartic Pacific Ocean, Canada - LP_J_2011_P26_10m | ecosystem: Environmental > Aquatic > Marine > Oceanic | place: Canada: Northeast Subartic Pacific...
GTCGCGGAGAACATGTACGTCATGCGGTACTTGGTACCCAGGTCAGCCTGCAAGCCCTGCTCGTCGATTTTCTCAGCCTCCTCCTCGGGTTTTAAGGACTCCGCCGACATCGAGTCCATCACGGAGTTGACCTGGGGCTCAAAGCCCATGTCGATCATCCTGTCCGCCTCGTCCAGCACGATGTAGTTGCACTGCTGCAGCACCGTGTACCGCCGCTCCAGCACGTCGATGATGCGCCCTGGGGTCCCGATGACAATCTCGCACCCGCGTCGCAGCTTGAACCCCTGCTCCTCTATGCTCTGCCCGCCAACCACGGACGCCACTCGGTAGTTCATAAACTGCGCAAACTTGACCGTCTCCTCCTCAATCTGCTGCGCGAGCTCGCGCGTCGGCGCCATGACCAGCGCGTACGGCCCGGACGCCGCCACCTCGTCCGTCATCGGCGGCAGCTCCTGAATGTACGCGAGCATGGGCACCACGAAGGCGCACGTTTTTCCAGATCCCGTCTCCGCGATGCCGATGACGTCGCGCTTTAAAAGGCCGATGGGAATGGAAGCCATCTGGATGGGCGAGGGCTTGGCGTACCCGACCTTCTCGATCGCGCGCTTGACGTCCACCGGCATCGTGCTCTCCTCCCACGAGCGCATGGGCAAAGGAAGCCTTCCTCCCTTTGTGGTGATGTTGAAATCTTCGCGGAAGATTCGCCAGTCGCGCTCGTTCATCTCCCCGAGCGCCTTGTCGCTCCAGTGCTTGGACGCCATGCGACGCTCGGCGCGTTCGTACGCCTCGTCCTCGTCCTTGCGTTGGGAGTCCCAGCGGCGCACCTCCGCCTTGGTCATCGCGTCACCCGCGTCGGCTCGGGATCGGGAGACGAGGTTCATCTGGTGCGCCGAGTTGGAACTCTTCTGCTCGCGCCGGTCCACCCCCGCGCGTAACCCTCGGCCGAACAGCAGCGCGGCGTCGTGCTTCTTATCGTACAGCGGGTTGAGATCCCGCGACGTGTCCTCGGTGTGTTCCCAGTCAAACTTAAACTTGAACCGGTCCGACGCCTTTGCCACTTTCTTCTTAACCTTCTCGCCGCCCATGTACGCTTCTTTGAGCTGCGCGAGCTCAGCCTCCTTGGCGCGCTCGTCCCGTTGCTTGCGGCGCTCAGCCTCGCGCTTACGCTCCTCCTCGCGTCGGTGCTCGCGCGCCCAGTCACCGGCGTCGACGCCGTTGATGGCGCCGTCGCGTTTAGCCGCCTGCGCCGCTCGTTGATCGGCGAGTCGCTTCAACGCGGCTTCTTCTCGTTCCTTCTTGCTCATGAACGTGGGCTTGGCCTTGGCGTCGGCTTCCTCCTTGCGCTTCTTGAGGAGCTCCTCGAGGGATAGCGGCTGTGTGGGAGAGAGTGGGTGGGAGAGGGTGGGTGTGGGAGTCAGCGCGCGGCGTGAGGGATGAGGCGTGAGGGATCTAGCTAGGGTTGTGGTCGAGGTGCCGAAGGATGATAATGTTCGAGCGCGTCGGGGTGGACGGAGACGTACCTCGGCCTTCTTGTTCGGCGCTGACGCGTCGCCTTCGGAGGGCGGCTTACCCGCACGGTCGTCGGCACCGCGTCGGTCGCGGTTCATGTCCTCGTCCGCGCGCCTGTCGCGGTCCCTGTCGCGCGCCTGTCGGTGGTGATCCCTGGAGACGCCCCTCGGATTGCGACGATCGTTGTTGTCAGCGCCGCGCGAGTCCCTCCTGCCGCGGTCATCGCGACGCCTATCGTCCCTCCGATCGTCGCGGGACCTGTCGCGGTCGCGGTAATCGTCGCGAGCCATGCCGTCCGCGCCGACCAGTGTGCCCCGGCGACCCGCCTGGAAAAGGTTTTCAGTTTCGCCTCACTTCGCCACCGTTGTCACATCCAAGGCGGGTCGATATTTCTCGAACTCTCCGTCACTGTTCACCCGCGCAGTTGTATCGTATCGCCGCCACCATGACCACAATCTGGCGCCCACACTGGTTGATCAAGCATATCGAACCCGTCGAGGAGGAAGTGCCCGACGACGATGTCCCCGATGTCAAGGTGGAGCCTGTCGCTGACGACGATGGGATAAATGGGGAAGACGAAAAGACGCATCTCGAGGGAAAGGGCGCGAAGCGGAAGAGAGGCCCTCCGACAAAGGGGCCATGCGAGCACGGGGTTAAGTATCGCTCGAATTGCAAGGTGTGTAGCGCTTGTCCACACGGTCGTCGGCGCTCTCAGTGCAAGGAGTGCGGCGGTGCATCAATATGCGAGCACGGTCGTGTGCGCTCTGTGTGCAAGGAGTGCGGTGGGTCTGGAATCTGCGAGCACGGTCGTCGGCGCTCTAGCTGCAAGGAGTGCGGTGGGTCATCAATTTGCGAGCATGGTCGTGAGCGCTCTAAGTGCAAGGAGTGCGGCGGTGCATCAATATGCGAGCACGGTCGTAATCGCCCATACTGCAAGGAGTGCGGTGGGGGTGCAATCTGCGAGCATGGTCGTCGGCGCTCTAGATGCAAGGAGTGCGAGAAGTAGCTCAGTTGGTCGACCTCCTCACTCAAGCGATGAACAAGGTAGACGCGTGATGAATAATCAATACTCAATCTCAGTAGTACTCGACCCCGTCGCCCCAACCGCCAAAGCCGCCGGCGTCCTCATCCACCTCCACCGAGCGCGTCCCCGCGCCCCTGTGCCGCTCAATCTCCGCCCGCATGGCCTCCCTACCCGCCGCCTCCGTCTCATCCAGCGGCGTCCTGTCGTCGTCTAACAGCTCACTTCGCCGCCACAGCGCCGAGTGGACGGCACCCACCGGCGCGGTTCTCACCAGCGTCGCCTCCACTTCAGCCCACGCCCGCGTGAGGTCCGCCAACCCCTCGTCCGTCGTCGGCCACGGCTCGAGGGCTTCCTTCGGCAGCCAGCGCCACGCGTCGTCGCGCGATTGGCCGTCCTCCATCCCGTCGTCGTCCACCCCACGTTCCCACAGCTCCTCCGGAGACGGCCCAGGGCCCCACGGGTGCCCGGCCGATACTGTGTTCGCGTCACTCCTCCCTACCCGCGCGGCGACGACATTCGCCATGCCCAGCCCCACGTACGTAGCCACCTCCGGAATGACGTCACTTAACTGCGAGGTATCCGCGCGGAGCAACGCCGCGCGCGTCACCAGCGCCTTGGCGATCGCCGCGCGCCTGTTTGTATCGTTGACGACCGCCGTGACGTCCTCACGCACCGATGCTTCCGCAACGTACACCGCGGCGGCGAAGGCTCGGGCGTCCCACGCGAACCTATCCCTCCACGCTCGCGACGGCGTCAAGCGGAGGTACACGCCCGCGACCTCGGCCGCGGCGAGTGTGGTCATGGCACGAATCATCGCGTCTACGATGCCTGATTTGGACCTCGCCGTCGCCAGTCGGTCCACCGCGCGGGCGAGCGTGTGGGTCCATGACGTCACGTGCGGCGACCACTTGGGCTCCTTCGGCATGGACTCCGGCTTCCTGTGCGACGACCACGTCTGCGCCGCCGCACCTTCCAGCGCGAGCGTCGTCGGCCGGAGTAACGCGCGGATGGCGCGAGCCTCCGCGGCGCCCGCGAGTCCATCGAGCGTACGTACCAGCGCCCCCGCCGTCCTCGCGGCGAGCACGGCTTTCTCGTGGCACGGCTGTGATCCCGGGACGGACCCGACGCCGGAGCTGTCACCCGCGGGGCACCCTTCAAGGACCATCTTTTCGCACTTACGCGCGAGACCGCGCGCCTTGACCGCGGCGCTCATCGCACTCCACGCGGGCTCGAATGCGAGCGTACCCGACGTAGGAGCTGGAACCATCATGGACCCGTCGTCTGAACCGTCGCCGCCCTCGGTCACCGTTTCAGTCTCGTTCAACGCGGATTCATCGTTCAACGCGGATTCAATCACCCGAGCAACCGTTGCGAGGCAACCCACGCACGTCGCCGTGACCCCCGCGGCGCGTTCCAGCACCGCGCCTCCCCCCACAGCCTTCACCGGACACCTCCCGATCGCCGTGACCACCCCTGACGCCTCACGAAGCGCCGCCACGCAGACTGAATCACTCCCTATCGAGGTCCCGCCGCGCAACTCGGCGGCGGCGGCTTTGAGTTTTGTATCGCTCGACTTGATCGCCGCCGCCGACGGAAACGCGACTCTTCTCAACGTCAGTTCGTACGCCTCGCGACGCTTGTTGAACACGGCGTTGAGCGCGAGCCTCGCGTGTCCACTGGGCGCGTCGCGGAGCGCCAGCGTCGGCGACCAGGTGTTCGTGAGCGCCGCGGCGTTGACGGCTTTCGGCAATAAAGTCTCGACGAACTCGTCGACGAGCGCTCGCGTTTCGCCCCACTCCACCACGCCGTACACGCACGCCTCCCAATACCCGTTAGTATCCGTATTTCGCGGGTGGTGGGCCATCGTGTCCAGTATCCCGTCCAGGACGTCCCCGACGCACTTGGCGGCCGGACGGGCGTAGAGTCGCGCGATGACTTCGCCGCCGAGGTGCGTTGGCAGCGATGCGAGCCGCGGCAGCTGCGAGTTCGCGGCGTCGACGATCGCGTCCAACGCCGCGCGTGTCGTGTCCGTGTGGGTGGCGCCTTGGCTCGTGGACGCATCACGGGATGCGCTCGTGACCGCGCGCGTGACGTGCGGGGCCAGGATGCGCTCGAGTTCATCGAAGGATGGCGCGTGCGGCGCGGCGGATTGGGCGCCGTTTGACGATATCGGCCGTCCCAGCCAGTAGAGCGCGCCGGTGGCGAGTGCCGTCCGTGGGTCTTGTCCAGTCCCCGGTGTCTCGATGCATCGCGTGAGGTCGTCGCGGTAGTGGTTCACCAGCGCCACGCGCGCGTTCTCCGCGCGAGGGAGCAGTAGCATGAGCGCGAGCGCCGCCTCCGGGTCCCCATCCCCGTCTACGCCGCTCGTCCCAAAGGTGCCGTGCCCGGCATCCCGCGCGAGCCTGCTTCGCGCCACGGCGGTGGCGTGGAGGAACGCGAGGAGGTTCGAGAGAGACTTGCCGTGGTTACGTTTCAGCAGCTGCGCCTCCGTTGCGTCCATGAGGGTGCCGAGGGTGCCGACACAGCTGTGCGTTAACCGCGCCATCCTCCCGTCGAAGGCATCCGTCGCCGCGCTGACCAACTGCTCGTCGAGGGTGGCGCGAGTGGTGAACTCGCGGTGCGCGTTCGCCAGGGTATCGCGAATGGCGTCGGCGGCGGCGCGGCACTTGGACGCCGCCGCGTCGGCGAGGGACGCGCGGTTGTCGTGGCCGGCCTCGACGCGTGCCATGTCGCCCCCCTGTCTGTGTCGTCGTCAACTCCGACAACGGTCCAGTCGGGCGTTTTGCAGCACGCTGCATCGGACGGGAAAAAGAGTCGGATATAATTGTGCCCCGCAGTGTGGCCCGGGCGTCGCGGCCACGGCAGGGTTTGAAGACGCGCTCGGGTAGAAGAGAGGATTCCGAACCAAAGCCGTTCGAATCCTCCCGAGGGATCGATCCGTATTAGCCTCGACCCCGCACCCGCGTTCGCTCGACCGCGCAATCGACGAAAGGGCACGAGGGACCGCTTTGCGAACGACATCTGAGAATTCAGTGCACCGCGGACGGGGAGACGTGCGACGCGGGGCTCGGGGCCATGTCCGCACCCTCGCCCCCGCCGCCGCACCCGCCCTTACCCCCACCCAGTGTCGATCAGAGCGCGTGGCCCACGCCCCCGACGTGCCCGGGATCACAGCTGTGCGACGCGGACGGCACTGAGATGAAGCGAACCTCCCCGAAAGTCTTCGACGTGGTGTTCCACACGACGACTGGGGACGTCCGGGTCCGAGCGTGGCGCGACCTCGCGCCCCAGGGCGCCGACAGGCTCTACAACCTCGCGCGGCTCGGATACTACGACGCATCGCCGCTCTACCGCATCCTCCCGGGCTTCGTCGCGCAGTTCGGCGTCGCGGCCGATCCCACCGTGTCCGCGATATACGACTGGAGAAACGATTCACCCGGCGCCGTCATCCCGGATGAAACCAAGCACGCGTCCAGCATGGGCAACGCCAAGCACTGGATCTCCTACAGCGCGAGCTACGACCCGAGCTCCGGCATGGCCACGAACAGGACCGCGGAGCTCTTCATAAACCTCGCGGACAACACAGAGAGGCTCGACGCCAAGGGATTCGCCGCCTTCGCGAAAGTCGTCGAAGGCGAAGCCGCGGTGGACGCGTGGTTCGCGGGGTACGGTGAGATGGAGGGCGCGTGTGACCTGCACAGGGACGGCGGGTGGGTATGCGACGGACCGAGTGAAAGCGCGCTGTACTCTGGTGGAGTGTCGTACATAAACTCCGACTTTCCGTGGATGGACCGCGTCGGGTACGTGGACGTGGACGCGAGCCCCGCGGTGGACGGCGACGACGGGATCGAGCACCTGTCGCACCACGCGGGTAAGAGAGCGACGTCGTGGCTCGCGATCGTGCTGGTGGTTCTGTGCGGGGCTGGCGCGTGGGTGAGGTCCAACAGGTGGCAGAGGGCGAAGAGGGAACGGCCGGACTTGGAGGATCCCCTGTCCACGCAGCCGCTGACGAGTCAGAGTCGCACCAGGGATCGAGAGCCGCGGGAGTCGCTTCGAGCTCCGCCCGTGGGTCGTCGATCGCCGTCGATCGAGATGACGTCGCACAGCGCGCACCACAGCAGGCAGATCTCACGTGAGTCGCTGGCGTCGCAGGGTGCGCCCATGGGTACCGAAATCCGGGAGCAGAACAGCGGTAGCCTGCAGGGTAGCCAGAGCCCCGCGAGGGTCATATGAGAGATACCCTCGTATTATTGTTCCTAACCTAAACTCGCTTCGTCCCCGCTGGGCTCCGGCTTGGACAGCTTCGGCCCGCTGATCGTCTTCGACTCCTCCAACACGCGCCAGATCCCCGCCTTCATCGTGCCCGGAATCCGTCGGACCCCTTCCTTCGCCTCGCCCTTCCACGTCAACTGGCCCCACGCCCTCCCCGCGCGCCCCGAAGCCTTGGGCTTCATGCGCATCACCGTCCAGTAGGAGTCCGGCGCGCCCCTGTGCTCCCACCGGGCCCGTGTGAACCTCGAGCCGACGCCGTACTGCGGGAGTTGCTTCGCGAGCTCGAACACTGTTGATCGAAGGGGAAGGAGGGCGTCAGGCGATGGAGGTCACACGGTCGATGGTTGGTCGATGGGAATCGATGGGAAAAAGCATTGATCCATCGAGGCGAAAGACGGGTCTGGGTGGGCACGCACGGTTGGGTTTGGCCCGCACGAACTCCGCGGCGACGTTCTTCATGTGGGCAAACTGCCCCGCGACCTTGGAGGCCATCGTCGCCGGGTCGCGTCGCGTCCTCTTGTGGCGGAGGCGAGTGCCGTGTGCGACGTGAAAACACGCTCGGTTCTGCCCATTACGACTCACGTTCATATCTCTTGGAACCGCCTTATATGACTGTCAGTGTATGGCGTATAGTCTGACGAGAAACTAAAACACGTTTCTCGCCAGACCGTATCCCCATACGATTCGAACTAAAAGGGGTAGTAGCTCAGATGGTAGAGCGTCCGCTTTGCATGCGGAAGGTACGGGGATCGATGCCCTGCTACTCCAATTCATATTTTATTTTTTATTCCTGACTGGTTCACGTAGGCGTACATCGGATCCACGATAAAAGTCATAAAACGACGGTTTACGATCCGACGGTCCGCGCTGCCGTCCACGTTTCCCGGTTTTTTGGCGAACTGATTTTTTTTTACAGCCGCTTGTTTTTACCGCTCGGCCAATCAAATTCCGTTTTCGGCATCGTTCGGCTGAAAATCCTCAGCGGTGAAGTTTCTCACGGCTGCACGCGTCACCTGGGAGTAACAAACGGGCGAAGTCGAAAGGCGGCGAGCCGCGTTCAAAGGCGCCACTCCGAGGCACGCAGGCAGCCGAGGTCTCCGGTCCATCCGAATTCGTTCATTTTGAACCCTACTCGAATCCAGTGTTCGCGTCGACGCACGCGTGGGAATTGCACGCGCACGGGTCACCGCATCTCGAACGCGCGACGTCGTTCGGAGCTCGGCTGAAAAGTAAAAGCTTCGCTTTACCAACAACAACGTAGACAAGATGATGGCGGCGTTGGGCGGCATGACGACCGCGCATCGCGTCGGAGCGGCCCGGTCGTGCGTCCGGGACCGCGCGGGGTCACACGTGCGCGCCTGCGCCCGCCCTTCCGCGGGTTTCGGCCGCAACGCGCGTCCCTTGGTGCTCTGCCAGGCGCGCCCGTCCAAGCCGCAGAAGGTCGGCTCGTCCCCATCCCCTGGAGGCGTCGCGCCCAAGCACCTCAATCAGGCGTCGGCCGTCGCGGTGCGTGCCCATCATCCCACATCGCCCGATCACCACACCATTCCGACGCATCCAACCGCCCGTTCACGCACGTTCGCGGTCCACGGCGCCCGCGCGCCGCCCGCCTCGGCGACGTCGCCCGCCTCGGGCGGCTCACTCTTATCCGTCTTATCGAGGCGACGTGTAAAGCGAAGCCACCTTTTCGCAAATCTACATCAATCGGCGCTCACCGCCTCTCTCCCACCAATCCCAACAGGACCCGCGCCAGGCGCGTTCGATCGACGAAGGCGACCCTTACGTCGGCCCACGCAACCGCGCGGCAGAACCCCGCGCCGAGGACATCGCCGAGCCCGCACGAAAGCCCAAGCGCTTAACCAAAGGCGAACGCGAGGAGATCGGCGAGAAGTACGAGTGGTCCGCGTGGGTCAGCACGTGCGGAGTCATCTCAATCGCCATCACCGCCACGTACTTCCGGCTCCTCCGCGAGGTCTCCGACGGCGGCGCGTTCCCGTCGTCGGAGCTGTTCGCACAGCTGGCGCTCATCGCGGGCGCCGCGGTGGGCATGGAGTTTTACGCGCGGTACGCTCACAAGTACCTGTGGCACGACTCCCTGTGGTCAATGTCCATGAAGGATCGTAAAGAATGGAACCGACCGATCTGGCTGCTGCACGAGTCGCACCACCTCCCGCGTGAAGGTGCGTTCGAGGCGAACGACATCTTCGCCATCGCCAACGGCGTCCCGGCGTTCGCGCTCTGCGCCTACGGCTTCCTCACGCCGGGTGTCTTTGGCGGTTTGTGCTTTGGCGCCGGCCTCGGCATCACGCTCTTCGGCATCGCTTACATGTACGTTCACGACGGACTGGTGCACAAGCGGTTCCCCACCGGTCCGCTCGGTAAGCTGCCGCTCCTCCGCAAGATCGCGGCGGGGCATACCATCCACCACACCGAGGCGTTCGACGGCGTGCCCTGGGGTTTGTTCTTGGGGATCCAGGAGCTCGAGCAGGTGCCGGGGGGGATCGCCGAGCTCGAGGCTGTCATGGAGGCTTCGGATCGCAAGATGCGGCGGGAGGAGGAGGAGGAGGCTGCGCGGGTCGCGGCGTGCGAGGGTGGGGACGTCGAGGCGTGCGAAGAAGTTGGCTTCGCGACGATCCTCCAGCCAGGGGAGCACATCCCCAGTCAGGCTGTCGCGCCCGCGTGCAAGCTCCCGGAGGATGCGCTGGGCACCGCCGTCGAGCAGAGCAGGTGAGGAGATTATTTGTGACTCCGGGGAGAGGAGGAGAGAGAGGGTGGACGATTGTTTCGGTGTCGGGGCGGGAGGCGGCGTGGCCCCGGCGCTTTGTACTTGCGCAGCACTAGTAGAAGAACATCCGGGCGGGGTGGTATTAACCCCCGTCCTTTGCCAACTTGAAAGAAGATGAAGTTGTCTCGACCCCGGTCTCGCCCTCCCTCGTAAGCCTGCGAAAACGTAGTGCTCCGCCTCTTGGACAAAGTGATATTTTCGATCTGCGTGTGTCACACTTCCGCCGGCACACACACGCGTACGAACGATGCAGTCCATCGCCTCCACCCGCTCCGCGGTCCTCGGTGCACCCGTGCGCGCGCGCACCGCGGCCCCCGCGCGTCGCGTCACCGCCCTCGCACAGCCCGTCGCCGGGTACGCGCCCCGATCCTTCGAATAGATATCCACGTCGGATGGCCGTCGTCCTCTTTGTGATCCCACGTCATCCCCCCCGCGCTTAGTGCGCTGACCCGCGTCGTCCCTCGATCCCGTCAACACAGGTCATCCACGGAGGTCCGCTTCCCCGTCGAGAAGGTCGCCGTCGCAGGTGCGCCCCGCCCTAGGCCCCAAATCGAACCCGTCACCGCCCACGTACACGGCCGCAACTTCATGGATCGCTTTTCGCGCGATTCACATCACCATCCAATCACCCCCCCTCACTCGCTCACGTCCCCGCCATTCGACACGTCATCCGAACCACCCTCTCCATCAAACGAACCACCCAACGACGTGACTCACATCCACCCACCCACGCACCCACCGCACCCACCGCACAGGCCTCCTCGCGCTCCAGCTGGCGACCACTCCCCCCGCCATGGCGATGACCGACGAGGCCAAGAAGGCGCTGATGGCCGAGGCGCGCGCCAAGGCTGCCGCGCAATCCCAGGCGCAGGCGCCCATCGCGCCGGCGATCGAGCAGAGCTCCAAGTTCATCACCGCGCCCGAGCTGAGCGACAGGAGCGGCATCGACGCGAGGAACCTCACACGGGGTGACGCCGACTCCGACGGCTATGCCGCAGCCACGTACGATGCAGACGCGGGCGCTGTTTCTGACACAGCTGTGCCCGCGCCGGTCGAGCCGGTGTACACGCCGCCCCCGCCCGCGGCGCTGCCGGAGCCGGAGAACCCGGAGAACGTCGGGACCGGCGGGGGGGTGTTCGGGATGTTCCAGAGCGGAGGTTCGGAGGAGCCAAAGGAGAAGAAGTTTGGCCTGTTTTAAAAGTTTAGTATTTCAATATTACGCCCGTACTGTTTTTCTAGAGATGACCCGATCGTTAATTGCAATTGCGCTTGCGTCTGACTGGAGTTCACGCGATCGGCCGGTCCCCTCAAGCCTCTGCCACCAGTTTTTTTTCGTCCAGATGGTCGTGCCGAGCCACAACACACAAGCACGTGACTGAAACAAACGCAGCTAAGATGTCCGACCTTGACTGGGGTGAGTCCATCTCGGCCATACGTACCGCGCGGTCCCCACCGCACGGACGGAAGCGCGCCCCGGGCCCGCCGTTCGCGCGCGATTTTATCCCGCCGCCACGGTTTTGAACCGGCCGAGAGAAGATGTTGTCTCACCGCTCCTTCACCCCCATTGTGTTCCTGACCTCCATACGTACGTCCTTCCCCCGTTGTGTTCCCACAGACGACGACGAGTTCGAGGTGGCCGAGATCAAGAAGGATGAGCCCAAGAAGGCGTCCACCTTCGACGACGAGGAGGAGGAGGAGGAGCCCGTCAAGAAGGCGCCATCCAAGCCCAAGCCCGCCAAGAAGGAGGTCGAGGCGTACGTCGACGAGACCCTCGCGGACCCGGTCGCCGAGAAGCTCCGAAGGCAGAAGCTGGTGGAGGAGGCGGACTTTATCGCGGCGAAGGAGCTCTTCGGCACCGACGGCGAGGCGATCGACCTCACCACCTACGCCCCAAAGTCCGAGAAGGAGTTTGCCAAGTACGGCAACCTGGTGGCGACAAAGTACATGACGGTGGTGAAGGACAGCGCGTTCTACAAGGAGACGGTCAAGGCGTTCATCAAGAACGCGGTACGGAACAGCAGCGCCGCTGAGATAAAGGAGATCGAGGCTTCGATCGTCGCCATCCGCAACGACAAGGTGAAGAAGGAAAAGGCTGATGCGGCGCTGAACATGAAGGCGGAGCAGGCGGAAAAGGCAAAGGCTGGCAAGGGGAAGAAGAAGTTCCTCAACATGAAGGGCGTCAAGGGCGCCAACTCCGGCCTGGACGACTACAAGTTCGACTCGTACACCCCCGACGACGACTACGACTTCATGTAAGAAGCCGGGGTGGACGTCACGGGTACACACATAGGGCGCGATCAAATGCGATTAATCAAAAGCCAAAAGCCGAAAAATTCATTCCATCGACTCGACTCGACTCAACCGATGACCCCGTCCAGCGCGAGCTTAGCGGCGCGCACAGCCTTCGCCGCCCGCGCCGACCCGGGAAGCTCATCCCTGACGTGCGCGTCCGCCGCCTCCTCGATACCCCGCATCGTCTCCCTCACCGCCGTACGCAACGCCCGAGTCCGGTCTTCCGGGAGCACGTCCGCGATCAAAGCCGCGAAATCATCCGCGACGCCGGCGACAACCTCGCACCTGATCTCCTGCTCAGCCGCAATACTGGACGCCGCGCGTGTACCCAAGCACGTCAACACCACACACGCCCACGCTGGGTCGGAGAGGATGAACCGAGCGCTCGCGTGTCGCAGCTCGTCGTCCTCGGCGCGGATGCACTCGAGAGCCCACGACGCGACAGCCGACTCCGCCGCCGGCGCCAACGCGCTCACCGGGTGAGACCCCGACCCCGCGTCGACGTCATCCGCCGCTTCCACCTCCTTCTGCGCGTGTGCCGCCTCCGACGCGACCGCCGCGGCGACCAAAATCCCAAACTTGGCGCGGTTGGCCCCGTCGACGTCGCCACCGTTGACGGCGCGGGTCACCGCTACATTCGCCGCGGGCCACGCCAAGGACGGCCCGGCCCACGGCGACCTCGCGTCCCCGATGCCCACGAGCGCCCTCGCCGCGGCGGGCGCGACGACCCGGGCGGTGGCCCAGCACGGTGATCCCGTGAGTAACGTCGCGAGGAATGAGACGGAGAGCGCGAGCGGCGCGGCGCCCATGTTGCACGAAACCGCCTCCGTCGCTCTCACCGCCAGGCTCGGCTCGGCGTCGGGCGCGAGCACCGCGTGCGCCGCGGCTCTCAACGTCGTCGGAGATAACGTCGGTAGGGAGCCGAGGAGTGAGATGGCGACGTGCTGGCACCGCGGTGGGAGACGCGAGAACGGCCCGGGCTTGCCGCGTTTCCGGGGCTCGGTCGGGTCGCTCGGCGGCGGCGGGACTCGGGCGAAAAACGGCGCGAGTTCCGTCTCCACCGACGCCAGCGCCTGCGCCAGCGGCGCCGATTCATCTTCCCCATCTTCCCCGTCCGCGCTCCCCCCACCCGACACGCAGCGCGCGGCGACCGTGTGCATCGTCCGCAGCGCGCGATTCGTCGTCCCCGGGTCCCCGTGCTTGAGCTCCCACAACAGCCGAGCGAAAGGTCGGAGCCAAGCGGCGGCGGTTCCGGCGTCGACGGCGGATCGATCACCACCCGCGCTTCTAGCCGCGACGCGGGGCAGGACCGCGGCGAGTAACCCGACGCACGCCACGCGTCGCTCGGGTGGACCGGTCACCACCGCCTCGCTCCACACGGCGCCCACGGAGTCCGCCAGTGCGGCGCGGGAGCCCGCGGCGTCGGGCGCGTCGTCGTCCATCTCCGTATCCGTCGCCTCGCCCTCGCTCGCGCCAATCTCCGTCCCGCGCTCGTCCACCCCGCCGCCGTCCCTCGACACGAGCGCGCTGCGGAGGAGCACCCCGCGCGCCATCCGCAGTAAGTCGCCGTAGTCACCCTCCCGCGTCGCCTCGGCCTCGCCGCACGGGCCCGCGTCCAGCGCGACGCCCCCGAGCGCCGAACGCAGATAGTCCGCGACGGCGCACGTGGCGCGGTCCGCGGCGTCCACGTCGACGACGCTCGCGGCGTGGTTCCACATCCACGCGTCGTCGTCTCCGCTGCTTCCAATCTCGCCTGCGGCGACCAAGGCGCGGTGCGCGCGCGCGGCATCCTCCGCGGCGGCGGCGGCGACCTTCTCGGCTCCATCCGACGCGGCTGATAAGATCCGCGCCGTTGCCGTGTTCAGCTGCACGAGCGCCCCGCGTGTGCCGGCATCCCCGGCCGCGGCGGGCGCCGGGGCGGGGAACACGGGAAGGATTCGGTGGGTGAGGTGCGGGAGCGCGGCGGCGAACGCCGCGCCCGTCCCGCCGGTTCCCGTGTCCACCAGCCGGAGACAGAGGTGCGTGCACGAGATCGCCTCCGCCATGGCCCTCACGCGGGTCAAACTCGGTCCGCCCGCATCCGTCAGCGTGGGCGTCGCCTCATCCCACACCGCGAAGAGGAGCGCGGCGAGCTCGGCGGCTGCCGTCCCGACGCCTTCCGCGCCGTCGGCGACTGACGCGTCGTTCGAATGACCCCCGGCCGTTCGTTTACCTCCGGATGATGCGCCGGAAACGCCGAAGAGGTCCTCCACCGACCGAGCCGCCGACACGGGCGCGCGCGCGCACCGTCCCGCGTGCAACGCCACCCCCGCGCCCCCCGCGCCCCTCGCGCCCTTCGTCCTCGAGTTTTCCTTGCCGTCGTCCTCGTCCCCGTCGCCGCCCCAGCGCCAGTACTGCGCAGAGTGCGAGTGTCGAGTCGCTCCCGCGTTCATCGGAAGCTCGTCGCCTTCAAAGTCCAGCGCCGCGGTCGTCGCGCCCACGAGCACCTCGAGGAACCGTCGGCACGACTGCAGGAGGCTCAGGCGCGAGTGATGCGCCTGCGGACCGACTCGCGCGGCGGTCATGTCCCCGAACTTTGCCGATATTCCCCCCGCGACGAGCGCGATTTTCCCATCCCCCGCGCCCGAGACGAGGCTGGAGGATGCCGCGTCGTCGCCTCTTCGAAGGAGCTCCGCGAGGTGCCTGAGCGTCGCGGCCGGGGCGTGCGCGCCGACGAGCTGCGGCGCGGCGTCCAACAGGGATTCGAGCACGGCCGGCGCGTCCCGGCGGACCGCGGGCGCCACGTGCGTCAGCGCGGCGCCGACGTGAAGCACGAGTCTGCGGGCGAACGGCGCGATGCCGGCGGTGCCGAGCGCCGGGAGCACGCCGCCCTTGAGCGCGCCCCTCGCCGCGGCGCGGACGATCTGTTCCTGGTCCACGAGCCGCTCGGCGACCTTCTCCACGCACGTCGCGGCGCACGGGATGAGCGAGCTCGGGTGGTTTTGGAGCAGCTCTTGGATGCCGTCGAGCGCGTCTTTTCGCACCCTCGCGCTGTAGTGCTGGCACTGGTTCAGGAGCTCCGGCATGGACAGGCCGCGGCCGGTGACTTGCCCCCCCTTGCCCTCCGCACCGACGGACTGGACGCTGAGGTTGATGCGCTTGGCCTTGACCTCGGTGTTGGTCTCGTTAGCCTGCTTGCGGATCTTGCGCCCAACCTTCTTCTTGGCGCGGATGAAGTCGATGCCCGTGCTCTGCTTGTTGTTCACGCTCTTGGTCTTCTTACCCATCTTGAAGACTCCCTCCGGCTATGAACCACTCCCCTCTTTTCACAGCCCCGGGCGAGTCGCCGCGCGCGGGGAGTGACCGGTCCGATGCTCACCGCCGCCAACTTCCGAAAAGCGGCGGAACGAGTGCCGATTTTTGCAAGTCTCTTAACGCTATTTGGACCTCTGTTGCCACATGGTGGTAGTCATAACCCCGATCTAATTGCCTATTTCCATCGCATGGCTCCCCGGTCAGGCAGTCAGGGCCGAGGCGCGACAGAGATCGATCTGCGACGAGATCTTTTCTTTTTGCAGAGGATAACATCCACCTCCTTCGATCGTCCGCTGACCGTCAGACACACCTCGCGAGGTTCACCCGAAACCCGCACGGCACGAGAAACACCATGTCCTCCTCCGTCTGCGCCGCCTCCGCGCGCATCGTCGCCCCCCGCGCCGCCGTCCACGCGCGCGCCTCCGCATCCGAGAAGCGGGCCACCACCGCTCCCGCGATGCCCAACCGCCGCGCGATGCTCGCGTCGGTCCCCGCGCTCCTCCTCGCCACTCAGGCCGGCCCCGCGTCCGCGAAGGCCCCGCCCGAGTACTACGACGACACCATGGAGGTCATCGCCCTCACCAAGTCCATCATCTCCGGCGCCGACCTCTCCGAGGCGAACATCGCGGCTTTCCAGGCGAAGAGGGACGTCTGGTACGCCAACTACCAGCTCCACCACGAGAAGGGCGTCGGGTACGGCTACGCCAACACCTTCAACGCGCAGGCCAAGGTGGGGTTCCAGATCAGGGTGTTCGCGGAGAAGGGCGAGCCGTTCGACCCCGATCGCACGGTGTACAACAAGGACTACCTCCTCGAGATTTTGGACCGCGGGAAAACGTCGCTGGACGAGATGAAAGCCGCCGGGCAGCTGTGAGTAGTAAGAGTTAGTGCCACGTGCGGCGATTGCGTTCGCGACTTTAACGATTCATTTATTTTGTGACGGTGACCAAAGGGCATCGCTGTGCGTGTTACATCGCTAGATGACGCCCCCACCTCCTTTGCATGATAGCTCCGACTCTTTCGTCTTCCCATGTGATTCATGTCATCATTCGTTCATGATTCACGCCACGCTCCTGGTCTTGATGAGCTTGACCTCGAACACCAGGGGCTCGTTAGAGTGCGCCTCGACCTGCCTCTTCTGCCCAAAATCCGGCGGTTGCGGCTCCATCCCCTTGCGCACGTACCCTAACGCGGGCGGAACGAGTGCGCGTCGCTTCTCCCCAGGTTGCATCCCCGTCAGGAGCTCATCGAGCCCGGCGATGAGGTTGCCGTCTGGTCCGAGTTTGTACTCGGACGGGTCCCCGTTCCCGCACCCGATCCCGCAGTCGATGCTGCCGTAGATGAAGTAGCCGTTCGCACGACGGATGATCCAGTGGAACACCGCGATGTCCCCGGCCTTGGCGGGCGCTCCGGCGCCCTGGTTCACCTGCTCGTAGACCAACCCATCCCCGGTTTTCACGTACTTGACGTCGGGCAAGGGATCCTCCGCGGCGAGCCCGGGGCTGGACCAATCGCCCGCGCCGGACGCGGCGATGGCGTCGCGGGGGGTAAGTGGCGCGAGGAGGGTCGCGAGCGCGGCGCCTCCGAGCGCGACGCGGCGCGAAGAGGTCGACGAGACGGTCGCCTTATCGAGCCGATCGTCGTCCAACATCATCGCGGCCGAAGGCTTGGCGCCGGGGCGCGCGTTGGCCACGCGAGTCCCGCGGAGCGCGCGGCCGGCGGGCACGCGCACGACGATGCCAGCGGCGACGGAGGCGCGGGTAAGGCAATCCATATTCGTCAGGTTACGGAGTCAGCCCCGCGCGGGTTGGAGTGGCAAAGGTTTGCTGACGTGTCGAGGTTTTGGCAGTTTGCTGATGAATGAATGCGCGGTGGATCGCCGTCGGGACAGAGGGAGAGAGAGCGTCGTTATCGAGTGACGTCGTTATCGAGTGCTTTAATCGAATGTAAACAAATCCCGGGCCGCGACCTAGTGTCAATTCAGACGTGTCTCAGTCTGTGAAGTGCGGCCCTTCGGTGTGTGTGGGCGACCCGCCGGTCGGGTACCCTGCCTGATGTAGTCAGCGGCTCGCTTCCAACCTCTCCCCGTAACTGATAATCTGGCTCCTCATGCTGTGGTTGGGTCGCAGGGTAAAGTCCGGCAAGGTCTCCCCCGTCATCGGGGACGTGCTGTGCTCCTGCAGCCACCGCGCGATGGGATCCCGCTCGTACGTGTGACCGTCCCAGGCAATCACCGGATCCACCATCACCTCGCACGTGATGCAGCAGAAAAACTCTTGCGGAATCTGGTGCCCCGCCGCCGCCGCCGCCCGGAGGCGCGCCGCAGCCTTCACCATCATCTCGCTCGGGGGCTTCGGCGGGTCCACCTGCTGATGCTGCTTGTTGTTGTTGTTGTCCGCAGCCTCCGCGGCCTGAAGCGCGACGAGGGACTCGGCGTCCAGCTGGTAGAGCGCGGGGTGCGAGGGCGGCTTCGGGGGGGTACCTGGTAGCGTGAAAGCCGACGATTCATCTTCCATCGACGAGCCGCGGGGCTCAACTTCCGTCTCCTCGTCGTCGTCGTCGAGGTTGAGCCCGCCGGTGAGCGCCATGAGGTCGTTCTCCAGCGAGTCCATCGCGAGCGCGTCCATGTCGGAGCTCTGCGAGCGTTGTCTGCTGTGACCGTTGTTTGCCATCGGCACAGTGGACACCGCGGACACCGCGGTGGGCGCGAAGCCGCCGAAGAGCCCACCGCCGAAGCCGCCGCCGTTCCATCCCGAGATCCCGGGGACTCCCATGCCGGGTGAACCGGAGATTCCAACGTTGGGAAGTGGGGTCAGACCGGCGATTCCTCCATCCCCGAATGTGTCCGAGTCGACGGAACTGGACCGCGGGACCCGGAAAGGGTTGGGCGAGATCGACGGGGGCCCCGGGGGAACGATGCCAGCTGTGCGTTGACCGACGTGTCCGACAGCCGTGCCGCCGCCGGATACGTTGACGCCGGATATGGCGGCCAAGATCCGTCGCCTCGGACCGAGCGGCAGCCCGAGCCGCTCCAAGTCGGACTCGGTGAGGAGGGATATGTCGGCGAGGCTGATGCGCTCGCGTTCAAACGTCAGGGCGTAAGCCTCGAGCTCGAGGGACGCGAGGAAAGCCCGTGGGTTCCCGCCCTTCTCCGCAGCCGCCGCAGCCGCAACCTGGCTAGGGTGGGGCATCGGGGGAAGCGGGGGCTGCCCGGGGGGCGGCGTCCTCTTGGCCGCCGAGGTCGGCGGCGGTCCAGCCGGTAGGGGCGGCGCGTTCGTCGACGGTACAGCGTTGGACGCATTCGTTCCAGCCACGCGGCCCGCGTAGCCCGGGGGCGGACCTGGCGGTGGAGGCGGCGCCCCACCTACGATCCCGACACCAGCCGCGACCTCCTCGTCGCCGTCGAGGATACCCCGGATCCCCGCGGCGCCCAACCCGAGCCCGCCGAGGGCGCCGCCGGACCAGAACCCGGGCGGGGCGCCATGGGGCGGGGGATGCGAAGACGGGGATCCACCCTGGTGGGTTGGGGACGTGGACACGCCGGCGTGGGGGCTCATGGGCGCGTGCGGGGATCCGTTCGTGCCGTTGGCGGCACCGCCCCACGCGGGGGACGTCGGAGTCGGGGCCCCCGTCATCGGCCGCATCGGCGGCAGCGGCGGGTCAAAGTCCATGGGCGTGTTCGGCGACGCCGGCGAGTCGGAGGACCTCGGCGTGGGCGGGGGCCTGGTCGGCGCGTGTGTCATGACACCCGCCGGTGGGACCGCCGCGCGCTGCTGCTGCTGCTGCTTGTGGGGCGGAAGGGAGGGAGGGAGGGGCGGGTGGGCCACCGCGACGTTCACCGGCCTGGGAGCCGGGATCTTGGTCAGCGACGTGACCCGTCGCCTCTCGGTCGGTTCCCGTGACGCCCTCTCCGCTGACACCCTCTCCGCCTCCTCCTCCGCCTTGGCGACGGCCTCCTCTTCCTCCTTCGCCGCGCGCGCCGCGACCTCTTCCTCTTCACGTAGACGCCGTTGTTCCTCCTCCGCGGCGGCGCGTTCCAGCGCCTCCTCCGCTCGAGCCGCCTCTTTCCGACTCCTCTCCTCCTCCACCAGCCGCGCAATCTCCTCGCGGTCCGCGCGGTCCGCAGCCTCCCGCGCTTCCTTCACCTCCCTCGCGTGCCGCCGCCTGAGCTCCTTGGTTTGCTTGGCCACCTGGCGGCGTTCCTCCGCCTCCTTCGTCGCCGCCTCGGTCGCCGGGGAGCGATCGAGGGACGATCTGGCGGCGTGGCATTCCTCCGTCTTGGCCTTGCCGGCCAGGGTCTCTTTGGTCGCCAGCTTGGGCTTGCGGGATATCATGCCGCACGACGCGCATATCCATCGGTTCCCCGCCGGGTTCGTGTGCTGGTTAGCGAAGGGCGCGTCGCACTGGCCGCAGACCTTCACCCGCGGCTCGCCGACATTTTGGCCGGCGCCTCGAGCCCGCGACTCGAGCGCGTCCATGGTCTTCATGCAGTGCCCGGTCACGTAGCCGAAGACGGTGAGGCAGAAGAGGAGCGCCACGATGGCCGTGGTGGACACGAACATTTTCCACGTGGTCATCAATCCCTTCCTGTACAGCCCCAGGGCGTAGAGCGCGATGAGCGTCGCGAGGGCGAAGACGACCGCCGACCAGTTGGAGCACAGCGCGCCGAGGTTCTTGAGGTCGCCGTGTTCCACCCCCGCGAGGTAATCGTCGACATGCTGCTTACCCTCTCTGTAGAACTTCAGGACCTTGCGCTGGATCGTGGGTGCCATGGCTGGATGGGACCTCGAGAACCTCCAGATGCGCGCCCCGCGGCCTTTTTTCCCGATCAGCGGCTCCGATTCACCCCAAAAGTACGCGGCCCGCCCTGTACGCCGGTGCCTCTCTATCCGCGATACCCTCGCCCGGTCGAACTAGTCTCGCGCCTAGGACGCGATCGCCGATACCTACTAAACAGGCCGAGCGACGCGAGCGTGACAGCCCCGCTACTCCGCTGCCCCTAGCTATGACCCACAGCGTCTAGGGCGCGGCTCCGAAACGACGAGTCGAGTCCCAGATATTTACGGTTTGACCAAGCGGCTGAGTGGACGATGTGGCAGTCACGGGGCCAAGAAAAGGTCAAATTAAAAATGATCAGCTCACTCCCACTCGCCCGACCCATCCTCCGAGCCGCCACCCACGTCGCGGACGTTCATGCCCGACGACCACGCCGCCAGCTCCCTCGCCTCCTTCCGCCCCGCCTTCACCTGCCTCCGCTCCATCTCCTTGACGCTGAGCCCCCGCGCGGCTTTGCGACCGCTGCCGCCCCCCTTGGCCCAGCTGCTGCTCCTGTGCTCGATGCCCTTCTTGCCGCCACCTTTACCGCCGCTACCGCCGCCCTTGCCGCCCGACTTGGCACCGTGCGTGTGCCCGATGTGCGCGTGGCCGATGGACTCACCCGGCGCGTGTGAGTGCCCCCCGTGCGAGTGCGAGTGCGTCTGGCCCCCGTGCGAGTGCGAGTGCGAGTGCGAGTGACCAGCCGCCGCCGCGCGCTGCGATCGTTTCTTGCCGATGTCCGCCGCTCGCGCCGTCCCGCTCTCGTCCGAGCTCGGTTCGCACCCGCCGCCCGCGCCCGTGACCGCCACCGCGAGGCTCCGTTTCGCCCAGTCCCTGGCGGACTCCATCGCGGCCTTCACAGCCTTGTCCGCGCGGAAGGCTTTCTTGAACTCCTTTCGCGTGGACAGCGGCAGTAAAGTTCCGTCGGAGCTCACCGTCGACCCCGGGGGCGCGACGACGTAGTCGGCGCCCGTGAAGACATCCACGAGAACGTCCGTTCGTCTCCCGGAAGCCTCTCCAACCTCTCCAGAAGATGAACCGGCGGCGGCAGCCTCGGCCGCCGCCCTGGCCACCTCACCGGCCCTGACCTCACCGACCCCGCGCCGCATCCGAACGACGTCGACGGCTACCCGCGTCGGGTAGGTTTCACCCAGGGTAACACCCGCGGCGGCGAGCTGCTTCTTGGACGCCTCCCACGGCCTGTGCCGCAGGTGACCCGGGGGCAAACCCGCGAGCTCGGGAACGTACCGAGCGATGACTTCTCCCGTCGGATCATGCGTCCGGACGCTTCCGTCGGGAACCAGAGATCCGGAGAAGACGTCCCACTGGTCCAACCCGCTCTTACCGGCGTTTTGCCACATCATCGAGTTGACCGCCAAGTCCGCGTCCACGAGGTGGTCGTGGAACCATCGCGCGCCGTACCGCCAGTGTATGCCCAGGTAGTCGACTAAAAACGTCGCGGCGAGCATACGCTCCGTCTGGTGCATCCAGCCAGTCTCGATCAGCCGGCGCATCCCGGCGTCGACGATTGGAAACCCTGAAAAGAAAACACGACGTCAGTACAATTGCCCATACAGAAATTAAAATAGACTCACCAGTCTCGCCCCGGCGCCATCTCCGGAGGTCCTCCAGAGCGTTCTCGTCGCTTTCCGGCCACCTCCAGTCGTTTCGGTGTTCGTAGTGCGACCGCCACGACGTCGTCGCGAGCTCGGGAAACACCCCTAGTTGCCAGTACGCGAACTCGCGCCTGTAGAGCCTGTGCCAGAAGGTGCGGCTGAGCCTGCGGCCCTCGACGCCGTCGACGCCGAACTTTGGTTCGCGAAGTTCGGAATACATCCGCCGCGGAGAGATCTGACCGAACCGGAGGTACGGCGACAGCACGGAGGTACTCGACTTATGGGTCAGGTCCGACCTGCCGTGCCCGTCCTCGTACGGCGCGAGGCCCACGCGTCTGAACTGCGCCCAGGCCTCCGCCGCGCCCGCCTCCGAAACGTCCCACTCGTTTCTAATCCCGGATGACCAGTCGAGTTTTACATCCGACGCGGGAATCAATCCAAGCGCGTCCAGGCTCCCTGAATCCAGGCTCGATGGCGTCTCGGCTATGGGCGCGTGGGGTGGTGCCGGAGCCGGGGCTCCGGGTTTACCCCCACACTTTTCCGCGGCGTGCACGAATGGCATCAAGGTACCGAAGAAGTACTTCTCCCGCTCCATGTCGACGCGAATTTTGTCGCGGTGGAACAGGAGGTGCCCGGGGAGGGTCACGAGCTCGATCCCCTTCGCCGCCAGCGCCCGCCGCGTGCGCTCGTCGCCCTGCACGTGCACCGGCTCGTACCTCTCGCTCGCGAAGACGGTGGTGGCGTTGACCTCGGCGGCGGCGGCGGCGACGGCGGGGGCGTGCGCGCCCGACATGAATCTGACCCCGCCCCCGCCGTACCTGCGGCGGATGTCGCGGTCCATGGACGCGAGCGAGTGGTGCAGCCACACCCGGGACGCGCCGCCGGGTGCCCACGATGCGCTCGAATCGTCGCCTTCCTCCTCCGGGGACCAGACGAAGAGGCAGAGGACCTGGCCGCCCCGTTTGTTCGCGGCTCGGACCGCCGCGCGAAACGCTTGGTTATCGTCGAGTCTCAGATCCTGTCGGAACCAGACCACCGCGCCCTGGGGCCGAGCGTCCTCGGAGCTCGCATCGGCGTCAGTCGCTTCGATGGGAGTCGAGGAAGTGTGCGCGGCGGCGTCATCGTCCGCGGCGGCGACCGCGGCACTGACGAAACGGCGACGCGACGGGTGCATCGGCATCCCACGGCGGAGCGACCACGTCGCGCGATGCGTCCTCGCGATGCTGCCGCGGTCGTTGATGACGCGGTGCGGGGCGCGGGCCATCATCGCGGCGTGTAGCCTCGCGCACGCCATCGCGCGGTCCGTTTGAGATGTACGAGCGCGTCCCCGACGTCGCCCCCTGCCAGCCCCGCGCGGGAGTACAGTGGCGACTCGGCCAACAAAGCCAAAACTCTGTCGACGTGTCGTTATCGGTCGACGAGCGCGACGCTTTTTAACATCACTTTCCACCACGCGCTTCACTGCAGTGCGCGTGACGAGCCGGGGTCATGTTGCGGACGATGGTACCTGCCGCGCCGGGGGTACGCACGACACCACGTGCGCGCGCGCGTCGCGTTGAACCCGCGCTGGTCGCCCGGGCGGCGGGCGCTCGCGAGGGCCAATCGTCGTCGGGGGCTGACTCGAGCGCTCAACCGCCGCCGCGCGCGGCGCCGGTGAAGGGCAGGCGCCGGCTCAGGGCCCGTCCACTCTCGCAAACGAGCGATACGACGCGCGAGCGCATGGAGCGACCACCACGCAGCGATGATCTCGAGACGGTGCAGGAGCCCACGGTCGAGGCTGCCCCCGAGCCCCCGCCCTCACCGGACGACGCCATGGACCTCATGATGGACATGGACGGCTCTGACTTTTTCGGTTCCCGGAGGTCAAAGAGAGACGGCCCGCCAAAACCCTCGTTCAAGGTTCGAACGTCCGCCGGTCGCCCAAACGTCGGCAAACGCCAACCATCGGCGGCCAGACCCGCAGACGGCGCCGCATCGAGGCAAACGCGGGGAAAGCCGCCCCGAGCGAAGGGACAAAGGGAGAACGAGCTCAACAAACGCATCGACGGCGGTGACAATACATCGTCGGCGGCGTCGCCCGAGGATGCGAGATACGACGAGCTACTCACGCGGGTCTCGTCACCACCCAAACCCGCTTCGAGGGGACTTGACGTGCGTGGATCCGCGAACGCCGTGGACGCCCTCATCGTCGTCGAGGGCTCCAACGACCAGAGGGCGGTGGAGCGCGCCGTCGCTCCCCGACGCGGGTGCCGGATCCTCAAGGGTTCCTACGACGCCGCCGCGGGCCACTACGACGTCCCCGACGTCGTCATCGCCAAGCTCGCCGCCGCCGCGAACGACGGCGCGCGCGTCGTCGTGCTCACCGACTCGGACGTCGCGGGACGGCAGATGCGCGGCGTCGTCGTCCGCGAGGTGCCCAGCGCGCTTCACGCGTTTCTGGGCACGCACCTCAGCTCCGCGAAGACTGACACCGCCACGCACAAGGCTGGAAACGTGGGCGTGGAGCACGCGTCCGTGAAGGACATATGTACCGCGGTCGCCCAGGCCAGGCCCGCGGCGTCGGCGGGCGGCAGCGCGGGGGTATCGCGCCGCGAGTTCGACCGAGCGGATTTGGAAAAGTGGGGACTGTGCGGTCCCCCCGTCGGAGCTCCCGATCCCAAGTGGAGCGCGTTCGGCGGGGTGACCGAGCGCAGGCGGCTGGTGGGGGAGTACCTGGGCGTGGGTGACTGCGACGCGAAGCAGCTGGTGAGGCAACTGAACCTCTTCTTCACGCGGGAAGAGGCCGACGCCGCGATTGAAGCGTTGCCGAAGGAGGGCCAAGCCATGCCGGAGAAGATGACGGACGGCGGCGCGGATCGCAAGGGCACAGCTGTGAACGAGGACGACGGGGAGGACTTCGACCTGTATACGTACTACCCGCCGGGGGTGGCGCCGCCGGGGTTCGAATAGTTTCCTTTGGATGTGAAAGTAGACGCGAGTCAAGTAGGAGCGACGCGTTCTTCGGTGACTACTCACATAGTCTGTACACATGAATTGATGGAACACCCAGTGCTAAAAATCGGGGAGAAGATATTCGACCAGCCCTAGTCTCTAGTGATCAGCCGCGGGCCTAGTAGCCGGTGAGCCCGCCGCCGCGGCCGACGATCTCCCCGACGCAGAACCAGGCGTATACCTCGCCCGCGAAAAGCGCCGCGGTTCCAACCTGGGTCGAGAGGGAAGGGTTCGGTGGGGCAAGGTCAGACGTCGCTCGGAAGAATCGTGGATTGACCGTGATGAGGCGGGGCTCCAAAAAGGGGGCGATCGCGCCCTCTTGGGCCTGGGTTTAGGGTAATACCTCGGTCATGGGCAGGTCCATGCGTCCCGCCCACTTCTGCTTGACGATGTTCATCTCCGCCTGCGCGCCCTCGACCATGACCGGGAGCTTGGCGAGGTTGGAGTACACGAGCTGCTTGCCCAGCTTGTCCACCGCGGCGGGATCCTTCACCACGTACTGAGCGTTCTTCGCCATGGTGGCGTTGTAGTACTCCACGGCGGGGGGAACGACCCGCTTGGAGAACACCTCCGCCGCCTGCTTGGCCACCCCCGTCGCTCTTTGAACGTACTGCGACATGATCACGCTTCGATCAGGCGCGCGTCCTGTTGTGTGAACGCAGGCGAGAACCCGGGCGCCCCAAACGGGTTTGGCCCTTTCACCATTTGGTGAGCTATTTGTAACTGTTTGCCCATACGGGCGCGCATTTTCGGGGATTTCTCGAATGTCATGATCGAGCTGTTTGTGTGTCACGTCAGCGAGCTTCGGCGAAACGAACGCTCACATCGCCGAGGCACGCCGGCACACCACCACATCCCGCGGTTTCACCCCCACCCCACGGTTCCAAGATGGTTAAGATGATCGAATCCGCCGAGGAGTTCGCCACCCTCAAGAAGGGCGACAAGCCGGTGCGTTCCCCGCGCCCCGATGCCGCTTCGCCCTTTTTTTTCACAGCGCCAGGGCTCAAAAACCTGATCACGCTGCCCCGTGGGACGCGGTCCCAACACCCACACCACCCCGATCGAACCCGAGCCATTTCACGAGGACCATCGCATCGAGTCGAATCGAGCGTTCAAGCGCGGGGAACCCGCCGCGGCACCCGCGCCCCCGCGGATCTCGCGTCGCCTCGTCACCCATTTTCAAAAGCGATGCAGACGCTCGCTCGCTTTTTTTTAATCGATGCACCGCCTCGTCAATGTCAATCTACACACGTAATCTGACCGCCACCCACCACCCACCCACCGTCCATCCCTGCCCAGGTCCTCGTCGACTTCACCGCGTCCTGGTGCGGCCCATGCAAGAAGATCGGCCCCTACTTCGAGGAACTCGCCACCAAGTACCCCGACGTCATCTTCGTCAAGATCGACGTGGACGACCTCGACGACGTCGCCGCGGAGTGCGGCATCTCCGCCATGCCCACCTTCCAGCTGTACTCCAACGGCGTCAAGGTGCAGGAGATGACCGGTGCCGACGAGACGAAGCTCGCCGCCATGGCCGCCGCCGCCGACGACATGTAAGGAGAGAGAGAGAGGAGAGGAGGAGTCGCTTAGCTAGCGCCGGCAGCCCGGGTTGATTTCGAGCCATTTCCAAATATTTTTGAGCAGTTGTCGAAACGATCAATCTCGCGTTCGTCATCACACCGGAGCGAGCGTCGCGACTGCGGCGGTCGGTGGTCTGTAGCACTGGGTGAGGTTTCAGGGGCGATGTTCTCGGGGTGCATGCCGCGGCGGGAGCCCCTGACCGCGGACAACTTCCCATCCGGCCCGTCCGCCCCCGAGTTCAACTACGGGACCAGAGGGGCGTTCGACGCGCCCCACCAAATCGACGCCCCGTCGACGTCGGTGACGCGCGACGACGCGGACGGCCCTTACGATCGCGTGTGCGTGATCGTCAACGTCAGGGCGCCGGCGGCGAAGATCGCGGTGAAGCGCCTGAGGAAGCTGCACGCGAGCGTGGAGGTGCTCGTGATGGACAGCGAGAGCCAGGAGGCGCTCCTGCGCCGCTTGCAGGAGCTCCTCGTCGGCGATGCGGATCGGCACCCGCCATCCGGTGACCGAACCGCGTCCGCCGTCCCGCCCCCCAGGGTCCGATTCCTCGCGGGCGGCGGCGATGGCACCGTCGCTGCCGCCGCCTCCCTCATCGCGCTCGCCTGCGAACGAGCGCGCCTGCCCCAGACGCGCCGAGCGCCAGTCGCGCCGCTGCCCCTCGGCACCGGCAACGAACTCAGCCGAATATCGGGCTGGGGAGCCGCGTACGGTGGCGGATCCATGGCGAACATCGTGCGAAACGTGGCGGGAGCGTACCTCTCGACGCTGGATATGTGGACCGCGACGATCGTCCCGAGTGGACGCGCCACACGCGGCGGCGGCTTCGGGGTCGACGCGGACAAGGACGCGGACGCGGAGACGAAAGTTCGCCGCAAGTTTGTGTGCTTCTTCTCCGTGGGCTTCGACGCGCACATCTCGCACAGGTTCACCAAACGAAGGGAACGCGACCCGTCATCGTGCGCCACAGTGTGGCAGAACAAGGCGTGGTACGCGTACTACGGCGCGAAGGAGTTCATGAGCGGCGGCGGTCACCTGACGGGCGACGACGGCAAACGGATCGTGGAGCTCTACGTCGACGACAAGCGCGTGGACGTCCCGCGGGACCTCAACAGCGTTCAGGTTTTCAACATACACAGCAGCGCCGACGGCGTGGACTTCTGGGGTACCAACATGCCGAGCGTCAAGGGTGAGCTGCCGGACAGCGTGTTCGTTCCCCCGTGCGTCGGGGACGGGATGCTGGAGGTGGTGGGGACGCGCGGGGTGTCGGATTTAGTCGCCGTGCGCAACGGTTTCGCGCACTCCAAACGTTTGGCGCAGGGCGGGCGGGTCGAGTTGCGACTGAGCGCGCCAGTCGCGGCTCAGATGGACGGGGAGACGTGGGTGCAATCGCCGTGCGTGGTACGGATCGAGCACGCGGGGGGTATACCGCTGTGCGTGGGGCCGGGGGGGACGAGGAACCTTCAGCCC